>Ga0105348_1000061_pt1 | contig 74799 bp, 60 predicted proteins | sample EN8Hudsemesocosm_2_FD_83504 | JGI IMG/M metagenome (GOLD analysis project Ga0105348, IMG submission 83504) | Methane-oxidizing microbial communities from mesocosms in the Hudson Canyon - EN8C Hudson Canyon | ecosystem: Environmental > Aquatic > Marine > Cold seeps | place: Hudson Canyon... | reverse complement strand
TTGGGTCCCAACGTTTTGATTTAGGGACCTTGGAGCATTGTGTTGCGCTATCCTTGAGATATACTTGCTAGTTGAGACCTGAACAGTTCATCCACTAGCGAGTATTATGCCAATTTATCTTCACAAATTAGTGCTTTTGCTCTTGCTAGGCATCTCGAGCAGCGCCTTTAGCCTAGATCCCCTCAAAATTGAAATTCGGACGATCGGCTTTCCCCCATACGGAATACTTAATGACCGTGTGGCCAGCGGCATATACTACGATTTGGCTAACAAACTCGCCGCAGCCGTGGGATTGGACGCCAGTAACACCGTCGCACCTTATACAAGAATTAGAAGTGGTCTAAAGTCTGGCCGAGCTGATTTGTCCATAATGTTCAAGTACTCTGAGTTGAACGACTACGTTGTTTACGTCGCACCTCTACCAACTTTGAAAACCGTAGTGGTGGGCTTGAAAGGGTCTTCGTTTGATTCGATACAAAGCCTAGAGAATAAGCGTATAGCTTATCTTCGAGGTGGCAGTTTTAGTGAGCAAATCGACAACAATCCTAACATTCAGAAATATCGCACAACAAACTTCCTACAGGGTGTGAAGATGTTGTTAGGTGGTCGGGTGGACGCCATTATAGGCCCCATGGAGCCAATTTTAGCCGCGGCTGCAAAGAGTAATCTGAGCAACGATTTGTTTGGTACTCCCTTTGTGGTTGCCGAGCGAACGCCGTGGATTCAAATATCTAAAAAGGGTGCCTTAGTGCCCTATGTGGAACTACTAAGAGAAGAGTTTGCGTTAATACAGGCTCGCGGTGATTTGGAATTGCTTCGTCGTCAATACACACAAAATTAATGGAGCTTAAGCTTCAGCGTAGGCCTTGGCGACTTCCTCACTGATTATCTTGACACCTCGTTGAACGGTATCTTCGTCTTGGGCGTAAGAGACACGAATGCATTCGTTTTTGTGTGCCCAGTCATCATCCATGCCGACAAAGAAGTTTTGCCCCGGAACAATTAATACACCCCGCTTTTTTAGGCGTTCGTAGAGTGCTTGGCTGCTGATAGGCAAGCCTTCAAACCACAGCCATAAGAAAATTGCGCCCTCGGGTTTGTGGATATGGTAGGGCAGGTCGCCTAATTGCTTTTGAAACCAGCGCACAGTTTGCTGTGAACGCTCGCGATAAAATGGCGTGACATAGTCTCTAGTGATGGAGAGTATCTCTCCGGTTTTGAATAGTTCTTTTGCCAGTGCTGGCCCCAAATTACCACAGGCCAAACTCACAATAGTGTTGGCGCTGGTATAAGCCTGAATGATCTCTTCCTTGGCGACAACAATACCCGTGCGGGCACCTGGAAGGCCAAGTTTCGATAAGCTCAGAGCAAGAATGGTGTTTTCATTCCAGTGAGGTTTGGCGTCGTTAAACAAAATGTTGGGAAACGGCAGGCCGTAAGCGCCGTCAATAATCAGCGGAATGCCTTTCTTTTGTGCCAATTCATCAAGATGAGCGATTTCATCGTCGGTTAACACGTTACCCGTTGGGTTGGTGGGGCGGGAGACGCAAAGCGCGGCGGTTTGTTCGTTAATGCTCAGCTGAGAAAAGTCTATGTGATATTTAAATAGGTGATTGTCGAACAGCTCAATACTGGGCCGAGTAGCGGTAAAAAAATTATCTGTTAGCCCAATGTCGCCATACCCTAGGTATTCAGGCGCTAGAGGCAAATGAATGGAGCGGTGGCTGCCATCTGGCATGGCTCCAGCCAGCATATTATAGAGGACAAAAAACGCCGATTGGCTGCCGTTTGAAATCGCAATGTTATTAGCGCTGAGCTTCCAGCCAAATTGTTTCTTCAGAAAATCGGCAATTTGTGTGCGAAATTCAGCATCACCCTGCGGTGATTGGTAGATGCCAAACAAACTGTGGCGCTGACTGGAATCGGCCATTATATGTTCTAGGCGTTTTTGGAAGATGGCCTCCACCTCAGGTAGCCGCCCAGGGTTGCCGCCCCCCATAAAAATCATGTCAGGGTTTTCATTCAGGGCAGTGCCCAGATCATCCATCAATTCAACTATGCCAGATTCACCCGCAAACTTTTTTCCGAAGGCTGACAGCTTCACAATCACCTCATTGCATAATCAAGTAAAGAAGAGCCGCTATTATAACCACGAACGTGAATTTGGGGAGATGATTTTACAAAAATGAGCGCTAGGAGTGAGATTGACCATTTGTGGGGGGCAGTGCTTTCTAGTAGTGTGGCGTGTTCAATATGGGAATTTGGAGTGTTTTATGGCGGCGATGTCGAAGATCGCTAGGCGTAAAACCGTGGGTTTACTAGGGGGCGATCTAGCCCTTAACGCGGAACAAGTGGCGGGAGGCTATGTATTTGAGCGTTTAAAAGGGGGCGTTTGATTCGTTCCCGCCGCTGGGTTTACACTAGCGCGCAAACTTACTTGAAAATTATATTTACATTAAACAGTAGACAAAACTATGCGGCTTATATCTTGGAACGTGAACGGTGTTCGCGCGGTAATGAAAAAAGATTTCTTGGGTTCACTCGAAGTTATGCAGCCCGATGTTTTGTGCCTGCAGGAAACCAAGGCTCAAGATGAACAGGTGCTTGAGGCTTTAGCCGAAGTGGATGGGTACCATATTTACACAAATTCAGCGGTGAAGAAAGGTTATTCAAGTACCGCGGTATTGAGTAAAAAGAAGGCCATGTCGGTGCGGCTTGATATGGGCATTGAAGAGCACGATCAGGAAGGGCGTGTGATTGCCGTAGAATTTGCAAAGTACTTCGTGGTTACCGTATACACCCCTAATTCTGGTAGCGAATTAAAAAGGCTTGAATATCGCCAGCAATGGGATAAAGACTTCCTGAATTATTTAAAAGAGTTAGAAAGTGAAAAGCCTGTGGTGATATGTGGTGACCTGAATGTAGCCCATAAAGACATTGATTTGGCGCGACCTAAACCAAATTATAATAAAAGCGCGGGTTTTACTCAGAGAGAAATCGATGGTTTGGATAATCTGGTGGCTTCGGGCTTTGTAGATACCTTTCGCCATGTTAATCCAGATACAGTTAAATACAGTTGGTGGAGCTATCGTGCTGGCGCGCGGCAAAAAAACGTAGGTTGGCGTCTCGATTATTTCTTGGCTTCTGAAACCTTGCTGCCTGCGATTAAGAGCGTCGATATACTCAACGATGTCTTGGGGTCTGATCACTGCCCAGTACTTTTAGAACTCTCCTAGGCTTCGGCCTAGGAGTTGGCAAAATATTTAGGCTTTCTTTAAATAACAACTCAGCAGCACAATTTTAACGCCATTCACTCGGCCTTCAATATGTTCTGGGTTGTTAGTCAAAGAGATATTGCGTACGGCCGTACCGCGCTTAGCGGTAAAGCCCGCGCCCTTAACGGCGAGATCTTTAATCAATGTAACATTGTCGCCTGCGTGAAGTTGAGCACCATTGCTGTCGCGGGTGGGTTCTTGGTCGTCATCTTCATCGCTGATACCTGTCTCGGCCCAGGTTTTCACGTCGTCTTCTAGGTACATCATGTCGAGCTGGTCTTGTGCCCAAGTCTCACCAGTTTTTGCCAATGCGTTTAGCTGGCGCCAAGCCATTACTTGGACCGCTGCGACAGGGCTCCACATACTGTCGTTTAAACAGCGCCAGTGGTTGGCGTCTACCGTAGAAGTTTGCGCAATTTGACCGCTGCAGGTTTCACAAATCATCACGCATTGATCAGCACTGCCGTCGCTGGGGCTCACTTCTAATGGAGACAGTGGCGTGTCTTGTGCACACAGTTCGCATTTGGCATCGCAGCGTTGCAGTAGAGTTTGTTCGGTAGACATGATGTTTTCCTTCAGGGGCCCGCTTAAAAAACGCGTATATTGCCTGTTTTCATAGGAAATGTCTGTGAAATTTTAGAGGGGAAGGTTGTTTGTTCATTTATAGCAAACCTGCGAGTCGTTTTGGCTCGCAGGTTTGCTTAATACCCTAGTGCGAATGCCTAGGGGTTTTTGCGATGATGTCTTTGTACTTTGTCATGCCGTGGAATACCGCTCCGGTGTCCATATTTGAAACATTTTCACGGTAAATTTCCTGCCACCATGTTTGGCTTTCAACCATATCAAAGGTCATGGTATCTTTTCGTTCTGCCCACTCGGCAGGGTCGACCAGCGCCATTACTGAGCGCGTATTTAGGTCGATGCGCACAGAGTCCCCTGACTTCAAATACGCCAGACCACCTCCGTCGGCGGCCTCCGGGGAGGCATTGAGAATAGACGGAGAGCCCGAAGTACCACTCTGGCGCCCGTCGCCCAACGTCGGCAGTGAATTGATGTTTTTGTTGAGCAGGTAGGCTGGAGGTTGCATGTTCACTACCTCCGCTGAGCCTGGATAGCCTTTTGGTCCAACCCCTCTAATGACCAAAATACAGTGCTCGTCAATACCTAACTCTGGGTTGTCGATTTCGGCATGATAATGTTCCGGTCCATCAAACACCACCGCTCGCCCTACAAAAGCATTGGGGTCTTCGGGGTTGGACAGATAGCGTGCTTGGAACTCTTCGTTTACGGCTGAAACTTTCATCACCGCTGAATCAAACAGGTTTCCAGACAGCACCATCAAGCCGGCTTCAGGGGCAATAGGGTCTTTGGTGGTTTTAATTACCCTGGAGTCTATCACGCGCGAATTGGCGCAATTCTCGCCAATGCTACGGCCACTTACGGTCATGGCGTCCACATGAATTAAATTGGCTTTTACTAATTCGGCTATAGTTGCTGGTACACCGCCTGCGCGATGGAATTCTTCACTAAGGAATTCTCCAACGGGCTTACAATTCACCAGTTGAGGAATTTTTTGCCCGCAGCGCTGCCAATCTTCTAGGGTGAGCTCTACACCCGCGTGTGCGGCAATAGCGTTGATATGAATGGGGGCATTGGTGGAGCCGCCAATCGCAGAGCACATCACAATGGCATTTTCTAAGGCCTCGCGGGTGATGATTTTTGCGGGTGTTAGATCTTCCCACACCATATCTACAATACGTTTACCTGTGAGGTAGGCCATTTGTGCTCTTTCGCGATAAGGCGCGGGAATAGAAGCGCAGCCAGGTAGCATCATGCCCAGTGATTCTGCGAGGCAATTCATGGAGAGTGCCGTGCCCATTGTATTGCAATGACCTGCGGAGGGGGCCGAACCGGCGGCACGCGCCATAAATTCTTCCGTGGTAATTTCCCCCTTGCTCAACTGTGCGCGGGCTTCCCAAATAACGGTGCCGGAACCCACGCACTGGCCAAGATAATCGCCATTGAGCATGGGGCCACCTGACAGCGCAATAGCGGGCAAATTGGTACTCGCCGCGCCCATAATGAGTGCCGGAGTAGTTTTGTCGCAGCCAGTAGTAAGCACTACGCCATCGAGTGGATAACCGTGTAAAACCTCAATGAGCGAAAGACACTGCAGATTTCTGTCGAGTGCAGCGGTGGGGCGACGGCCTGTTTCTTGTACTGGGTGCACCGGAAATTCCATAGGAATACCACCGGCATCCCGAATGCCCTGTTTAACACGCTCGGCCAATTCAACATGGATGCGGTTGCAAGGTACTAGGTCTGATCCTGTTTGGGCGATGCCAATAATTGGGCGGTCTGATTGCAGCTCTTCCTGGGTGAGGCCGTAATTTAGATAGCGCTCAAGGTAGAGTGCAGTCATACCTGGGTCACTAGGGTTGTTAAACCATTCTCTGCTGCGCAGTGTTTTTTTTATTTTGTCCATTATGGGCTCAGTATTGACGAGTTTTCTTTGGCGTTATGAAACGCATTCAGTATTTTTTTTGCGTCGGCGACTATCGCTTCAGGTGACTTGCCTGCTTTATACAGCGATGAGCCGATGCCAAAGCCTGTGGCTCCCGCGGTCAAATAATCTTGCATGTTGTCATTATTGATTCCGCCAACCGCAAGCATGGGGATGGTGGGTAAAACGGCTCGCATGGCTTTTATAGCCGAAGGTGTTACTAGGTCTGCGGGGAAAAACTTCAGTGCGTCTGCGCCTGCATGCATTGCGCTAAATGCCTCACTTGGCGTACAGCAACCGGGCATGGACACCATGCTTAGTTCTTTCGTTTTACGAATAACATCAAGGTCGCAGTTGGGTGAAAAAACCAATTCTCCGCCCGCCTCAAATACTTGGGTCACTTGATTAACTTGAGTGACAGTACCTGCACCAATAAGGGCCTGGCCGCCAAATTCTTCGGCAATTAAGGCGATGGATTTCAGCGCGTCTGGAGAGGTCAAAGGCACTTCAATAATGGTGTAACCGCACTCGATGAGCTGACCGGTAATGGCGACAACTTCTTCAGGTGATACACCTCGTAAAATTGCGACGAGGGGGGTGTCGGACAAATATTTATCTAGCATGTTGATCTCATTGCTTGTTCGAAATTGGCTGGTTCAAAACTTGAGTGTTCAAATGGGGTTGGGCAATGCGCAAGATACCTTGAATGATGGCGTCGGCAGCGTCGAGGGACTGCGCTTTGAATCCAAATTCACTCGCCGCGATTTGATAGAGCGCTTGCAGGTGCGAGTTGCCAATCAAGCAGAGTGTTGATTCATTTGGGTACAAGGTTTTTGCGCCTTGGAATTCATGACCAATGGCGATACCCGATAAGTATGCGCTTAATGAGCCGCCCGACCAGGTGCCTGTCAACAAACGCGCTCGCGCAGAGAAAATGTGGTGAAGAAAACCGCCGGCTTGCTGGCTGTAAGTTAGACCTTCACGGAACGAGGCTTGGTCAAACTCGTCACCGTTCATAATGGCTCCTATAGAGCTAAACTCTCCGAGCAAGGAAAACATTTCGCCGGTAAAAAAGGTGGAGAAAGTGGTGATTTCTTGCTGATGTGTCTGCGCCCATTTACTGTGAGTTCCAGGTAAACATATTAAGGCATTGTTATCTGGCAAGCCATGTAGAGCCGTGAGGGCTCCGATAATCTGAACTTCTTCGCCGCGCATAACATCGGCTGAACCACTGGGGCTATTGGTTTTAACGCCGGGAATAACAAAGAGATTAAGTTTGCGCGCATTGCTAATGGCTAAGAGATTAAGCCCCAAAGTTTCGGCTTTTACTGGGCATGCCTGGTAGGCAGTTTCTTGCCAGCCACTGCGGCTGCCTATCATGCCAGCCATAATAATGGGCGTATCAGGAGCGTCGGCTAACCATTCCCCACAGGCGTCTAGCAGGGTGTTTTCAAAGGCGCTGGGCTCAAGGCTGAATACACCTTGGTCGCTGCTGTGCTGAGCGAGAATTTCACCTGTCTCGCTGATGAGCCACGCACGCAGCGCAGTGGAACCCCAATCAACCGCTACAATTTTCATTAAGCGCGCCCGGCGTCAACCACCAAGGCTTGCCCAGTGATCATGGCGGAGGCTTTTGAGGCTAGAAACAGCGCAGAATTTGCACAGTCTTCTTCGGAAATGGTCGTTTTTAAACACTGCTGAGCGAGACATTCTTCTAAGGCTTCTGGGGTAACCCAAAGTTCTTTTTGGCGCTCGGTCATTACCCAGCCAGGAATCAGCGAGTTTACACGAATATTACTGGGCCCTAATTCTCGAGCGAGAGCTTTACTCAGGCCAATGATGCCTGCTTTGGCGGCAACATAAGCCGGATAGCCGGATAGACCTAACATGGACGAGTTAGAGCCCACATTGATGATACTGCCATAACCTAGATTTTTCATGCCCTTAACTACGGCTTGCGCGGTAAAGAAATGTGGGCGCAGATTGGTGTTAAGCGAGTTGTCCCACTGTTCGGGGCTCAACTCTTCTAGCGTGTGGCGAGTATCTCGGGCCGCGTTGTTGATGAGGACATCTACAGGCCCTTGGTGTTGCTCTACAGTGGCAAGGCAGGTCATGAGTTTTCCAACGTCGCTGATATCACATTGTTGAAAAAAGGGACGCTGTCCCAATTCTTGCTCGATTGAATCACAAAGGCTGTTGGCATTATCGGCATCTAGGGATACAAACGACACCTTAGCGCCTTGCCTAATAAAGGCTTTTACAAAGGCCGCGCCAATTCCAGAGCCGCCGCCGGTGATAAATACGGAGGCGCCGTTTAAATCGCTGTAGTTACAAATAGACATGACTTACCTTATAGCGGCCCTTCGTTCAGGGCCCGCAATGATTTACATTATCGAAACATCGTATTTATATTACAAATAAGATTGCTTAATAGCAAGCGCTTCCAGAGCGAATGTGCGCGAAAAGAGAAGGGAGAGGGCAGTCTGTTAGTGGGGCGCGCAGCCCTATTTGTCCATCTCGTTTTTGATCAGTTCCAGCGCTTCCGATTGTAGGTGGCGTGAAGCGCTGCGAGCCGCCTCGGTATCCCCTAAAACAATTGCGTCATAGACATCTTTGTGGGCGCTATAGTCGGCTGTTTGAACACCTTTAATGCGGTTGGTAAAGCGGATGCTGACCCTTAACGCCGTATCTATGAAGTTGCGTAATTGCTGGTAAAAGGGGTTGTCGCTGGCCATTAGGATCGACATGTGGAACTCAATGTCGGCTTCCAGTGAATCGTCTAAGCCTGCATCGGCCGCTTTCATGCGCTTGAGCGCCAGAGAGATGCGACTGATGAGCTCAAGGTTTTGATTTTCGGCGGCGAGGGCGCTGGCTTCAGGTTCAATTGCTAGGCGCAGTTGTAAGAATTCTTTTAACAGGTTCAGGGTGAGGGTGCCTTTTAATACCCATTCCAGAACGTCTGGGTCAAACATATTCCAGTTGGTTTTGGATTGCACTCGTATTCCCTGACGAGGCCGAGAGGCAAGTAGCCCCTTGGCTGTGAGCATTTTAACGGCCTCGCGGGTAGCGCTGCGACTAATTTGATGCTCCTCGCAGAGTTCGGCTTCTGACGGCAGTCCGCCTCCTATGGGGTAGTCTCCTTGGACAATAGCGGCGCCCAGTGTGTGCACTAGTTGCTGGGTTAGATTGCGGCCTGCGTGTACTTTGTCCATTAATGGTGCCCAAATGTTCGGAGTAGGTTAAACGATGCAGGGATAATAAAGGCGAATGGTTTTATAAGCTATATATATGATAAAAAAACAAACGTGGATGATTCAGTTCTAGATTGCTTTGCCGTACTATTTCGTCACAGCTGAGGCGAATATGGAACTACCCGCCTAATGCGTGATCTCAAAATCACCCATGAGTAAGTCAACAGGTCAGTATAGGTAAAACAACAAATGAGAGTGGCGTTTTGGCGAAGTGTGGCCTTTGGGGCTTTAATTGCGATCTTGCTGTCGGGCTGCCAAGCAAAGTCTGGGGTAGAGGCTCCGCGCAAACCATTGAGAGCCGATTTTTCCGGTTCCTGGGAGATGGACTACAGTCTGAATGACAGCCTTGAAGGAAAACTCGATCAATATTTTTATACTATGCGTCGGCAAATGCAGCGACAGTCAAGTAATGCGGGCGCTGATCGTCGTCAGGGGCAGGGTTATGCGCAAATGCCTAATGCTAATACGGTGGTGGCTATGGCGCGCTTTGCGGACCAAATTACCCGCGCGACCACAACCCTAGATATAGAACAGACATACAATCATATTAATGTGGAGCGAGAAGACAGCTTCGCGCTAGCCTGTGAATTTGGCAAGAACGAGTTTGACCCCTACGAAAACCTGTTTGGTAAGGAAGTGTGCGGATGGGACGGCCACCAGCTGGTGTTCCATCTTAATCTTCCCGGCGGAGTGGCTATACAGCATAGGCTTACGCTTGGCCCTAAGGGTAAAAAATTGAATGTGGCCACCACTATCTATAACGATCAAGTTGCAAGGCCGTTTACCTTAAATCGTGTCTATATGCACTTTGAGCGCTTGCCCAGTGATTTCAAGTGTAAGCAGACCGTGACTAAAGGCAAAGTGTGTTCATTGGTTTCCCGTGATACCGCGGGGGTGCAGAGATGAGCTTCTTGGCTCGGCGGGTAGGCGGCATTGGCAGCTTATGTTTTTCCCTGTTTTTTTCCATTCACCTTCTGGCGGCGCCTAGTCTAGAGCCTCGCTTAAGCATTGGTGTGGTGGAGTTTGACCCAGGAATTCCCAATGACGCCACGTTGCATAGAGCGCAGGGTGTTTTTCCGATAATACGCAAAGCTGAAGCTCGCTATTTGCCCTACCTTTTGCGTCAGCAGTTAGTGGCAGATGAACGTTGGGGTGTTGTGCGCATTATGCCGAGTAATTATCAAGCGGCTGATGTGTTGGTACAGGGTGTTATCAAGCAGTCCAATGGCCAAGTGCTTGGCTTGCAGATTCTGGCTCAAGACAGTACGGGTAGGGTGTGGATAGACAAAATGTATTCGGCTAAGGCCGTGGTGTTGGATGAGGCAGGGGAGCGCCAACGACGAGAGCCTTTTTTAGCGATTTATCGGCAGATAGCAGCGGATTTAGCGGCCGTTGATGCCCTTTTAAGCCCACAGTTGCGCCGGAATATATCTACGGTATCGACACTGCGTTATGGCGTGGATATGCTCCCAGAGTTCTTTTCTGAGTATTTACAGGCAGATGAGTCGGGTTTGTTTGCGGTCACTCGTCTGCCAGCTGAAGATGACCCTATGTTGGCCCGAATTGAACGCATGCAGGCTTATGAGTATTTGTTTATTGATACCGCAGACGAGCAGTATCAAAGTTTGCAGGCAGACGTACAAAAGGCTTATGACCTGTGGCGAGAATACAGTCGTGCGCAAATTTTGTATATCGACGATTTTAAGCGTCGAGCGGCGCTCAAAAAGTCGGAGTATCGGCGTGGTAGCTTTGGCGCAATGACCCAAAGTTATGGCGATTATCAATGGTTTCGTACCCAAGAGCAGAATCAAATGGAGTTGGCGCTTGGGTTTGACAATGAGGTTTTACCCACGGTAATGAAGCTTCAGGATAGGGTGGTTACTCTGGACGGTAACTTGCAAACACAATATCTACAGTGGCGTGATATCCTGCGCTCGATGTTGGAATTGGAGCGGGGAGGCGAGCCTTAGGGGGGTGGCCAAAGGTGAAATATTACTATTTTCAAGGCTGTGTTTCGGCTCTGCTTGGGCTAATTTGGGTAACTTTATTGACCTCCCTGTGAACAAGTTCTGAAACTCCTTAAAAATCAACAACATGCTTATTTGTGTGACAGTTTCAACTGAGCCTATTTTGCCGTATAATCCGCGGGTTTTGTAAAAACCACCCTGTTGCCCTGAAATCCTTTAGTGGCGGCAGTTTATTACTCACTTAAGATATACCCTTGGAGCTCCTAGATGGCCGTTGAACGTACCCTGTCTATTATTAAACCTGACGCTGTAGCCAAAAATGTAATTGGCGAAATTTACAGCCGTTTCGAGAAGGCAGGCCTGAAAGTCGTTGCCTCAAAAATGATGCAACTGAGCCAAGAAAAAGCCGAAGGCTTTTACGCTGAGCACAGCGAGCGCCCATTCTTTGGTGCTTTGGTTGAATTCATGACCTCTGGACCTGTTGTGGTTCAGGCTCTTGAAGGTGAAGGCGCTATTGCTATGAACCGTGATCTGATGGGTGCAACTAACCCTAAAGAAGCCGCGGCTGGCACCATCCGTGCTGATTTTGCTGAAAGCATCGATGCCAATGCCGTACACGGTTCAGACGCGCCAGAATCGGCGGCCCGTGAAATTGCTTACTTCTTCTCTGAAGAGGAAATTTGTCAGCGTTAATTCGCTGGCAGAGATATTGGTTATGGACAGTGTGAAATGAGTGAAACTACCCCAGTGCAACAACAGGACGTGAGTGCGGCCCCGGCCAAAGTCAACCTTATGGGTTTGTCCGAGGAAAAGATGATTGCCTTCTTTGCCTCTCTGGGTGAAAAAAGCTTTCGCGCCAGCCAGGTGTTGAAGTGGATCCACCAAATGGGTGTGATCGATTTTGATGCTATGACCAATATCAGCAAGGCACTCCGCTCACGTCTGCAAGACGTGGCGGAGATTCGCCTACCAGAGGTGATTGAACAACTGGACTCCAGTGATGGAACGCGTAAGTTTCTGATTCGAGTTGATGGTGGCAGTGCCATTGAGACTGTGTTTATTCCCGACGGAGAAAGAGGCACCTTGTGTGTGTCTTCGCAAATAGGCTGCTCTCTAGATTGCAGTTTTTGCGCAACAGGCAAGCAAGGCTTTAATCGCGACCTCACCGCCGCTGAAATTATTGGCCAAGTTTGGATCGCCGCTAAATCGTTTGGTCAGTTTGGCGAGCGTCGTCCCCGCATCATTACCAATGTGGTTATGATGGGTATGGGCGAACCTCTATTGAATTTCTACAATGTTGTCGATTCCATGAACCTCATGATGCACGACAACTGTTATTGTATTTCTAAGCGCCGAGTTACTTTAAGTACCTCCGGTGTGGTGCCCGCACTGGATAAGTTGGCGGGCCTTACCGATGTTTGTTTAGCTATCTCTCTACACGCGCCAAATGATGAATTGCGCAACGAGCTAGTACCCATTAACAAAAAATATCCTATAGCGGTGTTGTTGGCATCGGCTCAGCGTTATATTGCTAGCCTGCCGGACAACCATCGTAAAATCACCATTGAATATACCCTAATTCGCGAATTAAATGACCGGCCTCATCACGCTCATGAGTTGGCCGAATTGTTGCGGGATATCCCGGTGAAAATTAATTTGATTCCATTTAATCCGTTTTCCCTGGTGAATTATCAGCGGGTGAGCAACAACGCATTGCGTAACTTTCAGGAAATTCTGACGAAAGAGGGCTTTATTGCCACCGTTCGAACTACGCGAGGTGATGACATTGACGCGGCTTGTGGACAATTGGCAGGCTCCGTGAATGACCGAACGCGCCGTTCAGAACGTTACAGAGCAATGTCGGCGCAGGTGGATGCACTCGAGGCGGATTTAACAAAAAATGCAGCAGAAGAACCGATTCGATTTATAGCAACTTAATACGCTACAACAATAACAATATTAGGGGGAATAGGTGCTGGTAAAAATCATTCTAAGCGCAATCATGGCTGTGTTTCTCAGTGCCTGTGTCACCAATACCACAGGCAAAGCACTGCCCACCGCAGACAAAGCCAAATCTATTAGCTCGCATGTGCAGTTGGGCATGGGTTATTTGCGGAAGAGAAATTTAGAGCTTGCGCGCAATCACTTTGATAAGGCTTTAAAGCTTAACCCGACCGTGGCCGGCGCTCTTAATGGTCGAGCGTTGATGTACCAGCTCGAGGGAGAAGTTGATTTGGCGGAAGAGAATTTTCTTGCCGCTTTAGCCAGTGAGCCGGAATCTTCGCAGTCGCGGAATAACTACGGAATTTTTCTCTATCGCCAGAAAAGATATGGCGAGGCTTATGAGGCCTTCGAGCGCGTCAGTCGTGATTTACAATACGGCGCTCGGGCTGGGGCAATGTTGAACTTGGGGCGGGCCGCTCAAAAAGTGAATAGAATTGAACGCGCTGAAGCTGTTTTTAAACAAGCTGTGGCCTTAGACCCGCGCTTAAATCAGGCCTTTGTTGAGCTGGCAGATATAAAATTCAATCAGAAAGAATACGCCGAGTCGAAACACTACTTGGATCGATTCGCACGTGGCACTAAACCAACCGCTCGCAGTTTATGGCTGGGTATTCGTATTGAAGCAATTTTTGACAATAAAGATAAAATGGCTAGTCATGTAATTGCCTTAAAAAACTTATTTCCGTATTCCAAGGAATATCTTGAATATCAAGATTCCGTTAAGCCATAAGCGAGTGTATCAGTGGGGAGTGGTATGACAGAATCAACTTTAGAACTACCGCCAAACAGTTCGGTGCCTCTTGGTTTGTCAACGCCAGGCGACTATATGCAACAAGCTCGCTTGGCATTGGATTTAAGTATTGAGGCAGTAGCCGCGCGATTAAAGATTAGCCCTGCAAACTTATTAGCCTTAGAATCTGACCAGTTTGAAAAATTGCCGGGTGAAACTTTTGTACGTGGTTATATTCGAGCTTATGCGAAACTTTTAGGAATAGATTGTGACGCTGCGCTGGCCAATTACGAGGATTACCTGCGTGCACTGAGAGACACTACAGTGCAGGTTACTCGTAACAAAGATGCTGAAAATACCTCGATACCGCTTAGTCGGCGTCGTCAAATTGCCGTGGCCTTAACGGCGATCGTGATTGTTGTCGTATTGAGTGTAGTGTTTAGTTTAAGTGATAGTGGCGAGCTTTCATTAGGGGCCAATACAGCTTTAATCGGCGACGAGCAATCTCGCTCAGTCGAGCCCGGCGTATTGCCAAACGAAAGTTTAAGTCGAGACCTCGGTGAAAATACACAATTGATTGATGATACTGCTACTAGCCAAAAAACGGCGGTAGAGGTGATCTCTGATGCGCAGGAAGTGAAAGCTCAAGCGGCGGCGACGATTGCGCCCGAAAAGCCAATAGATGACCAGCTTTTACTGTCTTTTAGCTCTGAGTGTTGGGTGGAGGTTGCCGATGCTCGTGGTGATGTATTGTTTACCGATATCAAGCAGGCGGGCGAGAGTTTAAGTCTTGAGGGCAAAGCTCCTTTCAATGTGATGCTGGGCGATGTACGGAGCGTAAACATTGCATTAAATGGTGAGCCAGTAATTATTACGCCTAAAAACAAGGGCAAAGCTCTGCGTTTTGAGGTTGGCGGCGAATCGCCAAATTAGATTTTTCAATAGAGTTGAATTAAGAGTTAATTTTTATGCAGTTTGAATCTCCGATTATTCGCCGGAAGTCTCGACAAATTATGGTGGGCAATGTGCCCGTTGGGGGCGATGCTCCCATCTCGGTACAGTCAATGACCAATACCGAAACTACTGATGTAGCGGCGACGGTTGAACAAATTCAACGAATGGAAATGGCCGGGGCCGATATCGTTCGAGTTTCGGTACCTACAATGGATGCTGCTGAAGCCTTTGGTGCCATTCGTAAGTTGGTGACAGTGCCGCTAGTGGCAGATATTCATTTTGATTATCGCATTGCACTTCGTGTCGCCGATTTAGGTGTAGATTGCCTGCGTATTAACCCCGGCAACATAGGTCGTGAGAAGCGGATTTTGGCGGTGGTTGATAAAGCGCGTGATTTGAATATACCCATTCGTATTGGTGTGAACGCAGGTTCTTTAGAGAAAGACATACAGAAGAAGTATGGCGAGCCTACACCCGACGCATTGGTTGAATCGGCGCTGCGACATGTTGAAATTTTGGATCGTATGAACTTCCAGGATTTTAAGGTGAGCGTGAAGGCCTCTGACGTATTTATGGCCGTAGCCGCCTATCGTAAATTAGCAACGCAAATAGAACAGCCTTTGCATCTGGGTATTACGGAAGCGGGTGGTTTACGCTCCGGTACCGTGAAGTCGGCCGTAGGTTTGGGCATGCTTTTGATGGACGGCATAGGCGACACCGTTCGAGTATCGCTGGCCGCCGACCCCGTTGAAGAGGTGAAGGTTGCCTGGGATATGCTGCGCAGCCTGAAGCTCCGCAGTCGAGGTATTAATTTTATTGCCTGCCCAAGCTGTTCGCGGCAAAACTTCGATGTTATAAGCACTATGAATCAGCTGGAAACACGTTTAGAAGACATAACCGTACCATTAGATGTGGCGGTGATTGGTTGCGTTGTAAATGGACCGGGTGAAGCCAAAGAAGCGGACCTAGGTCTGGCGGGTGGCACACCTAATAATTTGTTGTATGTCGACGGTAAACCCAGCCAAAAGCTGAGTAAAGACACCTTGGTAGACGACTTGGAAAAACTCATTAGGGAAAAAGCCGCTGCAAAAGCAGAGGCCGACAAAGACCTTATAGTAAAAGCCTAATAAGGTTGGAGAAGAACACGTGAATCGCCCCGCAAAAACAAAAGTAGAAAAAATTCAAGCCGTGCGCGGTATGAATGACCTTTTGCCTGAAGACTCTCCAGCCTGGCAGTATCTGGAAGCGCTGGTTGCAGACGTAGTGCAGCGTTATGCCTATCGAGAAATTCGTTTTCCTATCCTCGATCAAACTGAATTGTTCAAGCGCTCAATTGGTGAAGTGACCGACATTGTTGAAAAGGAAATGTACACATTTCTGGATCGCAACGAGCTCAGTTTAACGCTTCGGCCTGAAGGCACCGCGTCTTGCGTGAGAGCCTGTGAGCAGCACGGTTTGCTCTACAATCAAGTGCAGCGCCTGTGGTACATGGGGCCAATGTTCCGTTATGAGAAACCGCAAAAAGGTCGCCTGAGGCAGTTTCACCAAATTGGTGTTGAGGCCTTTGGTATTGAAACGGCCGACATTGATGCTGAGTTGTTAGTGGTGACTGCCAGACTGTGGGAAGAGTTGGGTATAAGTGACGCGGTTACTCTACAGTTGAACACCCTGGGTACCTCGGACGATCGGAAGCGCTTTAAGGCCGATCTTGTGAGTTATCTTGATGCGCGCAAAGATCAACTGGACGAAGACAGTCAGCGCCGCCTCGCTACCAACCCGCTGAGAATTCTCGACAGCAAAAATTCTGACACACAAGCATTGCTAAATGATGCCCCTAGTTTGATGGATTATATTGATGCCGATTCTCTTGCGCATTTTGAGCAATTGAAAACGCTACTTGATGCTGCGGGTATTGCCTATGAAATAAATCCGCGCTTAGTACGTGGCTTAGATTACTATGGTAAAACCGTTTTCGAGTGGGTGACTACCCGTCTGGGTGCACAGGGTACTGTGTGTGCTGGCGGCCGCTATGATGGCCTGGTTGAGCAGTTGGGAGGTCGGCCTGTGCCCGCGGTAGGTTTTGCTATGGGCATTGAGCGACTAGTGCTTTTATTGCAAGAGCTTGATGTATTGCCCGTAGCGCTAAGTCAGTCCATAGATGCCTATTTCATTTGTGATGGCGATGTGACCGTTGAATCGCTTAAGATGGCGGAGCGGATACGCAGTCAAATACCTTGGCTGCGCCTACAGGTACACTGTGGTGGGGGCAAGTTTAAGCGGCAAATGAAAAAGGCCGTGGATAGCGGTGCATCTATTGCACTGGTATTAAATGAAGATGGCGCAGCTTCAGGCTCGTTAACACTCAAATATTTAAGCCAAGAAAAAGAACAAACAACTTTACCTTTGCAGGAAGCTATTAGCCTCATGCAAGCTGAAATCAACGAATAGAATCTTTAAATCGCATTCCTTTAGGAGTAAGCAGTGGCAGAACATTTGACCGACGAAGAACAATTAGAAGCGTTGAAGCGCTGGTGGAAAGACAACGGTAGCTCCACAATAGCCACCGTTGTTATTGCAGTAGCGGGCTATTTTGGCTGGCAGTATTGGGAAACGTCACAACAGGCTCAGGCCGAAGCGGCTTCAGTTATTTATCAACAGATGATAGAAGCCTCTCAAGTGCAGCCAGGACAAGTTATCAGCGAAGAAAGTGCGGCTACCACGGGTCACTTGGCTGGGGAGCTCAAGAGCAACTATGCGAACAGCTTATACGCTCAGCAGGGTGCCTTAATGTTGGCAAAGCTGGCGGTCGAAAATGATGACTTAGACCAAGCTGCAGCGGAAATTAAGTGGGTATTGGCGCAAAACCCTGACGAAGCTCTGGCCTTGTTGGCGCATTTGCGTTTAGCCAAAATTTTCTATAGCCAGAAGCAGTATGAGGCAGCGCTTGGCGAGCTTAAAATTCAAGATGCCGGGGCGTTTACCGCTGCTTTTGAAGACCTGAAGGGCGATATCTTATTGGCACAAGGCGATCAGCAGGGCGCCCGAGCGGCCTATCAACTGGCTTTAATAAGCCTCTTGCCCGCCGAAGGCGCGCGCAGAGCCTTACTTGAAATGAAGCTAAATGACGTAAAAGTAGCGGCCACAGTGCCTGCGGCTGGAGATTCTAAGGAATGAAAAAGTCTATAGTGTTATTGCTGTTGGCGTCGCTCTTGGCTGCGTGTAGCAGCAATGATGAAATTGAATTAGAGCCGGCAGAGCTTGTTGATTTTGATCAGCGGGCAAAACTGAAAACCGTTTGGAAGAAAAGTGTGGGCGCAGGTCAAGATGCGCGCTACACCCGCTTGGTACCGGCGGTTGATGGCGATTATGTCTATGCGGCTGGTATCGAAGGGCGAGTGTCTGGGTTTAATCGCAGCAGCGGTGAATTGCGTTGGAGCACAGATTTAGACCTGTCTGTCAGTGGTGGAGCGGGCGCTGGGTTTGGCTTGGTTTTAGTGGGCAGCTATAAAGGTGATGTTATCGCTCTGGATCAGAGTACAGGCAGCGAGCTTTGGCGTACCAAAGTGAGCAGTGAAGTACTCTCAGCACCCAAGTCAAATGGTTCTGTAGTGGTGGTGCAGACTCTAGATGGCAAATTGTTTGGCCTTGATGCCAACAATGGTGAGCGTTTGTGGAAATATGAAACGGCTGTACCCGTGTTAACTTTGCGTGGCACAGGCACTCCCGTTATCACCGATACAACCGTGTTTGCGGGTTTTGCGACCGGTAAGTTGATTGCTCTGGAGGCGAAAACCGGTTTAGTGAGTTGGGAACAGCGTGTTGCGCTGTCGAAAGGCCGCACTGAGCTTGATCGAGTTGTAGACCTGGATGGCACCCCTTTATTAGTGGGAGACATTTTGTATGTGTCGAGCTATCAGGGGCGAATTTTGGCGATCAACCGTGGTACTGGGCGTGTGTTTTGGGCCAAAGAGGTTTCCACCTTTCAAAACCTAGCACAGGGCAGCGGTAAAGTGTTTGTCAGCTCCGACGACGATATCTTGCAGGCCTACAACGCGGGTAACGGTGAAATAACTTGGGAAAATTCTCAAATGTTGCGCCGGAAGCTCAACTCGCCACAAACCTTTGGTTCCTATGTTGCAGTAGCCGATTTTGAAGGTTATGTGCATGTGATGGATGCGGAAGACGGCCAATTTGTAGCCCGCGAAAAGATTGACGGCAGTGGAATTCGCTCCCCGATAGTGGGTGCTGGCGATACTCTTTATGTGCTGGGAGATAGCGGCCAGTTATCTGCTCTACAAATTCGATAGCCCCACCCCCCTAAAAGTGCGTATAATCGCGACCCGCCCCATCTGTGGAAGCACAGCAGGGGCGCCGGTTTTAGCCTAAACTTGGTTAACTACGTTTGCTCATCCACTTTAAAACGATCCACAGCTGATTATGATTCCTGTTATTGCCCTAGTAGGCCGCCCAAATGTGGGTAAATCCACACTTTTCAATCGACTCACTCGCAGCCGAGACGCGCTGGTGGCGAACTATGCGGGTTTGACTCGCGATCGCAAATACGGCGAAGCTGAAATGCACGACCGTAAATTTATTGTGATTGATACAGGCGGTATCAGTGGTGGTGAAGAGGGCATTGACGAGATGATGGCCGAGCAAAGTTTGCAGGCTATTGATGAAGCGGATGCCGTGCTGTTCATGGTGGATTGCCGAGATGGTTTGACGGCGGCGGATGACATGATTGCCCGTCACTTGCGGGTACATGGCAAAAAAACTTGGTTGGTGGCAAACAAGGTCGACGGCTTCGACCCGGATGTTGTCTTAGCGCCCTTTTACGAGCTTGGCTTAGCACAAGTTTTTGCGACCACAGCCTCCCAGGGGCGTGGTGTGAAGTCGTTGATGGAAACCGTACTGTCAAGCTTCCCCGAACCAGAACAGCGTATTGCTCAGCTCGCCACAGGCGTGAAAATGGCCATTGTAGGGCGGCCGAACGTAGGCAAGTCTACCCTGGTAAATCGATTGCTGGGTGAAGAGCGTGTTGTGGTATTTGACGAACCAGGTACAACCCGAGATAGCGTCTATATCAATTACACGCGCTTTGATGAGCCTTATACAATTATTGACACCGCTGGTGTTCGCAGGCGTAAAAATGTAAAGCTGACAGTAGAAAAATTCTCGATTGTTAAAACTCTAAAAGCCATCGATGATGCCAATGTAGTAATATTGGTGATGGATGCGAGCGAAGGTGTGGTTGATCAAGACCTACATCTCATGGGCAGCGCAATTTCGGCCGGTAGAGCGCTGGTGATTGCCCTTAACAAATGGGATGGCTTGGAAGAAAGTCACAAACAATATGTAAAAAGCGAGCTGGAACGCCGCTTGCGCTTTGTAGATTTTGCCGACATACATTTTATTTCGGCTTTGCACGGTACGGGTGTGGGGCATCTGTATGATAGCGTTGAAAAAGCCTACCATTCAGCCACTGATAAACTGTCAACCAATCATTTGACCCGTGTTTTAGAAAGTGCTGTGAGCGATCACCCACCACCCATGGTAAACGGTCATCGTATCAAGTTGCGCTACGCTCACGCGGGCGGTATGAACCCTCCTATTGTGGTAATTCACGGCAATCAAACCGCCGCGGTACCCGCACATTATGTTCGTTATTTGGAAAAAACTTTTCGCAAAGCCTTAGATCTTCATGGCACGCCGATTAAAGTTGTGTTTAAAACGTCCGAAAACCCCTACGCCGTGCGCAAAAATAAACTCGGCGATGAGGCCTTGTCGAAAAAACATCGTTTGCAAAAGCAGGCACGCAAAAAGCGATAGTTTTTAACAAATACTCGAAACCAATGCCAATGACATGAATTCAGGGATGATTCAGTGACCGGTATCTCGGTCTAGTGGAGAATTTTGTGAGTTTTAATGTAAGTAGAAATGGCGCGTTCCATTTCCCAAGTCTGGCTGTGAGTATTAGTTTTTGTTTTTCGCTTCCGCTTGCCGTCGCAAACGATGGAACTTTGGAAGAGGTTCTTGTCAGTGCTCAGAAGCGCGAACAAAACCTAAGTGACGTGCCTTTATCCATCAGCGTGCTCAACGCCGACAGTTTAACTGTACGACAAATTACCAATTTAACAGACCTTTCCGCTCACGTCCCCGGTGTTCAGATAGCTTCGCCTAATGGCGACATACTGCCCATTATTGCCATGCGTGGCGTCAGTATGGCGGACTACAACGTCAATCAGGCGAGCCCCATTGGCGTCTACTTAGATGAGATGTCTCTCACTTCCAACTACACTCACGGTTTGGCATTGTTTGACCTTGAACGAGTTGAAGTTTTGCGTGGACCTCAGGGCACCTTGTACGGAAAAAATACCACCGGTGGCGCTATTAATTTGCTCAGCCGCGAGCCGGATTTCCAGCGCGACGGCTACCTTGACCTGGGATTGGGAAATTACCAACGTCAAATTCTCAAAGCCGCCTACGAAACTCCGTTGAGTGACACCTTAGCGGTTAGATTCGCTCTGCATGGAGAGCAGGGGGAAGGGTACTCGAAAAACCATTTTCCCGGCGGAGACGATCTAAGCAGTGCTAATCGCTTAGCGGGTCGTGTGACCCTCAAGTGGCAGCCAGATGACACATTGGGTGCAGTGTTGCGTTTAAACCGTGCTTACAGTAGCCCAGAAACTCAGGCCGTAGTATCTGAAGGTACTGATCCAGGAGGTTTGGACCGCTTGGCGTCTACCTATGCAGCATTTGGTTTGCCGCACTATGAGCGGCCGGCAGACTTTGGATATCTCGATACCAACTCCAACAAGGTTGATCATACTCGTGTTGCCACCGAAGGCGTGATACTCAAGGTGAGTAAAGATTTTGGCCCGGTCAGCCTCACTTCTGTGAGTGGCTACTATCGCGGTGATTACGATCACTTGTCGGACGCCGACGGCACACCACAACAACTGCTTGAAACCGATTGGCGGGGTGACATTACTCAGTGGAGTCAAGATGTCAGGCTATCGCATTTTCAGGACCAAGGCTTGTCCTGGACACTAGGGCTTTATGCCGCGGGCGAAGATCATCAAGTTCACAACACCTTTGAAATGTTCCATGGTTTAGCGCCGCTGGTGCCAAGTTTTGGTCCCAATAGTGGTTTTACCTTAGATCAAAGATACGAGCAGGCGAGAGACAGCGCCGCGGTCTATGGTCAGCTTGAATATGACTGGGGTGCAAATAGAATTACTTTGGGTTTACGTTACACCGCTGACAAGAATAAACAATTTAATGTCCACTCCTGGCAGGGTACCTATGCTCATGAACCTGTTGTAGGTTTGATTCCATTCGCGCTCCCCTATAATCCAGACGCGGTTAACGACGCGCAAAAGTTAGAGGACAAGGAGTGGACGGGCACTTTGAAAATTGATCGCCGTCTCTCAGGCAACGCTTTGGTTTACGCTTCATATAGCAGAGGCTATCGCAGTAGTGCCTTTAATGGCGCGGCTATTTTAGGCAGCGCAGAACTGGCACCAGTAGGCCCAGAATTTGTTGATGCCTACGAAGTGGGAGTGCATGCAAATTGGGCTCAGCCGGCGCTTAGTCTCAATGCCGCGGCCTTCTATTACGACTACGAAAACCAGCAGTTCATTAACATCTTGGGTATTCAGCAATTCATGTCCAGTGCTGACAAAGCTCGCTCACAAGGGGCAGAGTTGGAGTTAACTTGGGTGCCAAATAAAGCCCTAAGTGTGAACTTGGGTATCGCAGTGTTGGATACTGAGTACACTGAGGGGCTTTTATTGAGTGTGGCTGATCAGGTCCATGATTTTACTGGCAATCAACTATCAAATGCGCCGGAACTGGGTGTGAACGCCTCAGTGGATTATCAAACCCTGTGGGCGCAGGGGGAAGTGCGAGCTCATCTAGGAGGGGCTTACACGGGCCAACAATGGTTTACACCCTACAACGGCGATTTCTCATACCAGAACATCGGTCAAGCAGGGCACACTCTCACTAACGCGCGTGTGGAGTACCTATGGTCAGCTGGGCGCTATGCCTTGTCGCTGTGGGGAAATAATCTTAGCAACAAAGAGTATCAAGTGTATGCCACAAACCTCAGTGAAGGTTTTGGTTTTAACTACACCATCAAGGGTGCACCAAGAACCTACGGTTTGGGTTTTCGCGCCAAGTTCTAATGAAGGTTGCCTTGGGTTGGGGCTGCGCTGGTCATTTGCTGCCAAGTGGCCAAGGCCAATTGTACGTCAGTGGCACTTACGGGTTTAACCAGAAAGTCATTCATGCCGGCGTGTCGACAGTCACGCCGAACGTTTGAATCACTGTTCGCTGTAACGGCAATTATAGGTGTTGAAATTTTCCGTTCGCGTATTTTTGTCGTCGCGCTTATTCCGTCCATATCTGGCATTTGTACATCCATCAAAATAACGGCATAGGCGCGCTTGTCTACGGCGGCTAAGGCTTCTAACCCAGAGTGAGCAACATCCACCGGGTGACCCATTTGTATAACCATGCGTTCCAAAACTTTGGCGTTTACCAGATTGTCTTCGACAATTAACACAGCTCCTCGGTAGTCTGTATGGCTGACAGATATGGCTTCTGAGATAAGCTTTTTTAGAGGAATGTGTAAGTTAATCTCAGTGCCATCGCCCACGGTAGAATCAATAGACAGCGTGGCGTCAAGAATGTCGCCTAAACGATGGCAGAGTGTAAGCCCCAAACCTAGGCCTTCAGATTGCCGTGCTAAACCTTGGCTTACCTGAATGAATCCATCAAATACCACTTTTTGCTGCTCTTCGCTCATGCCACAGCCATCGTCTATGATCAGCACTTCCAAACACTGTGATTCTTCATTCCAGTCTACCCCAAAAATAATGTCGCCGTGTTCGGTAAATTTGCAGGCGTTGTCTAGAACCGTGCGCAGCAAGTGACTGATTAAGTAGGAATCACCTTGAAAGCCGTGTGGTAAAAATTGGGAGCGGTTGTGCACCAGGTTTACATCTTTATCTTGCAATTGTTCTTCCGTGCGCTCACATAAACGGTTGAGTAAATGGGCGATTTCAAATGGGAAACTCTGCGCAGTGAGTTCGTCGCTGTCGGTTTCGGCCATCAACACCAGATTGTCAATTTGAGTTCTTAAACGCAGTGTGCCGTAGTTGATATCATTGAGAATCTCTTTTTGCGTGTCTTTATCTTCGTGTTCATTCAGCTGGCGGAAAGCAGAGGAGATTGAATGGAGCGGTGTGCGCAATTCATGGCTCACCATGCGGAGGAAATTACTTTTGTTCTCGCTTTCCTTTTTGCTGATCTCCAGTGCTTCAAGCAAGGTATCGTTGGCTGCAGCCAGAGCTTCGCGCGCTTCTTTTTCCAAACTTAGTCGAGCTTTTTCAATTTCATAGAGCATCTCTGAGGCACTTTGTTTTTCGGCGCGCAGCAGATTTATACGATCGGCCAGAGCCAGAGACAGTAAGAGTACGTCGAAGGTTTGGGCAATGAGCGTGACCAGAAAGGTATTTTCAAACAGTGGTTTTGCGCCCATTGCCGTGGCAATGGAAAAGATCATGCCAATGGCCAGTAAAGCAAAGGCGGCCACAAAATAGCGTGCTGGTTTGTAGTCTTGGCGGAGCCGGACAATACCGCAAGCGAGCCCGAGAAATACCCATGTTGTAGCACTTAAGGTTTGTATTTGTTGAAAAACTCCTGTTTGAAAAAGAGTGCTGCCAAACAGAGCCATGAATAAAGTGAAGCCGGTAAACACACAGGACGCAATGAATAGGCGCGGGTTGGAACTTCGCAACTCCATAAAATAAATAATGTAGAGCATGTTGAATGCGATAGTGTAGAAGAAAAAAGGTATTATCCAAAAATACGATTTTAGATCAAACCAACTGGTTAGCAGGTTCATTGCGCCTGCCCAGGCAACAACGGTTGAGGCTAGATATAAGGCGTAATAAAAATAGCTCAAATCACGCATTGATGTTGCGATAAATAAGTTGTAGAGCATCAAGATCAACATGGCGCCTAGACAACCAATGATCCAAGTATTTTCGAAACCAAGAACAGACAAATAATCGGTGTTAGAAATTATTTGTAGGCGTGGCGCCCCAGAAAAATAACGGCTGTCAATAAATACCAACAAGTGCGCTGATTCTTCTTGTTCAAGGTGTAGATCAATGCCGTAGTGTAAGTCATATTTTAGGGGTTCTAGATAACCTGAGACACCCGTATCAATTTCACCCGACTCGCGGTAGAGGAAGCTATGTATACTGTCGACCAGCGAATTATTGGTGCTAAATACCCAGTCGTTTATATCGCTCGGGTTGTCGAGTTCTACTGACAGCCAGTAGGCACCGCCACTCACTCGGTCGATAGTGCTCGCCGGCTTCAGGCTCTGAATAAAAGTTTCTGGGTTTTGCGGTGGTGCCGTAGGAGCCGCCCCCGCATGGTAAAGATTTACGCTTGACTCTAAAGCATGAATATCGAGTAAATCGGGACTGTCTGCCGATAGATCCAGCGCTACAGACGCTTGGGCTAGCAAAAGAGTGAGCAGGGCAATCATTGGCAGCAGCTTACCCAATAGTACTTGAGCCTTTGCTGGGCGCTTAAGAAGCGATAGATACAAGGTTATTTCTCACGTTTTTATTTACAACTTTGAGCCTAGCGTAGCACGGAAGTCGCTGCGACGAGTTATCACTTTGGTGAGAAAGTGATAATAGTACAATAATTAGACGATTGTCTTTTTGCTCGCTTTCTACTTACCCCAATTGAGACAGCGTGGTATTTTTGGGTACTAAGCATAGCGTGATTGGTGAGCCATTTTTTGCTAATCCTGAATACAATAGAAACCAGAGGGACCTACCTATGACTGAACGACACCCAAGTTTTATCTATCGCGGCGGCGATATGATGGCGCCGCCGCCATTTGAATTGCGTAAATCTCGCTTCTATGGCTTTTTTGTTCAAGGCGACATCAGCAAAATGCAGGCAACAGTCGATAGAGAGCTGAATGCCGTGGGTGGTAAGGACTTTCGTCTAAAGGTTATTTCTGATCATGTGATGCTTGCCTGCGCAGATCTCACCAATGTTTACCCAACACCCCCAGAGTATCGCAAAAAAGGGTTTATCAAAGAGCTGGATATTTGTTTTTGGATTCCCGTGGGTCGTGTCACCGTAGAGGACGGCAAAGAGCGAGTTCACGAAATATTTTGGTATTGTGATTACATCTGGGTAGACAGCCCAATAACAATGGTGGCAGGCCGAGACATCTACGGCTACCCAAAAACCATGGGGATATTCGATTTCCCAGATCCATCTGCTCCCGATCACTTCAGTTTGAAAGTGAACAGTTTCAAAGATTATGCGCCTGAGACTGAAGCGCTGTGGAATAAGGTCTTGTCGGTGGACAACCTTACGCCAGGTGGCGGCCGTGTGAGCCGCTGGACAAGTTATGTCGACGCTTTAAAAGGCATCTGGGATGTGTTGGATGATGGTTTGTTTCATCCAGACCTTCATGCGACAGAGCAAATGTTGTCCTTGCTGTTGAAACCTGAATTACCACAGATTTTTCTTAAACAGTTTCCTGATGCTTCAGCAGAAAAGGCGGTTTACCAGTCCTTGGTCAGCTTGCCAGCGGTTATTGACCGCTTTGAAGCTGGAGGTTTACTGAGCGGCGAGTATCAGCTGACCTTAGAGCAGGTCGACGGTATTCCTTTGGTGGAGGATCTAGGACTTAAAATCGGTCCTCAAGCGCTTACGCTCGGCATATGGATGGATTATGACTTCACTTTGCCCGTGGGCAAGGTGCTTGTTGAAAACACCTACATTCCCCCTAAAGAAAAAATTGCGGTATTGGGCGGCGGAGTTTCCTCTTGCGTATCGGCCTTTGCTTTGACAAGTCAGCCGGGCTGGCAGGACCGCTACGATATTACGGTATATCAGCAGGGCTGGCGTATAGGCGGTAAGGGCGCAAGCGGTCGCAATGCCGAACTGGGGCAGCGTATTGAAGAGCACGGTTTGCACGTATGGATGGGGTTTTATGAAAACGCCTTTAAAGTGATGCGCGAGGCGTATTCTGAGTTAAACCGGCCGGCAGGAGCGCCACTGGCCTCGTGGGAAGATGCCTTTAAGAAGCAAGACTTTGTTGTGCACATGGAGAAAATAGCCGGAAAGTGGGAGCCATGGACCTTTGACTTCCCGCAAACCGACGATGTCCCAGGCAATGGCGACGAGGTGATGGACGCCTGGCAGTTCATGGAAATTATGTACGGTTGGTTGAAGAAATTCGTGGGCGAGCTGAGTGAAGAAATTGAGAAGATTGAGGAGGGCCGTATTCACAATAGGCCTCATGGCAATTTCTTAGATCGTATAGCGGGGCTGGCCGAGCGCATCGAAGACGAAGTTGAAGACGCTGTCGAGGATGTTTGGAGGCTGGTCAATGGTCTCACGCAATTTGTGGGTTCGCTGCCCAAAACCTTGGCTGAGCACAAAGATTCAGACCACTCCTTTTTAGACCATATTCTAGATGATCTAAAAGAATGGTTGGAAGATATTGTTGAGGGCTATTTGGAGGAACATGATAACCTTCGTCACCTCTATGTAGGTCTCGACTTAGCCATGGCCGTGTTGACGGGTATGCACAGAGACAAGATACACAAGCTCGGTTTCGACGTAATTAACGACTTAGATTTACGTACTTGGCTTAGGCAGAACGGCGCCAATGAACACTATACCGTGCAGTCAGCGCCGATCACCGCTATGTACGATTTAGTCTTCGCCTACAAGGACGGCGACATCACCCAGCCTAGCTTGGAAGCGGGCACGGGTTTGCGCGGTATGTTGCTCCTAGTATTAGGTTACAAGGGGGCAGTAATGTGGAAAATGCAGGCAGGCATGGGAGATACGGTGTTTACGCCGTTCTATCAGGTACTGAAGCAGCGCGGTGTGAAGTTTAAGTATTTCCATCAAGTAGAGTCATTGTCTCTGGACCCGAATGATTCGGCGTCGGTTGAGAAAATTAATTTGCTGCAGCAAGCAGAGCTTGCCGGCGGTGCAGATCACTATGACCCTCTAGTGTATGTAAAAGGCTTGGCGTGCTGGCCCAGTGAACCACACTACGGTCAACTCTTGCCTGAAACGGCGCAGTTACTACAGGCCAACAATATTGATCTTGAGTGTTTCTGGACGGACTGGCCCGAGGTTTACCGCAATCACTATCAGCGAGACTTGCCCAGAGTGACTTTGCAGCGCGGCAAAGACTTCGACAAGATTATATACGGTATACCTGTCGCCAGCCTGCCGCATATCTGCTCTGAACTATTGGCCAATAGTCCGGTGTTGCAGGCGACGTCTGATAACTTGAATACCGTAGCGACTCAAGCCTACCAGTTGTGGAATACGGAAGATTTGCGGGACCTAGGTTGGGATCATTACCCGCCATCGGGTCAGGAGCCTATTCTCACCGCATTTACAGAGCCGGTTGATACCTGGGCGGCAATGAATCAGCTTTTGGCACGAGAGGAGTGGGAGGGCTACCCTACGGAGCCTAAGAACTGCGCGTATTTTTGTGGCGTGCAGCCTATCGAGAGTTTTCCGCCGGCGAGTGAGCACGGCTTTCCAGCGGCGTCGCGCGCGCAGGTGAAGGAAAATTGTATTAATCAGCTGAATCAGGATATTAAGGCGCTATGGACAAATTCGGCCAGTAATAATGCTTTCCATTGGTCGCTGTTGTACGACACTGAAAACCGGGAGGGTGAGGCGCGCTTCGATGCTCAATATTGGCGCTCGAATGTTAGCCCGTCTGAGCGTTATGTGTTGTCGACGGTGGGCACTAGCCAATTCCGTATTGAACCTAAGGTGGACGATTTTGATAATGTGTTCTTTACGGGGGACTGGATTAATAATGGCATCAATGCGGGGTGTGTGGAGGCGGCGACTATTGGTGGCTTGAAAACTTCTCGAGCTATTTCGGGGCTTCCTAAGACGATCGCTGGTGAAGGGGTGCTTTGGGGATAGCGATGTGTAATCTGGCTAGGTAGCAGTTGCAGCCTAGCTAGATCGGACTTTGCAATTCGACTGGGTAGCAGCTGTAGCATAGCTAAATAGGACTTTGCAATCCGGCTAGGCCGCGCCCTGCGGGTGATCACGCCCGAACGCACGCTTTTGCCCTATGACCAAGCCGCTGCGGAACTCGCCCGTGCCGGACTCAAACAGTCCTCGCTAAAAGACCTTGGTCAAAGGGCAAAAGCTACAAGACGCGTTCTGAATGGGCGAGATCACCCACAGGCCACGTCCTAACCTATCTTTGCCGCAGGACTTAAAATTGGTTTAGGTCGTTCGGGTTCAGAACGGAGTTGGTTAACTATTGGGTGCGGTCTAGGTTTGCTCTTTCACTTTTTTTAGGTGAAGTTCGATTGTTGGCGCGGTTTTAGTGGGAGCGCAGAGTTTTAGATTTATTAGTTTGGGGCTGAAGGCTATGGTATTTGAGAAGTGTGTGTTGGAGGGGGAGCTGGTTCGGCTCGAGCCTCTGTCAGCTGAGCATAGGGAAGGTTTGTGTGCGGCGATCTCTGATGGGGAGCTGTGGAAGTTACATGTCACGATCGTGCCACATCCGGACGCGATCGATGATTTCTTGGCGAATGCACAGGCTAGCTACGCCGCTGGGGAAGGTATTGTTTATGCGACGATTGATCGGAGCAGCGGCAAGGTGGTGGGCTCTACGCGTTTTATGAAGTCTAGTCCGGGCGATAAGCGGGTGGAAATAGGCTTTACTTTTTTGGCGCAGAGTTTTCAGAGAACGAAGATTAATACAGAAGCCAAGCTGTTGATGCTGGAGTATGCCTTCGACACGATGCAATTGAACCGTGTTGAACTGCTAACGGACTACCTGAACTCGCGTTCTCGCAATGCCATTTTACGCATTGGCGCCAAGGAAGAGGGCGTATTGCGGAGCCATAAAATTATGCCCAATGGCCGAGTTAGAGATTCTGTGATTTTCAGCATCATCCAAAACGAGTGGCCGGGCATCAAACAGCATCTACAGGCCAAATTGGTATCGTGAAGCAAGTAATCAGGAGAAAAGCATGGCAATAAGGGGAGAGTGTTTCTGTGGCGGCATTCAGTATCAGATAAACGGTTCGCTTCGCGATGCGAGGTCTTGCCATTGCTCCAGATGCCGCAAAGCCTTCAATGCCCAAGCCTCAGCCTATGCATTAGTTGAGGCCCAGGAATTTCAGTGGTTGGCCGGTGAAGACATGTTGACCTCATATGTTGGAGAGCATGGATTTGGCCTGCAATTTTGCCAAAAATGCGGCTCAACCTTATGCGGCGTATACAATGGTGCCGTACACGGAGTCACCTTAGGGTGTGTTAACGGAGACCCAGAGATAGAGATAGGTCGTCACATCTTCGTTGCTTCAAAGGCCGAGTGGGAAGTAATGCCCGAAGGTGTTGTTCAATATGCCGAAGGCTCTCCAGAGCCCGGATAAGCCAAAGACCGGTTAGCGGTATCTCGAATCACATCATGGCCCAAAAATCGGCGAGAGGTATCTCGAGTCAAATCATGGTCCAAAGCTCGGTGAGTGGTAATTCGAATCAAGTTATGGCTCAAAGATCGAAGAGCGCGAGTCGAAAATTGGGTAAGGAACAAAGATAAATGGGCTCTAAGTCAGCTCAGGTAAAAGTGAAGAGTTGTCGTATTAGAGAGTAGTGAAAATAGCTTGATAGAGTGTAGAAGTGAGGGGCAGCAGGGCTTTGGTCATCTCGCCCATTCAGAACGCGTTTACGGCTTAGCCCTCTGACCAAAGTCTTTTAGCGAGGACTGTTTGAGTCCGGCACGGGCGAGTTCCGCAGCGGTTTGGTCAGAGGGCTAGGGCGTGCGTTCGGGCGAGATGGCCAAAGCCCTGCTGCCCCGGTTAGTGGCACCGCTCAAGAGCCCTGTAGTCCCGGTTTGCGGCACCGCCCAAGAGCCCCAATAGAACTCCGATCTCCAGTTTATATCCTAAGGCTTAGCCTTCACCCCATAAACATCCACCTTAGGAATATAAGGAGTAATAGTCTCCACCGCATAATCAAAAATCTCCTGAACATTTGGCATCAGGCCCACCTCAATGCGTCGAGAAATCATTGTTACCGGGTAGAGGCAGTTCATAGTGTCTGCCACACAGAGCGCTCGGCTACGGCCAACACTGTCCTCGTATATCTGCCACACCAGCCCCAGCTCCTTCTCAAGCAGATCGCCGAGAATAACCCCCATAGCTTGGTTCTCTAAGCGCTGCTCCTTCTTAAACAGCCCCTTATGGACAATGCGCTGAAGCAGCACCAGATCATCGCGATTGCCGTGTACCTGAGTACCCAGCTTCGAGCGGGCCACATCCTCAATCAGCAGGCGTTGGCTCTTAAAGTGGTTTTTATCTTGCCAGCCAAAAGGGTACACAATAGGTCCCTTGGGTCCGTCCGCAGCAAAAATAGGCAAGGCAAAAAGAGAGACAAGCGCAAAAACAAAGGCACGATGCATCGTAGAAACTTCCCAAACATTAATTGAATAGAGTAGAACACAGTAATAGAGGCCGCTAATAGCCCACAGTTCCTGCGGATTATACCGGATTTTCAAAGCCAAGGAATATAGCACTGCCAAGCACTTCACCGAGTCTGATATGATAGCGCCTTTTCCACTAGGTACCTCAATATGTCGCTCTCCCACCTCATAGCTCATCACATCTCCAGACCCACCGGCAGCGGCGAAGCTCGTTTGCAGCAAAGGGACACAGAGATGGCCATTTCAGGGCGGGAAGACGAGCTGCTGCGGGAGCTTAAACACTCCTATATTGGCAAGGCTGGTAAGGCCTATGGGCAATTTACAGACGAAGCCGGCGATTTTCCCCTGCGAGCTTGGGTCCAAGAATTCCTTGAAGAGAAAATTCCCTTCGCAAGCTTTAGCCACAAAATACTCAATCATTTTAAACTCGCCCTAGAGCAGAGTGAGTGTGAGCTAGAAGGGCACCTGCTGGTGATGACCGAATCGCTGGCGGATGGCGATTACATGTACCTATTCCTGGTAGATCACGACGAAGGTACCTACATCGATGCCAGCTTAGATTTTGGTCGCTCTTTCCACCTAAACGTTACCCGCGTGTTGCTGGGGGCGAAACTAAACATCAGCGATATGCAGAGCAGTGATGGCAAGCACTACCTGTCAGTTTTACGATCCCGCGGCGACAAAAAGTTAACCGACTTCTTCTGGAGCTTTGTCGGATTTACCGACAAAGTTGATGTGGCCGGCGACACCTCTGAATTTTTGAATATTGTGGCGGCCTTTACTCAAGACCTACCGGAAGAGCAGGCGGCAGAAACACGGGTGAAAGTGGTCGACTACTGCCTAGACCAAGACAAATCTGGTGAAACCGTTCGCATGGAAGAGCTTTCAGCTCATGTGAATGAAGAAGCCCCAGAAGCATTTTCAAAGTTTATTGCCGAGAAGCAAGAAAGCCCCAAAGAAGAACTCATTCCCGACCGTAATTTACTGCGCCAGTTTATGCGCATTAGCGGTCGCAGCGAATTGGTGAGCATGAGCTTTGCGGCCTCTTGTTTGGGGGAGGCCATTGTTTACGATGCCCACACAGACACATTGACCATTAAATCAATTCCCTCATCCCTAAAGGCGCGCTTGCTCAAACATATGCAGCAAAAATAGTCTTGAGTGTAGGAAGATGACATAACTATGGACTCTATAGAAACGCCCTTGGGGGTATTGCAGCACACCTTTGGTTATGACCAATTCCGCGAACCTCAAGCCCAGGTAATTGACACGCTGGTGGCCGGTGGTGATGCATTGGTGATTATGCCCACGGGTGGCGGTAAATCGCTGTGTTACCAAATACCAGCCTTGGTTCGCGAAGGTGTGGGGGTGATTATCTCGCCGCTCATCGCTTTGATGAGAGATCAAGTCAATGCACTTAATCAGTTGGGGGTGTCGGCGGCCTATCTCAATTCAACCCTAGATCACGATCAAATTTGGCAAATTGAACAGCAAATCGCCAGTGGTGAAATTGATTTGCTATACATTGCCCCAGAGCGATTACTGCAAGCTCGTACGCTGCAACTTTTAGCTCAGCTTAACATTGCGCTTTTTGCCATCGACGAAGCCCACTGCGTGAGTCAGTGGGGGCATGATTTTCGCGCTGATTATTTGAATTTAGGCATCTTGCATGAGCGGTTTCCAGCCGTACCGCGTATAGCTTTGACGGCCACAGCCGACGAGCGCACCCGCGGTGAAATTGTGAAGCGCCTAGGCTTGCAACAGGCGGCCAGTTTTCTGTGTGGTTTTGATCGGCCCAATATTCAATATCGCATCACTCAGAAAAGCAATGCGCGTCAGCAACTACTGCAATTTTTGAAGCATGAACACGCCAACGATGCGGGCATAGTCTACTGCTTGTCGCGGAAAAAAGTGGAAGACGTTGCTAGCTGGATGAGTGCCGAAGGCTATACAGCACTGCCTTATCACGCGGGTTTGTCGACACAAATACGACAAAACCACCAAGACCGTTTTTTGCGTGAAGACGGTGTCATTATTGTGGCTACCGTGGCCTTTGGCATGGGCATCGACAAGCCTGATGTGCGTTTTGTGGCGCATTTGGACCTGCCAAAAAGCCTAGAGGCTTACTATCAGGAAACGGGGCGGGCAGGGCGAGATGGTTTGCCCTCCAATGCGTGGATGGTTTACGGCGTGCAAGACGTGATCAAGTTGCGACAAATGTTGGAAATGTCGAACGGCGATGATCAGCACAAGCGGGCTGAGCGCTACAAGCTCGATGCCATGTTAGGGCTTTGTGAAATCACCACTTGTCGCCGACAAGCGCTATTACATTACTTTGGCGACCCAGCCGAGGCGAAGTGCGGCAACTGCGACGCCTGCTTAATCCCCATAGAAACCTGGGACGGCAGCGAGGCCGCGCAAAAGGCTTTAAGTTGTGCCTATCGCACGGGGCAACGCTTTGGCGTGAACCACTTAGTGGATGTGCTCTTGGGTAAAGATGGTGACAAAATACAACAGTTTGGCCACGACACGCTCAGTGTTCATGGTTTGGGCAAAGACCTTGATGTGACACAGTGGCGCTCTGTTTTTCGACAGCTAGTGGCTAGAGGGTATCTAACGGTTGATGTGAGTGGCTTTGGTTCCCTGCTGCTAACTGAAAAGTGCCGGCCAGTGTTGAAAGGCGAAGAATCTTTGCATCTGAGAAAGGACCGCAAGGCTGAGCGCAAAGGTCGAGGCAGTAAAAGCATTCGTACTAAGGTTACTTTCACAGGGCACGACGAAACACTTTGGCAGGCCTTGCGTGTTATCCGCAAAGACTTGGCCGACGAACAAGCTGTGCCGCCCTATATTATATTTGGCGATGCAACACTAAAAGAAATGGTCAGCGCTCAGCCCATTTCAGAAACGCAAATGCTGAATATTATTGGCGTGGGAGAAACTAAGTTGGAACGCTACGGTGATGCCTTCATGGGCGCCATTCGCGAACACCAAGTTGATATTCTGGATAAGGTATAAATCGTGCGTATTGTTCCCGATCAAGCTTACCGTATTATTGACAATAACGAACAGTTTTTGGTTCTCGATAAATCTGTGGGCATAGCCGTTCACAGTGATTCAGAGCATGAAGCCGGTGATGACCAAGGTTTACTTGAGCTAGTTAAAAAGCAGGAAAACATCAAAGAATTATATCCGGTGCATCGCTTAGATAAAGTAACCTCAGGCTTGTTGGTGCTGGCAAAAACCCGCGCCGCAAACCGCGAGCTGTCTATGCAGTTTGAGCGGCGAGAGATCGAAAAGTATTACTTGGCTCTGTCGATTCGAAAACCCAAGAAAAAGCAGGGTAAGATAGTGGGCGATATGGCTCGGGGTCGACGGGGCAGCTGGCTGTTGTTGCCCCGCCGCGAGAACCCAGCCATTACCCAGTTCTTTAGCTCGGCGGCCCAGCCCGGCCAGCGTTTGTTTTTACTGAAACCTAAAACGGGAAAAACTCATCAGCTTCGCGTGGCACTTAAAAGCATTGGTGCGCCCATTGCAGGAGACACACTATATGGCGGGGACGATAAGCTTGAGCAATTCGATCGAACTTACCTACACGCTTATGCTTTGGTGTTTACCTTCGGCGGGCAGCGGCAGCAGTTTGTGAGTTTGCCAAGTCAGGGGGATTTATTTCTAAAGCCAGAATGTTTGGCGTCCATTGAGGCCTTCGGCTCACCCTGGCAACTAGCATGGCCAAGCTAAGCGTCTTTAGATTTTTTCTTTTGTTGGTTTCCTTAGGGCAAATACTCGCTTGCAGCGAAGCCGAGGATCAAAAGTCTACGCCGGTAGTGTCGCTAAGTGACTGGAAATCCGCTTACACCTTAGAACCGGTCGACTGTTGGTTTGATGTTGACTGGTCTCTTTCTGTCACTTGTGCTCACCTTAAAACAGACCCTGCCAGCGGCCAATTTTCCCTGCCTGTGGTGGTGATTAAAAACACTTCTCCAAAGCATTTTTCCGAGCCGCTCATCTATCTCTCTGGGGGGCCGGGTGGCTCTGGCAATATCCGTAAAGGTGACATGGCCCATTGGTTTGCCTGGTATGAGCAAGCGGGTTTACAGCGCGATTTAGTATTGTTTGATCGTCGCGGTACGGGCGGCAGCGAACCAAGGCAAGCCTGTATAGAATACGAGCGTTTTAGCCGCGATATCCTGAGTGAAAATGCAAGCTTGGAACGCGAATTAAAAGAAGGTCTAGAGCTTACTAAAAATTGTGTATTGCCGTCGAATGGGGCGGGCTTTGAGCCAAAGAATTATGGCAGTCACCACAGCGCTCGGGACGTAGTGGCCTTGATGGCAAGCTTGGCTTACGAGCGCTGGAATGTTTTTGCGGTGTCTTATGGTACACGCTTGGCACTCAGAATTTTACAGTTGAAGGAAGCGGAAGCGATTGACAGCCTTATTCTTGATTCGCTCTACCCCTTGGACAAAGGGGCGCTTAAAGAGTGGCCAGCACTGCTTGATAAGGCATTGACGCAACTGTTCAATTTTAATGGGCCGAGTGAAGCTGCAGTGCTGGAGCGCGATTTTTGGTTGGCTTTGAAAAAGCTGGAGAAACAAACACTGCGTTTCACAGTGCCAAGCTGGAATGGCGAAGCACCTTTCAGTGTTGTGCTTAATGACCACAGGTTTTTGAGCATGGTGTTTGCGTCGTCCTATGATCATGAAACCATGAGACAAATTCCGGCCCTAATTCAAGCGGTGTTGGCGGGGCGGCACGCCGGCGTTCAGCCATTGCTAGACCCTTTTATAAATTATGCTTTTGATCCGCAATTTAACCCCATGGTTTTTTTTGCGATTGAGTGCCTTGAAGTGCCAGAGCTTAACAAGGAGGAGTATGCAAAAGAAGCTGCTCGTTTTCCAAAATTGCTGGGCTATACCAAGCAACTTTTGGACTATGACATTTGTCCTTACCTGCCAAAATGGGGCGAACTTGAAAAGTCGGCGACGCTAAAATCTTTTACTTTTGACAAGCCCGCCTTGCTTTTGTCAGGTGGCCTAGACCCAATAACGCCTCTCCATTGGGCGCAAGAATTTGCAGCTTCGAACTCATCTATTGTTCATCGGGCCTTTCCTAGCTTGGGCCATTCTGTGGTTGGAAGCAGTGCTTGCGCTCACAGCTTTCTTGGGCCATTTATTCGAGCCGCAGCGTCGGGTGAGTTAGCAGCGCTCAGTCTCGAAAATTGCCATAGTGCCCAGTAATTCTTTTTGGTATTATTCCCGCTAAATTGAACCACGGCTGCACGTCCTCGCGTCAAGCTTATCACTCGGATAGTTGATGGAAATATATATCGCCGTACGCGCTCAGAAACTGAGCGATGCTAAAAATGCCCTCGCGGCTGCTAATATCACCGTTCTTAATAGTCTTGTGGATCGTATAGAGCCGGCCATCCGTAATATGGCGGAAGGCTTACATCGCCTTGGCGTGGTCTACGACATGGCAGGTTGTGGAGTTTATTGGTTGTTGATCGAAGCCGGTGATGACCTGGAGCATTTTTATGGCTTCAGCGCGGTGGAGTGCGTGTTTAGTGCGACATGGTATCAGCAGCAAGCGGCCAAGGTTCGTTACTTAAAGGGCATTGCTTATTGCGATGCTACAGAGGAGTGGGCGGGTCTCTTTTCCTTGGCTGATCAAAAGCGAAATATTGATGTGCAGTTTTTAAATGCCGATGTAAGTCCTGCTCTTATTGGAGTTAGGGAGCTTGTGCAGGCAGAGGTGCCCAATATAGTGTCTAATGAGGCACCCGATAAGGTTTCTAAAAAAGCGCCTAAAAAGAAAATTGCCAAGCCCAAAGCCTCGAAAGGTGAGGCGAGCGAATTAAGAGAATCTTTGAGTTTAGATTTTGACTCCGCAGAGGCTAGCGTAAGCGTTCTTAAGCCGGGCAAGAAAAAGCGTCCGGCGTTTAAAAAGCGCGACAAAATTAATGAAGAGCAATTGGATATATTTAGAACAGGGTAGGTGAAGCGCTGAACTGGTTTCTTGCTCCCAGTTCTGGGTGTGAGTTTGCGATAGGCATAAAAAAAGGCCACCTTTTAAGGTGGCCTTTTTAAAATATGGCTCCGACACCTGGGATCGAACCAGGGACCAATAGATTAACAGTCTACTGCTCTACCGCTGAGCTATGTCGGAATTGCTTTTCTCTGTAAGGAGAAGAGGCGCGTATATTAGTGTGGAGAATGATTTTGGTCAAGCCCTTTTTTATAAAATAATTCAGTTAGTTAGGGTATGATTATTCCCCCCTATAAGACGTAGAATTAACAGACAATTCGGCTAAATAAAGCCCATTTATCGGCAACTTTGCCGTAGGAGAGACAAGCTCAGTGCTCAGTGCGGTAAATATCTCAACTTTGCTGGTGTTCATTCCCACTTTCTTTTTTATTTCGGCTACCCCGGGCATGTGCATGACCTTGGCTATGACGCTTGGTATTGGCATTGGGGTGCGTCGCACGCTGTGGATGATGATGGGAGAGCTGCTCGGAGTTGGCTTGGTGGCATTAGCGGCGGTGCTTGGGGTTGCGTCGCTGATGTTGGCCTACCCAGACCTGTTCGTGGCTCTGAAGATCATTGGCGGTGCCTATTTGCTCTATTTAGGTATCCAGATGTGGCTATCGAAGGGTCGTATGGCCATTGATCCAGATGTGGGTGAGGCGCCCAAGCTGTCTCGGGCGAATCTTTGGACTCAGGGCTTCGTTACGGCTATTGCCAACCCTAAGGGCTGGGCTTTTTTTGTGGCGGTATTGCCGCCTTTTCTGGACGACTCCTTACCCTTGTGGCCACAGCTCGGTGTTTTACTGGCGATCATACTTTGCTTGGAGTTCACCTGCATGATGCTCTATGCCAGTGGCGGTAAAGCACTGCGCCTGATTTTAGCGCGGCAAAGCAGCGTTCAGGTGTTGAATCGCATCGCCGGTAGTTTAATGATGGGCTTAGGTTTATGGATGTTTGTGGTTTAAGCCCCTGGCTTAGCGGGTGAGTCGTATCAACTTAAAGCTGCCATTGTCGGCGGCGAGTTTGACCTGCTTAAACAGCTTCTGCGCTTTCCGTTCTAGGGGAATAAACTGATTCACCACAAAAACAGCCGTGCCGCCCGGGTTTAGTCTTGCATGGGTATTGCGCAGAAACTTGGTGGTAAGGTCGCCGTCGATTGAAAAGCCTTGGTGAAATGGTGGGTTGCACAGTATCAGGTCGAATTTTTCACCAATGCTTGTGCCGCAGTCGTCGGCAAGCACCGTTACGTCCATATCGTTGAGCTCAAAGTTGTGGCTTGCCGCACGTACCGCCGCGGCATTGTTGTCGGTAGCCCAGTGCTTATCAAACTCATAGCCTTTGCTCATTAGGCTTAGGTAGCCATATCCGCAGCCTAGGTCGAGCAGTGACTTCGGCGGACGGTTGAGATTTGCTAATATTTCAGGTAATTCTGCCCATAAGAATTGGCTGCCTTGATCAATTTTATTCCAGCCAAAAACGCCGGGTTTACTGTGAATTGCTATTGATTGCTCACCGCTTACTGTCTCGGCGATAGGTCGGAGTGTTGTGTATTGTTGCGCGTCTAGGTACTGCTCTTCGCGGGCCTGTTCCCGCGTTTCTGACTTGCTCACAAAACCAGTATAAATGAGGCCGTTTTTTTCCAGCTTTGCATCGCCGCCCAATAGATTTTTAATTTTCGAAAAATAGGTTTTAATGCCTTCGTTTTTTTGTCCGCTGATCAGCAGTTTTCCGCCGGCTTTCAATTTCTCAAAACACTGGTTCGCAATGTGATGGACCACGGGCTTTTCTTTAGATACTCGATAGTAAACGCAGTCCAAGGAATTATTTTCAATGCCTGCAAAATCAAAATCATTGAAGGTGCAATCTAGGTTTAAAGCTCTAAGCCCTGCATCCACATCACAGCGGTTGCTGATAAAGCGCAGCTGATGTCCGCAGGCAGCAATGAGCTCAATATCGCCGAGCGTATTTTCGTCCGCAAGCCAAAGTTGAGTGGTGTTTCTAGGGGCTTGGCGTAATTGTTCTATCAGCCATTGGTTGGCAAAATCGCTCATTGGATACTGTCTATTTCCGCTTGGGTCAGTGGGCGGTATTCGCCGCAGGGTAGGTTGGGGTCCAGTTCAATAGCGCCGATACTGTGTCTATGCAAGGCTTCAACATGATTCCCTAAGGCTGCAAACATTCTTTTTACCTGATGATATTTGCCTTCGCGAAGAGTTAAAGCTGCTTGTTTTTCAGAGTTTGGGTCAATGCTTAAAAAAGCCGGTAGGGTGGGTTTGTTTTCTGACTCGAGCTGAATGCCTTGCTCGAACTGGGCCGCGTAAGACTTTTCAATGGGTTCTGAGGTGGTGACATGGTAAACCTTGTCACACTGGCTTCTGGGGGAAGTGATTCGGTGGTTCCACTGGCCGTCGTCGGTGATCAGTACAAGGCCCGTGGTATCAATGTCGAGTCGCCCGACAATTTGCAGTTGATCCTGTCGAATTTCGTCCAATAAATCAATTACAGTGCTGTGCTCGGAATCCTTGTTGGCGCACACATAGTCTAGGGGTTTGTTGAGCATAAAATAGCGTGGCCCTGGCGGCTTAATGTGTTGCCCTTCAAGGCTTATATGGTCATCGTCATTTACATTTTGAGAGGCACTTTTAGCCATGTGGCCATTAACAGTGATTTGGCCCATCTTTATCGCTCGGCGCACCTGTGTGCGTGAGTAGTCTGTGCTGTTGCTAATGAATTTATCTAAGCGCATGTTAAAGAATCTGTAGTGGCGGGGTCGCGTAGGAGAAGCGCATCGATGTCTGTGTAGTAAGTCTGAGCTAAAAGGCTCATTTCCTCGACGGCCTCAGGTGTCATGAAGGCCTGTTCGATAATCAGCACTTGATAGACGCCTCGTTTAATCAGTGCAGGGCTCAAGGTTTGTTCCGTGTCGGGCAATACCGTGCAACGAATAAATGTTATCCAATTTGTGACAATAATCCATGCATTATAAGACAAGTCCCGACGCTGGGCTTCAGTGGTGTCTTGCAGGCCTGCATCGGCGAGTGCTTGGTGTATTTTTAATGCGTAATCGAGATAAATTTTAAAGGACAGCCGATGTTGGTTGGCCAATTCAGGGTCTTCTACTAACATATGTTCAATGTCACGATATAAAAACTGATGACTCCAGAGCTCCTGGACAAGCTTTTCCATCATTTCGGCTTTGTCAGTAATGGTAAAAGGGCGGCCCTCGGGGATCTTTAGTAGAGCCATCATCTGTTGTTGATGGGCGTCGTAGAGTTCGCGAATAATCGCCTTCTTATTGTCGAAATGGTAATACAGGTTGCCGGGGGAAATACCCAAGTGTGCGGCAAGGTGGTTGGTGGTCACGGCGCGTTCGCCTTGATTGTTGAATAATTCAAGGCTGCCCAGCAGTATTCGGTCTCGTGTTTTCATCGGCGCATTCTACCTTAAAGCCTCGTTGCTTGACAGATTAGAGCAAAAGCTCTAATAATGCTCGTCTTTCTCGTCTAAACCACCCTCAGGAGTTGACTATGAACGCCACTGCCAGTCCTTTAGAAGCTAAAACAGAAGTGGGGTTTATTGAAACTTCCCCTGACGACCTAGGTGGGTTGCTCAGTGCTCAGCGCTCAGGCTATCGCAGCAACCCTATGCCTAGTGCTCAGGAGCGTATTGATCGCTTGCAGCTCTTGAAGCGCATGCTGCTGGACAACCGTGAGGCGCTCACTGAGGCGCTGGATTTGGATTTTTCAGCTCGCGCGCATACTGAGTCACGCCTAGCTGAGTTTTTCCCCTCGGTGCAAAATATTAATTACATGTGTAAAAAAGTCACCGGGTGGATGAAGCCTGAAAAGCGTCATGTGAGCTTGTTAATGCAGCCGGCGAAAGCGCGTGTGCTTCATCAGCCTTTGGGTGTTGTTGGCATTATGGTGCCGTTTAACTACCCCATTTTTCTGGCAGTTGGCCCTTTAGCTACTGCCTTGGTAGCAGGCAACCGCGCCATGGTGAAAATGCCGGAAGCAACGCCTCGAACCTCAGCTTTGTTTGCAAAACTCATTGCCGAGACCTTCAGTGCCGATTTAATTACCGTGGTAAATGGCGGCCCTGAAGTGGCGGCCAGCTTCTCTGCTTTGCCTTTCGACCACTTGCTGTATACCGGTGCGGGTTCGGTGGCAAAACATGTCATGCGCGCCGCCGCTGAGAATTTAACCCCAGTAACTCTAGAGTTGGGCGGCAAGTCACCTGTTATTGTTGGAAGCGACTTCCCATTGCAAGAGGCCGCCGATCGAATTTGCTATGGTAAGTCTGTTAACGCTGGGCAGACTTGTGTCGCGCCTGACTACATTATGGTGCCGCGCGCTGAAGTAGCAGCGTTTACAGAGGCCTATAAGAAATCATTTAATCGTTTTTACCCAAGCTTAAATAATAACCCTGACTACACTGGTGTGATTAGTGAGCGTCACAGTCAGCGTATTCAAGGCTGGGTAAAAGAGGCGGGCGAGAAGGGCGCAAATCTTATTCCCTTGAGCGATGAAGTTATTGTGGATGAAACACGCCGCACGGTTCCGGTGTTGTTAACCGACACCGATGAAACAATGCAAATTCATCAGGAGGAAATTTTTGGCCCAGCCTTACTGGTGATGCCTTACGACACATTGGATGACGCCATAAATTATGTGAATGACCACGATCGGCCCTTGGCTTTGTATTATTTTGGTTTCGATACCGATGCACAGCAACGTATCTTGCATGAAACTCATTCCGGTGGTGTGGTGTTTAACGAGGTTATGTTTCATGTGGCAGTCGACGATCTGCCCTTTGGCGGAGTGGGCCCGTCTGGCATGGGGCATTATCATGGTAAGGAGGGTTTTCTAACATTCTCTAAACCTAAAGCTGTTCTCTACAAGCCTCGCTTCAATGGCATGAAAACACTTTATCCTCCTTATAAAAATGCCATGGTGGACAAGTTGTTCAATTGGCTGTTGCGCTAACTTTAGGTTTTATTATTTTTCTCAGAGTGATTGGTAGCTAAGGTAGCTGCCAGTCAAATCGCTTCAGAAGATCTTTAAACTTACCTGAAGGCTCTGAGCAAATATTGAGAGCTTGGCCGGTGACCGGGTGTTCCAAGGTCATTTTGTAAGAGTGAAGCAGCAGGCGGGGTGCATCAAGTTCATTGGCGAAATATCGGTTGTGGGTAGACTTTCCGTATTTTGGGCAGCCGATGATGGGATGAGAAATATGCTTGAAGTGTCGACGAATTTGGTGTTTTCGGCCCGTTAATAGGCCCGCTAGTACAAATGAGTAGCGACTGGCGGGGTATCGGTCCACTTCCACGTCCAGCTCAATGGTGTTGAGTCTTTTGAATTCCGTTATGGCGTCTTGAGCGGGCTTAGTTTGTTTGGCTTTGTCCCGTTTGCTTTTAAAGTCGTCTATTGGTTTTAGAGAGTGTTCTATTCGGCCGGATTCTGGACAGTAGCCGCGGCAGACGAGTAGATAGTCTTTTTTCGCTTTGTTGCTTTCCATTTGAGCTTGTATGTTGGCAGCACTTGCGGGTGATAGTCCGAATACAATAACTCCAGACGTTGGTTTGTCTAATCGATGTACAGGGTAGAGGTGCTTGCCAATTTGGTCTCGCAAAATTTGCAGCAAGAATTGGGTTTCGTATTTGTCGATATTGCTTTTATGAACCAATAAGCCCTCAGGTTTGTGCACGGCCACTAGATCATTGTCTTGGTACAGTATTTTTAGGGGAGTGTCAGTCATTGAATGCGCTGTTAAATATGTCGTTACTCAGCATTGTACAATAAAAGGCGCGGTGGAATTCATGCAAAATTTATGAATTAATGATAAAGGAAAGATTATTTCTATAAGGATTGTAGGCATACTGCCTGCAAAAGCCTTTTTTGCGGTCGTTCGCGATTGAAATGTTTAATAACTTAAGAGACTGGAGACAACTTGAAGCTAATTTTTGCAAATATAAAAACTATTATGATCGTTGCAGGCTTGCTCACTTGCACTATGTTTTTTGCGGTTGTGGCACCGGAAGCCGCCTTAGTGGGTATGTTTGGAGAGTCGCTTAGTGAGCCCTTGGCGCAAGTTCTCGTAAGAAGCTGGGGCTTTCTTATCTTTTTAATGGGCGCTTTGTTGATTTATGGCGCCTATAAGCCGGTTTATCGTAATTTGGCTTTGGGTCTAGTGGGTATTAGTAAGTTGGTCTTTGTTTCGCTGCTGCTTATTTTTGGCAGTCAGTACATAGGCAAGGCCGCGTTTACAATATTCTTCGACTCGGCGCTGGCGATTGTCTTTTTTGCTTATCTAGTTAGGGCAAAGGGTGTTTCTGAACCGCCAGCATAAGCTGGCCAAAATGAGCCGTATCGAAACGGCTCATTTTGACTGCGTTTAGTGCGGTTTTGGCCTTAGGCGGTTTTCTTTTCGCCCGAATCTACTGATTGGTATATCAAGGTGTTGATGGTCATAGGGCCAACGCCGCCAGGCACAGGCGTGTAAGCCGCCACACGGTCTTTCAAGGGGCCCAGCTCGATATCGCCGACACCGCCGGGGTGGTAGCCCGCATCAATAACAACCGCACCGTCTTTGATCCACTCAGCCTTAATAAATTCTGGTTTCCCCACCGCACCTACAATAATGTCTGCTTGGCGGATGTGACTATCAAGATTTTGGGTTCTTGAGTGGCAGATCGTTACAGTGGCGTTGGCGTTCAAAAGCATCATAGCCATTGGCTTGCCAAGAATAGGGCTGCGGCCCACCACAACGGCGTGTTTGCCTTGTAATTCAATGTCAAAACCTTCCAGCAGGCGCATGATGCCCTTGGGGGTTGCGCACCCGTAGGCTTCTTCGCCCATGGCCATACGGCCAAACCCTAGGCAGGTGACGCCGTCTACGTCTTTGCTGAGCTCAATAGCGTCAAAACAGGCGCGTTCGTCAATCTGCTCAGGCACTGGGTGCTGTAAAAGAATGCCGTGCACATTGGGGTTGTCGTTTAGCTCTTGAATCTTATTGAGCAATTCTTCAGTGGTGGTGCTTGAGGGCATTTCTACGCGAATAGATTCCATTCCCACACGCTCACAGGCATTGCCTTTCATTTTCACATAAGTGGCCGAGGCAGGGTCGTCGCCCATGAGTATCGTGGCCAGAATGGGAGTGCTGCCGCCGCGTTCCTTAAGCGCCTTAACGCGAGCGGAAAGTTCTTCTTCTGTTTTTTTGGCTAGGGCTTTGCCGTCGAGAAGCAGTGCAGACATGGTATTGTGATTCCTATTCTAGTGTTTGGCGTAGGGGGGCTTGCTGGGCGAGCGAGCCGTAGTGAGGCGCGCATTGTCCCATAGCCGCTGGCTGAGGCCAATAAACAAGTAATTTTCAGCGTATTTTGTCTGTAATTGCTGGTCAAAATCTGGGCTAAGCCATTGGTTAGGCTCTTTTTTTTGGAAATTGCATATTGGTCGTTGACGGGGCAATGTGGGCTCTGTATTATGCCGGTCTCTTGAAACGCAGGCTGTTTCAAGTGTTTGGCGGAGTGTAGCGCAGCTTGGTAGCGCGCCTGCTTTGGGAGCAGGATGTCGGGGGTTCGAATCCCTCCACTCCGACCATTATTATTGATTTCCAGTGTCAACTTGAGCGCCCGTAGCTCAGCTGGATAGAGCACCCGCCTTCTAAGCGGGTGGTCGCAGGTTCGAGTCCTGCCGGGCGCACCATTGTCACGCGCTGGCAACTCAAGCTAGTAAGACCTTTCTACTATGGTGGCTGTAGCTCAGTCGGTAGAGCCCCGGATTGTGATTCCGGTGGTCGCGGGTTCGATCCCCGTCAGCCACCCCATTATTCTCAAAAGCGCCAGTTCAAGCCTAAACTTAATGTTCGCCCTCTGTTTGGCAATCCATATTCCAATCCCCCGTCAGCTGTGGTGTGGCTTTTGTAGTCTTTGTCAAATAAATTCTTGACTTGAAATTGTATGTTGGTCTTAGGGTTCATTTTATAGGTAGCTGTAAAATTCAAGCGCCAGAAATCTTTAAGGTTTATATCTTCTGAGAAAGCTCCCTCGCTGGCTTGCCTGGACAGTACCTCATCATGGTAGAAACCGTTGAGGTTTACATTTAGGTTTTCAACGCTGTAGTTGATAGCAAAAAACGCCAGCGTCTGCGCCGAACCTACTGACACAAAGTCGTTGTGGTGGGTTAATCCACCTCGAAAAATAATCTTTTCTGAAAGTGATTGGGTCCATTCAAGTTCCCAGTTTTTTAGTGTGCTGCGTCCACCGTTTTGAGGCTGGAATACCGTTACTCCCTCTTGAATGATGATGTTCAGCGGGAATAAATTTACTTCATCCTTTATCGAGCTGTGGCTGCGAGTGAGTATAACTTCTGAATTTCTCAACTTGACTTGCCATACAACGTCGATGGTGCTGATCAGCTCGGGTTTTAGATCCGGGTTGGCAGCAAAATTGGATGCCGGTGTTGATCGAGTATCAATAAATGCCGGCGCGCGAAAGGCTTCACCATATAAAATTTTCATGTGAACATTTTCACTGTGCTGGTAAACCAGTGACGCTCTAATACTTGAGTGCCCACCAAAATCTTCATAGTGATCGTATCTAATACCGAGTGTCGCATCCACATTAGGGCCCAGTTTGAATTGATCCTGAATCCAGAGGTTAGCGACATCCCGGTCGCTTTTTTCTAGAAAATCGTATTGAACCCCGCCCAGCCAAAAACCTCTGCTAATGCACTCGCAGGGGAGGATTGTGGTGCCCAAGCTCTCTCGCATAACTTCGTCAATCCAATTTCCGTGCACCGGATTGTCATCCACTTGTTCGTTGCGATATTCGAGTCCAAAGGTGAGTTTGTGATTGTCGTTGAGTCGATGGTTTCCGTCCAGCCCCCCCTGATGAAAACCGTAAGCCAGGTGATTTCCTCCAATTGCGTCTAGCGCGGACCCGTCTGCCCACCAGACAGCAGAGGCTACATCCGCTGGAATAATACGAATGAAGAAATCAGTCGTTGCGCTCATATATTCTGCGTAAACGTCGACGTTCCAGAGTGATGTATTTAGCGCCTCGTAGGTTGCTCTATGGCTTGTGATACGAATATCTTGCCGATTGATATCGTTGCCCAGTGTTGAGCCCAGTATAAAATCGTCGGCGGTGGAATTGCTGTAATAGCTATCTAGAGACCAGTTTTCATAGTTGAGTTTCAGTGCATATGTCCGTCTGCTTCTAGGGTCTTGTGTCGCATCGAAGGAACCAATAAATTGATAAAATGGAGAGTAGTTTTCGCCATTGTCCCGGTAGTCATGAAAGAAGATTTCAGTGTCAATACCTTTCCACTGATACTGATATTGGAGTGAAAAATCACGTGTATTCAGACTGCCTGCTCTAATTGATAATTCGCCGGGTTTGATGTCTGTAATCAGGTTGATCACTCCCATAAACGCATTGGCCCCGTAGAGTGTTGAACCCGGGCCTCGGATAATTTCTACCTGCTTGACCCAGTCCAAGTTGTTGAGTGGACTTTCGAAGGCGCCGCCGTGTACATGGCTGTTTAGTCGACGACCATCAATCATTAACAAAATGCTGGGAGAGGTGCCATTTTGGCCGGTGTTGCCCCGGAATATGGGCGCCTGGGAAGAGAACTCTTGCTGAGTGCGCGCAGTTTGCACGCCGGGCACATAGTTTAATAGCTCTTCTAGTGAGCCAATACCCATTCTACGAATATCTTCCCGAGTATAGACAGTAACACTCGCAGCTGCATCAGCGGAGGTTTGCTCAGACAGGTTTGCAATGGTGACTTTCACTTGAAGTAGCTCTCTAAGTGACAGTTCAAAGAGACTAGAGGCTTCGGCTTTGGTCGAGGTGAGTGTGCACGCGACACAAGCAATACCGATGAGAGTTGTCAGTTTTTGCATGGTATGATTTAGGCCAATCTTCCAGAGTATGTTATGTAATTCTAGTAGAAATTTTGGGTGTTGCATTACCTGTGTATACAGAGCAAGGGGGCGGGTGTTGGGGTTCACTTGGGACAAACTAGTTAAAGAAAATATTACCGAGTCATTTTTTTGACAAATACCACCACAAAAAGCGCCATGGTAAAGCCGCCGCTGAAGGCCTCTATCGCCGCAACGGGTCTAGATCCACCTGCTGGGGTGACGTCGCCGTAGCCTAAGGTAGTGAAGGTTACTACGCTAAAATAAAGGCTGACTAGAAATCCCTTAAGGTTATCGAGCAGACTTTTATTTATGAGGTCTAACTGGAGTAGTTGACCTTCAAAATAAAGTCCGAGAGAGGAGTAGATACAAGCGCATACGACAATTAGTATCAAAGAAAAAATCACCACATTCCCCGGTCGCTCACCGTAACCGCAAAATAAATCAATGCATTTCGAAGTTAGCCGGTCGACTGAGAGCAGCGGTTGGCAGTGGCGGCGCATAACCAGTTCGCTGTGTATAAACCTACCGCCCAGACTGAATAAGCCCTGGTCTTCAGCCGCTTTTCGGAGCGTGCGATAGATTTCCTCTGCTTGTTCATAGAGATCGATTGCTTTTTCAATCTCTCCGGCTCTGCTGGCTTGATGCGCTAGTTTCTCCTGTGGAATCATATTGCCAACTTCGATATGATCTATTTTGCTGCCGTCGAGTTGAATTCCCAATAAGTTGGAGCCGGAGAAATGGCCGAAATGCAGATTAGCATCACGAAGATCCGCTTTCATCAACGAGCCATTCTCTAAAGTGATGTTAAAAAAATGTGCGCCTCTCAATTTCGCTCGATAGAGATCGGAGCCTGATAGGTCGTAGCCGTTTCTATGACCGTGACGAACCAAGTCTAGACCTTCTAGCTGTGCGCGTTGCAACTGCAAGCCCTTCATATAACCGCCTGACGTGGCGTAGCTTTCAAGTTTTCCCTTGAAGTCTTGCGCGGATTTATCAACAGCGGCGTCATGCCAAAAACAGTGGACGCTGCTATGCACCCGATTGTTGCATCGGGAGCCATCAGTGTTTTGATACTCGCATTGAGCAGCGCTGGGCATCGTTTGCAGCCTGTTGTTTGAAAGCCATTTGATCAAGGTTCTTTAAATCTAGCTGAAGTAGGCAATAATTCAATTTGTGAGGTGGCGGTGAGGTTCTTAGTGCCAAGCCCCTGTTTCTAGGGTAGGGCGGCTCATAGCCCGTCAGTCACCATCTAGTTCTCACACTCTTCTATATCTCTAGGCTGATTCAGCCTCAAGATATAGTCTTTTGTCGCTTCGTTGCTAAGCTTATACTTCGCTTAAAAAATCCAAAGGCACTTTATTCAAGTTTTTCTTTACCAGCCTTCTGATTGTTCTCGCCAGTTCCCGATAATAGCCTCTGTTCGGCGAGTTTGTTCGCCAGGCCAGTACATGAGTTCTAGAGAGTTTTAATTTTTGTACCTTCGCAACGACTAGAGATTCCGGACTATGAATTTCTGAATGAATATACAGAGCGGGCAAAAAGGCCATGCCCATACCCATGCCTATCATTTGACGTAGAGCATCCAGGCTTGTGCCTTCATAGTCACGCAATATATTGGCTCCTAGCTCTTCGCAGGTTTTTTGGATTTGCTGATAGTGGCTGTATCGTTCTTCAAGGGTAAGTATGTTTTGATTGCGAATGTGTGAGGTCTTAATAACACTGAGTGTACTTAGCTTATGTTCTTTAGGTAGAACCAGCTGCAGAGGCTCACTAAATAAAATGTCAGTGGTAAATTTGCTGCCACTAAAGGGTAGGGGGATTAATACTAGGTCAAGACGACCCTCCAGCAGGTCTAGCTCTAAGGTTTTTGGCATTTCCTCTCGCACGTAGAGTTTTAGCGCGGCATATTCACGGTGCAATTCCGGCAGTATATGGGGCAAAAGATAAGGGCCTACAGTGGGAGAAACTCCAATCCGAAATGTGCCGCCGGGGCCATTTCGAATCATGCCTGCTTGATTGATCAACCCTCCCATGCTTTCGAGAACCTCTCTGGCATTGACTAATAAATCACGCCCAGCAGGTGTCAAAACCGCTCCTTTTCGAGACCGTTCTAGCAAAATAACATCTAGGCATTGTTCAAGCACATACATCTGTGAGCTCAATGTCGGCTGGCTGACGCCCAATCGCTCAGCAGCACCTCGAAAGGTTTTTAATTCTGCAATACAGACAAAATACTCTAACTGCTTAAGTGTCGGAATTTCGACTGACATAGGTTTTACTCCTTTTGCTATGAGCGGCAGGGCATTCTAGCAAAATTTTAATGATAGCCTGATACTATCATTAATTATTATTAGTTTCTATTGAGCTATCTATGTAATGCATTCATAGTGCGCCTCCGATACCTAATAGCTGCAAATGAGTGGAACAATATGGATCACATTATTAATGGTGTTTTAAGTTTTCAAAAAAATATTTTTCCTGCGCACCAAAAACTTTTTGATGAATTAGCGACTCAGCAGAGCCCAGAAGTGTTGTTTATTACCTGTTCAGATTCAAGGATAGACCCCAACCTTGTGACGCAAAGCCAACCAGGCGATTTATTTATTTGTCGAAACGCCGGCAATATTGTTCCCCCGCACAGCAAGGCGACTGGAGGTATGACTGCTTCTATTGAATATGCAGTGGCTGTGTTGGGTGTGCGACACATTGTGGTTTGTGGTCATACCGACTGTGGTGCGATGAAAGGCGTCCTAAATTTGGACGCGCTCGAAGAACTGCCTCACGTAAAAGAGTGGCTGGGCCACTCGCGTTCAGCGGTAGAAGTTGTCAAGGTTTTAGGGAGCTCATCTGATACTGATCAATTAAAGAGAGTGACGGAAGAGAACATCCTGCAACAAATACAACATTTGAAAACGCACCCCGTGGTTGCTTCAAGATTGGCCACCGGGCAGCTGCAATTACACGCATGGATGTATGACATCGAGTCAGGAGGCGTGTGTTGCAGTGACGGCAAAAATCGCTCATTCGAGTCAATAGAGGGTTTTTATCAGTCGCTTGGCTGATTGAATGTTCACGCAGATTTACCTGCCTAGAGCGCCTTTAAGCTGACGCTGGGCAAATCCTCAAAACTACCATTCAGAGCGCACAAATGAAATTTAATATAGCTGAAATTCGCGGAGACATGTACGGCGGGCTAACTGCCGGTATTGTTGCTTTACCCTTGGCGTTAGCGCTGGGTGTGGCATCTGGTCTGGGGCCAATGGCTGGCCTCTATGGAGCCATAGTACTGGGTTTTTTTGCGGCGCTTTGCGGTGGCACGGCTTCGCAGATATCTGGGCCAACAGGGCCAATGGTGGTGGTGATTGCAGGTTTGTTTGCGAGCCTTAGCGGGAATGTTGAATTGGTTTTTACGGCCATCATGCTCGCAGGGCTACTGCAAGTTATTTTTGGATTTACCGGTGTTGGTCAATATATTCGCTTGGTTCCTTATCCTGTCGTTTCTGGTTTTATGACAGGAATTGGTGCAATCATAATAATTCTGCAAGTTGGGCGCCTGTTGGGGCATGAGCCACCCGCAGGAACCTTGCCAGCACTAACATTTATTCCCTCAGCGCTACAAAATATTGACTTCAATGCTCTGGCGGTTGGTTTAACTACTCTGGCAATTGCACTTTTTTGGCCAGCAAAGCTCGCTAAGTATGTGCCTGGCCCACTGGCTGCCATCACAGTTGGTACACTCTTAGGTGTCGCCATTTTTAGCTCTCCGGCCTTAGGACCAGTGCCTTCAGGCTTGCCGAGTCTACACATGCCCGTATTTAGCCTAGATAGCTTTGTCTTGGTGTTAGAAGCGGCAATTATTCTCGCAGTGCTTGGTTCTATTGACAGTTTATTAACATCTTTGGTCGCCGATAACATGACCCGCAGTCGCCACGATTCAGATCGAGAGCTTATTGGTCAGGGTATTGGTAATGGTATTACAGGTCTAATTGGTGGTGTTGCCGGTGCTGGTGCCACTATGCGTACGGTCGTAAATATTCGTGCGGGCGGGAAAAGTCGTCGCTCTGGAATGATTCACGCGTTGGTATTGCTGCTTATAGTGATTGCCTTTACGCCCCTTGCGGCGCAAATTCCACACGCTGCGTTGGCAGGTTTGTTAGTTAAAGTCGGCATCGACATCATAGATTGGAATTATTTGAAGAAGGCACACCGTGGGCCCAGATGGGACTTGCTATTGATGATCATGGTGCTGGGCTTAACTGTGTTTGTAGACCTAATTACCGCAGTTGCCGTTGGTGTGATGTTGGCTTCCTTGGCATTTTTGCGGCAGCTTGGCGAAGCGCAGATAGAGGCGATAAAAGAAATGCCAATGAACCTAGATAACCCTACAGAGCAAGCCTTAATGAAGGCTTCCAAGGGCCGAGTGAACGTCTTTGATTTTGGTGGGCCCTTGAGCTTTGGTGCGGCAGCTGACATAGGCCACCATGTGCGTTTACAGGACAAAGAAAATACCGAAGCTATTGTCTTAGATTTTTCACGAGTGCCCTTTATGGATGTTTCTGCGGCCTATGCGGTAGAAACTATAGCGGTGGATGCAGAGCACGGCGGCAACTTTCTTTATTTATCTGGTGTAAATGATGCCGTCGCTGAGGTGCTGAGAGGTTTGGGTTTGTTAGATCAAATGGCATACAAGGGAGTCTTTAAAACTCGCCAAGATGCTTTGAAGCAAGCCTTGGCTGATCTCGAAGATGGTGCCTATTGTCAGAGTCTTGCGCTGCCTCAACCTTCTTTGGCTTAGCAAGTCTCATGGGGTGCTTACGAAAAAAACACTAGCTTTAATAAATATCAACGTGGACAACTTTATGAGTAAAATAGCGTCGCTCTTTCTTTCAATATTATTTGTGTATCCCAGTTTGGTTTCTGCCAATGGTGACAGAAACCTGGTCCTAGCCATTGAGACAGCTTACGCTTTGGCTGATAGAGTATTTGTTGGCACCGCAATGAACTTGCCAAACGATTCTTCGAAGATGGCTTTTCATGTAATTAAAACCTTTAAATACAAAGCTGTGGAAAAAATAATTATATCTTGTCACAAAATAAAAGATGGGTGTGAAGGCGGAATATTCGAAGCCGGTGGCCAATATTTGATTTACGCAACTAAAAGCAGCGTGACTAATGTTTATGATGTTTATCAGGATGTTTCTCTTACTAAGCCGCGTAGTCTAGCGGATTTAGATGTTGCTTTGTTGAAATCTATTCCTCATCCGTTTTATGAGTTTAATGACTCCGGATGGTGGTTTGATGAGTGATAGGATTTCGAGTGATCGAGGCGTCTACGAACCATATATTAAGGTTTGATGCATTAGTACTTTTTGGACTATTGAAATGCCCCCGCGTTACTATACTTAACTTACATTGTGCCGATAACCTTTAGGTAGCCGATGCTCGTGGGTAGATCGCGAAAATTTTGATATTCCTTGGAGATATGTATGAATATCATTCCAAAAAGTTTAATTGTCGCAACTTGTATTTTCCTAGTTCAAGTGAATGCCCAGGGCGACAAGCTGCATTCTTCTCACGCGAAAGTGCTTAAACACTGGACTGCAGATCGTATGGCCAATGCCATGCCTAGAGACTTGGCTATTGATCAGCGGGGTTTTGGCTATCTGCGCAAGCCTGACGGCTTGCTGACCCCCTATGGTCATCAGCTTGCAGCACAAAATCAACAACCTATGGGTAAACCCGCTGGTGGTGATACCACGCCACCGACCATAGTTGCGCTTAGTCCGCTTGCTGATCAAGAAATTGGCAAATTACATACCTTTCAAGCCGAGATCAGCGACGAAAGTGAGGTGAAATCAGCGTCATTCAGTGTGCGCAAAGGCACTGGTGTTTGGCAAAGTTTTACCCCCGCTCGCAGCGGCGATATTTGGTCTATACCATTGAGTGGTTTTACCAATGGTTCCTGGACTTGGCGTATTACGGCCAAAGACAATGGAGCTAAAGGTGGCAATAGCGCAACAAGCTCAGCCATTAATTTTCTGGTCAATGACGGTACAGGCGATCCAGTAGACCCGCCTGCAGATAGCGATATCATTACTAATAAGTCTTGGCCTTTTGGTGGCGATGTGCAATCAGCTGCGGGGCGGATTTATTTTGAAATGCCGAATAACCGCCGAAGAAAAAAATGGTCTGCTTATGTATGCTCCGGTACCGTTATTAACGACAGTGGCGCAGAAAAGTCTGTCATAATCACCGCCGCACACTGCGTTTACGATGATGCCAACAAAGCTTTCGCTCGCAGGGTATTATTTATTCCCAATCAATCGGCCAGTGACACACCTACCGACACTGATTGCTCTAACGATGAGCTTGGGTGCTGGATGCCCAGCTATGGTGTTGTAGACAAGAATTGGACAACACGAACCTTCCCCGACAATATTCAATGGGATTATGCCTATTACATCGTTGACGACAGTGGCGCTCACGCTGGGGCGGGTAGTGAGGATCAACTGGAGATGGCGGTTGAAGAGCTCTCCATTGATTTTTCTACGCCGCCTGTTGTTGATTTACCTACGAGTGATGCAGATCGGACTTATGCATTGGGTTATTCCTACAGCGATGATCCTAAGTTTATGTACTGCGCAGAAGACATGACAAGGGAGGGCACTGTGAATTGGTGGCTGCCTAATTGTGGTTTGTCAGGCGGCTCTTCTGGTGGGCCCTGGGTACAACCTATGTCAGAAGGCACAGGAGCCGGGCCTATTGTTTCCGTTAATTCTTGGGGTTATACGGGTTCACCGGGGATGGCAGGGCCACAGCTCGACCAAGGTAGTTCGTCAGCGCTCTGTGTTTATCTCGGGGCAATTCCTGCTGATTTGAGTTCAATTCCTGAGACGGAAGGGGATGAGGGGGTGGTGGTCGATTGCCAATAAGTAATTTTCCAATTCGTCGGTTTTTTACTAGAGGACTGCCGGTGGCGCCAAGGCCATAAGCTACCGACAATAAAACAGATTCTCCTAGAGCCGGTTTTTATTATCGGTATTGGTGATAGGGTTAGTGACACGTCCGCAAATATATTAAAGCTGGCTCGAGCGAAAACTTGCCCTCTGAGCCAGCCAGCTTTTCTGATCTGCCATGATTTTCTTCGTGGCTTGAAATACGCTTGTTGTCTGATCAGTTTGGCCAGTGTGGCCAAGTGAATCTAGCTGCGCGTAATACCAAAACTGCGTAGCAAAAGCCGACATAGAGCGAATCATGTCAATTTTTGTTAAAAACGATAGCCAGTTTGGCAGCAATTGGAGTCGATCTTCGAAGCGTGCTAATTCGTCACGGCCTTCCAGTAATTGTTTGGGGGCATCGGTATCAACGCACATCGGGCGACCTAGGCCTATTACATTTGCACTGTCTTCACTGATTGCTTTTTCCATAACGGCGCGCTGTCGAAACCCTCCGGTTACCATCAGCGGGATAGTCACATGTTTTTGCATAGCTTTAGCAAAATCTACAAAGTAGGCTTCTCGCATTGACGTTGAGTGGGCGACGGTTTGTTCTTCTTCTTTTTCTAATCCCTCTAAGCCCAAGAGTTTCGGTTGCTCGTAAGTACCTCCAGATATTTCCACCAAATCGACGCCTGCTTCTTCTAGCCATTGTACAACTTGCAGGCTGTCGTCAAAGTCAAAGCCACCTTTTTGGAAGTCAGCACTGTTTAATTTTACTGCAACGGGTACCTCGGGTCCCAGCGCAATACGTACCGTCTTAACAATAGACATTAGAAAGCGCGCACGGTTTTCTAAATTGCCACCATATTCGTCCGTGCGTTGATTGCTGCGAGGGCTCAAAAACTGAGAAACCAGATAGCCGTGGGCGGCATGAATTTGTACACCGGTAAAACCAGCGTCAATAACGGCTTTTGATGCCACGGCAAAACGCAAAATGATATCTTCGATTTCTGCGGTTTCTAAAGGGGTGGGCATGCCGAATTGGCCGCCAGGCAAACCCAGCTTAACGGCCGAAGGCGCCTTGGGAGATTTGTTGACATTGGTTTGAGTTTGGCGGCCAGCGTGACTGATTTGAGCCCAAAATTGATTGCCATTTCGAGTGGCGGTTTTGGCCCAGCTCGCCAATGCGGTTTTCATCTTTTCATCGGGGTGCTTGTCAATGATAACATTGCCTGGTCGCTCTAGATGATCCCCGTCTACGAGTATGTTCCCAGATAATAATAAACCGGCTCCGCCATCAGACCAGATACCATATAAAGTCTCTAGAGCATTAGTGGGAACACCTTCTATGTCTGCTAAGCCTTCGGTCATAGCCGCTTTGCTTAATCGGTTGGGTAGCACTGCGCCACAGGGAAGCGTTAGAGGTTGCCCTAATATCGTCATTTTTATTACCTTGTATGCATTATTTTTTTAACCTACAGATTAACGCACGAGGCCGCTTTATGTAAGCCATTGTGGTGCTGAACACAGAAACAGGCCATGCATGGTAGAAAATATGCATTCAGGCGCTATTGACCTCAATACATTGATCGCTGTCTTATTGTCGCTTATAAACTATGCTAAAAGAAATACTAGAAGCCTCCGGAGCCAGTGTGGTGGCAAACACAATTCAGCTTCCCACCAAGACTCTTTTTATATTGACGGTTGCAGCATCAATAGCGCTCGCTTTGGTGTCGCAATTGGGCTGGTTTGAAGGCGTTCAACGAGACCTAAACGACCAGTTGGTGCACGTGCGTGCGTCACAGCGGACAGCCAACGAACGCATCGTTGTGATCGATATAGACGACACTAGTATGAATGCTATGGCTCCAATGGTGGGGAAGTGGCCGTGGCCACGGTCTGTGCATGCGGAGTTACTGGAATTTCTGTTGCCTCAGGCGCCTGCCGCTGTTGTCTTCGATTTGCTTTTCAGTGAGCCCGATCTATACCGGCCCGATGCCGATACCTACTTTGCTGAAACCTTGGCGACGAGCGAGCGTGTTTATCTCGCTGCTATGGAGCAAACCCTGGTAAACCCCGCACAGGCTCCTTTATTGGCCTCCTACCCCAAAAGCGTCGCCTTGCAAGCGGGGCCCCAAAGCCGCGCCGCAGCGAGAGCGAGCTTGTTGTTACCGAAAGCCATTCCCAGCGAATTTTGGCGCTTGGGTTTAATCAATTACAGTGCGGATAGTGATGGTGTTGCCCGTCGCTATCCCGTTTTCCGCGATTGGCAGGGGTGGCGAATGCTTTCACTGGCCGCGCGGGTGGCGGGGGATCTTGGGGCTGATTTGCCTACGGAAAGTCAGATCCAATTGGATTGGGCAGGTGCCGCGGCAATGAGTTATCCCAGTTTGTCTTACGTAAAACTTTTGGCTCAGGCACGTGGCGAAAGTGCTGCCGTACCCGCCGACTGGTTTGGTGGTCGAATCGTAATTGTGGGCAGCAGCGCCCTAGGGCTGCACGACCTAAAAAAAACGCCTGTCAGTGAGCTGCACCCCGGGAGCTTTATTCTCGCCACAGCCATTGACAACTTTCTAAGTAAAAGTGCCCTAGAGCCGTTACCCAGTGGCCTGAGCTTGATCTTGTCCCTTCTCGTGGTGCTGGTATCAATAGTCGCTAGTCATCGCTCTGGCTTGAAAGCCGGGCTCGTATGGGTGGGTTTGGGCATCATTACCTTGATGTGCAGTTACTATTATTCACTGGTTTTCTTGGGGCTTTTGTTGCCAGTTGTGGGGCATGTCATTATTTTATTATTGTTCAGTTGCGGTCTTGGCGTCTCATTTTATAGGCACTTTCGGCGCGATTATCGAAGGGCACTCAATTTGTTTAGCCATTTGCTTGATCCAGAGGTAGTGAAGCAGTTGATGCTTAGTGGTAATGCCAATGCCTTAATGGAAAATAAACACTGTGAGCTTACCGTGCTGTTCTCTGATATTCGTAGCTTTACCTCGATGTCGGAATCCCGCACCCCCGACGAAGTAATCAACTTGCTCAATCATTATTTTGAATATCAGGTAGCGACTTTATTCAGTCATAAGGCCACAGTAGACAAATTTATTGGCGATGCGGTAATGGCCTTCTGGGGCGCGCCCTTGCCCATTGATAATCCAGAAGAGAGTGCCATTTCTGCTGCCTTGGATATGGTTGATAATCTAGAAACGTTTAAAAAAGAATTTTCTTATAAGAATTTTAATATAGGCATAGGTATACACACGGGGCGCGCTGTGGTGGGTATGGTTGGCACTTCCAAGCGCTATGATTATACTGCTATTGGAGACAGTGTAAATTTGGCCAGTCGCATAGAAGGTTTAACTAAAGACCGAGCTTGCATCTTGGTATCTGAAAGCACTATGGAGGCGGCCAAAACCAAATTTGACTTCGAGGCCTTTGGCGAATTCCAAGTGAAAGGACGCACAGAACCTGTCCGGGTGTATGAACCTAGGAGGAAACCTGATGTTGTTTCGTAATATAACTTTACTCACATTCTTAAGCTCTTGTATTTTAATCAGTTCTGTTTTTGCCAGTTCAATGTCGCAGGCTGAACAGGCCGCGATCACCATTCGTGATACGGTTTTGTTTCTCGAGCCAAGCTCGAGCTCTAAAAAATTGACAGACCTTGCAAAAGATCGAGAACTGTTTTTGCTGAAGCGAAAAGGCGGTTGGTATCAAGTGCGACTCCCTAACCAAACTGAAGGCTGGGTGAGTATGCTCAGTGTTCGCTTTGTTTCGGTCGAAGAAGCTCAGAAAAATTTCATTAGCAGTTTAATTGACGAAAGTGCAGCGGTTGCCACCGCCAGTGGTACCGCCACAGGTATTCGGGGGGCCACCGAAGGCAAACTCGATAAATCGGATTATAGCCCGAAAGTTGAAATGGAATCTCTAAAACGTTTTGTGCCCACCGAAGAAGAGCTTCAAAAATTTGCCCGGGAAGGTGAGCTTTCTGGGCAGGCTGTTGTGGTTCCGAAAAGCCTTGATTGAGGAGGACAGTGATGAATACATTCAAATTTGTTGTGCTTACGCTTTGTTGCTGGGTAACGGCCTGCGGCGTCACAGTGCAGGGCATCGATCTTGGCCGTGTAGCCGGTGTTGGCTCTAAAGTAATGAATGTAGGAGAAAAGACACAGGAAGAAGAAGTTGTGATGGGGGAACGAACCGCGAAAACCCTATTTTCTATTGCCCCACTTGCCCATGATGACAAAATTCAAAGCTATGTTAATCGGGTGGGTTATTGGTTGGCTCGGCACAGTACTAGGCCCGGGTTACCTTGGCATTTTGTGGTGCTGGACAGTGCCACAGTAAACGCCTTCGCCGCACCTGGAGGCTATGTCTTCATTACTACGGGAATGATGGAAAACATTTACAACGAAGCCGAGTTGGCCGGCGTGCTGGCCCATGAAATGGCCCATGTTACTGAAAAGCACTATCTTCATGCCCTGCAGAGCCAATCTAACAAAGGCTTGATCAGCGACTTGTTGGTGTTGGGTCAGCAAGCCAAAAAAAACCAAGATGATGAGCGAAGTGGTGCGCGCAGCAGCAAAATCACTGGTCAATATGACCGTGTGGTATTGGATGTTTACCAGCGCGGACTCGAGCGAAAAGATGAGCTGTTTGCAGATTCTCTTGGTGCCGAAATTGCGGCGCGAGCGGGATACGATCACTATGGCTTCGCTTCCGTTTTGCAAAATATTACCGGTTCTCAATCGGATGTTCGGGTTATGGCGGGGTTTTTAAAACGTCATCCTCCACTTGAGGAACGTCTCATTGCACTAGAGAAAACCAGTCAGACACTCGATGATATGGGCGGAGATAGTAAAGTGCTGGTTGCTCGTTATTCTTTAAATACTCGCACTTCACCAGGTCATTTATAAAATATCTTGCGCCTTGTGCAGGTCGTAATCACAAACGTGGTGTACCCACTGTGAGTCTTTGCTCTGGCATGGCAGGGAAAAACCATATTCACGACCCTCCAAGGCCGTGTAACATCGGGCTTCTATAAATAGCTCAACGATTTGTTTGTCAACGATACCTCTCTGGGCTTCAGCTCGGAGAATGTCCAGTGCGCGCTCGAGCGGCATCGCTGGCTTGTAGGGGCGGTCTGAGGCGGTCAGGGCGTCAAAAATGTCACACACCGTCATGATGCGAGAAGGAAAGGGAATTTTTTGTTCCGAAAGATTGTAGGGGTAACCACTGCCATCCAGTTTTTCATGGTGCGCGCCCGCTATTCCAGGAATGCCACTCAAATTCGGCGTCCAGGGAATGAGGCTTAGGAAATCGATGGTGTGCTGCACATGGGCTTCAATTTCCAGGCGTTCGGGCTCGCTGAGGCTGCCGCGTTTTATGCGTAGGGCTTGATACTCTTTCTCTGAAATTAGGCCACTCAGGGTGCCTTGGCTATCTCTAACCAGATGTGACTTTATTCGCTCCAAGTTTCCTTGTACGTCGCGACTCAACACGGTCGGCTCATTCGCTTGTAAAATCACATTGAGATAGTCGTTTAACTGCTTAATATCCTGATCATTTGCGAGTTCAATTTCTTGTCGAAGCGTGTCTGACAAACCATTGTTCGAGGTAGATAGTTTTAGTAATTGTTCCAGCGTTTGGTTGCGCAGTTGGGCTTGGGCCAACGCAACCCGGTAGCGTAGCCGCTCACAGTTTCCGGGGGATAGCTTCTTGGCTTTCGTTAGAATATGTTCCCTCACGCCGACCTTGCCAAAATCATGTAAGAGCGCGGCATAGCGTAGTTCGCGCATATCATCGTGATTAAAACGTACAACTTTGAATCCACCCACATCGCAAGCATCCACCGCGCTGGCGACAGATTCACATAAGTCAGCCACTCGGAATGAATGTCCGCTGGTGGTAGGGTCGCGTCGTTCAATCGCAAAGACCGAGGCTTGCACAAATCCTTCAAAAAGTTTGTTTACACTGTCTATTAGACGCGATTTTTCAATGGCTACCGCCGCTTGGCTGGCCATCGCTTGCAATAAATCGATGGCCTCTTCGTCGAAAGGAATTAAACGATCCGGGGTTAGTGAGGGTATGTCAAGGGTGTCGTATATATTGCGCTTGCGATTAATGAACTCCAAAATTCCGACTACTTTTTCGTTCTGATCCACCATGGGTAGCACAACAATGTTAACGGTTCGATAAGCCATTGATTGATCGAAAGAACGATTAAATCGGTAGGGTGAGTTCTCGGGCAGGCAGTAGGCATCCTCGATATGTAATGTTTCTCCCGTGCAGGCACAAAACCCCGCTATAGAGGACTTGTCTAAAGGTAGGCAATGCTCGGAAAAAGGTACGTCTAGGGATTGGTTGCGCGTGAGCTTGAATTGCAATTGGGGATTGCTTTCCTGAGTGTCAAGTAGAAACAGCGATGCGGCATCACAACCAACAAGTTGCTGACCTTCCGCTAGTATTTTTTCAAGCAAGCAGTCTAGATCAGCTTCGGCTGAGAGGGCGATACCCACCTGAACTAATCGCGAGAGGCTATTCGCAGTGAGACGATTTTGATTTTCTGCAAGCTCGGTTCGACGCGATAAATTGGTGTGGTCGACAGCAAATTGTATAGCCTGCAGCATTTGCTTTGTGTTTGCAGACTTTGGCAGTCGCAGGCAGGCCATTGCGCCAACCTGTTTATTATTACATGCCTTATTGTCAAATAAGATATCTTTGCAGCCGTCATCCAAGAGTAAGGCCGTGCATGATCTATGTTGCCACTGGGCCTGAGGAAATTGCTCCAACAATACAGAGTCTAGAATTACAACCTCGATATCGGTATTGGCTAAATCTGAGGGTCTTTTGAGGGGTTGTGGAGAAAATCCGTGCTCAGGCAAGGACTGGACCCAAGCAAGCTCAAGGCCTTCGCGATAGGCGACAATGGGCGCGGGTTGGTCCATGGGTTATTCTCCTAGAAACAGAATATAGAAACAGCGACGAGTAAGCTTCACTTTGAGTGTAGTCTCTGATTCGTCGATGCGGAAGCTGAATGTCGACGTGGTAAGGCCCTTGTATAGCGATAATTAGCTGCTCGGCGGGGGAGTGCATGAGGGCAGGAGAGGAGACCTTTATTCGCACTGCGCTTTGAAACTTACCTCAATATGCGCTGATGGTAAAAGGGCCTTTCACGTAGCTTTGCTCAGCAAGGGCATTTTCCACCTCTTTTATCATTCCTTGAGTTAAGCAGCCATATACCTGCAATGCATTAAGAACTAAAATATCGTTTAGGCCGCCGGCTAAAAAATCCTGTATTGAATGCATATTTCAATTTGGTTTATCAGCAGACAGACATGAAGATGACGTTTATGAGCAAGCAATACGATATTATCGTCTATGGCGCCAGCAGCTTTGTTGGCCAGATCCTCACTCAATATTTAAGTTGCCACCTAACAGGAAAAAGTGAAATCAAGTGGGCATTGGCAGGTAGAAACAAAGCCAAGCTAGCGCAGGTGCAAGCGAGTACTGAAACTAAAGATATTGATGTGATTATTGCTGATGCTAGCGATAGCCGCTCGCTGGACACTCTGTGTCGACAAGCTAAGGTCATCATTTCGACCGTTGGCCCCTATGCGCTATACGGTGAGCCATTAATAAAATCTTGTGTTGAGAATGGCACCGATTACGTTGACCTGACGGGGGAGGTTCAGTGGATTGATCGCATGCTGAAAAAATATGAAGAGAAGGCGAAAAAGTCGGGTTCTCGTATTATCAACTGCTGCGGTTTTGATTCGATTCCCTCAGATATGGGCGCTTACTTTTTGCAGCAGCAGGCACAGTTACGATTTGGCCAGGCCGTACCCGCAACGAAAATGGCGGTCAAAAAGATTCGTGGTGGAACGTCAGGAGGCACGATTGCCAGTGTGATCAACCTGGCAAAGGAAGCCATAATTGATCCAAGTTTGCGGAAAAAATTATTAGACCCCTATTTAATCTGCCCTGACTCCAATCAACACAGCAAAAATAATTTGGACAACAGTTCGGTATTTTTTGATTCCGAATTTGATGCATGGACAACGCCATTTATTATGGCTGGCATTAATACCCGCGTAGTTTTTCGTACTAACACATTAATGAACTATGCCTACGGTAAAGATTTTCAATATTCCGAGGTAATGCTGACCGGCAACAAATCTGGCAGCAAGCTTAATGCTAAAGGCATGGCCTTTGGCATTAAAGCGTTTTTAGTCTTAGCGGCCATGGCACCATCTCGTTGGTTTTTAGAAAAATACCTAGTGCCAAAGCCAGGAGAAGGTCCAACACCGAAAGAGCAAGAGGAAGGTTTCTTTGACATTCGTCATCTAGGAAAGACTGAAGATGGGGAAATTATTGAAATAAAAGTAACGGGTGATAAAGACCCAGGCTACGGCTCTACAGGGAAAATGCTAGCACAAGCAGCATTGTGCTTAGCGAACGATGTTGGCGCGGAAGAGAAAGGCGGTGGTTTTTGGACTCCTGCCAGCATCTTTGGTAGCAAGTTAATCACTCGTTTGGAGGCGCATGCCGGATTAACTTTTGAGTTAGTTGATAAATAATACCTCACTCAAAATGGTCCTTCGCTAAGTTTGCGAAGCTCCAAGGCCGCATTCTGAAGGTTGCCTGCGATCACGCCCTGTATGGATCGGGGAGCTTCAGTATGAAACGAAGACAAGAATAATTTGATACCTCTAGACTGGATTCGATCGCTCCTCATTAACCATATTGATCCAGGCCAATGTGTCGAGCCAAAATGTGTCTTTGGCCGACGGCCTGAAAAAACCCAAATGGCCTACAGGGGTATTTTTGGTTTCGATAAAACGATTTTCAATCGAGGCGGAAGAATAGGCGGATAAAATTTTCTCGAAGGATGCTTTTGGTACAAGTGTATCGTCATCGAAGCCATAAGCTAGTAAGGGTTGTTTTAAGCTGTTATACCTTTTAGCGTCAAAGCCAAATTTTTTGTCCAATAGATAATTGTCTTTACCCATCCAGGCGGCCCAATCTGCCATTAGGCTGCTGGGTAAATGTGACGAGCCCATACCCAATGCGCGCGCTGGAAAGGTGCTGCTTAGAAGGTTGAACAGGGGAGCGATCACTCTGAACAACAAGCCAACTTTGAGTTTTCCTGGCATCGCAAATCTTTTCCAGTAGGGAAATGAAGCCGCAACCAGCACTATGCCTGCAAGCTTATCGGCGCTGGGCGCCAAGCCAACAAGTTGCCCGCCGATGCTGTGTCCTACTAAGAATAAATGTTCGCCGCCAGACAGCTCGCCGGCGGCCGTAACAGCTGCTTGTATGTCCTGAGTGCCCCACTCGGCTAGCCTGGGCTTTTTTGTCAGGGGCGTGTCTGCGACGCCTCGATAGTCAAACGTTAGAACGGAATACTGAGACTCGGCAAAATATAGTGCGAGGTGATGATAAAACTTTTTGGGCACTGCCAGCGCGGACGCGATAATGACAAGGCCCTTTGCTTTTTTCTCTGGCTGGTAAAAATTCGCGGGCAGCTGAACGCCATCGTTACATTGTAAGGTGATTGTACTTATAGACATGTTTGGTTTCTCGCTTTCCAGTGGGCACGGATGTTGTTTTTGGACGAATTCCCCTTTCGCATACCAAAGGTATGTTTAATTCTTTAGGTATCAAAGTCAAGAAAAATACGCTAAAATCTGGGTTTTTGCCGGGACACTCTATTGTGAAGACACAGCGACCTGTCAGTCGGCGTCAGGAATATGCCGCACAAACTCGGCAGGCTCTCATTGATGCGGCCTCTTTGTTGTTTGCCCAGCAGGGCTTTCGGAAAACCTCATTGGCAAGAATCAGCGAGCAGGCCCGTGTTACCAAGGGGGCGCTTTATCATCATTTCCAAGATAAAGAAGAAATATTCTGTGCTTGTTATAGGCAGCAAATCGCTACACTGTCCACGTCGCTGGCGGCGATGGAGGCATCACCAGACCTCTGGGACACAATGTGGAACCGCTGCAGGGCCTTTTTGGCCTACGGTCGTGAACACCGAAGCCCCACAATTAGCTTGCAAGAGGCTATATCAGTATTGGGGTGGGAGCGCTGGCGTGCAATTGACACGGAATATACTATGGGTTTGGTCCGTGACATGGTTGAACAATTGGTGAATATAGGTTTTTTTAAACCTCATCCTGTAGGTCTGCTTTCCGAGCTGTTGTACGGAATGCTGGTGGAGTGCTCTATGAGTATTGTGCGAGCGACAAACAAACGCCAAGCATTCGAAGATGCAGAGCGTTTGCTGCAAGATATGTTGTTGGGCTTAAAGGCCGAATTAAACAACACAAGACCCTGCTAAAGACCAGCTCAGTCGCATTATTCAATCGAGCTGTTCTTGGCATTGGTGTGAGCTCGGTAATAGACATTCCTTCCCGTGCCTTAAGTAAACACCGCTTAAGTTCGCCAAGTTTCCGCCCGCTCCAGAGTCAGCTCAGACTCAATAGCGGCTCGAATCGAGAGTAAAGATGCATTTCGAGCACGGAGTTTAGTTGCTTTGTGGGCCTTGAGGTCTATGCCCGCGAGCGAGTTAGCTTGAGAAACAAGGCGCTCTGCCAATTCCTCTTCAGGAACCAGAAAGTCCAGATAGCCAGCTTCCACAGCCTCTTTAGGAGGGTATAAATAAGCCGTTGTTACAGAGCGGTTGAATGCAGCGGGTGTGAGCCTCTGTCGAGCGATTTCAAGTGCAAAATAAGGTACGGTCAAGCCGATAGCCACCTCATTCATGGCAATTTTATAATCGCCTACAACGCCAATGCGAACATCGGCCGCCATTAATAGGAACGCGCCCATTGCCAGTGCATGGCCGGTGCAGGCAACTACGACTGGCTTGGGAAAAGATAAAATGCGCTCGGCTAGCTCGGCGCCCAATCGCATCATCTCAACAACAGACTCAGCGTTTTGTGAGAAAGTCTTCAAATCAAAACCAGCAGAAAAAACGCTCTGGCGGCCACTGAGTACCACTAATGCGCCATCGGCTTCTGCCTTATCAAGCGCGGCGTGCAGCTGCTTTAACATCTCAGTCGACATTGCATTTACCTTGCCATCGTCAAATGTGATGTAGGCAATAGTCCCCTTTAGATCGTAAAGCACCCGATTTCTTATAGTCTTACTCATTCTAGTCTTGCTCCAGGTTCTATTGGCTTGTTCTAAATTATATAGACCGATCACTATAATTCAGATGCTATAGACTAAGTGCTCTAATCACAAGTAGAATATCTCGTTCTATAAGAGTAAAAATTAATGGCAAAAACGGCTCTACACAAAGACAATTTGGTACAAGCTGCCGCTAAACTCTTCCGGGAGCAAGGCTACGCGGCAACGGGCTTGAATGAAGTTCTCAGCAAAAGTGGAGCGCCAAAAGGTTCTCTCTACTACTATTATCCCGAAGGGAAAGTGGCGCTAGGTGTGGCGGCAATTACTTTGTCTGGCAAAGGCGCCAGTCTAACGCTGCAAAATTTACGCACCCAATGTAAAGGCCCCGCCGACTTTATTGAGCAATACGCAGGCTTACTGGCGGGCTGGATGGAAACGTCCGGTTTTCGCTCTGGCTGCCCTATAGCTACTATTTTGCTAGAGACTTGTCCTAATTCTTCTAAGCTTCAGTCCGCAGGAACAGCTGTTTTTGAGCAATGGTTGGCTATCATCAGTGGCGTATTTCTAGACTCTGGTTATGACGCGGAAGAGGCGGCAGCGGCTTCGTTGCTGGTTATAAGCTCATTGGAAGGCGCGCTCATTCTCTCACGTACCTTATCGTCCAGCGCGCCACTCAGGGATGTGGGTCGTCAGTTGGCCCGGTTATTGTCAAAGTCTTTCTGAGTTAGGCGATGGTAGGTCTAGGCGCTGTACCTTAGTTCTCAGTCGGCCTAGTAATTTTCCATTTGATGATCAATTACAGTGCTCGCGAATCAAGTCTTTTTTCAATACCTTGCCTATGCTGCTGCGAGGTAATTCACTGACAAAACGGAGGTCTGAAATTCGCTGTACGGAACCGAGTTTTTCATTCACTCTGCTTAGTAGGTCTTGCTCGCAACCCTTGAAGTTCGAACTTACTGCAACGTAGGCCACAGGGGTTTCGCCCCACTTGTCTGATGGCACACCAACAACGGCTGCTTCCATTACACCCTTTTGCTGACGTAATATTTCTTCAAGATCGCTTGAATAGATGTTAAACCCACCACTGATAATCATGTCTTTTTTGCGGTCAATAATACTGAGAAATCCGTCTTCGTCAAACACCCCAATATCGCCGCTGCGAAAGAATCGCTTTTTATCGGGCGCCGTCCATACAATTTCTTTAGTTTTTTCGGGTTGGCCGTAGTAGCCCGTCATCATACTAGGGGAGTGGCCGAGTATCTCGCCAGCTTGTCCTGGCGCGGCTTGTTGCTCATCATTCGTTAATAGGCGAATTTCATGTCCTTCTGCCGGCTTGCCAACTGTGTGTAATTTGTCTGGATGATTGTGGGCATAAAGGATGCAGGAGCCACCGCCTTCGGTCATGCCATAAATTTCGATAAGCCCACCCGGCCAGCGCTTTAATACATCTTTTTTCAAATCCGGGTGAAAAGGTGCGCTGGTACAAAGCTTCATTTTAAATGCGGATAAATCGTAACTAGAGAAATTATTTACGGCCATGATTCTTTGGTATTGAATCGGCACGAGCATAGTGTGAGTGATTTTCTGCTTAGTGGCGATTTCCAGATATTTCTTGGCATCAAATTTTTTCATTAATGTCACAGTTCCACCAAAGGCAATGGTGGGGAAAAATAATACTAAGGTCGTATTTGAATAAAGGGGGGTGGAGCTTAAGGTTTGAGATGATGAATCAAATTGGTAGGCAGCGCCTCTTACTGTGTGTGCCCAGCGCATTCCGTGTGATTGTAAAATGCCTTTGGGTGTTCCCGTGGTGCCGCTTGAATAAATAATGTTAAACGGCGAGTCTGGCCCAATCTCTACGAAGGAGGGGCTAGCTCCCACTGGTGCCATCCAGTCTTCTAGGCTCGAACCTGACTTATCTGACTTAAGATAGATGCATTCAACGCCCGGCTGTAATTCTGTCAACAATTTTTCAGCCGCGTCATCGACAAATAAAAATTTCGCGCCGCTGTCGCTGAGCATAGAATTGAATTGTTCAGATGTCACCGAGGGAGCAATGGGTGCGGTGACAACACCTGCTCGCAAAGCGCCGAGAAATACGCATGCGTACTCAATTGAGTTGTACCCGCAAATAGATATAACGTCGCCGAGCTTCAATTCATACTGCTGGAATGAGGCGGCAACCCGATCAAGGATAGTGTCCAATTGGCTGTAGCTGATGGTTTTGTCATCCAGTACCAATGCCGCTTTGCTAGGTGTAGACACGCCGTGGGAGCGAATTAGATCAGACAGCAGTTGAAACTCCGCCAGACTGTATTCGCTTGATTTTGTTGTAGCCATACCTGTTGCCTTAATTGCCTTTTAGTGGAATTAGCGACATGTGCCTTCTCGCGGGTGTCACTAATCTGAGCATTATTTCCGGTATATGGTACCAGCTGTGCCCAAAACATTCTGCCTGTGGATTGGCTTCGCTGGTCTGGCTGCTCTCCCTATACGGAAGCGAACGTGGATGTTCTTTCTATCTTATAATGGGATTAATGTGTTTGGTGGGGTTTGGTTTGGTGATTAAACAAGTAGTTTTCTCTGAGATATGCTGAAAAATTGACTAGTTTTAGATGGTTTGGCCAAAATCCCCTTGTCGATCTCGTCTAATAAGTGGCTTAATTACACTATGTGTTTACATATAATGTGATTAATGATAGTTTCCAAATGTGGTTGTTTGTAGGGTGAGTGACGCTTGGACTAGGGCGGCTTGTTAGGGGCGTATCCCGATATAAAAAAGGCCAAAGAATAGGCGGAAAGCAATGCGTTTTTTATGATTCAGCGGATTGGAATACTAAGCTTCCTTTATCTGTGCGAGTTCATGTTGCATTTTTTTGGGCATTGTATCCGCGTGATCAAATGTTAAATTTTCGGAATAAAGTATAGGTATAAACTACTTGAAATAAAAAATAATTTAAGTATATACTTGTTTTCATCGGTATTTGGTATAAGCCTAAACCGTACAAAATATTTTTATTTTCCAAAGCGCACATCGGAAATATTGTTTCCGAAAAATAATAACTAGGGAGTTGCACGAATGAAATCCAAATTATTTCTCGTCAAGCCACTGCATCTTGCAATGGCTTCGTTGTTTTCCACTTTACCTGTCAGTGCTCAGGCCGCGGATGATGCCTCGTCATTCGACGCGATGTTGGAAGAAATTATTGTCACCGCCCAGCGTCGTGAACAATCAACGCAAGATGTACCTATTAGTATTTCGGCCTTCGGTGCAGAGAGAATTGAACAGAGCGATATGAAAGGGGCTGCTGATTATTTGCAGTCTACGCCAAATGTCTCCTTTACCGAAGTGGGCGGTCAAGGCCCCAAAGGTCTCAATATTTCGATTCGTGGTATTTCCGATTTACAAAATGCAGAGCGTGTGTCGGCTTCTAGTGCATTTGGCGTCTACGTCGATGAATTCAGTGTGGGTACGGCGGCACGGGGAACGCCTAATCCGCCGCTGTATGACATAGAAAGGGTTGAGGTTTTGCGCGGGCCACAAGGAACCTATTTCGGTCGCAATTCAACGGGAGGGGCGATTAACGTTACAACCAAAAAGCCAGATGATGAATTTTATTCGCAACTGGACCTAGGTGCGGGAAATTTCGATACTTTTGACATCGGTGGTGTGCTCAATATTCCTGTAAATGATCGGCTGTTTGTTCGTGCCGCGGTGCAGAGAGAAACCAGTGGTGGAATTGTTGAGAATGTTAACCCGGGAATACTGGGTTCTGGTGGCGGTGACAGCGGCTACACAAACTCGAATGTACGTTTGGCAGCTCACTGGGATGCCAGTGAAGAATGGTCAGTGGATTTCTCGGTTAATTCCATCTCTGAAGACAGTGATATGGAAAATCGCGTTTCCATGGGTATCGAAGGCCGTTTTGGTAGCGACATAACAGACTCAGCGTTTACCTGTGGCTTGAGTGCGTCGACAGATGACAAAGCCTGCAAAGATACCACGGGATTTACGAATTTAAAGGACGATGTCTATAATCTGCGTATTCGCTATACCGGCGAGAATGTAGGGTTTACTTCAATTACTGGGCGCGCCCGCAGCACCATGAACCAGCTTAATGATTTGGATGGTGGCGGTACCGCTTGGGTCGATCGGATGAACAGCTATGAGGCGGAATCTGTCAGTCAGGAATTTAGGTTGTTTAGTACCGGCGACGGCGGTATAGATTGGACAGTAGGCGCGTTGACGTACAAAGATGAGTTGAAAGCGGCGAATCAGATTCTGATTAGAGACTTCCTTGGTCCTTGGATGGCGGGAGATCTTGCCAATGAGAATGTCATCGACTTGGAGCGTGATGGTTATGCTGCGTTCGCTGATGTTGTCTGGCACCTGAACGAACAAATGACGCTAACTGTAGGTGGTCGATACAGCGACGACGAAGAATCTCAAGTGTGGTCGGAAGTTTACGGTGCTTGTCCGACGAGAGCGGAAGGCGACCCCCTGTCTGAGGGATGTTTCCTTAGGCCCGATCAGGCGGGATCATTGCCAGTTGTTAATGGTCGTATAAGCGGGGGGCGTGCTGCCCAGACGGATGGAACTACAGCTAATAATGGTGGGTCCGATTTTTCTCCAAGAATTGCTTTTAATTGGAGCCTGAATAATGACGTGAACGTTTATAGCGTCGCTTCGCAGGGCTACAAATCAGCGGGTGCTCGAGCAAACCCAGATTCGGGTGGCTCCAACTCCAGTTTCTATGACAAGGAGAAGCTAACTAATCTTGAGTTTGGATTTAAGGCGAAATTTAATGGCGGTCGCACGCGGGTAGACGCGGCAATTTTCTCTATGACTTGGGATGACTTCCAAGCGACTTTGCGCGAAACATTTTGTCGTGAAGACGATGGATCTCTACGCCCGCAAAACGGCAATGAAAACTGTGAATTCGTACCTTTGGATCGTATTCAAAATGCCAAGGAAGCAAGCGCTAAAGGTTTCGAGATTTCGGTGGATACACTGGTTCGTGAGAACTGGCGCTTTGGCGTCAACTATGGCTATCTCGATGCTAAATACGAAGATTTCGACAATGCGATTCTAAACAACCAAACCTACGACCTTTCAGGCCAGGTTCTTCCTAATGCCCCGGAAAATACTGCGAGTGCCTCTGGCGAATACCGTTTCGGTTTTGGCTCTGCGGATGCTTATGTTCGCCTAGAAGCGAACTACCGGGACACTGTGTTCAACCAAAGTTCCTTGGTTGATCCTTCACGGGCCGAATTTCCTTTCACGCCAGTAGCCTACACCGTGTTTAATCTTAGGGCTGGCTTGGAGTGGGAGACTCAACGTCTGTCTTTCATTGTCAACAATCTGACGGATGAGGATGACTTCGTAACATCGGCGGCGTCCAGCACCGCGGGTGTCACAATTCGTCCTCATCCCACGACTTACAAACTGAAATGGACTGTCTGGACGAACTAAGCTTAATGTTTTTCCTTACTAGTGTGTGACTTGGCCTCTACCTCAGGTAGAGGCTTTTTTTATCTTTGTTTGTCGATAAACTCGGGAGAGATTGTGATTTTTCATATGAGGTTTTCTAAGACTGTATTTCCGTTAATTTTCAGTGTTCTTTTTCTAATGGTACAGCCTGTTAACGCTGATAGTGAAGAGGCAGTGCCAGCATCCTATCTTATCTATGCCGGCCAACTGATGGTCGAAGCAGGTAAGCCGACTCAATCAGCAATGTCCATCCTTATCTCGGATGGCAAAATACAAGCAGTAGAGAGCGGGTACCTCGATCCAAGCTCGTTGAAACAATACTCCAATGTAAAAGTGTTGGATCACAGAAACCGCTTTGTTATGCCGGGCCTTATTGATGTGCATGTCCATTTAGAAATGGCTAACGGCAATAAAAAATCTCCCTACGAATTAACAGAAGCTGATCTGGCCTTAAACGGTGCTCATAGTGCACGTTTGACTGTCGAGGCCGGCTTCACAACGGTTAGAGATCTTGGTGCATCTACATCGGCGATTTTTGCTCTGAGAGAGTCTGTTAAGCGTGGTTTGGTGCCTGGCCCTAGGATTTTAGCGGCGGGTGCCGCTGTGGCGATTGTCGGCGGTCATGGTGATGATACGGGCTACCACCAGAAGGTCTGGTCGGCGGCGCAAGACGGTGGCGTTTGCAGTGGTACCACGGATTGCGTGCGGGCGGTTCGGCACCAAGTAAAGCGCGGCGCAGACGTCATTAAGTTAACGGCATCAGGGGGCGGCGGCAAACCACAAGGAGGCCCCAGTGCGCCACCGGAATTCTTCGATGACGAAATCGCTGGGATTGTTAACACTGCCCACCGTCTCGATCGCAAAGTTGCCGCCCATGCACATGGTAATGCGGGTGTATTGCAGGCGGTTGAAGCCGGTGTTGATTCCATTGAGCACGGTACGTTCGTAGCCCCCAAAACGCTATCTCTAATGAAGAAAATGGGCACCTTTCTTGTACCAACATTGAGCGTTCGAGACAACCTGATACGTGACTTAGATAATATGACTCCGGGTATTCAAAAGCGGGCCAAGTTGATACTGGATGTTACGCCTGAGGTGATGGGTGGAGCCTATCGGCGAGGTGTGAAAATTGCCCTTGGTTCAGATGCGGGTGTGGTGCCTCATGGAGACAATGTTCGTGAACTTGAGTGGCTGGTGAAAGTAGGGATGTCCAATCAGGATGCCTTGAAGGCCGGTACAATTGATGCGGCAGAACTACTCGGTTTAGTGGCGACAACGGGGTCTATTGCCGTAGGAAAGTCTGCGGACATTATTGCTGTTGATGGCGATCCCTTGAGTGAAATTGAAGCGATGCGTAAAGTCGATTTTGTGATGGCCCGCGGAAAGGTGTTTAAAGGCGAATGAAAGCTATCGAACTCCTTAACCTCGCTGTGAAAAAATGCTTAGCTACTGTGAATTTATTGGCTCGGTGTATAGTCGTTTTTTCTCTGGGTTTTGTTTGTCAAACCTCAAACGCAGCTTTGTTGTTCCATCCAGATATCTCGCAGCACAATATTGCCTTCAGTTATGATGGGGACATTTGGCTTGTTAACAAGACTGGGGGGGCTGCTTCGCCACTAACGCGAGAAGCGCTTAATGCAAGTCATGCGAAATTTTCTCCCGATGGGGAATCGATTGCCTATACTGCGGAACTGCGGGGTAATTCAGATGTATTCACTTTGTCTATCAGTGGCGGGCAGCCTAATCGCCTTACTTACCATCCCGAGCAGGACCGCGTTGTGGAGTGGTACCCAAATGGTCAAGAGGTTTTGATTGCCTCTACCCGCGAGAGCTATCGCCCACGTTTTAGTCAGTTTTTTAAGGTGCATAGTGGTGGTGGCCTACCGGAAAAGTTGCCGCTACCCTACGGTGAAAAAGCGACCTTCAATGAACTCGGTAATGAGTTGATTTTCACTTACAAAAAAGATTTCCAAGACGGCTACGAGACTTGGAAGCGTTATCGTGGTGGTAGGTCGCCCGATCTCTGGAATTTTAATCTAGAAAACCAAGAGCTCAAAAGGCTGACTGACAATGATGGCGTCGATACAGACCCAGTGAGCGTTGGTGGGAAAGTGTATTTTCTCTCCGCTAGAGGAGGAAGAGATCAGCGAGTAAATGTCTGGCAGAAAGATTTGCTCACTCAAGAGCTAACACAACTTACTAGCTTTTCCGAATTTGATACTCGGCATCTATCGGGTGGCCCCAAAGATCTTGTTTTTTTGAATGGCGATAAGCTTTACCGTTTTGACCTAGAAAGAAGTCAGGTTCTGGAAGTGAAGGTAAGTTTTCACTCAAGTCGGCCTCAAATGAATTCGCATGTGAAAATACTCGACAAGCAGATTCGGCGGGCGACTTTGGCCCACGACGGGCGCGTCGTTGCTTTTGAGGCGGGCGGTGAGCTTCTCGCCTTTGACCGAGGTGGAGAACTTGTTAGCAACCTCACTCAATCACCGGGCATAGCGGAACGAAATCCCGCATATTCTTATGACTCTTCCAAACTAGCTTATGTCTCTGATCAGTCTGGTGAATATCAACTTTCGGTCAAAACACTTAAGAGTGGCAAGGTAAAGGTATTGAGCCGTTTTAGCGATGGTTATAGGCATTCACTGTTCTGGTCTCCAAACGGAAAAGTCATCGCTTTTTTTGACTCCGAACAGACTCTTGCTGTCGTAAACGTTGAAAACGGTCATCGACAAAAAATTGACCAAGGTGTTTGGCGTGGACACGACGAGTTGGCCGGGGCGGAGCTTTCCTGGTCTGAGAATAGCCGTTGGCTGCTGTATACAAAAGGCGACGACAATCGAAATAAGGCCATTTATCTATACGACACCACACGTGGGGAAGGACGCCAGATTACGGCCGCTTACCATGATGATGTTGAGGCAGTGTTTTGCGAAAATGATCGCTTTATATGCCTGATTTCTCGCAGGGAATTTAACCCAGTGTTTGGTGATATTGACACTACTTGGGCCTATACACGTTCTTCTGGATTGTACATGCTTCCCACCGACAGAAGTACTCGATCGCCATTTTTACAAGAGGGAATCAGCTCGGAAACCTTCAATGGTAAAGCTGTAAAGAAGTCCAAGAAGAACTCTCTGCAAGCCGGAATATTCGCCTACGAATCGGCCTTGATACGAATCCCGGTAGATCCCGGTGTGATTAGCAATATTAAGGCTGGCAAGAATTCAGTTGTCTACCAACGACTTAATCCAATCAGTCAAGAACCAAGTGTCCACCAGTTTGATTTTCTGGCGAAGAAGGAAAAGCTATTACTGGCTAAGGCAAGGCTGTTGGATGTCTCAGGCGATGGTAGTACAGCCCTGTTGAGGGGAGGGGATGAATTTGTTTTGCTGGACTTAAATAAAGACCTGTCGAAACCGATGGTTTTGCCTACCAACAAGCTTAAAGCGAATATTAGGCCGACGCTGGTGAATCGCCAAGTGTTTTGGGAGGCGTGGCGTTATTGCAGGGACTTTTTCTATGATCCCGCTATGCATGGTTTAGACTGGAAGGCCATTGGCGATCAATACGCGGCACTTCTGCCTTCAGTAGATACCCCCAAGGGGCTTAATCATTTAATTCGTGAGATGTTAGGGGAGTTATCGGCGGGCCATATATGGGCAAGCTCCACCCCCGGTCGTGTTCGCTGGAAAAATACCAGCGCAGGGCAGTTAGGTATTGAATTAACGCGAGTAAAAAACCAATACCAAATATCAAAAATTTATGAATCTGGAGCTTGGGACAGTGCGCATAGGTCGCCATTAAGGACTGCAGGCGTTAATGTCAATGTAGGGGATTACCTGCTAAAAGTTAACGGTGAGACACTGCCCTTAGACCGTTCACCTTGGGCGGTCTTTGAGGGGAAAACGGCTTGGCTTGAATTGACGGTCAGTTCGAATTTTTCTGGCAAAGGCACTCGAAAGGTTAAAGTAGAGGCTCTCGAGAATGATCGCAAACTTCGAGAGTTGGACTGGGTGGAAGATAATCGACAAAAAGTACATGAAGCCAGTAAAGGGCAGGTGGGTTATA
>Ga0105348_1000059_pt1 | contig 75415 bp, 62 predicted proteins | sample EN8Hudsemesocosm_2_FD_83504 | JGI IMG/M metagenome (GOLD analysis project Ga0105348, IMG submission 83504) | Methane-oxidizing microbial communities from mesocosms in the Hudson Canyon - EN8C Hudson Canyon | ecosystem: Environmental > Aquatic > Marine > Cold seeps | place: Hudson Canyon... | reverse complement strand
GAATGCGGGAATGACGAGAGGATGTCATACCGGTAGTTTTTTGAGCCAGTATTCAGGTTTTTTACCACGGGGTAAGGGCAAAGGTGGATTCCCGCTCAAGAGAATGCGGGAATGACGAGAGGATGTCATACCGGTAGTCTTTTGATCCGGTATCCAGATTTTTTACCACGGGGTAAGGGCAAAGGTGGATTCCCGCTCAAGAGAATGTGGGAATGACGAGAGGGTGTCATACCGGTAGTCTTTTGAGCCGGTATCCATATGAATTTAACAATAACTACTTGGCTTGTTTGTCGTTCAACACAATTCGATAGTGTGCTTTACCATCTCGTAAGCGCTGAATGGCTTCATTCACCTGATCAAAGCGGAAGTATTCCGTGATGGGTTCAATTTTATGATGGGCAGCAAAGTCCAGCATGGTTTTGATGACGGCAGGGCTACCGACAGGGGAACCAGATACTGAGCGTTGCCCACCTATTAGCGGAAATACACCAATATCTAGAGGCTCTAAGGTGGCGCCTACAAAGTGTAGCCGGCCTTTGGGCGCTAATGTAGCTATGTACGCATTCCAGTCGAGTTTCACATTGACTGTCGAGATTATAAAGTCAAAGCGACTCGCAGCGGCTTCAAGTGCTTTTTTGTCGCTGCTGTCTAGCACTGAGTGAGCGCCCATTTCCAAGGCTTCTACTTTTTTACTTTCGCTGGAGGTGAACGCGGTGACTTCGCAACCCCAGGCATTTAAAAATTGCAAAGCGATATGACCTAAACCGCCGATGCCAATCACACCTACTTTTGAGGTGGGTTTAATATCAAACTGAACTAAAGGGTTGAACACGGTAATGCCACCACAGAACAAAGGACCAGCAGAGTCTGGGTTGACACCTTCTGGCAGTGCCACGACCGCTGTCGCTTGAGCGCGTACTTTATCGGCAAAACCGCCATGGCGACCGGCAATGGTACTTGAAGCATCTGGGCAAAGGTTATGATCACCCGAGTGACAGCTATGGCATGACTGGCAATAAGCCGAATGCCAGCCTAAACCCACGCGTTGACCTACTTTTAATGACGATATATTGTCACCTACGGCAGAAATAGTGCCGATCACTTCATGGCCCGGTACGAAGGGATATTGGGTAAAGCCCCATTCATTATCGAGCATGCTTAAATCGCTATGACAGATACCACAAGATTCAACGTCAATTTCGACATTATCATTGGCTAGAGGGCCGGGCTCAAATTCGAAGGCTTCTAGTGCGCCTCCTGCTGTTTTTGCTGCGTAAGCTTTAATCATGATGGTCTCCTGGGTAACTATTTAGTTTAAGCATCTTTGCTATTAACACTAACTCGCACTGTTCAGATTCTCGGGCAAAGCAATCTGCGCCGATTTTTTTAGTCCGAATTTATTTAATAACTTATAACTTTGCCAGCCGAGCACACTGACGGTGGTCATTAGGCCGCCCATCATGGCGCCGGCAACGCCGCAAGTCAGTATGTCTTGTCCGGTTAGATATAATCCTTTAATACTGGTTTTTGGTTTTAGCCAGCTCTGTTCAAAACGCTGAGGGTCGTGACTCAAACCATAGAGCTCACCTTTTTTATAAGCGCAGAAAAAGTCAGTTGAAAGCGGTGTGCTGGTTTCATAATAATCAATTTTACCTCTCAAGTACGGCATTTTTTCATAAAGTGCCTCCAGCATTCGTTCAGTGAAATAATCTTTTAATTTATCGTATTCGGCCCCACGCTTACCCCAGGGTTCATCCTTCCATTGCTCAAACCATTCATAAGGGCAGGGCGTGACGATCTCGATAGTCGACTTATCCGGATGTTTACTTTGCCAAGCAGGGTCTTTAGCCGCTGGGAATGAAATATATACCACCGGAAACTCTGCGTGCATGTCAGATTCAAACTTATCAATGCACTTCTGTGCATCATAATCTGAAAATATCCAAAAGTTAGTTTTAGGAAGTTTTAGTGCTTCAGGGCTGCCTTTTAGGCCAATATACATGCCCAAGTGTGCTTTAGATGATTGCACGGATCTCAGCTTATCTGTGTATCCATGTTTCTCTGACACAGCTTTGGGTAGCAAATGCGAAAAGGTGTTGATGACACCCGCGCCACTGATGATTTTTTTGGAAGAAATAACATGACCATCTGCCATTTTGACGCCAACTGCCTGGTTATTTTTGATCACGATCTCACTGACTTCAGCGTAGGTTAAGAGATCTCCGCCGGACTGTTGTATAACAGGGATGATCGTGTCGGCTATTTTCCAGGCGCCACCTTCAGGGTAGTAAGCGCCGTAAAGGTAATGTCGTGCAATTAAAGCGTGGATGAAAAAGCTGGACTCTTTGGGTGGTAAGCCACAGTCACCATATTGGCCGGTGAGAACGGCAATTAATTTTTGATTTTGGGTGAGCGCGCTCAACACTTCATAGGTGGTATTGTTGAGATAAGAGGGGAGCCCATACTTCTTAAAAAAGTGGTAGGGTTTTTCCAATAAGCTAGGTAGTAGTTTGTCCATCATTTGTAATGGCACCAGATTATTGACTTTGTCTAACAAACCAACATATTTTTTAATCGCGGCTTGTTCTTCAGGGAAGCGTTCACTTAAGTCGGCGATAAATTTTTTTTTACCGGCCCTCAGATTATAAACGTCATCACCAAAGTGAAAACGGTCATAATTATTGTCCATTTTCGCCCATTGCAACTGGCCATCTGTGATGAAGTCAAAAACCTTGCGCAATTGAGATTTGGGGTTGCCAACTTCACCGATGTAATGCACGCCAACATCCCACTCGTAACCATTGCGTGAATAACTGTGTGTATAGCCGCCCGCGGTATAATGCTGTTCGAGTACCAGAACTTTTTTACCTGCTTTTGAGAGCATCGCGGCGGTGGTCATGCCGCCAATACCCGAACCAATAATGATCGCATCATAAGATTCATCGACACGCGTGGCGCGATAACGTTTGCCTATTCTTAAGGTGCTGGGCTTTGGCGTACTGGGATTAGGACTACTGGATTTTGGCTTGTTGACTTTAGGGCTGGTTTTATTATTTTTATTCGTTTTTTCAGAAGACATATTAGTGGCTCACTGTTAAAAAAAATTCAGTATCTATCATACTCCTAGAAGGTGTTTCTAATACGATTATTATCAATATTTAGGAAGTTTATTATTTGATAGTTATTTTTATTTGAAAATGATTCTTGTTTAGATTATTATTAAGCTCTGATATTAAACATTAGTCTAATTGATTGGGGCATTTGTATGTTGGTATGTATCTGCAACGGAATTACCGATAAAGACATTGAAAATGAAATTTATGAAGGTGCTTCAAGCTTTAAAGAGGTATCTAAGTCTTTAGGTGTGGCTAACTGTTGTGGGCAATGTGCAACTTACGCGAAGGACCTGGTTGATAGTACGTTTACGCAGCTGCAATTAAGTCAGGCTTCGGCTTTAATTACTGAAGTGAAATGCTAATCAATTTCATCTAGTCCCCGTGTATCTTATGTAGTCCCGTGTACCTGCGTAGGTTTTTCTAATCTGCGCGCTTGTTAAAGTAAACATTCTTCTTTTTCTTCTTTTTCTTCTTTGAACTCTAAGGCTATACTCCTCTTTTTATAAATTACACTTTCGTTTATTTGTATTAAGAGAGAACTATCATGCAAGGTGATAAGAAAGTCATTCAATTACTCAACCAGTGTTTAGCAAATGAACTCATAGCGATTAACCAATATTTTTTACATGCGCGTATGTTTAAGAATTGGGGTTTAGGGGCTTTGGATCATTATGAGTATAAAAAATCCATAAAAGACATGAAGCATGCTGACAAATTAGTCGAGCGAGTCTTGTTTCTTGAAGGTCTTCCGAATCTGCAAAAGTTAGGCAAATTGCTTGTTGGTGAAAATACCCAAGAAATGCTGGAGTGCGATTTAAAGCTCGAAACCGTCACTTTGGACGATTTGAGAACGGCTATCGCCTATTGTGAATCGGTATCAGACTTTGTTAGTCGTGATTTGCTCGGTGGCATTCTTGATTCAGAAGAAGAGCATTTGGATTGGATTGAAACGCAATTGGATTTAATTCAAAAAGTAGGCATTCAAAATTACTTGCAGTCGATGATGGATGATTAGCGAGCGCTAATTGAATCAGAATCTAGGGGAAAATTTACATGAAAGGTAAGCAAAGCGTTATAGATATTTTAAATAGTTTGTTGGCGGGTGAACTAACGGCTATGGATCAGTATTTTGTTCACTCACGCATGTATGACGATTGGGGTTTATCGAAGCTTTACGAGCGTATCGGGCATGAAATGGAAGACGAAACGGGTCATGCTGATCAAATGATTAAACGCATACTCTTTCTTGAGGGTATCCCTAATCTTGCAAAACGTGATGCCTTAAATATTGGTGCCTCCGTTCCTGACATGCTCAAGAGTGACTTGGATCTTGAGTATGCCGTGGTGAAAAATTTAAAAGCGGCAATTGTCCTTTGTGAGTCTGAACAAGATTATGAAACCCGCGCGATGCTGGTTAAGCAATTAGAAGATACCGAAGAGGATCACGCTTACTGGCTCGAAAAACAATTAGGTTTAATCGATAAAATAGGCCTGCAAAACTATCTACAATCAATGATGTAGTCTTCTTTAAAGCTTGTTTAGATGATTCTGAATGAGCTTTTATTCTAAGTTGGTGTGGTACCGCTTCATTGTTAGAATTCATTTATTTTGCCATACTAAAAGCATGTCTTAATCTTCAAGCGAAAGCTTAAGTGAGTGGTTCATGCTGATCAAAACTAAAAAGGCATCTGATGTCTTGTCTTCTGAAATAACCAGTGAGTCAACTTACCTGAACCGAAGGCAGTTGTTAGCGGGTATGGCGGGTGCAGGTTTGCTGGCCGCTGGCTTTTCAGCCTCGGCTAGCCCTGATCCTCATAATTTATCTGCACGAATCAGCTCAGCTGCTAAAACATCTTTTGGTCAAGATGAAAAGATGACGCCTTTCGATGCGATCACTTCTTATAATAACTTCTACGAATTTGGCACTGAAAAGTCCGATCCTGCAAAGTACGCGCATGCGCTTCAGACAGACCCTTGGTCTGTCACTGTAGAGGGTTTTGCCGAGAATACCGGCGTGTTCCCTTTGGAAACCATATTGAAGGGCTTGGCTTTTGAAGAGCGTATTTACCGTTTACGCTGTGTGGAAGCCTGGTCTATGGTGATTCCCTGGTTAGGCTTTCCCTTGAAGGCGCTGATCGAAAAATTCAAACCCACTTCCCAAGCTAAATATGTATTTTTTGAAACACTGCATGCACCGGATCAAATGCGTGGTCAGAAGTCATTTTTTTCAAGCATAAAGTGGCCTTATGTTGAGGGGCTTAGAATGGACGAAGCGGTACATCCTTTAACTTTCATTGCTGTCGGGCTTTACGGTAAAGAGCTGCCTAAGCAAAATGGTGCGCCGCTACGCTTGGTTGTGCCGTGGAAATATGGTTTCAAAAGCATTAAATCAATCGTTAAAATTAGATTTACAGATAAGCCACTCAAAACCAGTTGGCAAAAATCTGGGCCCAGCGAGTATGGCTTTTACTCCAATGTGAACCCTAATGTTGATCACCCCCGCTGGAGTCAAAAGACCGAGCGTAGGTTACCCAATTCCTTGTTTTCTGCAAATCGAATCGACACCCAAATGTTTAATGGTTATGAAGAAGAGGTCGCTGGTTTGTATAAGGGGCTCGATTTGGCCAAAAATTTCTAAATGGCTTCGTTATACAAAAGTAAATCATTTTGGCTCTGTCTATTTTCGGGCGCGTTGCTGCCATTGATTTATATTGTTTGGGCTGCTGTGAATAACAAACTTGGGGCTGAACCTGCCAAAGCCTTAGTGGAGTTTTTGGGTGAAACAGCCTTAATGTTTTTGATAGCGACGCTTTCGATCAGTCCCATGCAAAAACTTAAAGTATTTAACGGCTTAGTCAGACATCGGCGGATGCTGGGCTTATATGTATTTTTCTATGCCTGTTTACATGTTTTTGCTTACGGTTTTTTCCTCGTAGATTGGCAAAATCTCATAGAGGATATCTACAAACGGCCCTACGTCACGATGGGTTTTATGGCTTTTGTTATTTTGGCGGCCCTAGCGCTTACGTCCCCCAAAATTATGCTCAGGCGTATGGGGCGGCGATGGAAACCTTTGCATCGGCTGATATACCTAGCCGCTATATTCGTGTTGATTCATGTTTTCTGGCAAGTGCGTTCAGATTATTCTGAAGCGCTGATTTATGCTGTGTTCGTGCTTGGTTTGCTGTTGTTTCGTTATCGTTATTTTCGGAGTTGGGGTTGTTCCTTTTTACTTCGCCAAAAACGAATCCAAAAAGGCGACACGAATGAATGATGATCCTTTGAGTTGGCAAGCTTGTAGGTCGGAATTTATTCCGACGCAGGTTCGTATATCCACTCAGAAACATAAATGAATGAATAGGGCGGAGTGATCTTATACTGCGCTATTACAAAACTATTGTCGGAATAAATTCCGACCTACAAAATTCAACTTATCGGAATGTGTATATCATGCACCGCTGTAGCACGAGCCCGCTACTTTTTAATCTGGTATCCGGTTTTGAAAATCCACCAGATCGTTAGCATACATAGCGCCAAGAACCCGCCGATAACTGCCAGACTCGCCATTATACTGACGTCTGAAATTTCATAAAAACTCCATCGAAAGCCGCTGATTAAATATAGTACCGGATTAAATAAAGTCACCGACTGCCAAAAAGAAGGCAGCATGTTGACTGAATAAAATGTGCCACCCAAAAATACTAATGGTGTGATAATCAGTAAGGGGATAACTTGCAGCTTTTCAAAATTGTCAGCCCAGATGCCAATGATGAAACCGAACAGGCTGAAGCTAATGGCCGTCATCACTAGAAATAATAACATCCAGAAAGGGTGAGCAATTTGCAGTGGCACAAATAAACCCGCTGTCGCAAGTATAATTAAACCGACCATGATCGATTTAGTAGCCGCTGCGCCGACGTAACCAATCAATACTTCGAAATAAGAGACGGGTGCAGACAGTAGCTCGTAAATAGTTCCGGTGAATTTCGGAAAATAGATACCAAAAGAGGCATTGGAAATACTTTGCGTCAGCAGCGATAACATGATTAAACCCGGTACGATAAACGCGCCATAACTGACGCCGTCAATTTCGGCGATACGAGAGCCAATGGCAGAGCCGAAAACCACAAAATAGAGTGAGGTCGAAATAACTGGTGAAATAATGCTTTGAAAAATAGTCCGTTTGGTGCGTGCCATTTCGAATTTATAAATGGCGGCTATTGCGTAGCGGTTCATGCTGACTCCCTCACCAATGAAACAAAGATATCTTCGAGTGAGCTTTGGTCGGTTTTTAAATCCTTGAATTGAATATTCTCATCCGCCAGATGTTGCAGTAGGGGGGTGATGCCCGAGTGCTCTTTTGTCGCGTCGTAGGTATAAATTAATTGCATGCCTTTACTCTGCAGTTTGATATCAAAATGCGCCATAATTTGGGGAATGGAGGTTAAACTCTCTTTTAAATCCAGGGTGAGTTGTTTTTTACCTAGTTTCCGCATTAACTCAACTTTTTCTTCGACCAGAATAAGCTGACCATTTTTGATCACGCCAATGCGGTCTGCGATTTCTTCGGCTTCTTCAATGTAGTGGGTGGTTAAAATGATGGTGACGCCTGATTCACGTAATTGATGCACTAACTGCCACATATCTTTACGTAATTCGACATCGACACCTGCGGTAGGTTCGTCAAGAAACAAAATGCGAGGCTCATGAGAAAGGGCTTTGGCGATCATTACTCGGCGTTTCATGCCGCCAGAGAGTTCCATTATTTTATTGTCTTTTTTATCCCAGAGTGACAATTGCTTGAGGGTTTGTTCTATAAACGGAGGGTTTGGTTTTTTGCCAAATAATCCTCGGCTGAAAGAAACTGTATCCCACACCGTTTCGAAGGAATCCGTGGTGAGCTCTTGTGGCACTAAACCAATCAGCTGGCGAGTATGCCTATATCCCTCAATGATGTTCTGGCCGTCAACGAGAACACTGCCTGATGAGGGATTGGTTATGCCGCATACTGTACTAATGAGCGTTGTTTTACCCGCGCCATTAGGGCCAAGCAGTGCCAGAATCTCTGCTTCGTGTATTTCTAGGTTGATATTGTCGAGGGCCTGAAAATCTCCCGGATAAATCTTAGAGAGGTCAGTTATTTTAATAATAGGCTGCAAAGTCAGGATTCCTTAGTACTGGTTTATAAACGGTGAATTGCCAAATATGTGCCGAGCGGTGATAAATTTTGCTCATTGTTACAAATGCTAAGTTAAACGATCTAGCACCTCATTGACTAGGTCCATTTATGAAATTCTGTTATTTGACTTGAATAGGTAATTGTTTATTGAAGATGCCATGGCGCTTTGGTGCAGGGCTCATGAAAATTTTATGATTAGCGGTGGACTCTCTTTACTCGTAATCGGCGCAGGGGCTATCTAAAGCCTGCGCCGTTGGCGACTGTTAGAACCGCTTGAACTTAGACTCATCAATTTCAGTGGCATTATTAACGGTCGTTTTCCTTATTGACTGTGCAGGGTGTTCAGGCTTGAAGGTCTTTGATGTCGGTTCTTGAAACTGCTGAGTTTTTAGGCTGGTATTCGCAGTGAGTCTGAAGAAACCAACCACTTGTTGTAAGTTTTCAGACTGAGCTTGCATTTCTTCTGCTGTTGCCGCTAATTCTTCGGAGCCTGCGGCATTTTGTTGGGTTACTTTGTCTAGTTGCTGCATAGCGCTCGTTATTTGACCGACGCCACTTGATTGTTCTTCAGATGCCGCGCTAATCTCCTGAACGAGTTGGGCCGTCTGCGTGACATCGGGCACCATTTTTTCAAGCAGAGTACCTGCTTTTTCCGCCACTTTAACACTGTCGTCAGTTAAGGTGCTGATTTCTGACGCCGCCACCTGACTTCTTTCCGCCAGTTTCCTGACTTCAGCGGCGACGACGGCAAAGCCTTTACCGTGTTCACCTGCCCGCGCCGCTTCAATGGCAGCATTGAGAGCCAGCATGTTGGTCTGGTAGGCAATATCTTCAATGATGGAAATTTTCTCGGCAATCTGGGTCATCGCCTTAACCGTCCCGCTAACAGACTCACCGCCTTCAGATGCGGCAATAGCTGACTCAGTCGCTATTTTATCGGTCATTTGGGCATTTTCACTATTTTGGGTGATGGACGCCCCCATCTCTTCAATTGACGCGCTGGTTTGTTCGACACTGGCGGCTTGTTGGCTGGCTGCGCTACTGAGAGAGTTCGCCGTGTCACTCACCTGTGCAGCGGCTGAGGATATCTGGTTAGAGTTATCTTGAATTTGTTGTACTACGTCAATGAGTTTGTGACTCATTGAGTCCATTGCTGAAAGTAATTGACCTGTCTCATCCTTGCTTTTGACTTCAATTGTTGAGCTTAGGTCACCTTCGGCCAGCGCATTGGCAAATTTCACGGCTTGAGTCAGTGCCTTGGTGATAGAGTCTGCCACGAAAATGATGATGAATATGGCGACCACAATGCATATCAATGATAAAACGATTGAGTAATTCCAGGCTTCGGACTTCTTATCTTCGAGCGTGTTATTGAGTGCGATAAGGGAGGCTGCGGCCTTTTCAATGGGCACCGAAATTGCGATTGTCCAGGGCTTTTTCAGGTCTCCGATATTGAAGGGTACTACGGCTACAAGGCGATCATCGGTTTTAATAAAGGCGGTTTTGTGCTGCGAAATTGCGCTTAACATTTCAGTATTTTCATTGCCAAGCACCGTAGCGATTGTCTTTCCGAGTGATTTTGGGTCAACACTGTGGCCTGATACAATACCAATATGGCTGGAGATCACCACAATGCTGTCTCCACCATAGAGTCCCGCACTGACCTCTTCGGCAATCTGTTGGATAAAAGGAACAGGGAGGTCTATACCGGCAATGCCGAGGAATTGACCATTATCAAGCATGGGGGTCACCATGCTGGTCAGCAGTACTTCCTCGTTACCAAGCGGGTAAAGATAAGGATCTATCACGCAATCTTGCTTAGACTCTTTAGAGCAAAGATAGTATTCGCCGGCTCGGATACCGTTGGCATCGCGTTCCTGACTTTCCATGCCAAGTAGGGGTTCAACTAATTTCTCTCGAGTGGATGGGTCTGGGTAGACCCAAGGGATGAAACGCCCTTGCTCGTCTTGTCCCAACATCTTAGGGGCTGAGTCATCGGCATTATCCAGAGCGTTGGGTTCGAAGCCGGTGTAGGAACCCACAAATTGCGGCTCATTTTCTAGTATTCTGTATAAGACCTTTAAAATACGCGGGCGAATTTGTTTCAATGCTTCGGGTTGCTCTCTGGCTTCCAAGCGAAGCGCCTCAATAGTTGAGCGTAAACTGCGAGCGCTCATCATGGCGCGATTGAGCTGGCCTGATATTTTCTCGCCTTCGTATCTGCCTGTGCTCAACAGCCGCTCACCCAGTTCTTTGTAGAGCAGTTTTTCAGTGACTTCCTGAACCTGGCTCTGAGTGCTGCTAAAAAGATTCATATTAAGGGTTTGAGTCACTACCATGGCTGCGATAAGACTAAGGCTAGATACAAGAACTATTTTCCAACGTATTTTCATGATTATCGCTTCCTGTTTTTATATTCGTTAGGTGCCTGTCTGGGGAGCTGTATTAAGGATCATTCTTCAATGAATTACTGGAAATATCTTGTTAAACTGGTTCGCTGTTAATGCGCTTGTTTAGCGGTCTAACTCGTGAATTCAGTCATTATTTAATAGACTATATATTGCTAATGTACAAGAAATATTGGTCTTTATTTGTACAAAAGTGACGAGAAGAAACGTCAACTTATACCAGCCAGTGACGATAAAATTAAGTTTTTTATCAATAGCGTGATGCTCAAAATGTCTTATAATTTAGGAAGTATTGTTAATGATTTATGGTATACAATTTATATTGCCCAGCTTGGTCTTTCTTTTTATGTTTTCTTTTTCTCAGTTTTCGTCGGCTTTTACTTATACGCTTGAAATTCCTGAACAGGAATTACAGGAAAAGATCGATATGATGATGCCTCTGGAAAGAAAGAGCTTCTTTGTGACGGTTGTGCTTTCTGAACCAAAGGTCGATCTGATACAAAAGAGTAATGAAATTGGTTTTTTCTCACATGTCGAAGTGCTCATTCCAGGTGGTTTGAAGGGCAGTGGGCGAGGTAAAATAAAAGGCAGTGTCGTTTATGACGCAGATCAAGGTGCTTTTTATCTCAACAATCCTAGTATTGAAGGCCTGGAAATAGATCGTGTACCGAAGAAGTTTTATAAGAAAATATCAGCGGCCATTCAAGTCGTGTTAGCCAAGTCGCTTTCAAAATATCCGGTTTATAAATTAAAAGATGATGATGTTAAGCATCAGCTAGCAAAATCATCGCTTAAGTCTATTTCAGTCGGTAACAAGATGCTTTTGATCACGCTTGGATTCTAGTTAACATTAATTAAATATTGCATGATCTTTCTTTTTTAGGCACGCATGTTCTAAAAATAAATTTTCAAAAAATGTGACTATTTTATGAAAATGTCCCTCTAATTAATAAAATTGGTTTTTTTGTTCTAATTTTTTTCTTCAAGATAGAACCAGTAAACCACTCTATATAGAATTTTTGAGGTTAGAACTATGTCTACTCCAATCGGATATTTGCAGGAACTTGTCAGAGCAGGTGGTCCTGAGCCAGATCAATATGCTCAATTAAGTACCATGTTGGAGCATTTTAATTTGCTAGAAAGACGTGGTGAATTTAATTATTACGGGCCAGACTTCAAAGAAGACTTGATGGGTAAGTCACTTACCTTCGATACGATGCAAGGCTTTGCATATCGAAAACCACACGGTCACTCTGGCGATTTTGAACTTATTGAACGAATTTATGGCGACTATAAAACCTCTGAAACAAGCCTGAAAAAGTGGGATGAATTTTGGAGTCAGCAAGCTTTTGTAGAAGCTGTTCAAAATAGTCAGCAGTATTTTGTCGATACGATGAGTGATGCCGAGACTTTATCTGGTGACACGAGGGTCTTGAATGTGGCGTCAGGTTCATCACGTTCTGTCGCCGATTATTTATCTGTCAGGCCCCAGAGCCAAGCAAAATTTCTATGTATGGATCATTCGTGGAAGGCACTGGACTATGCGCGTTTACTTTGTCGTTCACACACTGAGAAAGTCTCGTTTCAACAAGGTAAAGTCAGCGATTTAAATAAAACTGATTTTTATGACTTGGTTTGGTCTGAAGGTTTGTTTGATTATTTAAATGATGCGGCTTTTAAAGTGACTTTGGAGAAACTGTTGTCTCAAACTCAACGTGGTGGGCAGATAGTCATCGGGAATTTGAGTACTAATAACCCTAGCCAGGCTTATATGGATTTTCTGCAGTGGCATGTAAACCCTCGTAGTGAGGCGCATTTACTGTATTTAGCGTCATGCTGCGGCGTGAAACGTTCGCAGATGCATGTTGTTAAAGACCCAAGTGACGTGAATTTGTTTCTACATATTGTACGATAGAGGCTATAATCTGCGCTATACAGATTCTTTACTCAAGTGACTGCTAATAAGGTCGCTTAGAAATAGCGCGGATATGAATGACAAAACCTGATAATAGCAAGCCAAACAAAACTGGTACTGAACCGACCTCGTCTAATACTGTCGGTTCTTCAGCGCCACGGGAAAAAGGCCAGCAGCCTGGAACCTCAGATGCGTTCGACCCGCATGCGAAGCGTGAAGCTGATAAGTACGCCAACCCCATTCCTAGTCGTGAATTTATTCTAGAACACTTAGACCAACGTAATGCGCCTGCTACTCATCCGCAATTAGCTGAAGAACTCGAGCTGACAGACCCAGATAATGTAGAAGCTTTGCGTCGGCGACTCATTGCCATGTCTCGCGATGGGCAATTGGTGAGTAATCGTCGTGGGCAATATTTACCTGTTTCGCGCGTAAATTTATTGAAAGGTTCAGTCATTGGTCATCGTGATGGCTTTGGCTTTGTGAAATTAGATGAAGGGGGTTCAGACCTTTACTTATCTGCCCGTCAAATGAAAACCGTCTTTGATGGCGATAGGGTTTTGGTGAGAGCCGACAGCGAAGATCACCGTGGTAAACGCCATGCCGTGATTATTGACATACTTGAACGCAATACTGAACAGTTTGTCGGTCGCTTATATCGTGAAGGCAGCATTGTTTTTGTTGAAGTCGAAAACGTGCGTATTAATCAGCAAGTCTTAATTGATACCGACCATGCAGGCGACGCTGAGCATGGGCAATATGTGATGGTGCAGATTATCAATCATCCGACCAAACGCACGCATGCGACCGGAAGGGTGATTGAAGTTCTGGGTGATCATATGGCGCCAGGAATGGAAATAGACGTCGCGATACGTACCTATGGGATTCCATTTGAATGGCCCGGAGATGTACAAGCTGCTGTTAAAACCTTAAAACCTGAAGTGAGTGACGCCGATAAACTCAATAGAATAGACATTCGTCATTTACCTTTAGTCACCATAGACGGTGAAGATGCGCGTGACTTTGATGATGCGGTTTACTGTCAAAAACAAACATCGGGTGGCTGGAAACTCTACGTCGCCATTGCAGATGTCAGTCATTATGTTAGACCAGAATCACCGCTGGATATAGAAGCGAATAATCGTGCGACTTCGGTGTATTTTCCTGACCATGTTGTACCAATGTTACCGGAAGTGCTATCGAATGGCTTATGCTCACTGAATCCAAAAGTTGACCGCTTATGTATGGTGTGTGAACTGGATATCAACCTGGAAGGTATTGTCACTCACAGTCAGTTTTATGAAGGTGTGATGCATAGTCATGCAAGACTGACCTACAATCAGGTGGGGACGATTCTTGAAGAACCGGAATCCGATGACGGTACGCAGTTATGCGAGGACTTTTCAGGCGTACTGCCTGAATTGCATGAACTATATTCACTTTATAAGGTTTTGTTGAGTCGCCGACGTACCCGTGGTGCGATTGACTTTGATACCGTTGAAACCAGGATTGTTTTTGGTGAAGGGCGTAAAATAGACGCGATTGTGCCGACTGAGCGTAATGATGCACATAAGATCATTGAAGAATGTATGTTGTGCGCCAACGTCGCGACGGCTGAGTTTTTGTCTCGTCATAAACTGCCTAGTTTATATCGAATTCATGAAAGCCCCACGACTGAAAAGTTAGAAAATGTCCGCTCCTTCTTGGGTGAGCAAGGCCTGCAATTAATGGGCGGGGAGACCCCTCAGCCTTCCGATTATCAGGACTTGATTGCACAAATTAAAGATCGACCCGATTTTAGTGTGCTTCAGACTGTACTATTAAGATCGATGGTTCAGGCTGTTTATGGCCCTGAAGAAAAAGGCCATTTTGGCTTAGCCTACGAGCACTATACGCATTTTACCTCGCCTATACGTCGTTACCCTGACCTGCTGATTCATCGTGGTATTAAGTCGATTATCTATAGCGATAAACAATGCGATGATGTGAAGCGCCCCGAAGGCATAGATTTAAGCCAGTATACTTATCCGTATGACTTAGCAAAAATGCTGATCTTGGGTGAACATTGTTCTATGGCGGAGCGACGTGCTGATGAGGCAACACGTGATGTGATGAACTGGCTCAAATGTGAGTATTTACAACAGCATTTGGGAGAGGTATTTGAAGGGATTATTTCAGGTGTGACGGGTTTTGGTTTCTTCGTTGAGCTGGCTAACTTGTATGCAGAAGGTCTGGTTCATGTGTCTACCCTCAATGGTGATTACTATCAGTATGATCAAGCGAAACATCGCTTAATTGGAGAGCGAACAGCAACACGTTATGGCTTGGGTGATAGAGTCATGGTGGAAGTGTCCAATATTAACCTTGAAGAGCGAAAGGTTGATTTGGTGCTGGTGAGCGCCGAGCCAAGATCTAAAGCCAGAAAACGCATAGCTGATAAGCGCGGTTCAAAGGATCGTTCTAGTAAAACCAGCGCGAGTAAAAAACGTTCCGCTAAAAACAGTTCTAGCAAAAAATCTTTACCCTCTACTGGTTCTGAAGCTAAAGCAGATGCCGTTAAGACAGGTAAAAAACATAAAAAGAAACCGGCTAAAAAAACCGATGCAAAGTCGAAGAAGTCGCCAAAACCCAAAGCAGGCCTTGCTAAAGATAAAACGCTAAAGAAACCTTCTTCAAGAGCTGGGAAAACAAACACTGCTGAGAAGACAAAAACTACTGAGAAGGCAAAAACACCTACTGAAGCTGTCGGCGTACGTAAACGTAAGGTTAAAAAGATATGAGTCAGGATACCGTATTCGGTTTACATGCCGTTGAAGCACTTGTTCTGAAAGAAGCGGATTCTGTTCTTTCAGTAAAAATTCAGCAAGGCCGTGAAGACAAACGTTTGACAAAGCTGATTAATTTAATGCAGCAGAAAAATATAGCTTTTATTTATGCGCCCAGAAAAGAGCTGGATAACTTAGTCAGCGGAAGGCATCAGGGTATCGTTGCGGTCGTTAAGGCTGAGGTTGAAAAAGATGAAGGCGATTTAGAAGATATTCTGCAAGCATTGACAGATACCCCGCCATTTTTATTGATTCTCGATTCTGTCACCGACCCGCATAACCTTGGCGCTTGTTTACGATCAGCTGACGCAGCAGGCGCACATGCTGTTATTGTGCCTAAAGATAAATCTGCGCCACTTAACTCTGTGGCTAAAAAAGTGGCCTGTGGCGCGGCAGAGCATGTGCCAGTAATACGCGTCACGAATCTAGCGCGAACCATGAAGTGGCTGCAGAATTTTGGCGTCTGGATTACCGGTGCTGCTGGTGAAGCTGAGTTAGATATTTATCAAACCAATCTTAAAGGCCCGATGGCTATTGTTATGGGGGCTGAAGGCAGCGGTTTGAGACGTTTAACGCGAGAGCATTGTGACCAATTGACTAAAATACCCATGGAAGGCAGTGTGAGCAGTTTAAATGTATCTGTCGCCACGGGTATTTGTTTATTTGAAGCATTAAGGCAAAGAAGTACAAAGTCTTTGTAAAGATCCTTTATTTTAAAAGGCATCTATTTAACACGCTGCTATTGATGTGTGATTGATGCGCGTTTTAAATAGGTCGTTATGATCAACAGAGGTTTCATTCTTAAATGGCTGTACCAAGTCTTGAAATAAAAAATGTACACAAAAGCTTTGGCTCATTGGAGGTGCTTAATGGCATTTCCTTTGATGCAAACAAAGGGGATGTGATCGCTATTCTTGGTTCAAGTGGATCAGGAAAGAGTACCTTATTGCGCTGTATTAATTTGCTTGAAACGCCGAGTGAGGGAAGTATTTTTGTTTCTGGTGAAGAAATAGAAATGGTGGTGGCCAAAGCAGGTGCAAAACCCAAAGATCAGAAACAAGTCGATAAGCTCCGTACAAAGTTAGGCATGGTATTTCAAAACTTTAACTTATGGCCTCATAAAACGGTTTTGGAAAATGTTATTGAAGCGCCTGTTTATGTTCAGAAAAGACCTAAAACCGAGTGCATTAATGAAGCGAAGGTATTGCTAAATAAGGTTGGTTTAAGTGAGCGCGCTGGTTTTTATCCTAGCCAACTCTCAGGTGGCCAAAAACAACGTGTGGCGATAGCGCGTGCGCTGGCGATGAACCCTGATGTTCTATTGTTTGATGAACCCACCTCGGCGCTTGATCCTGAACTGGTTGGAGAAGTGCTTAAAGTAATGAAAGATTTGGCCGAAGAGGGGAGAACCATGCTGGTGGTAACGCATGAGATGGGATTCGCCAGAGAAGTCGCCTCACGTGTTATTTTTATGCACCAGGGGCGTATAGAAGAAGATGGTTGCCCTAACGTGGTGTTTGACCAGCCGAAATCTTCGAGATTCAAACAATTTCTTTCCAAGACATATAAATAGAACTATATTGGCCCTGTCTAACTTCTAATAATTAAAAAGGGTATTAGTATGAAAATTACTTCACTTATATTTTCGGCTATCATCGCCGTTGCATCATTCTCGGTTCATGCCGAGAAAATTCGTATGGGTACCGAAGGCGCATACGCACCTTTTAATTCAGTTGATAAGAACGGTCAGCTCATTGGTTTCGATGTGGAAATAGGAAATGCGCTTTGCGAGGCGATGCAAGTGGAGTGTGAATGGGTCACGGCGGATTGGGACGGGATTATTCCTGCTTTGATGGCTAAAAAATTCGATACCATTATTGCTTCAATGTCGATCACCGCTGAGCGGAAGAAAAAAATTGATTTCTCTGGTAAGTACTATACTAGCCCGGTCAAATTTGCACGTCCGAAAGGCTCGAAATTCGAAATTACGGCTGAAGGTTTGAAAGGTAAAATCATTGGTGTCCAAGGTGGCACAGTGACTGAAAACTTTGTTAAAGGCACATTTGGGGGGGTCGCAGAAGTAAAAGCTTATGGTGCTCAGGATGAAGCAAATTTGGATTTTGTTTCAGGTCGGGTTGATTTGATCGCTGCTGATTCTTTTGTTTTGTATGACTTTTTGGCGACTAAAGACGGTGCGTTTGCAGAAGCCGTAGGCGCTGACTTTGATGATCCGAAATACGCCGGTGAAGGCATTGGTATTGGGGTGCGTAAAGGCGAAACGGCGTTAGTCGATAAACTGAACAAAGCGATTGCTCAAATACGTGCCGATGGTACCTATAAGAAAATAAATGCAAAGTATTTCCCATTTGATGTTTACGGCGCTGAATAAGTCGTTTTATTTTTGGACTGTTTTACATTCAAATAGTTTAAAGGGTGTTCATGTGAGCTGGGCATCCTTATCAACTCAATGAGCTATATTTACTTAAAACGTATGATTGAGAGTCCACTTGTTTGAATTAGATGGTTATGCTCCCCTTATTATTGCGGCAACTAAAAACACCTTGATGGTGGGAGTCGCTGCCATGGTGTTAGCGATCGTTTTTGGTTTAGTCGGGTCATGGGCAAAAACAGCCCCTCAAGCTTGGCTTAGAGGTTTGGCTAATACCTACACCACGATTGTACGCGGCGTACCAGAACTCATCCTCCTGCTTTTATTTTATTACGGCTTTCCACAACTCGTTCAGGATTGTTCGGCCATGTTGGGTTACGAAGTCTTGGTGGACTTAAATCCTTTTGTCGCAGGAACCCTGACGATAGGTTTTATTTATGGCGCATTTTGCACAGAGGTCTTTAGGGGCGCTTTTGCATCTATACCTTCTGGGCAAGCAGAGGCGGCACGAGCAATGGGTATGTCGCAAATTTTGACTTTTAGGCGCGTCTTGTTACCGCAAGCCATGTACTTTGCTTTACCGGGCTTGGGAAATGTTTGGATGGTGCTGATCAAAGCGACAGCGCTGATTTCTATTATCCAATTGGATGAGATTATGCGTATGGCGAAAATTGCGGCTAACGCGACGCGCGAACCCTTTACCGCATATTTTCTCGCTTCATTACTGTTTCTCGGGATTACCGCAGTATCGATGGTGGTTCAATATTTTCTCGAAAAGAGAAGTGCTCGAGCGGGGATGTACTAAATGAATATGGGTATGATCGCTGAATTCGGTCCTCGCCTGCTGGATGGCTTTTGGGTCACGCTTAGCATCACTAGTCTGTCTGTCTTGATTGGCTTAATGCTCGCCATTCCAGTCGCTCTGATGCGTTTGTCTGAATACAAAGTTCTCAAGTGGCCAAGTTATGTCGTGACTTTTTATTTTCGTGGAACACCTTTGCTTGTGCAGTTGTTTCTTATTTATTATGGCAGTGGGCAGTTTCGTTTCGAGTTAGCTGATTTGGGTTTGTGGCAATACTTTAGAGAGGCCTACTTTTGTGCGGTGTTTACACTGACACTTAATACCTGCGCCTATACTTCTGAAATCATAAGAGGCTCAATCAGTTCTGTACCTAAGGGTGATATTGAAGCGGGCAGGGCCTGTGGTATGTCAGGCGTATTACTCTATCGTAGAGTTATTTTTCCACAAGCTTTGCGTATTGCCTGGCCAGCTTATGGCAATGAAGTTATTTTCTTGATGCAAGCATCTTCACTTGTGAGCATTATTACCCTGCTAGATTTAACCGGTGTTGCGCGTCGTATTATTTCCGAAACCTTCGCCGTTTATGAGGTTTATATTATTGTTGCTTTGCTTTATCTGGTGATTACTTATTTTCTAACATTTATCTTTAAACGTATCGAAAATTACCTTCAGCGACATAACCAAGTTACACCATAACTGAAACTGCTATGAAATCTTCACCTCTCTTATTGAACGGTGCATTGCTGCTTGTTGCCTTATTGTGGGGCTTTGGTTTTATTCCGCAAAGGTTGGGCCTGGAAACCTTAGAGCCTATGGCATTTAATGCCTGGCGTTTCTGTTTCGGGGCGCTGACTTTACTGCCCATCTTATTTTTATTACGCCACAAAATAAATGATCCTCTTAATCGCAAGGTCTTATTTGCAGGTTTAGTTCTGGGCATTTTGTTGACCGCCGCTGCCGGTTTTCAGCAAATTAGTCTGGGTATGACCAAGGTGGCAAATGTTGCGTTTATAACGGGATTTAACGTGATTTTCGTACCCATAATAGGTCTTTGTTTTAATCATCGTTATACCCTTCTAACTTGGAGTGGTGGGGTGTTAGCGCTTATCGGTCTGGGTCTGTTATCGGGCTTTCAGCTGAATTTATTTACAGCAGGATCTATAACTGAAGAACTTATAGGAGATGGCTACGCGCTTATAGGTGCTTTCTTCTGGGCGCTTCACTTACTTGCGATCAACTATTTCGTTGGCCGTTATAATCAATATGCTTTGGCTTTCTTTCAATTCTTCTTTTGTGCCTTATTAAGCCTGATCGCGAATCTGGTATACGAGCCCACTTTGTTTGCTTCAGATAGCTCTGGATATGTTTGGGCCTTGATTAACGGCGTTATCGTCGTCGGCATCGCTTATACACTACAGGTGCTTGCCTTGAAGCATGCTGAGCCATTTGTTGCTTCGGTAATTTTTTCTTTAGAATCTGTTTTTGGGGCGCTTGCAGGATACTGGTTTTTTCATGAGGTGCTGGGGTTTTCAGGTTTGATAGGGGCAGGGTTAATGCTAGTCGGTTGTTTGTTAGCTCAATCTCCTGAAAGAAAGAAAGGCAGACAGCTGAAAGGAAGACAGCGTGATAAAGATTTGCAAAAGTAAGTGTTTTGCTCGACAGCCGTCTAACTAAGCACTGACGTCATTCCGGTGCGTTTTTCAGCCGGAATCCATTGGTTTAATGCTTCAAAGCCCCAAAAGTACTGGATTCCGGCCAAAACACTGCCGGAATGACAGTGGGATTGAGTTATACCGTTAAACCTTAAAATTATCGACTAGGTTGGTTAATTCTTTATTATGAGCGAGAGCTTCATTGCAGCTTGAGGAGGTTTCTTCCATCCCTTGAGAGGTTAATTGAGCAACCTCAACAATCTGTTGTATGCTGGTGTTCATCTCCTCGCTGACGCAAGACTGTTCTTCAGACGCACTGGCAACTAGCTGGTTAATCTCATTAATCTGTGCAACCGAAGCAGAGATTTGATTCAGTGCTTGTTGTACTACTTCACTTTGCTGAACGGTACTGAGGCTTTGATCACTGCTGCGGGCCATCACTTCAACGGCTTGTTGGGAGCCACTTTTCAAGCGCTCAATCATTTGTTGAATCTCTTCTGTACTTTGTTGGGTTCTGCTAGCAAGCCCTCGAACCTCATCTGCAACAACAGCAAAACCACGGCCATGCTCACCGGCGCGTGCCGCTTCAATAGCGGCATTGAGTGCCAGCAGGTTGGTCTGTTCGGCTATACCGACAATGACATTTAAAACACTAACAATCTGATTGACTTCATCTTCCAGGTTTGAAATGACAGACGCCGCATCCTGAATTTCGCTTGAAAGTACATTGATGGTTGAAATGGCTTCGCCAACTGTTTTTTGTGCTTGCTGACTTAAGTCTTCAGCTTCATTTGCGGCAGTCGCTGCTTGCACAGTATTGTTTGCTATTTCACGGCCAGCAGATGACATCTGGGTGATTGAAGATGCGATCATGTCAGTTTGTTCTTGTTGTTGAGCCACTTTATCAGAGGTTTCTTCAGCGATGGATTGCATATTAATCATCGAAGCTTCCATACTGGATGAGCGGGTTGAAACCTGCTGGACCAAATTGTGGATGTTATCAATAAAACGGTCAAACTCAGAGGCTAAAACACCTATTTCATCTTGAGATCTCATGTCAATTCGTTGTGTTAAATCACCATCGCCATGTGCAATATCTCTTAAGCGGTTTGTAATGGTAGTTAAAGGAATCAAGATGGCGCGAAGCAAGAGATATGAGAAGATGATTGCCGCAATAACACCGAAAATAACCGAAAACATCATGCTGTTTTCGGTTTCTTGTTGAATTCTGGTAATTATATCAACTTCATGGGCGACTATTTCAGCACCGTTTTTCTCGAACTCTTCCAGCAGCGCTAATAAAATTTTGGATGTGTTTATATAGTCAGTGTGGGTTTTCTGAAAATCATGCGTTGCGTCAATGAGAGCCGTTATTAGCGTTCTATACTTTGTATTATATTCTGTATAAACCGTGCTGTAGTTTTTATTACCCCATTTTGCATCAGCTGCTACATCAAAATAGCCAGTAGAGAGCATTTCTTTTGCTGCGTTTTCCTGAAGGGCTAGGGCTGCTTCAATTTGTTGTTTCCCTGTATTAAATTCTTCACTCTGATTAATTAAACGACCCATATGATATAAGCTGGAAAGCATACCAATACTAGATTGCATGCTGCCATCGGCGGCTTGCCAATGTTGTTTAATACCGCTCTCCCACGAGTGAACCTCTAAGGGGGCTTTCTCGAACACTTCAATGGCAGCATCACCAATCGCTTCCATTTCTTCACTTAAGATCACAAAACTTTCGGTGTGGTTATCAAATTCATACTTGTTTTTAGCAAAATATTTGTATTTGTTGAGTATTTCCTGGAGCTGTCTTTCATAATTCTGTTTTTTCGAAAGCAGTATTTCTATTTGGCTTTGCTCTATTAATCCTGCACGTGTTAATTTTTCGATAGCTGTGTCAGCCGTCACTTTACCTTTTTTCAGGTTTTTCAAACCTTCGTCGTAGTGCTGACCTTGAAGTATTTTTTCGACTGCGAGCATTTCTGCTTCAATACCGATAATGCCTTCCATTGCGCCGTTAGCGGTATCCCAGGTCGGGCCGACAATAAAAGCTAAATTCTCTGATAATTGCTTAATGCCGGAGAAGCCAAGCATACCGACGATAATAATAATGAGAGTCGAAAGCGAAAAACCGGTTATCACCTTTGCTTTTATAGATAAGGAGTCCAGCATGATTTTATGTTTCCTGTTTACGATAAACTGAGTTGAGTTAGGGTGTATTTAATACTTGAATTCAGGCATATAGGGGGGCTAATAGGTCTGTGTCAAAAAGTGTTAATAGCCAGCATAGATGAATAATTTGAAAGCGTGGTTAAGGCTGGGAATGTTAATTTTTTGCAGAGAAAGAGAAACCCCCGAGGAGCTCGGGGGTTTCAAATAGTCAGAATGCTTGAAGCTCAGTCGCTCTAGAAATCCTCCCAGTCGTCTTTGCTTGAGAATGACGCTGCATCTTTTGACTTATCTGCTGCACCGGCGTTAGGCGCCGGTGAAGCTTTTGGCTGATAAGAAATAACCGCTTCAGGCGCGCGAGCCTGAGTAGAATATTCTGACGAACCGCCGGAGTTTGTTAAGCGGAAGAAGGAGATTAACCTGTTCATGCTCGTTGCTTCTTCAGACATCGAGCGGCTAGCAGCCGACGTTTCTTCAACGAGCGCCGCATTCTGCTGAGTCATCTCATCCATCTGTGCAATCGCTTGGTTGATCTGAGTAATACCACTATTTTGTTCAATTGCGGCCGTATTGACATCATTGATCCTGATCGCAACATTATCTACCGCTGAGACGATGTCGCTCAGCACTTGGCCTGATTGATTCACGAGCGCAGAGCCAGATTCTACTTTATTCACACTATCGCGAATCAGGTCTTTAATCTCTTTCGCAGCAGCTGCTGAACGTTGAGACAGGGTACGTACCTCACCGGCAACGACAGCAAAACCTCGGCCCTGTTCACCCGCACGGGCCGCTTCAACCGCAGCGTTTAATGCCAGTAGATTGGTTTGGAAAGCAATTTCATCAATAACACCGATAATGTCATTTATCTTGTTACTCGACTCCATAATTTCGCGCATGGCTGTGACGGTGCCTTGAACCACATCGCCACCTTGTTGCGCTTTTAGCTTCGCGTCTTGGGCGAGAGAGCTTGATTCAGAAGAATTCTCGGCTGACTGCTTAACCGCCGCGGTCATTTCTTCCATGCTTGATGCTGTTTCTTCAAGTGAGCTGGCTTGTGACTCAGTACGACGGCTTAGATCATCCGAGCCCTCAGCAACCTCAGTTGACGAGGAGCGTACCGTCTCAGAAGCCATTTGGATTTTTGTCAGTACCTCATTAAGCTTCATGATACTGTTGTTAGCATTGTTTTTGATATCTTGAAGTTCACCCATGTAGTTATTGGTGATAGTTTCTGTCAGGTTGCCCTCAGACATGGCTTCGAAAACTTCGCCAACATCACCTACAAAGGCTGAGGTTTTATCCATTAAGTTATTTAGACCCGAACTCAATACCTCAAAGAAACCTGATTTGCCGTTCAGATCTATTCGACCCTTAAGGTTACCTTCATTGGCCGCCTTAATGAGTGTGTCTACTTCTACTTCAAGCGCGACTTCAGCGGTTCGGTCATCCCATTCCACCACTGTTCCCAAACGTTCTTTGTCGGCGTTAAAAATGGGGGTGGCTATCAGGCCAAATGTTCTGACGCCCACTTTAATTTCGGTTGAATACGGTGTTTGTAAGTGGCCAAGCATTTGGCGCTGATGGGCCGGGTTCTTATGGAATACATCAATATTATTGCCCATCAAATTATTCGCATCGAAACTCGGGAGTGCCGCGCGTAAGTCTGACTCAGCCGCTTTCATCATGCTCTGAACAGCCGAGTTCATATAGTTTATATTAAATTCAGTGTCTGCCATCATTACGTTGGTGCTACAGACATCTAGTGCAAGTTTAATTCGTGAGGTTTCGTCCGCTAGCTTTTTATCTGCAGTCACCCGCTCTAAGAGGTTCTCTCTCATTATTTTCATTGAATACAGTAGACTGGATGTATCATTGGGATGAGCCTCTACTTCTGTATCTAGCTTACCATCAGCGATAGCAGCAACCACTTCCATGGCATAACTTGGCTCGCCACCTAACATAGTGAGTAGGTTTCTGATAATGATAAAGGCGGCCATGCCCCCTAGAATCAGTGCGATAAGGGTGCCGAATATCGTGATAGAGGTTGTTACGTCGGCGGTTGTTGCTTGTTGGTCTTTTCGCACTTTAATCAGTACGGATTCAGCCGCTATAAAGTCATTCAAATGCCCGCGCATTTGATCCATATATTGTTTGCCTATCGCTTTTTCAATAAAGCTCGTGATTTCTTTCGCTTCAGTCGCCCCTGCGTTGACATCACGTCGAATTTTCATCGATATTTCAACGTGATTATGTTTCCAGGCGTCTGCGAGCCTTTCTACTTTGCTCAGCCTTTCGACCTGTTCTGGGTTGTCTGATACCTTCTTTTTACCCGCATTGATTAGATCGCCGAAACGTGCATTACCTTCGTTGTATGGCTCCAAAAAAACACTTTCGCCGGTTATTAAAAAGCCTCTGAGGCCTGTTTCCATATTGACGAGAGAAGAGATAATGCTATTTCCCATTTCGACGACTTCGTGGGTATGTTCTACCCAACCTTGTGTCTTTAGCAGTTTTTCGATACTGAAATTGACCGTGGTAGCAATAATGACAAGAAGAATAAGTGGCAGTGCGAACCCCGTCACTAGCTTCCACTTAAGCTTGAGGTTGTTAAACATATTCATAGTGCTTTCCCATGTGGTAGTTTGCTAGAAATTTGGAATTTTACTTTATAATTCACCGACAGTTTTTTTGAGAAATATTATTCGTGCCTGAATTTTATTCAATATAGTTCATATTATTAATATGACCTCCTTTTTAACGGCATATTCTTAATATTCTTTAGCGCTACCTGAAGACATTATATTAATAATCTTTAGCGCGACGGACAGCGTGAGATGCAGTAGAATTCTACAAAAATATAAGATCTCGTCTGCTGATGAAATTAATAAAATGTGGAATCAAACATGATAAAAAAAGGATGTATAAGTTTAGCTTTGCTGGTTCAGTGTTCACTCGCTTCAGCTCAGGAGTCGGCACCAAATGATTGGTATGTCGGTTTTGATGCTAATTACATTATTAGTGAAATGGGTAATGAAGACATTGGTGAAGCCAGTTTTAACCCGCTTGGGGCGAGTTTACGTATTGGTAAATATCTTGAACCTCAAGTGGGTATAGAGCTCTATGGCATGACGGGGCTCAGTGATCATGATGACCTGGATATTAATCTGGATGTTACTTATTCACTCGGTATTATGGGGCGCTTTGAGTCGCCTGAATCCGAGGGTGGAAAACTCTATATTTTACTGGGTTACGGTATCACTGAGTTAGACATGGATAGAAGCGAAACCGGCTCGCCGGGTAAAGAAAGCTTTCATGGTTTTAACTACGGTGGTGGTGCCGAGTTTCGTCTGGGTCAGAGTGAGAAATATTACGCTAATCTTCAAGCGGTTAGATATTACGACGAAGATGATCTTTCAATAGTCGGTATAAGCTTCGGCTTTCGGTACCGGTTCTGAACCGTTTTTGGGGAATCAAGGGATAAAACATGTCTTTACAGATAATACAAAATATAAGAATGCTGGTTTTAATGGCGCTGAGTACCTTAGTACTGATGGCGTGTGGTACAGGTGATGAAGACGCTTTTTTAGACGCGATTGAAGTCAATAAATTGAATATCACGTCAATAGAGGTAAGGTCAGATAATAATCGTGTCGCCCTGACTGAAACTGAAACCTATGTGGCTTGGGCTGGTCTGAATGGTGAGACGCCGAGTGCGGATAATATCGTGACTGATAAGGTAAATTGGTCTAGTTCTAATCCAGACATAGTGAGTATAGCTGCAAGTGGTGTGGCAACTGGCGTTTCAAATGGTACGGTTGAAATTCGTGCTGATTGGGCCGATTTGTCTGCTAGTAAAAGCCTAGACTCTTCTGATGCGCCATTAGCCAGTCTGGCTATTGCGCCTGATAGTAGTGAAATGGGCGTTTGTACTACATCGAGTGCAAAGGCTTTGGTCGTGACAGGAACTTATGATGATGGTACTTCTGGGGATATAACCGATGAAGTTGTCTGGTCATCTGATCTTGATGGCGTGAGCGTTGATGAAAATGGCATTGTTTCTACTTTTTCTGTTGGCAACGCAACCGTCACAGCGACTCATGAAGGCTTGTCTGACACTGCCACTGTGGATGTTCAGGATACATTAGATTCAATCGCTGTTACGCCTGCAAACTTAACTTTGTATAAAGGTGATACCCAACAGTTTATTGCTACTGGAACTTATGATGATACTTCTACTGCAGATATATCCGGCACTGTCGTTTGGACGGCTGGCGAGAGTGATGGTTCCGCAATTGACTATTTAAGCTTTTCGACAACAATACTGGGTTTGGCAACAGCGGATAACAGTAATGGTACGTCTACGGGCACCGCTACTGTCACCGCTACGTGTGATGCGGTTGCTTCAACAGCTCTTGCTGTCACTATAGAGCCTGCGGTTACTCTAACTGGAATTCAAATAAATGACGGCAACTCAACTGAGAACCTTTTCGTTTCAAATGCCTCAATACAATTAGATGCCAAGCTCGTGTTGAGTGATAACTCAATCGGTTCAGATGTGACCGACGATGACGATACCACCACTTGGAGTGTTTTGAGTGTGATTTCTGGTGCAGCAGCAGAAGTAGGTAGCAGTACCGGACTCGTTACTTTCAGTGCGGTGGGCGAGACACAAATTAAGGTGTTTTATCAGAAAGATGATGATGAGCCAGTTGAAGATACGATAATCATAAAAGTTGAATAACACAACATAGTTAATTTAGCGTAGAATATCGCCGAATTTGTGTTTTACGTAGAAATAACTTTAATAGCTGCTAATTAGTGGCTATTTTTTATACAAATTTTTATTCACATGCTAACCTTAATGGTTAAATAGCACCATAATAAAGAAACGTTCAATGAATTAAATATTTACTTTGATATGCTTCAGAGAAATATTTCATCGGACCCGGAAGTTTAGGATTACAAAATGACCTCTAGCTTACCTCAAGCCTTTTTTAATAACTTTTTAGGACATACTCCTGACTGGTATAAAAAAGCAATTATTGCCTTTTTAATTATTAACCCGATTTTATTTTCATTTGCGCCCTATATAGCAGGGTGGGTTTTGATTCTTGAATTTATCTTTACCCTTGCGATGGCGCTTAAATGCTACCCTCTGCAACCGGGCGGCTTACTTGCTTTAGAAGCCGTCATCATCGGAATGGTTTCACCCGAAACGGTCTATCATGAAGTGCAGAATAACCTTGAAGTTATTTTGTTATTGATCTTTATGGTGGCGGGCATTTACTTTATGAAAAGCCTGTTGCTATTTGGCTTTACCAAAATCATGATCGGTATTCGCTCCAAGGTAATACTGTCTCTGGTTTTTAGTATTTCTTGTGCGGTGCTGTCGGCCTTTTTGGATGCCTTGACGGTGACAGCCGTCATTATCAGTGTCTGTGTTGGTTTTTATGCGGTTTATCATAAAGTGGCCTCTGGCAAAAAACATAATCATGTAGATCATGACCATGGGGATGATGAGCAAGTACATGACAAGAATAGAAGTGACCTTGAGCAGTTTCGCGCTTTTTTGCGTAGTTTGATGATGCATGGTGCGGTTGGTACGGCGCTTGGTGGTGTGTGTACCCAAGTGGGCGAACCTCAAAACTTATTGATTTCTGAAAAAGTAGGTTGGGATTTTATTGAGTTCTTCCTGCAGATGGCGCCCATTACCATGCCGGTTTTCGTCTGTGGCTTGCTAACCTGTATTTTCTTAGAGAAAACAAAAATATTTGATTACGGTGCTGAAATTCCAGCGTCTGTTCGTAGCATATTGGAACAGTTTGATGCCGACGAAATGGCGAAAATGACCCCTGAACTTAAAGCGAGTTTAATCGCCCAGGGTGGTGTTGCCTTGATGTTATGTGTTGCTTTGGCGCTGCATTTAGCGGCTGTTGGTTTGATTGGTTTAACTGTCATTGTACTGGCTACGGTGTTTACCGGTATTAATGAAGAGCATCAGATCGGTAAAGCTTTTGAAGAGGCGCTGCCGTTTACAGCGCTTCTAGTTGTATTCTTTACCATCGTCGGTGTGATTCATGAATTGCATTTATTCTCTGGCATTATTAATTACGTACTGGCATTGGATATCGGTATTCAGCCAGGAATGTTCTTTTTGGCGAATGGCGTATTATCGATGATTAGTGACAATGTATTCGTCGCTACGGTGTATATTGATGAAGTAAAACAAGCCTTCGATGCGGGTGAAATTAGCCGCGCGCATTTTGAAAAACTGGCTATTGCAATTAACACCGGAACGAACCTTCCCAGTGTCGCCACACCCAATGGTCAGGCAGCATTTTTATTCTTGCTGACTTCTGCGGTGGCGCCTTTGGTGCGTTTATCTTATGGCAAGATGGTCATCATGGCATTTCCTTATACGATCGTATTAAGTATTGTGGGTTTTTTAGGCGTGCATTACATGCTTTAAGATATTGTTTATAAATAATAAAAAAGGAGCCTCGTGGCTCCTTTTTTATTGGGCTGGTTTTCTTGGTTTAGCTTTATCGGCGGCGGCTTTATTGAAATCGACGTTATTGAAACCGACTTTATTGAAGTCGACTTTGGCATAGCTTTAGCCAGTTTTCGATACCGGCACTGCGGTATTTATTCTTATGCAGAATGATATAAAATTGCCGCTGTAAATTCCGGTGGGGGATCGATAAGGGGATAAGGCTTCCTCTCTTAAACGCATCAGTGAGCGTTATTTTAGATAAACAACCTACGCCCATGCCCGACTCGACTGCGCGTTTAATGGCTTCGGTGTGCTGTAACTCCAATTCAATATTTAGCTTGGGTATTAGGCCATGCATCGCATAATCAAAGGCTTGTCTTGTACCTGAACCGGGTTCTCGTAGTATCCATTGCGCAGCGACTAGGTGTTCATCATTTAATCGTTGGTATTGTGCTAGAGGGTGTTCGGGGGCACAGAAAACCACCAGCTCGTCTTTCATCCAGGGGATTATTTCAAGGTCTGAATGTGATATCTCACCTTCGATCAAGCCGATATCCAGTTCGAAGTGCACCACTTTTCGACTGATCTCTGTGGTATTGGCGACCTCCAAATGGGTGTTAGCTTCCGGGTAAAGCTTTTTGAAATCAGACAGAATATGAATGGCGAGATAGTTTCCTATCGATAACGTTGCCCCCACTTTTAGCTCACCGACCTCTGAATGTTGCTGTAATGCGTGCTGTAACGTTAAGGCATGCGCCATCAAAGACTCTGCCTGCTTGCGAATCATTTTGCCAAATTCATTTAATTGCAGGCGTTTTCCTACGCGATCAAAAAGTTGCACGTTGAACTGGCTTTCTAAGGTCTTAAGCGATTCACTCGCGGCAGACTGTGACATAGAAAGCTGTAGCGCCGCTTGGGTAATATTTTGAAACTGTGCAGTGGCCAAAAATACTTCTATTTGCTTCAAAGAAAAACGCATATCGAAAAATCCGATTAATTAAATTAAAAATACATGTTTTACAGATATGCTAGAGATGAATATCCTGTTTATCAAGTTATTAAATACTTTTTTAAAGTGATATCAGTCAAATAATAGTAGGAGTAAACAAATGGCCGGATTTATGAAAGAAACGGTGACAAGCGTGAAGCACTGGAACGACACTCTATTTAGCTTCACCACGAGTCGAGACCCTTCTTTTCGTTTCAAAAATGGCCACTTCATTATGATGGGCTTAGAGCATGAAGGTAAGCCGCTTATGCGTGCTTACAGTATTGCTAGCGCCAACTATGAAGAAGAGCTGGAGTTCTTCAGTATTAAAGTTCAAGACGGTCCTCTGACCTCAAAGCTGCAAAAAATTCAGGTGGGGGATGAAATTCTATTAAGTCGTAAACCTACCGGAACATTGGTGCTGGATAACCTCTTAGCCGGTAAGAATCTGTATTTAATTAGTACGGGCACCGGTTTGGCGCCTTTTATGAGCATTATAAAAGACCCTGAAACCTACGAGCAGTTTGATAAGGTTATTCTGACACATGGCACGCGTTTCACTTCAGAGCTGGCCTATCGTGAGCATATTAATCATGAGCTACCTGATAACGAGTACTTTGGCGAGTTGATTAAAGAACAGCTCATTTATTACCCCACGGTGACCCGGGATGACTTTGAAACTCAGGGCAGGATCACCGATGCCATGAAATCAGGTAAATTGACCACCGACATTGGTTTACCTGACTTGGACCTGGAAAATGACCGTTTCATGATCTGCGGCAGTCCAAGCATGTTAAAAGATACTTGCCAGATATTAGATGATATGGGCTTTGAAGAAGCTCGACACGGTAATGCGGGGCATTATGTGATCGAAAGAGCCTTTGTGGAGAGTTAGTCAGTTTGCTCTAGCTTGTTAAGCTGGGCTCAGGAAAGTAATCGCGGCTTAAGCCATTACTTTCCTGACGCAGCGCTTTCTGAATTGATTCCGCAAACTCACCATTTAGAATTACCAATAGACTAAATACCTGCTTATAATAAGCTCAAATTAATAATTTGGAGCTAAGTCAAAATGCCAAAAGCAAGTGAAATAAAAAAGAATTCAGCGGTTGAGATTAAAGGCGAAGCCTACATTGTTCGTGATATTGAGCGCTCTGTGCCACAAGGGCGAGCTGGCGGAAGCATCTATCGTATGCGCCTGTACAATGTTGCGACCAATCGTAAGATCGATGAAACCTATAAGGATTCAGATATGTTGGCGCTTGCTGATCTGGACCGACGCCCAGTGACATTTTCTTACTCTGACGGTGATGAATACGTTTTTATGGATAGTGAAGACTACTCATCCTATAGCCTTAATAAAGAGACTATTGAGGATGAATTGTTGTTCGTGAGTGAAGATTCTCAAGGTTTACAGGTCGTGATGGTTAATGATGCGCCAGTTGCACTTGATCTGCCTTCTAGCGTTGAGCTTGAAATCGTCGAGACAGACCCAGCATTGAAAGGCGGTTCTGCGACAGCCAGAACCAAACCTGCCAGACTTTCAACGGGTTTGACTGTGCAAGTACCCGAGCATATTTCAACGGGCGAAAGAATCAAAATTAATGTCGAAGAGCGTAAATTTACCAGCCGCGCCGAGTCCAAGTAAAATCAAATAAGCTGTAATTAAGACATCTTTTGGGTCAGTGTAAGCGCTATTATTAGGCACTACACTGACCTATATCATCTTTTTTTGCTCATCTGTACATACTCCTATCTAGATCCTCCTAAGCTTATTAGTTCCTCCGCCTTGGTTAATCATTAATCCGGTGTACTTACGTTAGAGTGAGAGTGGCAGCTCTAAGAACTCGGAATAAATGAAGTCGCGATGTTCAATCAGAATGTCATCTAATGCGGCTGCAATATCGTCATTGCATGACTCAAAGGTTGGACGAATGCTGTCAAACATGGGGCATTGCGCCTGAGGTAAGGGTTTGAACAAGGCCATAAACGTGGCGCTGTAAATGTCGAGCGCTGATAATGTCGAACCGAAATAAAACCTGTGTCCTGCGTCGCGCTGAGCTTGCAAGTGCTCGGTGAGCATATTCAATAATGAGATTACACGCTGCTTATATACCGGGCCTTGCTGTTTTTGATAACCGTATTTTGCACCTAAATACTTGGCAATGGGTTCGGGGAATCCACCTTTTGCAGATAAATCCTTGTCTGATAAACCATTAGCCGATAAGCCACTGTCCACGCACTCAAGACGTCGTGCCCAACCTAGACCCATTTCACCACAAATTTCATGACAAAGTCCTAAGGCAAGCGCTCTCTCCTTGGGGTTTTTGGGTAAAAGCGATGGCTCGGGTGATAGGCGTTCTGCCAGTAATAAAATTTCGACCCAGCCAGCACGTGGAGACTCATTATCAAACATGAGTACAGGGGCACTGCGTGAGCCACTCCAGTTTGCCATGTCATTATCGCGGGGGTCGAGCCGTATCGCTGAGTAGGGGATCTTCTTTATATGCAGAATGCTCTTGGCCGCTTCACTCCAGGGGCTAGGTAAGCCGCCTACGACGGTCATTCGTAAGCCGCTCTGCTGCTTTGCTTCTTTAAGGTCGATGTAATTGACGGGCACTTTGCACTCCTTGGGTATGTGATCTCTGATGGCGCCTATCATCTATGGAATAAATCACGTTTACAAACGATAATATCTTGTGTTTAGATTAGAATATCTAATCTAATATGCCGGCATCTCAGTGACGACATAATATAAAGAGTTATTTGAAGCCAATGCTGAATATTCATAGAAAGCCGCCTATTCAATACCTGACAGCATTTGCATTTGCGGCCCGACATAAGAGTTTTAAGATTGCTGCGGGTGAATTAAATGTCAGTCCATCAGCTGTCAGTCAACAAATAAAAACCTTAGAAAGCCATATTGGACTGTCTTTATTTAGTCGTAAAAAAAGAGAACTCCAGCTCACCAGCGCGGGCGAAAGCCTTTATCGAGTAGCAGAGGAAACCATTGCCACCTACGATGCGGGATACAGCCGTTTTGCTGAGCGCTATGTTTCAGCGTCATTAAAAGTGAGCATGACTCCCTATGTTGCGAATGAGTTAGTGATTCCCCAGCTTAATCACTTTCAGGAAATGTATCCCGATTTGAACCTGGTGGTGGAAACGAGTACGCAGATTAAAGATCTGGCATCCTGCGGCTTGGATGCCGCCATTAGGTTTGGGGTTCCACCCTGGGGCGATGATCAGGTTGAACTTATTTGTTCTGCGCGCACCAATCTAGTGGCGACACAAGGTTACTTTGATAAACATCCACTCAAATCTGTCTCTGATTGGCAGTGTCAAACGCTTATTCATACTCGAACAGAGGTGAATGACTGGCAGCGCTTTATGGACCAAAGCAATAGGGTATTCACACCTCAAAAAGAGCTGTATTTTGATTCTTACAGTGCAGGTATTCGCGCGGCTGAGGAAGGCTTAGGTATTGTGATAGCGGCCTTCCCACTTACTCGAAATAAAGTTATAGCTGGCGCGCTAACGACGCTTACAGATAAATATTCTCGAATAGAAGAGGCGTTCTATTTAGTCAGTAAACCCAATGTCAATAAACAAGAGAGCTATGGCATTTTGCTGAAGTGGCTGAAAAAAGTATTTGCTGAGTAAGTTCTAAGGGCTGCTCAGCTTTCTCGTCATGACTTTCTCGTTATGAAATGATTCGACCCGATCAGCAGGGTTAAATTATTCAGGCACTTGGGGAGGGTAAATGTCACTCATGCTTCTTGTTCCAAACCCTTTAATAAAATTGCAAACTCCTCATTGGCGAGATGGCTTAATTTTGTTCGTTAATACTAGCAGCGCAGACACTTTCCTAATTATTCTGAAAACTTAGAGTTAAAATCTTATCTAGGTTTAATAAATATTCTAATTAAAAATAGTCCCTGTAAGCCGACGTTCAGCTGAAAATAATGCGCTAAGCTACTAAAAAAATTGATTATTCATATCAGGATCTAGGTTTCACTTTGATCTTTTAAGTTAAATCAATTGTAAACACGTGTGAAAGGGTTTGACTTCGGGAGCACAATCTTTTAAATTTCACACCAGCTTGAAAGAACGTCTTTTTTTATATTTTCATGTTCGCCGTGTTATTCGTAATCCTCGTCCTGAAGTATTTAAGTTTTAGTCTGTTTTTACGCTATTCGAGCCTCTTGTAGGCCCATTTATTTCTAAATATCAGGATATTATTATGTCTAATACAGTTAAAGGTACAGTTAAGTTTTTCAATGATTCTAAAGGTTTCGGTTTTATCGAGCAAGAATCAGGTCCAGACGTTTTCGCTCACTTCAGTGCTATCACTGGTGACGGCTTCAAGACTTTGGCTGAAGGCCAGAAAGTTGAGTTCACAGTATCTCAAGGCCAGAAAGGTCCACAAGCTGAGAACATTGTAGCTCTATAAGCTATAAATTGTAGTGCTATAAATTACGTTTAGTAATTGCACTAGAATTAAAAAGGGCAAGCCTATCGGGCTTGCCTTTTTTTTTGTGTAAATTTTAGGTGGGTGGTCAAGCTTAGCGTCCTTGTGTAGTTGTAGTTATAGTCATAGTTATGCTGTTGGGCCCTTATAAAAAAAAGGCAAAATATTTTAGGTGATATGTATCAATAGATTAACTAAAATGACCGAGGCCATTTTTAGCTATGGTAAATACGTTGTTGGCTATGATAAATACGTGATTAGCGATGACAAATACAATTTTAGCCACGATTAACTTAGACTTTAGCGAATCCATTTATGCAAAATAATCGTCCTGATCAGAAACTTGGTGTATTACTTGTTAATCTTGGTACACCCGATACCCCTGACAAAGGCTCTATTAGACGTTATTTGAAAGAGTTCTTGAGTGATCCGCGTGTTGTTGAAGTACCCAGATTGATTTGGTGGGCGGTACTTAATTTAGTGATTTTACGATTTCGACCTAGAAAGCTAGTGCCTGACTACCAAAAAATTTGGCAAGGCGAGCAATCTCCTCTAAGAAAAATTACCAAAGGTCAAGTATCCAAATTACAAGCAGCCTTGGATATTAGTATGGGGCAAGGCAAAGTTGTCGTTAAACCTGCCATGACCTACGGCAATCCCTCTTTTGAAGCCGCTTTTACAGACATGAAAACCGAGGGTGTAGAGAAAGTTTTGGTTCTGCCCTTGTATCCACAATACTCTGCCACGACGACAGCCGCCTCTTATGATGCCATGAGTCGAGCACTGGCCAAGATTCGGAATATCCCTGAGATTCGATTTATAAAGCGCTACCATCGCCATGATAAATATATTCAGGCGCTTGCAGAATCTGTAAGGGCACATTGGGCTAAGTTGGGGCGTCAAGCAAAACTGTTTATTTCCTTCCATGGTATTCCTGAGGAATATGTTGCAAAGGGCGATCCTTACGCGGCAGATTGCCTAGAAACAACTGAGCTGCTTGTGAATTACTTAGGTTTAAATTCTGATGAGTGGCTGCATTGTTATCAGTCTCGCGTCGGCACAAAAGAATGGCTTAAACCCTATACCGACGACTCCATGAAGTCGCTTGGAAAAGAAAACCAGGCTGGGCTTGATGTGATATGCCCAGGGTTTTCAGCCGATTGCCTGGAAACGCTCGAAGAAATTGATGGTGAAAATCGTGAATACTTTGAACAAAATGGCGGTAGTGATTATCACTATATTCCTGCCTTAAATGATGACGACTTGCATATTGATCTACTCGCAGATTTAGTTAAAAGTAATATCGATGGCTGGCTATAGCTGCTGGATATAGTTGCTAGATATTGGAGCGGGTATTCAAATCGACACTAAAAAAGTGACTCCAATCACAACTACTGAAAGCTGAATATCGCGCAAGGCTTTCAACGCTCATTTGAAAGATACGATCTGTTACAATTCCTTCATAAATTATCGACGTGTACATTTATCGAAAACCCTCGCGGTTCCATTTCTAGCGTGTGATTTCTAAGTAGTACATTTTTAATACGCAAAGGATGAAGTTATGTACGGTCTTAAGGGATTGGTCACACTCAATTTAATTACCTTGTTTTTCTTATTAACGGCTTGTAGCAGTAGTAATGACACCGTTCAAGAGAGCACTGATGCGACCTTGACGGGTATTTTTATAGATAGCCCCGTCGCTAATTTAAAATTCCGAACAGACTCAAATAACGGTTATACGAATTTGGCAGGTGAGTTTACCTATCAGGCGGGTGAGAGCATTATTTTTTCTATCGGCAATATAGACTTTCCTGCCATTCAAGCACAATCACTGATTACGCCTTTTGATCTTGTCGATACCACAGATGTTAATCATCCCGCTCTCATCAATATCACGCGATTATTACAGTCATTAGATAAAGACAGTGATCCTGATAATGGCATCTATATTCATGCTTACTCTCATTATGCTGCCCGAAATATGACCCTGGATTTTGAAGCTGAAAACTTTGATGCGCTGGTCCAGAACTTATTACACGACAGTGATGTCGCACTAGAAAGTTTGGTCAATGAAGATGATGCGCTTGAACATATGCAAGCAAGCATCAATCTGGTTGATGGTGATGGCGATTCCATTCATGTTAACTTCGATAATTGCCCGGGTATTGCAAATAATAATCAGACTGATAGTGATGCAGATACCCTTGGCGATGCTTGTGACCCTAGACCTAATTTCACAGATACCGATCTAGATGATATCGAGAATGAAGAAGATAACTGTGTTTATGTGGCAAATCAGGATCAAGCAGATAACGACGGAGATGGTATAGGCGATGTTTGTGAAGCGCGTATCGGCGATATTTATTTTCCAGATAATGCGCTTCATAGCTGTGTTCAAACAATGGCTGAAAATAATGGGTGGACGCTTATTGATGAAATGGCAGAGCTATATTGCGAGGGGCTAAATATCACGAATGCTACCGGTATAGAATCCTTAAGCGCTTTAACCTTTTTGACATTTGACGATAATCAATTGGACAGTATAGATGTTAGCCATAACACTTTATTAACAGTGTTAGTTTTAGACTCAAATGAGATTAATGATGTTGATGTGAGCAGTAATATATTGTTGGAAGAGTTGTGGGCACAGGGTAACCAGCTCGGCGCTATTGATGTAAGTCAGAATATTGGGTTAACAAAATTGAATTTGTTCTCAAATCAGATCAGTATTATTGATGTGAGCAGTAATATATTGCTGAAAGAGTTGCATGTGCAGGATAACCAGCTTAGCGCTATTGATGTGAGCCAGAATACTCAGTTGACAAGTTTGGCTCTAGATTCAAATCAGCTAAGTGATATTGATGTGAGCATGAACACTGTTTTAGTAGAGTTATTGTTAGCCAATAATCAATTGACTACTGCTAGTGTCAGTCAGAATACTAATTTGCGTACTTTGAATTTGTACAATAACCAGTTAACCAGCGTTGATGTAAGCCAGAGCATTCAATTGATAAAATTGTTTTTGGAGTTAAATCAGATCAGTGATATTGATGTGAGTAGTAATATATTACTGGAAGAATTATGGTTGGACTCTAATCAGTTAACTGCCATTGATGTAAGCCAAAATATTGAATTGGCTGAATTAAGTTTAAATAGCAATCAACTGAGTGTTCTTGATGTCAGCAATAATACTAAATTGACTCAACTGCAGGGGGACATTAACGCCCTTACGAATGTCGATGTGAGTAGTAATCTATCGCTTGAAACCTTATCTTTGCATGATAATCAAATTACTAATCTAGATGTGAGCCAGAATGTCGATTTGACTAGGTTGATAGTGTCACATAATCAGTTAAGCAATCTTGATGTGACAGCTAACACCAAATTGACAGAGCTAGTATTAGCCAACAATTTGTTGGCCGATGTGGATGTAAGTCAGAATAATGAATTGACCTATCTGAACCTCTACGAAAATGAGCTGACAGCGCTCGATATCAGCCAGAATGTGAACTTGAGCCAACTGGTGTTAGCTAACAACTCCTTGACTGATCTTGACTTGAGCCAGAATACTCTATTGAAAGTTCTGGTTTTAGAGTCAAATAAACTAACTAGTATTGATTTGAGTCAAAATGTTTTACTTGAAGAGTTGTGGTCTAACAATAACCTGTTTGAAACGATTAACCTGGATGCTAATGCTAATTTAAACTTGGCCTATCTAGAGTTAAATCCCTTTGATTCAGCGACACTGAGTTATCTTGCAACATTAGAGATAGCTAATCTGTCTTTTTAGTCCCTAACCCGGCCCAATGAAATAAAACAGGCAATCTGTTTTGGCGATAAAGGGGTTGGTGGTCACCATAAATACCTTTATCGAATGACGCGCGTATAGCTTACCTTCGCGCGCTTCAAAAAAATCTTCAAGCCGCTCCTGACCTAAGTGATCTTTGGCTGTGAGTGAGGCGAGCCCCTTGGTGCTTAAATACCCGATGGCTTCATCTTTGGTGATCATGCCGTAGTTAAATTTTTCGGCTTGTGTGGGCAGGGTAATCACGGCATTACCACAGGGTATTTCAGCATAAGCCACTTCGCCTTGGTCTATTGTTTCAAGGCGGATAGGGTTGTGATAAATGTTTACTGGGTATTCATTGTCGGGTTCTGCTAAGACCTGCTCGGTTGATAAATAGCGATGCAGCCCTTCCTGGGCAATAATTCTGGAAGAAGGGTCTTGCGCGCCCCCACACTCAATGGTCACCGTAATCACGTCTTTCTCACTCAACTCCATTAATGCCCCAAGGCGTAAGTCGGTGACGATCAAATCGTTGGTAAAGAGTGAGGTGATGGCCAGGTGGTTTTCATCTTCTGCAATGGCGACGCCGAAGGCTGGGCCCGAGCCTGATGTATTGTGTATGTCTATCAGGCACTCTGGTTTTATTTTTTGCACCAGATCCCAAATAGCTTTGGCGACTTGGCCTTGTTCGTCATCATAAGGGGGGCGAAAGCAACGGTTTAAATCGCGTTTGCCACTTGGCATTCGGGTCGAGAAAAGCGGCCTAAGTGAAGCGGCTTCTACTGACGCAATGATAAATAAAGTATCAACTAAAGGTTGTTCCGCTGATTTTAGATAATGAAATATAGCCTCGCTTCCTGAGGGCTCGTTGCCATGCAGTAGGGTACAAACAGCTCGGGTACGGCTCGAATCTTTGCCTCTTAGTAAAATCGCCGTTGGTTTTTTTAGATAGCTCAAGAAGTCTTCAGTCGAGTGGCCTAGATCCGCTAAGTCAGGATTTTCGATATAATTCAAATAAGGTGATATCAGTCTAGCGTGCTTCAAAGTTTCTCACTCCATTCATGAACAGCTTTGCCGCTTTGGTATTGTGCGTAATAAAGCTCCACCAATTCAGCCAGTGCAGCTTGTCTTTCGTGCTGTTGCGCCTGTTGTTTTAGGCCCGCGCGTTGACCTGAGGCTGAGTGCTGACTTTTAGACAGAAGCTTATCAAACATACTAATTTGCCATTGCGCGCCATTCATTCGTGTCTCCAAGCCGCCTTTGATGAGGCCCATTTGCGTTTCAATTTCATGATCATCGACACCCAAATCGTTTAAACCCTGCTCTGCTAATGGCAATAGCTGTTTGAGTATGGCTGTCACAGGGCGTTCTTCTAGCGTGCCGGTCTTAAAGCTAGGCCAAAACAAAACAGCGTTTAATCCGTATTTTGCTGCACGATAAAAATTTTGTTCTGCATAACGAAAAGGCAGGCCTGGAAGCAATGTCGATATATGACTTTGAAGTCCGTGTATCAAGCCACTCATCAGTGCGGCATTGGCCAACATGTTGCTGGGTGTTGGCCCTGCTGGTAAGGCGCGTAATTCAATGCGTAGATGGCCCTTATCGGCTGGATCATAAATGGGTCGGTTCCAGTTCCAAATACTTCCCTGGTGCAGTCTCAGTTCGCTTAGAGAAGGGGCTATACCTGCACGCAGCTCATCAAAAGAATTGGTGTCTGAGCAAATAGGCATTAGGGGCTCGAATAAGTAGACACCTTCGGCAAACATTTCGTAGATGTCTTTTCGAATCCAGCCCAAACCAAATAAAACGCGTGCAGGCAGATGTTTGTGCAAGGCATCTTCGAGTCGATAGTCAATGGATTGTTTGAACAGGGCAATCCGGGTTTCATGCCAAAGTTTTTTACCCAAGAAAAAAGGCGAATTTGCCGAGAGTGCCAGCGCGAGAGGTGTGCTTAGTTGCGCGGCATTATAAGCATCGGCAAAATTTTCAGGGTTAACACGGTAATGAAACTGAAACGAGGTATTGGCACCTTCTGGAGATACATCACCCCAGTGCAGGTCAAGAGACTCTACACCCTCGATATGAATATGAAAATCACTGCCGCGTTTGTCTCTGAGCGCTTTTGCGAGTACGTGGTATCGCGGGACATCGGTTATCGCGTCCGGCCCCATGTCAGAAACTTGCAGTGTGGGCAAAATGCCAATCGGTACTATTCGGGCCTGATGCGTGGTAGCAATTTCTGATAAGCAATTGAGTGCAGCATCCATTTGCTGCTTCATTTTACTGAAAGGTCTTGCTTCTTGCCTAACTGGGGTAAAGTTATATTCCAGATTAAAACGATTCAGCTCTAGAGTAAGCTGTTTATCCATCATTTGTTGATGGATTTGCTGGTTGATGGCTTTGGGGGCAGCTTGTTTATCGATAATATATAGTTCTAGCTCTGCGCCAAAAGAAGGTGAGCCTTGACCAAAACCGGGTTGAGAGAGTAGCTGACGGAATGCGCATAGATTTTCATTAAGGCGGTGATGATATTGTTCGAAGTCGTTTGCATCAAACTGTGTTTTATCTATATCGGTTCCCACGCGCCACTCCGTTTTTACGTGCCTGGACTTCCCAAGCTTTAATAACTGGGTTTTTACTTATTTCTTTGGGTCTTTTTCAATCGGCGGGCAATGGAAGTCTGCCAGGATTTCATCCTCCTCAATGCTAAACAAATGCACATCAAAGCCCCATAAGCGGTGAATGTGTTTTAGCACTTCATCTGATGTATCTGAAAGAGGAATTCGGTTATTTGGCGTGTGGCGTAATGTCAGTGAGCGGTCACCTCTTAAGTCAACATCCCATACCTGAATATCAGGTTCATTCATGCTCAGGTTATATTGTTGTGAAAGTTTTTCACGCACGTAACGGTAGCCATTGTCATCATGAATGCCGGTAATTTCGTATGCTTCATCCTGATCGTCATCTTTAATCGCAAATAGCTTTAAATCACGAATTACTTGCGGTGACAGGTATTGGAGAATGAAACTTTCGTCTTTGAAATTACGCATGGCAAAATCGAGCGTCTCAAGCCAGTCACTGCCGGCAATATCCGGGAACCAATGCTTATCTTCTTCGGTGGGCGACTCACACATTCTGCGAAGATCCCGAAACATTGAAAAACCTAAGGTGTAGGGGTTAATGCCGCTATACCATTTTGCATCGAAGGCTGGCTGGAAAACGACCGCAGTATGAGAGGATAAAAACTCGAGAATAAAGCCTTCATCCACCAGACCTTTATCGTACAAACGATTCATGATGGTGTAGTGCCAGAAGCTTGCCCAGCCTTCATTCATGACTTGCGTTTGACGTTGAGGGTAAAAATATTGGGCAATTTTTCGAACGATTCTGACTATTTCCCTTTGCCAGGGGGCTAGCAAGGGTGCATTCTTCTCAATAAAGTACAGTAAGTTTTCTTGTGGTTCTTCCGGGAATCGAATGTGTTCTTCGGCATCTGTTTTATCTGGGCTGACAGGAATGGTACGCCAGAGCTCATTTACTTGTTCCTGTAAATGCTGCTCGCGTTCTTCTTGTCGTTTTTGTTCTTCTTCGGCCGAGATAGGGGCAGGTCGTTTATAGCGGTCAACACCATAGTTCATGATGGCGTGACAGGAGTCTAATAAGCCTTCAACTTCATTAATGCCGTAACGCTGTTCACAGTCGGCTACATAGTTTTTGGCGAATAATAAGTAATCGATAATCGCGCTGGCGTCTGTCCATGTTCTGAATAAGTAATTGCCTTTAAAGAAGGAGTTGTGACCATAAGCTGCATGAGCCACCACCAAGGCTTGCATCATCATGGTATTTTCTTCCATTAAGTAAGCGATGCAAGGGTTGGAATTAATGACGATTTCATAGGCCAATCCCATTTGACCACGTTTATAGCCTTTTTCATTTTGTAAAAACTGTTTGCCATAAGACCAATGGCTATACCCTAAAGGCATGCCGACCGACGAGTAGGCATCGAGCATTTGCTCTGAACTGATGACTTCAATTTGGTTAGGGTAGGTATCTAAATTGAACTCTTTCGCAATTTCTGAAATCGCCTCGTCGTATTGTTCTATTAGCTCGAAAGACCATTCGGACCCGGTCGAGATGTAGTTTTTTTTGCTTTCTTTGGCTTGCGTCATGCGGGCTTCCTCTGAAAAAGTTCCCTAAAGACCGGGTAAATCTCTCCTTCATTGGTAATATTTTGCATGGCAAAGTTGTCTTGAAACTCGCCTGCCAGTTTATCGTATTCATGCCATAACATTTGGTGCTCTAATTGGGTGATCTCAATATAAGCGTAGTATTGCACTTGAGGCAAAATACTCTCTTTCAATAATTTGGTGCAGAGTGGGGAGTCGTCATTCCAGTTGTCACCGTCCGAGGCTTGTGCGGCATAGATATTCCACTCGGATGGTGGATAGCGTTGAGCGATAATCTCTTGCGTCAGTTTTAGTGCACTGGACACAATGGTGCCACCGGTTTCGCGGGAGTAGAAAAACTCTTGTTCGTCGACTTCTTTTGCACTTGTATGGTGACGAATAAAAACCACATCTATTTTCTGATAATTTCGCTTTAGAAACAGATAAAGCAAGATGTAAAAACGTTTTGCGATGTCTTTATGCATCTGGGTCATCGAGCCTGAAACATCCATCAAGCAGAACATGACGGCGCTGGTGCTCGGAATAGGTTGCTTGATGTGTTGGTTGAATTTAAGGTCAAATTCATCAATCCAGGGGATTCGATTGACTCTTTTTTTGAGTGTTTCCAGCTCCGCTTTTAGATGTTTTATTTGATTGTTCTGTACTTCATCATTGGGGTCTAATTTAGAAATTTCTTCTTCCAAGACTCTAATCTTTTCTTTTGACTTACCTGTTAAAGCAATGCGTCTGCCATAGGCTTTTTGCAATGAACGTACGACGTTAATTTTTGACGGATTGCCTTTATTGGAGAAACCTGCGCGTAGGTACTTAAATGAGGTGGTATCTTTAAGCTTCTTTTTAATGAGGTTAGGCAGTTCCAGGTCTTCAAACATGAAGTCGAGGAATTCGTCTTGGGATATCTGAAAGGCGAACTCATCCATGCCTTCACCTGAGTCGCTGGCTTCACCTTCTCCGCTTCCGCCGGCACCCTGGCCACCCGGTGGTTTAGGTAGCTGGTCGCCGGTAGTGAACTCCTTATTGCCCGGGTTGACGACTTCTCTTACCCCGCCTTGACCGGGACGAAATGTTGGCTCATCAAGATCCTTGGCGGGAATTTTAATATTCTCGCCACGTTCCATATCTGTAATGCTACGTTTTCCGACAGCTTCAGAAACCGCTTTTTTGATATGTTCACGATAACGGCGCAGAAAGCGCTCACGATTGACCGCGCTTTTGTTTTTGCCGTTTAGTCTTCTGTCTATGATGTGGCTGATGCCCATATTGAATCCTAGTGGTCGGCTGATTAAAGGTAAGTCTGGTTTTCGTTTATGTGCCTCTCATCTTTGTCATCCCCGAAATGTTTAATCGGTGATCCAGTTTTATCAAAGGTGGATTCCGGTTTACCAAAAGTAGGCGCTTTAAGCGAAGTGCGGCCGGAATGACCTTGTTCTCTTACTGGGACTTACGTACACGTAAGTACCATTCTGCCAGCAAGCGAACCTGCTTGCGTGTGTAACCTCTATCCATCATGCGGTCCACAAACTGTTCATGCTTATCGTTATCTTCGTTGGAGCTTTTGGCATTAAAGGAGATGACGGGTAGCAAATCTTCGGTGTTTGAGAACATTTTCTTTTCAATCACGGCACGTAGTTTTTCATAACTTAACCATGAAGGGTTCTGGCCGTTGTTGTTTGCACGCGCACGCAGCATGAAATTAACGATTTCATTACGGAAATCTTTAGGGTTACTGATGCCCGCAGGTTTTTCGATTTTTTCTAATTCTTCATTGATTGCACCGCGGTCAAAAATTTCACCGGTTTCAGGGTCGCGGTATTCTTGATCCTGAATCCAGAAATCGGCATAGGTGACATAACGGTCGAAAATATTTTGCCCGTATTCTGAGTAAGATTCCAGGTAAGCTGTTTGGATTTCTTTGCCGATAAACTCGACGTAATGCGGTGCCAGGAATTCTTTGATGTATCTTAAATACTGATCAGCAGTCTCTTGCGGAAACTGCTCTTGTTCAATTTGCTTCTCTAGTACATAAAGTAAATGAACCGGGTTGGCCGCGATTTCAGAGGTGTCAAAGTTGAACACCTTAGACAGTATCTTGAAGGCAAATCGAGTGGATAAACCATCCATGCCCTCATTCACGCCGGCATTGTCTTTATATTCCTGAATCGATTTTGCTTTTGGGTCAGTGTCTTTAATATTTTGCCCATCATAAACTTTCATTTTTGACGAGATATTAGAGTTCTCAGGCTCATTCAGGCGAGATAATACCGAGAATTGGGCTAGCATATTTAAGGTGTCAGGGGCGCAAGGCGCTTTCGTTAGCGAACTGTTCTGAAGCAGCTTCTCGTAGATCTTTATTTCTTCAGTGACCTTCAGGCAATAAGGTACTTTGACGATGGAGATACGGTCTAAGAATGCTTCATTGTTTTTGTTATTACGGAAGGTTTGCCATTCTGATTCATTTGAATGGGCAAGCACCATGCCGTCAAAAGGAATGGCGCTCATACCTTCAGTTGAATTGTAGTTACCTTCCTGCGTCGCGGTCAGTAAGGGGTGCAGCACTTTAATCGGTGCTTTGAACATTTCCACAAACTCAAGTAAGCCTTGGTTAGCAAGGCATAAACCGCCACTGAAACTGTAGGCATCCGGGTCATCTTGGGAGAAGTCTTCAAGCATTCGAATATTTACTTTACCCACTAAAGCAGAAATGTCCTGGTTGTTTTCATCGCCAGGTTCTGTTTTAGCAATGGCAGTCTGGTCGAGTATGGAGGGCCATAGTTTAACAATCTTAAACTGACTAATGTCACCGCCATATTCATGTAAGCGCTTAACGGCCCAAGGCGACATAATCGAGCCTAGGTAACGCTTATCAATGCCGTATTCATTCTGTAAAATATCAGCGTCTTCATCGGGGTTAAATAATGACAGGGGGCTTTCATTAACGGGCGAATCTTTGATGGCATAGAAGGGCGCTTTTTGAATCAAGGCTTTTAGTTTTTCAGCTAAAGATGATTTACCGCCACCGACTGGGCCAAGTAAATAGATAATTTGTTTTTTCTCTTCGAGACCTTGGGCAGCATGTTTGAAGAATGATACGATTTGTTCGATACATTCTTCCATGCCGAAAAAATCAGAGAATTGAGGATAGCGTTTGATGACTTTATTGGAAAATATTCGGCTAAGGCGAGGGTCTTTGGAGGTATCAACCAGTTCCGGTTCACCAATTGCGATGAGCATTCTTTCAGCAGCCGATGCATAGGCGCTAGGGTCGTTTTTGCAGATGTTTAAGTATTCCTCAAGTGTAAACTCTTCTCGTTTCTTGAGTTCATACCTGGATTGGTAATGGCTAAAAATACTCATATTGCCCCCTAAAGGTAATGACTATATTGATAATGTTCGTTTACATGGTGGATATGATCCTGTTCAAAAATTATGCAGTTAGCAATGGTGTTATCGGCATTGCAAGCTAGAAATTGATTAATAAATGTACTTTAAGTCTAGTCCATCTAACAAAAATATTCTTTAACTAGAGGCAAAATTAAATTAAAAATTACAAACCATGACAATAAAATGTTGGATGAAATAGAAAAAAAAGAGCCTGAAACATGATGCTTTAGGCTCTTTTAAAGGTGTGCTTGAGTTATCTTTAGCTATGTTTAAAAGCTATTTTTAAAAGCTATTTTTAAAAGCTATGTTTAAAACCTAGATAAGTTTAAAAACGAATCTTATCGTCACCACTTAAGCCTAGGTTATTCCATATTTTCAGGCTAGGTTCAGCTTGGTTAAGCGTATAAAAGTGTAAGCCTGGCGCGCCTTGTTGCAATAGCTTTTCACACATATTACTCACCACTTCTTCACCAAACTTCTGAATGCTGTTTAGGTCATCGCCATAAGCTTCAAGCTGTTTTTTAATCCAACGAGGGATTTCAGCACCACACATATTACTAAAACGAACAAGGCTACTGTAATTGGTGATGGGCATAATGCCGGGAACAATGGGTATATCCATGCCCATCTTTTCACAACGCTCAACAAAGTAGAAATAGGCGTCTGCGTTGTAAAAATATTGCGTGATAGCGCTGTTGGCGCCCGCGTCTATTTTTTTCTTGAAATTCAATAAGTCGGCTTCTGCAGATTCTGCTTGAGGGTGAAACTCAGGATAGGCTGCTACCTCAATGTTGAAGTGGTTGCCGCTATGATCACGAATAAATTCGACTAATTCATTGGCGTATCGCAGTTCGCCAGCTGAAACCATACCAGAAGGTAAATCGCCACGAAGCGCTACAATACGGGTTACGCCTTTTTCTTTATACTGATCTAATAGAGAAGACATGTTCTCTAAGGTAGAGCCAACGCAAGATAGATGGGGGGCGGTAGATATACCTTGATCCTGAAGTTTTAAGACCGTCTCAATGGTGCGCTCTTGAGTGGAACCACCTGCACCGTAGGTGACAGAGAAAAAATCCGGTTTCCGTCGCGCTAGTTCGTCACGAGCTGTTTGAAGTTTTTCCATGCCAGCTGGTGTTTTAGGGGGAAAAAATTCAAAACTATACCGAGGCCTGAATTGCTTCTGAGTATTCATGTTTTTTCCTAAATAAAAAAGGTGCGCAAGCGCACCTAATGTTTTACAAAAAATATAAATTCTAGTACTTATATGCTTCTGGCTTGAACGGGCCATCTACAGGGACGTTGATATACTCTGCCTGAGTGTCAGTTAGCGTGGTTAATACGCCACCAAAACCCGCCACCATATCTGCTGCAACTTCTTCGTCTAATTTCTTGGGTAATATCTTAACGTAGATGTTTTCAGCTTTTTCGGCCTCAGGAAGCTCAGCAAATTGTGCTTTGTATAAATGAATCTGAGCCAATACCTGGTTAGCGAAAGATCCATCCATAATTCGGCTTGGGTGGCCTGTTGCGTTACCTAGATTCACCAAGCGGCCTTCAGATAATAGGATCAAGTGATCATTGTTGTCAGCGTTACGGACGATCTTATGAACCTGAGGTTTGATCTCTTCCCATTCCCAGTTCTCGCGCATATAAGCGGTATCAATCTCATTATCGAAATGACCGATATTACATACTACGGCACCACTTTTCAGGCCTTGCAAAACAGCAGAGTCACATACGTTAATGTTACCGGTAGTGGTGACAACAAGGTCGGTGTTTTGTAATACGGCAGTATTAACATCTTCAACTTTACCTGTGTTGATGCCATTGTTGTAGGCTGAGACCACTTCAAAGCCATCCATGCAGGCTTGCATCGCACAGATTGGGTCGATTTCAGTAATTTTAACAATCATGCCTTCCTGGTTAAGAGAGGCCGCAGAACCTTTACCTACGTCACCATAACCAATGACGAGGGCTTTCTTGCCAGCTAACAAATGGTCGGTACCACGTTTGATTGCATCGTTTAATGAGTGGCGGCAGCCGTACTTATTATCATTTTTAGATTTAGTCACGGCGTCGTTTACATTGATCGCAGGTACTTTTAATTCGCCTTTCTCCATCATTTCTAATAGACGATGAACACCGGTGGTCGTTTCTTCAGATATGCCGTGAATATCATTTAATAATGCAGGGTACTTGTTGTGCACCATTTCAGTTAAGTCGCCACCGTCATCCAGAATGATGTTGGCATCCCATACTTTGTCGCTGCCTGTTTCAGCCAGAATCGTTTGTTCGATACACCAAAGAAACTCTTCATCTGTTTCACCTTTCCAGGCAAATACGGGAACACCCGCTGCTGCAATTGCTGCTGCGGCATGGTCTTGGGTGGAGAAAATATTACAAGAAGACCAGCGAACTTCAGCGCCGAGGTCAATCAGCGTTTCAATCAGCACGGCCGTTTGAATCGTCATGTGGATACAACCCATGATCTTAGCGCCCGCTAAGGGTTGCTCAGCATTGTATTTACGACGCAAGGCCATTAAGGCAGGCATTTCACCTTCTGCAATTTGAATTTCTTTTCGGCCCCATTCGGCCTGAGACATATCTGCAACTTTATAATCTGTAAAACTCATTCTGTTATCCTCAATTAGATCAGCTTGTGCTGTCTATTAATGCTCATTCCCACCCAGGCAGGAATTAATGATCGTTTATTTATTTGCTTTACTTGTCTCGTCACTTTTACAAGATAACGAAAGGCTACAAGTAAATTAAAGGCCTGCCGCAGCTTGGAGTACGTCGATTTTGTCGGTTCGTTCCCAAGTAAATGCGGTAAATGTCTTTGACTTCTTCTCACCGTTTTCTTCATATTCGTAGGTATGTTCAAAAGGATCGCGGCCGAAATGCCCATATGCGGCAGTGAGTTGATACATCGGATTAAGTAGTTCTAACTGATTTTGAATCGCGTAAGGGCGAAGATCAAAGACCTCACGTATCACACGTACTAATTCGATATCAGATATTTTACCGGTGTCAAAGGTATTCACAGAAATAGACGTAGGTTCAGCGACCCCAATCGCATAAGAAACCTGTATTTCACAACGTTCAGCTAATTCCGCAGCAACAATGTTCTTTGCGACATAACGACCAATATAAGCCGCAGAACGGTCAACTTTAGAAGGGTCTTTACCCGAGAATGCACCGCCGCCATGACGTGCCATGCCGCCATAGGTGTCAACAATAATCTTACGGCCGGTTAAGCCGGCATCACCAACAGGGCCGCCAATAACGAAGTTGCCTGTTGGGTTGATGTGGTAAAGCGTGTCTTCTGTCAGCCATTGGGCTGGCAGTACCGGTTTGATAATATTTTCCAATACCATTTCACGTAAAGACTCCAAACTAATGCTAGGGTCATGCTGTGTTGACAGTACAACGGCATCTACTTTAGGCGTATCACCTTCGTAGTTAATGGTTACCTGTGATTTAGCGTCTGGACGCAACCAGGGTAAGGTGCCGTTTTGGCGAAGCTCAGATTGTCTTTGTACTAATAAATGCGCGTAATATACCGGCGCTGGCATTAGACTTGGGGTTTCGTTAGTGGCATATCCAAACATTAAGCCCTGGTCACCGGCACCCTGGTCTTCAGGTTTTGTCCGGTCTACACCTTGGTTAATATCAACAGACTGCTTGCCTATACCATTTAATACTGCACAAGTTGCACCATCAAAGCCAACATCTGAGCTGTTATAGCCTATACCTGTAATAACATTTCTGACGATTTCTTCAAGATCAACATAACATGAGGTAGTGACTTCTCCAGCAATAATCGCCATACCTGTTTTTACCATTGTTTCAACTGCAACTCGCGCATGAGGGTCGCGTGCAATAATAGAATCCAATACTGCATCAGAGATCTGGTCAGCCACTTTATCTGGATGGCCTTCTGAAACTGATTCGGAAGTGAAAATAGAATATTCGCTCATCTTATTGTCCTAGGTGTTAAATCGCTTAAGCTAGGGAGCTTAACCGAGTTTATGATTTGATGAATTTACGTAGCTGAATCTGAAAGCCGTTACGTAATCCGATGTATACACTTTTGTCTTCGTTGAATCCTGCTTGTTTTGCCCAGGTTGAAAGCTCTTCTGTTTCGAACCCAAGCCAAAGGTCGCCACAGTTCTCTCGTGCCCACTCCTGGTTGTGATGGGACAGCTCACAAATAACGAGAATGCCTTTGTTTTTTAAGAATGAGAAAATATCCTTAAATATTTGGGAAGGGGTCGGGGTGTGGTGCAGCACCATGTTCATGACAACTGCATCTATATTTTCCTGCGACTTGAAGGACTGGGTATCTCCAAGTATGAACTCAATATTAGTTAGCCCTTCACCTAGGGCAAAACCTTTTGCTTTGTTAAGCATGCTGGTTGAATTATCAAGTGCAATCACCTGTTGAAAGTGTTGGCTAAGAGGCTTTAAAAATAAGCCCTCTCCAGGGCCTAACTCCATCACTGTAGAGCTATTGCTAAGAGAAGAGCTATCTGAGAATGACTGGATTAATAACTCAAAACTTGCCTTTGCGTATTGGGCGTGATCTGCAATGAGCTCTTGTTGCTCCTGAAAACGATCAGCATTTTTGGCAAAGAAGGCTTGCGATTGTATGGCGCGTTGCGCTTGTATTTCCTGAATTTTCTTTGATAAACCTTCATCTAAAGAAAAACGATCAATTAAACTGAAAATTTGTTCTATTGCTGCCCGGTCATACTCAAGAGACTGACTGAAAGGTCGGCGATAAAAAACAGCATTACCTTCACGTTGTGCCTCTACTAAACCTGACTGGTTTAATACTTTTAGATGGTGGCTCATGCCAGATTGTTTTGTTTCAAATAGTTGGGTCAGCTCCATCACGCCAAATGTTTCAAGTCTGAGTACTTGAAGTATTTGAACACGCAAGGGGTCGCTACAAGCTTTGAGCACTTGACTAAAGTTCTGAATTTCAGTAACTGCATTTTCTGTTGGAATATGCAGTTGTGTTTTTGAGTTTGAAAGCATTTAGTGAGTATATCAATATTTTTTGATACTTCAAATACTATATCAAAAAAAATCGATATAGGCTTCGATGAGGGTTAATAGGCGAGTTTAGAAAAGTAAATCATCTAACGCTTGATCTGTGCTTTTTAGTTCTTCTGTCATTGACCGGGGGGAAGGCGCTATTGGCAATATTAGTGTAAATGTAGAGCCTTTTCTTAAATCAGAAAGGACGCTGATCTCACCATTTAATTGCTTCGATACAAGGTTGCTATAATAAAGTCCAAGTCCTACGCCATAGTGGCGCCGGTCATGGTTATTGTTTAATTGGCCTACCTCATAAAAAATACGTTGATGATTATTTGGCGCGATTCCGGTGCCTGAATCCTCAATGTCAAATCTGATAGAGTGACCTATTATGGGGTGTATATCAGCATTAACTGTAATGGAGACTTGGTCCTCATCAGTGAACTTGATTGCGTTATCTATCAGGTGGTAGAGCATCTGAAGTACTTTTTTCTCATCGCTTATGAAGCTGAGGCCTTCAGGATGCGTAAATGAAAGCTTCAATTGTTTGTCGGAGGCTTGTTGCTTGAATTCGTTTTTGAGTTTAGCGATGAGTTTATCCAAGTGGGTCGTATCTAATAATTCATCATTGCTAATGTGCGTGTATGAAATATCAATCAGGGTGGTGAGAATTGAATTTATTTTGGTCGTGTTTTCAAATATCTGATTGAGTGCATCCAAGCCCGATTGCCCAATCGCTTTATCTGGTGCTTTATTAATAAGTGTTTTTGAGAAACCAAGCACACTATTCAGCGGAGTGCGAAGTTCGTGGCTGAGTGTTGTTAGGAATCGGTGTCTAGAATCTTCGGCATCTTTAAGTTTTTCTTCATTTTTTAAGGCTTTAACGAAACGGTTGGCTATATCGCATAACATCACTAAGGTATCTGAAATTCTACCCATTTTAGTCTGGTCGGCGATGGGCAAACCGGCTAATAATAGGGAAAAGTTTTCGTGATTTACTTGTACCATATCCCCCTTCGTGACTAAGCGGCCTAGCCCTTTTTGAGACAATAAGGCGAGTTTCATATCGGTGTCCATTTTACCGCTTGAATGGTAGTGATATATATGTGCATGACCTTTTATTTCGATAATACTGGCGCTTGAGTAGATATTGGTTGTTCCAAATAATTGCTGGGCTAAATCATCATAGTTTTTAGCGACTAAGGCAGATTTGACAAAGTTGATAATGCTGCCTAAATCGCTTGAATTCTCCATCGCCAGCAAAGCCATTTCACTCGCTTCATTAACTTGTATTGAAAGTTCAAACTTTTCTTTATTCAGATTACTATAATGACTTACCTTATGAAGTAATTCGTTTGGTCCGTATGGCTTGTTGTATTGTGATGCTATCGCTGATGATAAGTATTGCCCCAGAGGAAGTGCTTAGTGTCTTTTCTTGGAAGCTATCGTGGTCAATATAGTCAACGGTGTAGTCATGCTGTTGTAAAAGGTCAATATCTGTTTGTATCGACTTTTTATCTGCTGCTAGCCATATAATCTTATTATGAGATTTTATATTTTTCGCGTTGACCATTTGACATGCCGGATTAAGAGTTTTTAGCCAGTACTTCGTAGAGGCCTTCAACGACAATGCCTAGTTCTTGTTCTAGCTCTTTTGAGCCTTCTTTCATTTCCTCGAGCTTTTCACTGGCGCTATAGGCCAGTGCCATTAGCTGTTCTTCCTGATCTTCGTCTAAGCCTAGTGTGAAGAGTTTTGCTTCAAGTTCTGTGATCATGTCTAGCATTACTTTACGCACGGTATCATCATGACTGCTTAATTTTAGCGCTAATTGTTTGACTTGCTTTTCGGTCATTTTAATCACGCGATTAAGCACATCTTTTCGTTGATCTGTTTGAGAGAGCACTGACTTGATGGTTAATAGTCGGCCATCGCAAATGCTGGATAAGACAGCTAGGTGGTCTTTAAAGCGGCCATAGCGACTTTCATCATCGACGGGCATGTCACTAATTAAAACCCCCATTGCGTCGCTGCAAACCATTGTTCTGACGCCAATGCTGATAATTCTTTCTTTAGAGTTGCGGAATTTATTTAAGACACGACACTCCATAGAGTCTTTAGTGCAGTTGATGTAACTATTAGTAGTGTCGCCATAAATTATGGCTGATGCACTAAGGCCAAAGCCTTGTGCAATTTCACAAAATTTATCACCAATGCCTTCAAGTGTTTTGATGTCTTGGGATGACTTTACAAACTCTATGATTTGGCCAAGCTCGCTACTGGAGGTCATGGCCTCCATGGCGACTTGCATTGCCGTGCTGGCATCTTCTTTTGCTTGCTTTGTTTCTGCTTGATGGTTTATGTAGTAATTGACTTTTTCTAATACGTGCTCAGGGTCAATCGGTTTGGTAATGTACTCATTGCCGCCGGCTTCAAAGCCAGCCAAACGCTCTTCGACATTATCCATCGCAGAGATGAATATGATCGGTATAGTACTGCTTTCTGTATGTTTCCTTAATTCAATGCATACATCGTAACCGCTCATGCCGGGCATGTTGACATCAAGCAGGATGATGTCGGGTACTTTTGTTTTGACTTTGTCTAGGCAGTCCTGGCCTGATTCACTCTCAATAATATCGAAGTCACCTTCAAGGATCATTTTTAAGAGTACACGGTTAGATTCGACGTCATCTACAACCATGATTGTTTTATCAGACATATATGTATCCTGCTAGCGATTAACAATAAAAAGGTTTCTTACAAAAATAGCACAAAACGAGTACTTTGCAGGCGAAGGAGGGTGTGTTGGTAAGGTAAATTGTTTCAGTATGTTATGGGTGTTGATTTAATGCCCAGACAATGTGTTCTTTGACAATGTCAGACGGGTAGTCGAGCCTGTTTTTAAGCGCGGCAATGATGGGGGGGGTCGAGGGTGCATTTCCGAGTGCGATCGCGATATTACGTAACCATGATTCATAGCCAGCACGCCTGATGGCGGAACCTTCAGTGCGCGTTAAAAATGTCGCTTCATCCCAATTGAATAAATCTACCAGTGCCTGGTTATCGAGTTGGTGTCTGGGTTGAAAATCAGGTTCTTGGGTGGGCTTGCTAAAACGGTTCCAGGGGCAGACAAGTTGGCAGTCATCGCAACCAAAAATTCTGTTGCCTATTTTGCTGCGTAACTCTACTGGGATAGAGCCCTTCAACTCAATTGTGAGATAGGAAATACACTTTCTGGCATCGAGAATGTATGGGCCCTTAAATGCCTGTGTTGGGCATATATCCAAGCAAGCAGTGCATTTACCGCAATGTTCTTTTGTGTAGGGCTCATCAAGCGGCAGTGGAAGGTCTGTGAATATTTCGCCCAGAAAAAACCAAGAGCCTGCTCCGCGATTGATGAGCATGGTGTTTTTTCCAAACCAACCGAGGCCTGATTTCTGAGCAAACGCTCTTTCAAGTATGGGGGCGCTATCTACGAAAGCTCTGAATTGGTAGTTTTCTGCTCGTGTTTTAATAAAATGAATAAGCTTTTTGAGTCGAGAACGAATGAGTTTATGGTAGTCCCTACCAAGCGTGTATCTCGAGATATACGCTTTTTCTGTGTGCTTCAGTTGTTCTAGGGGGGAGCCTGGGTCAGAAAAATAATCCATTCTAAAGGATAGTACGCGCAGTGTGCCTTCAATTAATTCATCGGCTTGCCAGCGTTTACTGCCGTGTTTGGCCATGTAGCCAAGTTCGCCGTGGTAGTCGGCATCTAACCATTTTTGGTAACGCTCAATATGCTCTGCAAGGTCGGTATCTGTTACCCCCATCTGCTGAAAGCCAAGGCTATAAGCGAAATCTTTGATTTCTTGGGCCAGTGTCGCGGCAGATTCAAGAGATAAACTATTCTTCATGTGTGCCATATGTGTGAAAAATGTGGAATGTTTTGCTATGCTTAACAGAGGGCTAGGCGATATTGTTAAAGTAAGTCTTCAATCAATATACGTCGCTCTGTTAAGTTAAGGCATAGCACTGTTGAAAAAGACATAGCTCAATTAAAACGTATGTAACTTAATTAGAGTAAGTAACTCAACTAGAATATACACCAAATGAACGTTAAAGATTTAAAGGGTGCTCTGTAAAATAGTATGGCGTCTAAATATACATATTGTATCCGCATAGACCTATGCAACGAAAGCGATACTTTAGCCTTGGGTCAAAGTTTATATGATCTGGCTGGGTCTTTTTTTGCGAGGCGTCTTTCGGCCGAGGCATCTTCAAGAGGTGTGGCTGTATTGTTTTTAGTGGGTGACCTTGGCATGGGCAAAACGACCTTAAGTCGTGGGATATTAAGTGCAGCCGGGTATCAGGGGCGAGTGAAAAGCCCAACTTATACGCTGGTTGAACCGTATGAGTTAGCAGATATAAATATTTATCATTTTGACTTATATCGTTTAGGTGAACCTGAAGAATTGGAGTTTATGGGAATTCGAGATTATTTCGATACGCCAGCAGCAGGAGAAAATGATCGCTTATGCCTGCTTGAGTGGCCAGAGAAAGGCGAGGGATTCTTACCTGGGGCTGATGTGTTCGTCGAATTGCGTTTGAAGGGGCTTGGTCGTCAAGCTGAGGTATATCTTAATGAGCAGGATGCCTCATTTTTTAGTTCTTGTTTGAATCAGTATGGATTAACTGGCAAAGGCTTTATAGGTGAATTTTTGAAAGACAGTAAGTGCTTAAACGAAGGCGTACAAAGTGGAAACATTAAGGGTGAGGTTTCATCATGAAAATCGATTTGGCTATCTCTAAGCGTCTTTTCTTTAGCCTTGTATTAGTGATTAGTATGGTGAGTGTTAACTACTCCCAAGCGGCTTCTCAAGCGAAGGTTAAAAGTGTGCGTCTCTGGGATGCACCTGAATATACCCGTTTGGTTTTTGAACTATCTAAACCTATTGACCATAAGGTTATGATGCTTCCTAACCCTGATAGGTTAGTGCTTGATATTCAAGATGCGAGTAAAAAACTAAGCTTTGATAGTATTGATTTTACGGCTTCGCCGATTAAAGCCATTCGCAGTGCGCGTAGAAATAAAAATGATCTGAGAATTGTGCTGGATTTAAATCAAAAAGCCAAGCCGAAAAGCTTTTTGTTGAAACCGAATGAGCAGTATGGTGATCGTCTTGTTATTGATTTGTATACGAAAAATAAGAATAAAAATATAAGCCAAAAGTCTAAAATAAAGAAGAGTATCTCAACGGCTGCCTTAAACAAAAAAAGAGATATTATTGTCGTTATTGATCCAGGGCACGGAGGAGAAGATCCCGGTGCCTTAGGGCCAAATAAGCTTAAAGAAAAAGATGTAGTACTGTCGATAGCAAAAGAATTGAAGAAGCAAATTAATGCCCAAAAAGGCTATAAAGCCTATCTTACGCGTGACCGTGATTATTATATTGGTTTAAGAAAACGCACGCATATTGCACGTAAATACAATACTGATTTGCTGGTTTCTATACATGCCGATGCTTTTCAAAAAGCGCAAGCAAATGGTGCCTCAGTCTTTGCTTTATCTAATCGTGGCGCGACGAGTGAAGCGGCCAGGTGGTTGGCCAAGAAAGAGAACTCTGCCGATCTAATTGGTGGCGTGGGTAGTGTCAGTTTAGAGGACAAAGATAGCATTTTGGCTGGCGTCTTGCTGGACTTGTCATCGACTGCGAGTTTGAAGGCAAGTTTGACAGTGGGTGGGCATGTTTTGAAATCTATGGGCGGGGTGGCGAAGTTACACAAGCGTGCCGTTCAGCAGGCGGGCTTTGTTGTGTTGAAATCACCGGACATTCCTTCTATTTTGGTTGAGACCGGCTTTATTTCGAATCCTGCTGAGTCTCGACGCCTCAAATCGAGTAAATATCAGCGCCAAATGGCAAAAGCTATCAGAAAAGGCATTGATAAATACTTTCAGCAATCGCCACCACCAGGGACACTCTTGGCTTGGCAGGGCGATTTAAATAAGGGGAAGGCTAAAGTTTATAGCCAATCTGCTAAAAAATATGTCGTTAAAAAGGGTGATACGCTTTCGCATATCGCCATGCGCAATGATGTGCCATTAAAAAAGTTGCGACAATTTAATCGTCTTAACTCTGATAAAGTTTGGGTGGGGCAGCGATTACGGGTACCATCCTCTTAGTTCTCAATATATTCTATCGAACGTTCTTAATCATATTTATATCGAAGTATTATTATGGGTCAAATTCATAAGCTATCAGCGCGCCTGGCGAACCAGATCGCCGCTGGTGAAGTTGTAGAACGTCCGGCATCCGTTGTAAAAGAGCTGTTAGAAAATGCTTTGGATGCGGGCGGAAGAAAAATAAGTATTCATGTCGAAGCCGGCGGCGTGAAACGTATTATGGTGCGTGATGATGGCGTGGGTATGAGTAAGGAAGACTTACCTTTATCACTGAGTCGACACGCAACCAGTAAAATTGAATCTCTGGATGATTTAGAGGCAGTCGCAACACTCGGGTTTAGAGGCGAGGCTTTAGCGAGTATTAGTTCAGTTTCGCGATTGGTTTTAAGTTCAAAGCCTGAAGGTGCCGAACAGGGTTGGCAGGTAGTGACTGAAGGGCGTGATATGGAGGCTCAGTTAAGTCCGGTTGCGCATAATCGAGGGAGTACGGTCGAAGTTCGGGACTTGTTCTTTAATACGCCAGCAAGAAGGAAGTTTCTGAGAACTGAAAAAACTGAATTCAATCATCTAGAGGAAGTCGTAAAACGTCAGGCCTTAAGTCGTTTCGAAGTGGCGATAGAATTACTTCATAATCAAAAGGTGGTACAGAACTTAAGAGTTGCACCGACCTTAAAAGAAAAAGAGCAGCGTGTTGCTAGTTTGTGTGGCAAACCTTTTATGGAAAATACTGTTCAAATTGATGTGGAGGCGACCGGTTTGAAATTGTGGGGCTGGGTTGCATTGCCGACCTTCTCCCGTAGTCAGGCTGATCTTCAGTACTTTTATGTTAACGGGCGAGTGATTCGCGACCGGCTGGTGACGCATGCGGTTAAACAAGCTTATCGAGATGTTTTATATCATGGTCGACACCCTGCCTTTGTGCTTTATCTAGAGCTTGATCCTGCGCTGGTGGATGTCAATGTTCATCCTACCAAGCATGAAGTGCGTTTTAGAGATGGTCGTTTAGTGCATGATTTTATATTCAGAAGTTTGCACAAGACATTGGCTGATATTCGGCCTGAGGATGTAAATGAAGCGAGAGAGTCGGGCACGTCAATGCCATTTTCTGCCTTGCCAGAAAATTTGCAGTCGATGCAGTCAGTCAGGCAGCAGGAGCAAGGTGGTGGAGCGGATATAACGCCTAGCTATGGGCCTCAGTCGGCAATGTCTTTAGCTCAGCCAGCGCGCGCGTCTGAGTTTGTACAAGGTTCTGGCTTCAGTGCTAATCGTCTTGGTGGTGCTCAGGTTCGCGAGTCCATAGCGCAGTACCAAGCTTTGCATCCAGATGCCGCTATATCACCTCACTCAGCTTTACGGGTATGGGTGACGGGTCTTTGGCAGAAGCTGTGGATGGGCAGGAACATCCCTTAGGGTTTGCGATAGCTCAGTTACACGGGATTTATATCTTGGCTCAAAATGCTTCGGGCTTAATCGTGGTGGATATGCATGCCGCGCACGAGCGCATTACTTACGAACGTATGAAAACCGACTTTTATAGAGAGGGTATAACGGCGCAGCCTTTGCTCGTGCCAATGAGTTTGGCTGTCAGCTCTAAAGAGGCGGGTGTTGCTGAGTCCTGTAGTGAGGGTTTATTAAAGTTTGGCCTGGTGTTGGAACGATCTGGTCCAGAAAGTGTCATGATTAGGCAGGTGCCAGTTATCTTGCAGAATGTCGATGTTTCACTGCTTGTGAGGGATCTATTGAGTGATATGATTGAGCATGGTTATTCTGATCAGTTAGAGGCCAAGGCGAATGAATTAATGTCTAGTATGGCTTGTCATGGCTCAGTCAGGGCGAATCGTATTTTAACTCACCCTGAGATGAATGCTTTACTGCGTGATATGGAGGCAACAGAGCGCTCGGGGCAATGTAACCATGGGCGCCCAACTTGGGCCGCGATGTCTATGGGTGAATTAGATAAGTTGTTTTTGAGAGGTCGTTAAAGTGGGTACCTTACATCAAGGGCTTCCAAAGGCTATATGCTTAATGGGCCCTACGGCAGCAGGAAAAACTGACTTAGCAGTCGCGCTGACCGAAAAACTGCCATGTGACATTATTAGTGTAGATTCAGCGCTTATATATAGGGGGATGGATATCGGAACCGCCAAACCAGACGCCGATGTTCTTCAAAAAGCACCGCATCGCCTGATAGATATTCTTGATCCTGCAGAAAGTTACTCCGTTGCGCACTTTTATCAAGATGCATTGGCTGAAATGAAGGCTATTTCTGAGGCGGGAAGAATTCCTTTATTGGTTGGGGGTACGATGATGTACTACCGAATATTAAAGGATGGCATTGCAGCACTGCCTTCTGCAGATGAGGGGGTTCGTGAAAAGATTAAGCAAGATGCGCAAGAACATGGTTGGGCGTATGTGCATGAACAGCTACGACTTGTAGATCCCGAGTCTGCCGCGCGTATTCGCCCGGGAGATCCTCAGAGACTTCAAAGAGCGCTAGAAGTTTACCGGGTGACAGGGAGAACTATGACTCAAATCTGGTCAGAACAGCAAAAACAGACTGGAAAAGCGGGCCAAGCTGATTACACTGAAGATGCAGCTGGTACGAAAGCGGATAGTGCGAGTGATAAAAATACTGGCGCGGGTGGTTTGCCGCCTGCACCTTTTGACTTTGTTAATTTGGCGATAGGGCCCGCTGAGCGAGCTGAATTACACAAACGAATTGCACAGCGTTTTCAGATAATGCTCGATCTGGGTTTTGTTGAAGAAGTTGAGCAGTTTCATCGCTCAGAACGTATGCGTGCCGATATGCCTTCTATGCGTTGTGTCGGTTATCGTCAGGTCTGGGATTATCTGGACGGAAAATTAAGTCAGGATGAGATGCAAGAGAGAGGGGTGATCGCGACGCGCCAGTTGGCGAAGCGACAGCTTACTTGGCTAAGAACGTGGCCGAATTTACATCAATTAGAAACGAATGATACGAAAGTGCTGGCTAAAGCACTGGAAATCGTTGAAAATGCCGCATATTAAGACGCAGCTCACATAAAAAGCTACTCAAATGCGTTAAATAAAAAATAGATTTATTAAAAAGTACTAGGAGATAATAACATGTCTAAGGGACATTCACTTCAAGATCCATATTTAAACGCCTTGAGAAAGGAACGTATTCCAGTTTCTATCTTTTTGGTAAACGGGATCAAGCTGCAAGGCCAAATTGAATCATTTGATCAGTTTGTTATATTGCTTAAAAATACCGTTAGTCAGATGGTTTATAAGCACGCTATTTCTACGGTGGTGCCTGCGCGTAATGTTCGTGTAGTAACGCCAGAAGAACAAGAGTCTTAGGTCTAATCAGCGACTGTTAATTAAGGCTTCTAAATCATTAATACCATCACTTACCAAGAGTAGTGCAAAAATAGATGTTTAGTATTTTCAGAGTAGTATTGTTTACAGGTGTGATAATTCGACATGTTTGATCGTCCTGACTCTGGTGAGCTCGCAATATTAGTGCATTTGGACTTTAGCTCTCATAAAGAGCGTGAAGATATTAATGAATTTAAAGAACTGGTTTCATCTGCGGGTATGGAAGTGCTTGCAATTGTGACCGGTTCTCGTCACCGACCTGATGCGCGCTACTATGTGGGTACAGGTAAATTAGAAGAAATAAAATTTGAGTTAGAGCATGGCGAATCTGATGTTGTGCTCTTCAATCACGCCTTATCTCCAAGCCAGCAACGAAACTTAGAAGCCTATCTAGAGTGCCGTATTATTGATCGTACGGGGATCATTCTTGATATTTTTGCCCAGCGTGCGCGAACCCATGAAGGTAATCTTCAGGTTGAATTAGCGCAGTTGGAGTATATGTCGACTCGTTTGATCCGGGGTTGGACGCACCTTGAGCGCCAGAAAGGTGGAATAGGCATGCGCGGGCCAGGGGAAACTCAGCTCGAAACAGATAGGCGTTTATTGCGTGCGCGTATCAAAACCTTAACTGCTCGGCTTGAAAAGGTTCGAAAGCAACGAGATCAAGGTCGAAAGGCGCGTATTAAAGCGGAAATTCCGACCTTATCTTTGGTTGGTTATACTAATGCCGGCAAATCTACGCTTTTCAATCGTATCACTGAGTCTGATGTGTATACGGCTGATCAGCTTTTTGCAACCTTAGACCCAACCTTGCGAAAGATCGATCTGCCAGATGTGGGTGATGCCATATTGGTTGATACCGTTGGTTTTATTCGTCATTTGCCGCATAAATTGGTAGAAGCGTTTAGAGCGACGCTGGAAGAAACCTGTAGTGCTACACTGCTTCTGCATGTTATTGACTGTCATGATGGCAATCGAATGGATAATATCGAGCAAGTCGAATATGTTCTGAATGAAATTGAAGCCGGTGATGTGCCAATATTAAAAGTTTATAACAAGCTGGATCTGCTCGATGAGCGTGAGCCTCGTATTGATCGAAACGAAGAAGGTCAGCCTATTCGGGTTTGGGTGTCTGCACAAAGTGGTGCAGGAATAGACCTCTTGCATGCTGCTATTGCCGAGTTGTTGGGTGAAGAAATTGTTCATCAGAAGATTTGTCTTCAGCCAAAGCATGGCAAACTCCGGGCTTTGTTGTATGCATCCTCTGTTGTTTTGAGTGAAGATGTTAATGATCTAGGCTTAACAACTCTGGATATTCGTCTTCAGCGAACTGATTATGAAAAAATTCTGCGCAAAGCAGGAATGGCTGAAATAGATATTCAGGTGCTTAGGTAAGTAGGTAAATAGGTAGATAGGTAATAAAGTTAGTCAGATAAAAGCGTCAATCAGGTAATAATAAGTAGGGTAGATTTGATCTACCTTACGCTTTATATGTTATCTCCGTCAGAAAATTACAAATCGTCTCAAAACTTACACGAACTAATGTAAGTACTTCTGTTAAAAATAAAAACCTGTGCTATGTTTTATAGATAGCGAACTTCTTTTCTAGAAATTCTTTGTAAGATGTTGATATTTTGGGATTTGCCAAATTGAGGGTTGAATAATGTTGCTTAATAAGTCGGTGATTTTATCACTGTTTTTGTCTTTGCTGCTCACCGCGTGTAGTGGAAGTGATGGTTTTGGTGTAGGAAACGGTAATGACAATTCGTCTACTGAGCCGGATGCGAGTACAGATGACGATACGGATCCTGATCCTGATCCCGATCCTGTTGTAACTGTCGATCCACGGTTAGGGACAGGCTCAGGCGCTACCTTTAGTTTAGGTACAATTTCGACGGCAGATGCGAGTTTGTCATATGGTGGAAGTACGACCATTACTGTGAATGTAGTTGATGCCAATGCCAGTAATGCATTGCTTCAAACGCCGACATCAGTGTTGTTTTCATCTGCTTGCGCAGTAAACGATTTGGCGACTATCGGCGCCTCGGCTGTAAGCTCGGCTGGAACGGCGACAGTTAACTATTCTGCTACCTCATGTTCAGGGTCAGACACGATAACCGCGACACTTGAATCTGCTACCACTACGGTGGCGTCTGTTACCTTTTCTATTTCAAGTCTAGGTTTGGGGACGGGTTCTGAAGGCACATTTGCTACAGGTGCAATGTCAACATCTACTGGTGCGACGCCCTTATCTTATGGCGGTGATACTGTTGTGTCGGTGAATGTTGTTGATACCGCAGATAACTCATTATTTACCTCAAGTGCTGTAGCGGTAAACTTTACTTCAAACTGTGTTCAATCGGGTGACTCGACTATCGATTCGTCAGTCAATACCACGACGGGAACGGCAGTCGCTACCTATTCAGCAAATACCTGTGAAGGTGTAGATCCAATAACCGCTACTTTAAGTGACGGTACGACGGCTCAAACCAATATTACAGTGGCCGGGCAGGTGCTAGGTGCGCTTGAATTTGTTGCTGCGTCACCAGCGACTATCGCATTGAGTGGCAGTGGTTCTAGCGCTAACCCTGAAGTGAGTACGGTCTCTTTTAGCTTAAAAGATAAAACCGGTGCGGCGATGGCGGGTGAAACAATTACATATGAATTGTCTACGGAGGTAGGTGGTATCAGTTTATCCAGTCCATCTTCTGTGACGGACGCTGAAGGTATTACGTCTGTGCAGTTAAATGCCGGTGGTGTGAATGTGAGTGTCGTGGTGATAGGGACCGTTGTGGTCACGAATGATGATGGTTCAACGTCGACGACAACCACAACGTCAGATCCTATTGCAATTCTGGGAGGCATTCCTGATCAGAATAGTTTCACGCTCGCGGTGACGACTTTTAACCCAAGGGCCTGGAATTTTGTCGGGACCAATACCGTATTTAGTGTTCGAGCGGCGGATCGTTATAACAACCAGGCGCGTGATGGTACTCAAATTTCTTTTGTGACAAATGGTGGTTCGATTGTCGGTTCATGTGCTTTATCAGGCGGTGCGTGTTCAGTGAACTGGACCGGCCAAAACCCAAGGCCAGCAGGCGGCTTGGCAAAAGTATTAGCCAGAACAACCGGTGAAGAGTCGTTTACGGACTCTAACTCAAATGGTGTTTATGATGTAGGTGAAGCGGTATTAACTAATTTGGATGAAGCCTTTTTGGATGTTGATGGTGATGGAACGCGTAATAATGATAATGAGTTCTTCTCTGATTTTAATAATAGTGGCACCTATGACGCAAAAGTTGGAACAAACTTTCAAGGTACCAATTGCTCGGATGCGGCTGTAGCGGCTGGACATTGCGCTAATTTAGTGGATGTCAGAGATAGTTCGACTATTTGTATGTCGAGTGATAGTGTGGTTGTGAGTGTTGATAACGCTGGACCTTTATTTTTAGGAGAGGAGGCAGGCTTCACGTTTAACTTTACCTTTAGAGATTCTGCAAATGGCATTATGCCAGCGAGTGGTACCACGATATCCACGTCTATCGAAGGCGGTAAGATTGTTTCAGGTGGTACAATGGTTGTACCTAATGCCTGTGCAGATGGCAATGGTGATCCGCTCATTATGACCCGTAGTATTACAATCGAGACGGATGACGATGTCGATACCAATGGTTTGCTTAAAATAACAGTCACAGAAGTAGATGGTGATGTGTTTGATTATACAGTGACATTGAATTAGTCTTTTTACTTAGTTTTCATATTATATTTTAGCTCTCCTTTCCTGGAGGGCTAAGCTTCTCAAAATACCTCTTGCTGTATATCTTCAACAACAATACTATGTGCCTCTTGTAAAAAAAGACTTTAGCCTTATAAACAGTGCTGTCGGGTAAAAGTCTCGTATATCAGTATCCGTAAGGATAATATTCAAAAAATTAATCAAAACTAACGGAGTTGTCTATGGCCTGGAATGAACCGGGTGGTAACCGCAATGATAATGACCCTTGGGGTGGCGGTAATGGTGGAAAGAATCAAGGCCCACCTGATTTGGATGAAGCTTTAAAGCAGATGTTGAATAAGCTGAATGGCTTATTTGGTTCTGGCCCTAAGAAGGGTGGCGCTTCAGGTGGTGGCTCTAGTCAAGGTGCGGGTGGTGTTATCTTTTTTGCGCTGATCTTGTTGGCTGGCTTTTTATTGTTTAAATCTTTTTATACCATTGATGAGCAAGAACGTGGTGTTGTATTGCAATTAGGTGAATATAACCGAACGCTAGAGCCAGGATTGCGCTTTGTTATTCCTGTGGTTGAAAAAGTGATAGCTGTTAATGTGACCAATGTTCGAAATGCTGAGTTGAAGCAAGAAATGCTGACTCAGGATGAAAACGTGGTCGAGATTGAATTAAACGTTCAGTACACCGTTTCTGACCCTGTTGCTTTTGCATTAAGAGTCGAAGACCCTGAGCGGAGTCTACAGCATGCTGCGGAATCAGCGCTTCGTCACGAGGTGGGTAGTACCGACTTGAACCCAATTATGACTGCGGGTCGAGCGATATTAGCTGAAGATGCTAGAGCGCGTTTGCAGAACTTTATGGATACTTATCAAACCGGCATTAACGTTAGTATCGTGAACGTTAAAGAGGCGCGAGCACCTGCTGCGGTTCAAGCGGCTTTTGATGATGTTCAGAAAGCCAACCTGGATAAGGAGCGTTATGTTAACGAAGCAGAAGCTTATGCTAATACGGTTGTTCCTGAAGCGCGTGGTAAAGCTCAAAGGATGCTTGAAGAAGCCAATGCTTATAAAGAGCAGGTGATGGCGCAGGCAGAAGGTGAAGCTTCACGTTTTGAAAAACTCTTGGTGGAATACAAAAAAGCGCCAAAAGTTACCCGTGACCGTTTATATCTTGATGCCATTTCTTCTGTTTATTCTAACAGTAGTAAAGTTTTGGTTGATGTCGAGGGTGGTAATAATATGATGTACTTGCCGCTTGATAAGCTTGTTTCAAATCGAGCATCTTCCGCGAAGAGTAATTATGATGATCAAAATGTTTCTGATATTGCTGATCTGGTAATTGAAGAGCTGCGCGCTAGAAATACGACTCGTACGACAAGGGAGGGCAGATAAATGTCTAAATCCGTAATTATTTCTCTGATTGCCTTAATCGTCACTATTGCAGTATTGACTTCATGTGTTTATGTGGTTGATGAGCGCGAAGTTGCTATTAAACTACAATTTGGTGAAATTGTAGAAACCGATATTAAACCCGGTGTTCATCTTAAACTGCCGTTCTTTCAGAATGTTAGAAAGTTTGATGCACGTATTTTAACTTTGGACTCTCGTCCCGAGCGTTTTCTTACAGTGGGTAAAAAGTTTGTTATCGTCGATTCTTTCATTAAATGGAAGATCATGGATGTGAAAGCTTACTATAAAGCCACTGCGGGTAACCGTTGGCAGGCAACCACTTTGCTTTCAAACTCCACCAATAAGGGTTTGCGAGATGAGTTTGCCTCGCGTAGTTTAACTGAAGTGGTTTCAGGTGAGCGAGATGAGTTGATGGCGATTATTACCGCTAAGCTAAATGAGCAGACGCAAGGTGAATTTGGTATTCAAGTGATTGATGTGCGTGTGAAAGGCATCGATTTACCTGAAGATCTAAGTAAAAACGTTTATCGTCGTATGTCTACCGAGCGTGAGCGTGAAGCGAGAGAAACGCGTTCTCAAGGTAGAGAGTTGGCTGAGGGTATTAAGGCAAATGCTGATAGACAAAGAACTGTGCTTGTAGCTCAGGCTTATCGAGAGGCAGAACAAACGCGTGGTGAAGGTGATGCAAAAGCGGCGAACACCTATGCTTCTGCATTTAACAAGGATTCTGAATTCTATTCTTTTACGCGTAGTTTGAAAGCTTATACAGAAACCTTCTCAGGTAAAGAAGATATTTTGCTGCTTAAACCTGATAGCGACTTTTTTAAGTATATGAAGAACGCAAATGCTAAGTAAGTAATTAGTTTTTGTGTAAAATTAACGCGAATAGGCTAAGCCTATTCGCGTTTTTTTATGGTTTTTGTAATCACCTGTTTTTTTGTTCGCAATAAAACGGTAAAATCGCGTGTTTTTGGTTTTTGGCTTTCTAATTTAGATAGTTGGCAGTTGCACTGGAAACCAAGCTAAATATTTATTTGTATATGAATGTACATACTTGAATAGAACTATCGTACTTAAATAGGTTCGTAGAGAGAGAAACAATGAGTGTATCTGATCGCTGGTTATTACCAGATGGAGTTGATGAGTTATTGCCACCCGAAGCGTGGTCAGTTGAGCTCATGCGTCGTTCTATGTTGGATGTATATTCTAGCTACGGCTATGACTTGGTATCCCCTCCGCTTATTGAATATCTTGAATCTCTACTCACGGGAACGGGTAACGATCTCGACTTACAGACATTTAAGGTAACGGATCAATTAACCGGCCGCTTAATGGGGGTGCGTGCAGATATCACGCCTCAGGTTGCGCGTATTGATGCGCATCTTCTGAGGTCAAAAGGCGTGAGTCGTTTATGTTATGTGGATACGGTTTTACATACACGTCCGGCCCATACCTTAACGAACCGTAGCCCGCTTCAGGTTGGCTGTGAATTATTTGGTGAAGCGAGCCAAACGGCAGATATTGAAATAATCTCACTCATGCTTGAAACATTAAGCATTGCAAATATTCAACGGATTCATATTGATTTGGCTCATGTCGGCATATATCGAGGCCTGATAGAATCCGCTAAACTGGAAGATTGTTTTGACAATAACATTGAAGAGAAGCTCTTTGATGCCTTAAGTAGAAAGTCTATTCCTGAGCTTGAAGTATTGGCTTCCAGTAACCCAGGTAGTCAAGATATAATTTTGCTGATTAGAGATATTGCCAATCTGAGTGGTGGTGTCGAGTCACTTGATAAAATTAAAGGGCAGGTAGAGAGCTTAGCTTTATCCTCTTCATCATCGATCATTGCCGCTATTACTGAACTGCAAAGTATTAGTCAGCAGATTCAGCAGCGTTTTTCGAATGTTGAGATCGGCTTCGATTTTTGTGAATTACGTGGTTATAACTATCACACAGGTATATTATTTTCTGCGTTTAGCTTGGGGTATGGTTATGCTTTGGCTAAAGGCGGGCGCTATGACGATGTTGGCAAAGGTTTTGGTCGGGAGCCAAGTAGTGAATCCCGTCCTGCAACCGGTTTTAGTGCCGATTTAAAGGCCTTGTTAAGAGCTTCTGGGGCAAGTGCAGGTACTCAGTCTATCGAGAGTATTCTGGCGCCAATGGGTACGGATGTTGCGTTGCAAGAGAAAATTACAGAACTTCGCCAATCAACTCGCGTTGTTCAGGCACTGAGTGACGCTGACTTTGAGACGAATGCTCATGGTTGTCAGCAGCATTTGGTAAAAGAAGGTTCTAAATGGCTGGTAAAAAGCTGTTAGTGAAATATTTATGTAAGGGGCAAATGACATGACCCTTAATAAAGAGAGTATTAATTTGGTAAGTTAAATTTTAACTTACTACAAAGGTAATTAAAGCATTTTGCTTTTTCTATGAGAAGAGAAGTTATGGGTAAGAATGTTGTCATTTTGGGCACTCAATGGGGTGACGAAGGCAAAGGTAAAATCGTTGACTTATTAACAGATCAAGTAGCGACTGTTGCTCGTTTTCAGGGCGGACATAATGCTGGTCATACCTTGGTGATAGACGGCGAGAAAACAGTACTACACTTGATTCCTTCAGGTATTCTGCGTGATAACGTAACGTGCTTGATAGGTAACGGTGTGGTGCTTGCGCCTGATGCCTTGTTGAAAGAAATGGCTGAACTGGAAGCCAAAGGTGTTCCGGTTAAAGAGCGCCTGAAGCTGAGTTTAGCGTGTCCGCTTATTCTTCCTTATCATGTTGCTCTTGATCAGGCGCGTGAAATTGCAAAAGGTGCCGATAAAATAGGTACAACAGGGCGTGGTATTGGTCCGGCTTATGAAGATAAGGTTTCTCGCCGAGGCTTGCGTGTAGGTGATTTGGTTGACCCTGAAAGTTTTGCGAAAAAACTAAAAGAGATTATGGAATACCACAACTTTGTATTGGAGCATTTCTACAAAGTTGAGCCTGTCGATTATCAGAAAACCTTAGATGATGTGTTGGAGATGGCTAAGGTTATTCTACCAATGTCAGTTGATGTGACTGATGAGTTACATGCTTACCGTAAGGCGGGTGAAAATATCCTGTTTGAAGGTGCGCAAGGCTCACTACTTGATATCGATCACGGTACCTATCCTTTTGTTACCTCCTCAAATACAACGGCAGGTGGTACCGCTACCGGTAGTGGTTTTGGTCCAATGTATCTGGATTATGTTTTAGGTATTACTAAGGCATACACGACACGTGTTGGTTCAGGTCCTTTCCCGACAGAACTTTTTTGTGAGCAGGGTCGACACCTAGCCGAGAAGGGGCATGAATTTGGTGCTACTACCGGCCGTCCACGCCGTTGTGGTTGGTTTGATGCGGTTGGTCTGCGTCACGCCATACAAATTAACTCTGTTTCAGGTATCTGTTTGACCAAGCTTGATGTATTGGATGGTTTGGAAACTATTCAGGTCTGCGTCGGCTACAAAAATAAAGCCGGTGAAGAGTTAACGCGTCCACCTTTGGATGGTCGTGGTTATGATGATATCGAACCGGTTTTTGAAACCTTGCCAGGTTGGTCTGAAAGTACTTTAGGTGTTCAAAAGCTTGAAGACTTGCCTGAAAATGCTAGAGCGTATATTAAGTACATAGAAGATAAGATTGAAGCGCCTGTTGATATTATTTCGACTGGGCCGGATCGCAATGAAACAATTGTTTTAAGACATCCTTTCGACTAAGTCTTATTTGCTTCTAAAGCATTTAAAGCATCAGCTGAAGAAATTCATCTGATGCTTTTTTGTTTCTGGCGTACTGTTTTTTTCTGAACCGCTTTCTGATGCGTGGTTTTTATTGGCGCTTATTTCTTTGTCGCAATAAAAGTCGCACGCACGGGAGCCGGGTAGCCTTCTATGGTTTTATTGATATCTTCCGGGTCAAGAAAGTCTTTCAAAGACTGAAATAGCATCCATTCGGTAGAGCGTTGTTCATCTAGAGTCGTTTGATTGCTTTCGACACAGCGAATATCTTTGAAGCCTGCGCGTCGCAGCCAAAGCTCAAGCGTGGGTATGCTAGGCAAATACCAGACATTTCGCATCATGGCATAGCGGTCTTCAGGCATCAGTGAATAACCAAGTTCGCCTTCACAAACCAGTGTTTCCAGAACCAATTCGCCACCTTGTCGCAAGGTGCCTTTTAGCTCTAAGAGATGATCTATAGGGGCGCGACGATGATAAAGTACACCCATCGAAAAGGTTGTATCAAAGGCTTCTAGTTGCGGTGTCACATCTTCCATGCGAACGGGCAGTAAATGTATCGGCGCAGTAGGTCCACAGTATTTCTTTAAGGCCTCAAATTGAAATAGAAATAAGAAATTCGGGTCTATGCCTATCACATTCTTCGCGCCTTCTCCTAGCATTCGCCAGCAGTGATAGGCTGAGCCGCAGCCGACATCCAATATTACTCTATTTCTAAGTGGGCTAATGAAATCTTTGATCCGGTCCCATTTCCAGTCTGACCGCCACTCGGTGTCTATGTGGGTGTTAAAGAGCTCGTAGGGGCCTTTGCGCCAGGGAATGAGGCCTTTAAGGGCATCATCCAGTTGAAGCTGGATTTCAGTGTTCAGGGTCTGGTTTGATGCTGCGCCCACTCGAGACTGATTTATGGTTATTTCATCTGGCGATATTTCTGGCAAAGCCTTATAGGCGGCTAGCCAACGGGCTAAATCGCCATGCGGATTTTCTTGCAGTTTATGTTTTAGTAAAGGGATTAATGTATCCAGCCAGGGCGCCAGTTTATTGGTGCGCATAAAACTGAAGAGGTCATCATAAAGCGGGTAAAAATCCATACTTAAGCCTAAACTGATTTGATCGCGATAAGCGAAATGAAATTAAAGCATTGATACCAGGTATGGCTTTGAGCAAAACCCGCGGCAGAAAGTCTTGATTGGTGTGCCTCTAAGGTATCTGGTAGTAATACTTGTTCTAAAGCAGAGCGCTTTTGGCTGACTTCAAGTTCACTGTAACCATTTGCGCGTTTAAAATCCCAATGTAGCTCTTCGAGGTGTGTTTGTTCGTTGGCATCTTCAAAGCATATTTTTTCAGATAGAATTAATACACCACCAGGTTTGAGTGCCGAATATATCTTGCTAAGTAATACCAATCGAGCTTCTGGCGCGATAAATTGTAAGGTGAAATTGAGCGTCACCACAGAACAAGGTTTGAGCTTGAGTTGCGTGATATCTGCGCAAAGTAGCTCAACTGCCGTTTTCTCATTATCAATTTCGATGTAATGGTTGCAGCGTTCAATCATCGAAGGTGAATTGTCTACTGCAATGAGCGCGCATTGTTTGTCTTTTAAACCGTGGCGCATGGAGAGTGTGGATGCACCGAGTGAGCAGCCTAAGTCATAACAGGCAGTACCGTTTTGAGCATAACGTTCGGTGATCAGGCCTATCATGGGGATGATAGTGGTATAACCGGGAACAGAGCGTCGGATCATGTCAGGGAAAACGCGTGCGACAGCTTCATCAAAGGTGAAGTCATTGACTCTGTCGAGCGGGTTTATAAAAATATTGTCAGGTTTATGCTCTTTCATAATGCTTAAATATCGTGCTCTTTCATGGTACTCAAATATAATGCTTAAGTGGTCGTTCGATAAGCTATTTGGGCTGATTAGGAATGCATTTTACACCGCGATTTTTGAAGTCGACTAGCAATCCCTGCATCTGGTAATCGTCATCAGAGGTAATAAATAGGTAGCCAGCATTACATACAGCAGTTTGATTAGAGGGCTTATGTGATAAGCGATAAAGTTTATCTTTCTGCCTTTCTATAAATACAGCTTTATACTCTGCCACCGGCCTATCCTCTTTCTTTTCACTATGCTGAATCATGCCGTTCATTTCTAATGTGATAAAAGTGAGGAAAACAGTCGCAAAGATGGCGAGTACCAAGGTGGTTTTTTTGACCATGTCGTTATTTTTCTGCGTGCTTTGTTCGCTCATTTATATCTCGTCTGTTTGACTGAAAAAGTGTCAGTTTAAAAAAGGTCGGTTTAAAACGTGTCGCTTAAATAGCTGTGGCCTTGAATTTATGGATGCTAAGGATAAAGTTTTAACGGTGGCTCATCCAAAATAGCAAATTGCTCTCTGAGTTCCAGGATATGTTCTGACCAGTAACGCTCCGTATTAAACCAAGGAAAATGCATGGGGAAAGCAGGGTCATTCCAGCGTTTCGCGAGCCAGGCAGAGTAGTGCATCATGCGTAAGGTTCTTAAGGTTTCAATCAGTCTTAATTGCGTGGTATCAAAGCTGCAAAACTCTTCATAGCCCTCAATCAATTCCATCATCTGCTGGGTCTGTTGGATTCTATCGCCTGAAAGCATCAACCATAAATCCTGAATGGCCGGGCCGTTGATGCAATCATCGAAATCGACAAAATGCGCTAAGTCATCACGCCACAGGATATTGCCGATATGGCAGTCGCCATGAAGCTTGATCGGATTAAATGAACACTGATCCCAGATGGACGTCATTTTCTTGATTAAGTCTGCGCTGAGTGTTTCATAGGCAATGCGTAGTGACGCAGATAAGAAATCATTTTCGAGTAAAAATTGCCGGCTATTCACTGCCCAGTCTGCTATCGAAAAGCTCTTTCGATGTTTGAATTTCTCATTGCCCGCGACTTGATGAATGCGGCCGATATTACGCCCAATTCTGAATAAAGTATCAGGAATATCTACTTCTGGTGCGTAGCCGCCTTGACGAGGGAATATTGTGAAACGGAAACCCTTGTATTCATGAAGGGTTTTGCCTGAAATCTCTAAAGGCGGTACCACTGAAATATCATTCTTTAATAAGTCTGCACTAAAATCATGCTCTTCTAGTATGGCTTCATTAGACCAGCGGTGTGGGCGATAAAACTTGGCAATAACCGGCGTTTTATCTTCAATACCCACTTGATATACGCGATTCTCATAAGAATTTAAGCTCAAGATTCTGGAATCGCTATACAGACCAATTGACTCGACGGCATCTAAAACAAAGTCAGGCGTAAGTAGCGCATAAGGGTGGTCTGTATCAAGGTGATTCAAAGCTATGGTATCCAAATTATCAATTTCAGCTAACGAGATGTTGGCCGCAAATAAAGCGGCGCAATTGTAGCATGCTTTAAAAACCAGAGGGTTGAATTATAAACACCTGGAACGTTAAAAGTAGTCTATTGTTATCTCTGTGAAATATCTGATTTCACCAAATTATAATAATGATCAGTACTTTTTAATCGGAGAGCACTCATGGAACAGCAACTACTTGACTTATGGCAGTCTATCGAAGAACCCGTCACTTTGTATGGCGGCCAGGTTTTGCTGGCAATTTTAGCGCTGATCATTGGTTGGTGGATCGTTAGTAAGTTGACCAAATGGGTTAGCCTGTCGCTTCATAAAAATATGCCTGATGAAACCTTGGCTAAGTTTTTCGCCAGTGGTGTTGAAATCGTATTAAAGACTCTCTTGGTCATCAGTGTTGCGTCAATGGTCGGGATTGAAACCACCTCCTTTATTGCTGTTTTGGGTGCGGCGAGTTTGGCAGTTGGCTTAGCTTTACAAGGGAGTTTATCCAATTTTGCAGGGGGCGTGATGGTGCTGATTTTTCGTCCTATCCAGGTAGGCGAATATGTTAGCGCGCAAGGCCATGAAGGGACGGTGAAAGATATCGGTATTTTTGTGACGACACTACTAACCTTGGATGAAAGGGTCATTATTTTACCTAACGGGCCTTTGGCAAATGGCAGCATTACTAACTACTCTAGAAACGAAACACGCGCAGTTGAGATCGCGATCGGTATTAGTTATTCCGATAACATAAAGCAAGCCAAAGAAGCGATGGAGCAAGTGTTACGCAATGACCCTCGAATTTTGAATGAAAAAGCCAATTTAGTCGGTGTATCAGCCTTAGGTGAAAGTTCGGTAGATTTTTTGATCAGGGCTTTTGTCCGTAACGAGGACTATTGGGGTCTTTATTTTGATCTGCGGCCGTTACTTAAAGACGCGGTTGAAGCGGCGGGCGCGACAATTCCTTTTCCTCAACGCGATTTGCATATGGTAAAAGACGCGGGTTGAGCGGCTATCATTAGAAAACTGTGCAGCTTATATCGCTAAACTTTTGCCGCCTTACCTCTTATTTAGATGTTAGGTGGCATTGATGTAAGGTGGAATTAAAGTGGCTGGAATAAGTCTAGCTGAACTTGCTCATTCACTGGCTCCGATGTAACAAGACGAACCCCCATGCCCAGCAAGCGGATAGGCTTTTCACTACGCCTCCAGGCTTGCCTTAACATTCGGGAATAGTCAGCGGTATCTCGCCAGGCGCTTTGGCTTATTGGCAGTGACGGTGAGATCATTTCTTCAAGTGTCGTTTGAGTGAAATCATTAAATTTAACTTTTACGAAACGCTTATTTAAACGAGTGTCAGCTGATAGTTTGTCGGCTCTTTCACATAACTCATTAAATACCCTTTCAGAATTCTTTAAAATTTCATCAATTGTTTGTAAGTCTTTCGAGAACGTATACTCGACAGATAATGACTTTCGAATACGTGTGGTTTGTACTGGGCGATTATCTACCCCTCTTGCTAGCTGATATAACCTTGAGCCATAAGATCCAAACTTTTGTATCAGATACGCTTCCTCAAATTTATATAGATCACCACAGGTATGAATATTTAGATCATTTAGTTTTTTAGTGGTTACTTTGCCGACACCATTTATCTTATTAACGGGTAGCGACTGAATAAAACTGTGTATCTGATCTGGCGTGATAACAAATAAACCGTCTGGTTTCTCCCAGTCACTGGCGATCTTAGCGAGAAATTTATTCGGTGCAATGCCTGCCGATACGCACAAATTAAGCTCATTTTTGACATCCCGGCGAATCGCTTCGGCAATTCGGGTTGCGCTGCCATTAAAGTGAGCCGAGTCAGATACATCTAAATAGGCTTCATCTAATGAAAGTGGCTCTATGATATCGGTATAACGAAGCATGATTTCACGAATTTGGTTTGAAACCTGTTTATAAAGCGGGAAGTTAGGTGTGACAAACACTAGATCAGGGCATATCCTCAAGGCATGGGAAGACGCCATGGCTGAATGCACGCCAAACTGTCTTGCGATATAGTTGCACGTGGCAATGACGCCGCGTCGACTGGGCTGACCGCCAACGGCAACCGGGGCATTCGCGAGTAGGGGGTTCTCTCTAATCTCAACAGATTTTCCTAACTGCGTATTTGGTGCGCTAATGTTGTCAAATTTACTAACTCCAGCACCAACTGCTACAGGCTTCCCATACAACTAGGGGGGGCTCTAATTTCTACGGACGCATAAAAAATAACGAGTAAAAAATGTAAGTTGGTGCGTGAGTGAGTGAATATTATATCAGGCCTTTGAAATTGGTACCTCAAATTCTAGAAGTTCACTTATCAAAGCTTGCTTGCAAATATTTTCCATAATAAGAATTAAAAACAACCCTAAACACAACACAAGAATATCATTTAAAACGTCCATAGCTAGACAAAAAGTGTAAGTGAATTTCATGCTTAATCTGCGCGGTTTCTCTCAATGCTATAATAGGACTCGTCTCCTTAGACAGAAGTGTTCGGAAACAGTGGATATCATTACTCGAACTAAACATTGTTTAGTTTAGGTGTAAAGTCAGGCGCTCTACCTGACCTATAGAAAGAGAAGTTTCAATTAGAGCGTACAATTACCGAGTTCTAGCTGAGTCGGTAAAGTGCCATATATAGTCTTTGAACCTTAATAATCTATACTTTTAATTGTTGAGGTTATGTGCTCTTTGCTTACGAATATTGTGCCATCATCATTTAATGATCACCGCTTTTCTTTCGAAGCATTGAGTTACTTTACTCAAAACGAATACTCAGGGCT
>Ga0105348_1000052_pt1 | contig 79723 bp, 77 predicted proteins | sample EN8Hudsemesocosm_2_FD_83504 | JGI IMG/M metagenome (GOLD analysis project Ga0105348, IMG submission 83504) | Methane-oxidizing microbial communities from mesocosms in the Hudson Canyon - EN8C Hudson Canyon | ecosystem: Environmental > Aquatic > Marine > Cold seeps | place: Hudson Canyon... | reverse complement strand
TAAGAAGCCACCGAACAAGCCAAACATCCAGCCTGCACTGTACATGACCGCAATCAAAATAAAGATCATTTCGCCTGCATACATGTTCCCGAAAAGTCGTAAGCCAAGTGAAAAAGGCTTTGCTAATAAACCGACTAATTCCATAAATAAGTTCACTGGGATAAACGCCCAATGGTTAAAAGGGTGCATGGTCAATTCTTTAGTAAAGCCACCAATGCCTTTAATTTTAATCGAGTAATACAACATTAAGATAAATACGCCTAAAGCCATACCCAATGTAATATTTGGATCCGTTGAAGGAACAATTTTCTGATAACCAATACCAACAAAACTTAATAACCATGGAATTAAATCAACAGGAATTAAATCCATTAGGTTCATAAAGAAAACCCAAACAAAAATCGTTAGCGCTAAAGGTGCAATCAAGGGGTTGCGACCGTGAAACATATCTTTCACGTTGCCATCAATAAACTCTACAATAATTTCTATAAAGTTCTGAAATCGACCAGGAACATCACTACTTGCTGATTTTGCTACAGAGCGAAACATCAGGCAAAAAATAAGGCCTAAACCAAAAGACCATAATAAACTATCGACGTGAAAAGCACTAAAGCCCATTGCTGAAGCTTCATCTGCGCCATGAGCCATGCGCCATACACTTTCAGTAATGATGTTACCGCTTTCATCTGTAACAGCTGGCATTTTACCAAAAGTAAGATTACTTAGGTGATGTTGGATATATTCCGTGGTGGTTTGAGTTCCGCCTGACATAATTTATGGGCCTACACTTATAATTAAAAATTCAGTTTTATGTTTAGTATTCGTTTGCAAACTCTACTTATAATCTTTAAATAAATAAGGAGAAAAGCAATTCAATATCAAAACACCTATAAAGGTTGAATACAGAGCAAAGAAATCAACTGGCTTAATAAATTTAAACACCAGTGCAAAACTCACTGCAATAACTAGAATCTTTGTCGATTCACCTTTATAAAAATTTATGACTACATTTTGAATGGCATGCGCACCCGCATATAAAAAAGCCTTAAATCCAAAATACAGTTGTGGGAGTGCAAATATGATCCCACCGATAAGCGAAGAGTATGCCGCAACGTAACCGCTTATTATTAATAAAACGAGTGAAAAGCTTACTGTAAGTAGCATTTGCACTATAAAAATTTTGTAAATAGGTGGTCTATTAACCAATGTTGTGCGTTTTGCTGCCAATACTAAACATCTCTTGTTGATGCTTCGTTAAAATAACTGCTTACTTATTTTTATATTTTTCAGTTCTTTCGTACTAGGCGTAAATGTAAAATCGCTCAAACCACAATTACTATTTGCTTAAAGACTTTTCTAGCCCTTTTCAAGCGAGGCAGATTATAGGGGTATTAATCCGTGCATACAACCATTCTCAAAGAGAATATGTCATCTGTTACAAAAAAATCGACTATTTTTCACCCAATTTAACTTTCAACCAAATTGCTATAATTATTCACTCTTCTCAATAATTATAAAAAATCTAATTAATATGATGTAGAATTCCGTCAAGTTCATCTAAGGAGTTGTATTTAATCACTAACTTCCCCTTACCTTTTACTGAATAATCAATTTTAACAACTGCACCAATTTTTTCTGAAAGCTCTTCTTCCAAGCGAACAACATCAGTATTTGTTTTTTCCGGTTTAGGTTTTTCTTCAGCAGATTTTTCATTTTGTAGCTTTCTTACCACTGCTTCTGTTTGTCTAACTGACAAAGCTTTGCTTTCAACTTGTCTTGCTACTAGGACTTGTTGCTCCGGAATTAGCGATAGCATAGCCCGGCCATGGCCCATTTCCAGATCACCATGTTCAAGCATCAGTTTTACTTCATCCGTCAGATGAATTAAACGCAATAGATTTGTCACTGTTGAGCGCGACTTACCAACTGCTTCAGCCACTTCCCCCTGCGTTAGATCAAACTCTTCTTGAAGACGTTGGAGTGCTATCGCTTCCTCCATTGAGTTCAAATTCTCACGTTGAATATTTTCTATTAATGCCATCGCTACGGCAGCATCATCAGGGACGTCACGTATAATTGCGGGTACACGGTCCAAACTGGCAAGTTGTGCCGCACGCCACCTTCGTTCTCCGGCAATAATTTCATAATCACCATCATCTACTGCTCTTACAATAATAGGTTGCATAATACCTTGTTGACGAATAGATTCAGCTAGCTCTTCAAGCGCTTCAGGGTCCATATCCCGACGTGGCTGGTATTTTCCTCGCTTTAATAGTTCAACCGGCAACTGTTTTAATTCGCCATCGGATATTTCTGTTTTACTCAGATTGATACTCGTGCCTTTTAATAAAGCACCTAGCCCTTTTTCACCTAAGCCTCTTTTTTTCGCCACGTATCAATTCCTATTTCATTTATGCGTTATTTATAAAAGACAGTTTTTAAGCTTCGACAAGTTGTCGTTTTTTTGCTTCTGCTTTGGTTTTTCTTACGATTTCACCAGCAAGGGCTAAATATGCAATGGCACCTTTTGAAGCTTTATCATAATGAAGTGCAGACATGCCATGACTCGGAGCTTCTGCAAGTCGTATGTTTCGAGGAATAGCCACTTTATAAACTTGATTACCAAAATATTCTTCCAGCTCTTGTGATACGTCTCTGGTTAAACTGCTTCTGGGGTCATACATGGTTCTTAATATCCCGGAAATCACGATATTGGGATTTATTGACTCACGAATTTGTTCAATCGTACTCATTAACGCAGCGAGACCTTCCAAGGCATAATATTCACACTGCATGGGAATAATCACACCATCTGCTGCTGACAGTGCATTGACCGTAAGCATATTCAAAGAGGGTGGACAGTCTATCAATATAAAATCATAGTTGTCGCGGACTTGGCTTAAAACAATTTTTAAACGATGTTCGCGACCAATTTCGTTTAATAGCTCAACTTCAGCCGCGGTAAGGTCACCATTTGAAGGAATAACATCATAGGCACCTATTTCTGACCGAGAAACAACCTCACTAAAATCAGCTTTTTTCGTGAGCAAGTCATAAGCACTAAGTTCAACTTCATTTTTATTCACCCCGCTCCCCATTGTGGCATTACCTTGGGGGTCAAGATCAATCATTAAAATACGACGCTTGGTCGCAGCTAAAGATGCAGCTAAATTTACGGTCGTCGTTGTTTTACCGACACCACCTTTTTGATTCGTCACTGCGAAGATTTTTGCCACACATGCCTCTATTAACTTAGTTTTCTGCTCTTTCTATAATAATTAAATGTCGCTGTTCAACACAACCAGGAACATGTAATTGAATCGATTCTTTTATTTCAAACGTGGAGGGGATATCATTTGCCTCTGATTCTGGCGCTAATCCCTTCATTGCTAAAAACTGTCCCTTATCTGCTAGTAAATGAGCGCATAGATCTACCATATTACCTAATGCAGTAAATGCTCTGGACAGTATTTGATCAAACTTTTTGCCGACTGCTGCTTCTTCTACACGCCCATTAAATACCTGAACATTGTCCAAGCCAAGCATGATTTTGCATTGTGTCAAAAATCTGGTTTTTTTCCCATTGCTATCCAGTAATAAAAAATCAATTTCCGGATAAAGTATCGACATTGGAATGCCGGGCAGGCCTGGACCAGTACCAACATCAAGAATATTATGATCTTCACCTAATTTATTTTTATTCATTCTTATATACGGTGCAATACTCAACGAATCAATTAAATGCTTGGTGAGCATTTCTTTTGGGTCACGGATGGCTGTTAAGTTATAAGCTTTATTCCACTTAACCAGCAATTCTAAATAGTTTATTAATAATTCAGCTTGGTTTTCACTCAATTCAAGTCCAATAATTTTTGCTGAATCAAATAAAGCCATTTTAAATTCTTGGCGGTTAATATTTGAAGCAGCCATTAGCTTACCTCATTATTTAAAGTATTCTTTTGAGCTCTTTTTTTCAAATAGACCAGAATTAAGGTTACTGCCGCTGGTGTCATACCTGGAATTCGAGATGCTTGAGCAATGGTTTCCGGTTTTACATCGAATAACTTTTGCTTAATTTCATTGGATAAACCTGAGATCGTTTCATAATCAAAATCAATTGGTAGTTTTGTATTTTCATTACGTTTTAGGCGCTCAATTTCATCCTGCTGGCGGCTAATATAACCATCATACTTAATTTGTATTTCAATTTGTTGTGATACAACAGTTGGAACACTTTCTTCAGGGTTCATTGCAGCAGTAATTTCAGTGATATGACCAATATTTATTTCTGGTCGCCTAACTAGATTCGCTAAACTGTATTCATGCTTTATTGGTCGATCCAGATACTTATCTGCAATATCACCACCAACAGAACCTGGCTGAACCCAAGTTGATTCAAGCCGATTAGTCTCTTTTTCAATCGCTTCTTTTTTATTTGAAAAAGAAGCCCAGCGTTCATTTCCTACAGTACCTAAGTTTCGACCTGTTTCTGTTAAACGTAAATCAGCATTATCCTCTCGGAGTAATAATCGGTACTCCGCACGACTGGTAAACATACGGTAAGGCTCGCTAGTTCCAAGTGTGATTAAATCGTCCACTAAAACCCCAATATAAGCTTCATCACGTCGAGGGCACCAAACCGTCTCCCCTTTAACTTTCAAGGCAGCATTTGTTCCTGCAAGCAAGCCCTGTGCTGCCGCTTCTTCATAGCCTGTGGTGCCGTTAATTTGGCCTGCAAAATATAAGTTCTCAATAAATTTGGTTTCAAGGCTATGTTTTAAATCTTGTGGATTAAAATAATCATACTCAATGGCATAACCCGGACGGGTTATATGTGCATTCTCAAAACCTTCAATAGAACGAATCAAGTCAATTTGAACATCAAATGGCAAGCTGGTTGAAATACCATTTGGATAAAGTTCATGTGTGGTTAAACCTTCTGGTTCCACAAAAATTTGATGTGAATCTTTATCTGCAAAACGATTTATTTTATCTTCAATAGAAGGGCAATAACGTGGTCCTGTACCTTCAATCACACCTGTATACATTGGTGAGCGATCAAACCCGGACCGAATAATATCGTGTGTACGTTCATTTGTACGCGTAACGTAACAACAAATTTGCTCGGGATGCTGAGCTAAGCTTCCCATATAAGACATGACAGGTGTAGGAGTATCACCAGGTTGTAAACCCATCACTGAAAAATTAACACTGCGTGCATCAATTCTGGGAGGGGTTCCTGTTTTGAGTCGCCCAACACGAAAGGGCATTTCTCGTAAACGTTTAGCTAAAGAAATTGAGGGTGGGTCGCCTGCACGTCCACCGGAGTGATTATCCAAACCAATGTGTATCACGCCGCCCAAAAACGTACCGGTAGTTAGTACGACAGTATGAGCGTGAAAGCGAACACCCATGTTCGTCACGACGCCCGTCACCCGATCACCTTCAACTAATAAATCATCAACAGATTGTTGAAAGATTTCAAGGTTTTCTTGATTCTCAAGCATATCGCGTATTGCAGCTTTATATAAAATACGGTCAGCTTGGGCTCGAGTCGCTCGAACAGCAGGTCCTTTACGACTATTTAAAATCCGAAATTGAATACCTGATAAATCCGTCGCCCTAGCCATCGCGCCATCTAAGGCATCAATCTCTTTTACTAGATGACTTTTGCCAATTCCTCCAATTGCCGGATTACATGACATTTGACCCAAGGTTTCAATATTGTGGGTTAACAGCAAAGTTTGACTGCCCATCCGTGCTGCCGCCAAAGCCGCTTCAGTCCCCGCATGGCCACCACCAATGACGATCACATCATAATGTTTGCGATAATCCACTTATTAACCTCACTTCTCAATAAAATAGCGCCGCATTATAAAGAGTCGCAGCCTTAATTTCAGTAAAAATCGTGCAAATAATAGTCAACACTTGATTTATTGATGTTTCAGGCAGTCTAGATAAGGCATCACGCCCCTAAATTTAAAATAATAATTAGTTCAACCAATCATTTTTATTGTTTATCAACGGCTTATCGCTCTTATATAAATAAGTTATCAAACAACTTATCCACAGGATAAAATATTAATAGCATTAATAAAAGCATATAACTTACTGATTCATATATAGTTTGTTATTTATCACAATTTTAGTGGGTAAGTTAGTAAAACTTATCCACAACTTTAAGTTACTAATATTCAAGCACTTTCTTGTAATAGCTTTTGAACCTTTATTTGTAGGTCAAGTGCTTTTAAATTAGCTGGTGAAACTGGCGCGCTTGAAATAATATCAATACGTGACCAGAAACGTTTAGGCGTTGTAGTAAACGCAGCGCCATCTTTGTGGCTGAAGAAGCTTCCCCATAGGCCTTTTAAAGCAAAAGGAATCACTGGAACCGGGTCACTAGCAAGTATTGTTTCAATTCCATTTTTGAATTCATTCATTTTTCCATCCTTGGTCAGTTTGCCTTCCGGAAAAATACACACCATTTGACCATCTTTTAATGCACCTGAAATATCTGTAAACGCTTGATGGTATATTTGTTCACTCTGGTGCTTTGGAGCAATAGGGATCGCTTTGACTAGCTTAAAAAACCAGCCAATCATCGGATTTTTAAATATATTATGGTCCATCACAAAACGAATCGGCCGTGGACATGCTCCAGCTATCAATAAAGCATCAACAAAACTTACATGGTTGCAGACAATTACAGCAGCGCCTTCTTTTGGGATATATTGTAAATTATGATGGCTTACACGATAAATACTATGGGATAAAATCCACACAACAAAACGCAGTGCAAACTCATCAACCTGATAGAAGACATAACAACAAATAACGATATTCATAATGGCGATCACTAAAAAGAAATCACTGATCGACAAGCCCATCATCCCCAAAAAAACCATACCAACAATCGCGCTTCCTACCATAAACAGTGCATTCATAATATTGATCACTGCGATGGTTCTTGCACGATAGTCTTCTGGTGCACGCTCTTGAATAAAGGCATAGAGTGGCACAATAAAAATACCACCAGAGACACCAATTCCGGCGAGATTCGTTAATAAAATCCAATTACTTTTTATATCTAAAAACATCAGCCATGAGATGGCTTCTATTGGACGTTCAGGAATAGAAAAATATAAACCCACGCCAAAAATTGTTAAGCCTAAAGCTCCAATAGGAACAATCCCTAGCTCAACACGAGAATTAGATAATTTTTCACATAACATTGAGCCAAAACCAATCCCTAAGGTAAAGACTGCTAAAAGAAGCGTAACTAGTGATGAGTCACCATTAAGGATTTCTTTTGAGAAGTTTGGAAATTGCGTTAAGTAGGCAGCCCCTAAAAACCAAAACCATGAAATAGCCATAATTGCTAAGTATATAGGTCTATTCTGACGTGTTGTTTTAATCAATTCATGAGTCGTTGTAATAGGATTATAAGAAACCTTTAAATCAGGAATACTTGATGCAGCATGAGGGATAGAGCGACTAACCATATAGCCAATAAGCGCCAGAACGACTACCAGAGTGGAAGTGATTTGTAAGTAGGCATCAAATTGCATAATGATGCCGGCACTTATGGTCGCCACCAAAATAGCAACAAACGTCCCCATTTCAACTAATGCATTCCCTCCAACTAACTGCTCTGGCTTTAAATGTTGAGGTAAAATTGCATATTTTGCTGGACCGAAAAAGGTAGATTGCGTTCCCATTAAAAAAAGTAACACTAAAAGAAATATATATTGCTCGAGCATAAAACCGATTGCAGCGGCAAACATAATTATAATTTCTAAAAACTTTATTTTACGAATCAACGATGACTTTTCATATTTATCAGTGATTTGACCCGCAATGCCTGAGAATAAGAAAAAAGGTAAAATAAATAATCCAGCAGCTAAATTTAGAACTAAATTTATATCCATCCCCAAAGCATCTGATGCATTAAAAGCGATGATCAGCATGAGTGTGTTTTTATAAATATTGTCGTTAAATGCCCCTAAAAATTGTGTCGTAAAAAAAGGGCCGAAGTTTTTTGATTTTAATAATGCGGACTGGCTCATCCTTGATTCCATTTATAGTTATTAATTATTTTAAATAATAGAAAGACAAAATATTATTTTCCAATACAAAAACTACTGAATATTTCACCTAATAAGTCATCTGGCGTGAACTTTCCAGTAATTTCACTTAAAGCATCTTGAGCAACTCTAAGTTCTTCGGCTAGTAATTCGCCAGCATTCATATCTGTCAGCTGATTTCGCCCAGTCATCACTGCATTCACAGCTTTATCTAAGGAATCCAAGTGGCGTCTTCGGGCTGTAAAAGAACCTTCATTAGCAAAGCTAAACCCAACACAGTCTTTCAAGTGTTCTTGTAAAAAAGATAAGCCATGCTTTGTTTTGGCAGAAATTGATATGACAGGGTAGGGTCCATTTAAATTTAATGAGGCTTCTTCATTAAGTTTATCCACTTTATTTCGAACAATACTTAAATGATCAGTACGAGCTAGTTTCTCAACAAATTCTATCCAATGACCATCTTTATTTTGATCATCTAGTTTAGTTGCATCCGTGACTAATAAAATACGATCTGCTTGTTCTATTTCTTTCCAGGCCCGATCAATACCAATCTGTTCTACTTCATCATCACTTTCACGCAAACCTGCAGTATCGATGATATGTAAAGGCATACCATCAATGTTAATTTGCTCTTTCAACACATCTCTTGTTGTACCTTCAATAGATGTGACGATAGCTGAATCTTTACCCGCTAAGGCATTCAATAAGCTCGACTTTCCAGCATTAGGCTTGCCAGCGATCACAACCCGAATACCTTCCGTCAATAATGCACCCTGATTTGCATTTTTAAAAAGTAAATTAAGTGTTTCAAGTAAAGTATCTACTTGTTCTAACACATTTGATTCAGTTAAAAAATCGACTTCTTCTTCAGGAAAATCAATCGCTGCTTCAACAAAAATTCTGAGTTTAATTAATTGCTCAACAATGTCATTGACCTGTTTTGAAAATTCACCTTGTAGAGAACGAAGAGCGCAACGAGCTGCTTGCTCGGAAGTACTATTAATTAAGTCTGAAATTGCTTCTGCTTGCACCAAGTCTAGCTTGTCATTAAAAAAAGCTCGTTGTGAAAACTCACCCGGTTCTGCTAGCCGTCCACCTAATTGAAGAATTGTTTTTAATAACAAATCTAAAATAACCGGACCACCATGAGCTTGTAATTCAACTATATCTTCGCCAGTAAAAGAGTGAGGATTTTTGAAGTAAATCGCAATGCCTTGATCTAGGCGTTGTTTTTCGAAATCAAGAAAATCGCAATAGTGTGCAAATCGTTTTTTTGGTGTGAAGCCCAGAATAGCTTCAGCAATTGTCAGGGCGTGTGGCCCTGAAATTCTAACTATACCAACACCACCACGACCAGCTGCCGTAGCAATAGCCGTAATGGTATCTGGGTGATAAAGCGTCATACGCTATTGCCGCGTTATTCGTTAAGGATTAGCTTTTTCAATTTGTCGAGTAATTACCCACTGTTGAGAAATCGACAATATGTTGTTTACTACCCAGTAAAGTACAAGACCTGCTGGGAACCATAAGAAGAATACCGTCATCATAACAGGCATTATTTTCATAATTTTAGCTTGCATTGGATCTGGTGGCGCAGGGTTCAATTGCATCTGAATAAACATACTTACACCCATAATTATAGGCAATATGAACAAAGGATCTTTCACCGACATATCGGTAATCCAGAACATAAAGGGTGCATGGCGAAGTTGAACACTTTCTAATAAAACCCAATATAAAGCGATAAATACTGGCATTTGTACCAATATTGGCAAACAGCCACCAAGCGGATTAATTTTTTCTTTCTTATAGAGCTCCATCATAGCCTGAGACATTTTTTGTCGATCATCGCCATATTGCTCTTTCATGGTTTTAAGCTTAGGTGCAACTCGGCGCATATTAGCCATTGAGCGATAACTCGCTGCCGATAACTTGAAGAATAAAGCTTTCACTACTAAAGTGACCAAAATAATCGCAAAACCCCAGTTTGCAACTAAACCGTAGAAGAAATCGAGCAGTAAAAATAGAGGGGTAGCTATAAAAAACAGCCAGCCAAAATCAACCGTCAAGTCCAGGTTAGGTGCAATGACTTCCAAGCGCTCAATTATTTTAGGCCCAAGATATAGCTCCGCAGAAACAACACCTGATTGACCCGCTTCAACTACGGTTGCAGGGCTAATAAAGCCCATTAGATATAAACCGTTGCGAACTTTACTCTGGTAAGTGTGTTTTACTTCTGCATTTGGAATCCAGGCACTTAAAAAATAGTGTTGAATAAAGGAAATCCAACCACCTTGAATCTGAGAGTTAATGGGTGTTTCAACCATGTCATCAAAGTCATATTTTTCATAGGGCTTTTCTTTGCTAGAAATTGCCATGCCTAAGTAAGACTGCATGCCCATACTGCTTTGTTGAGAAGGGTCGCCGCTGTTATCACGTACAATTTTACCTGAAAAATTTCCTTCCCAGACAAGTGTTGATTCATTATTGATGATATAAGAAACTTCTAGCAAATAATCATTACGCTGAAACTGATAGCGTTTAATAATTGAAACACCAGTCTGATCTATATAATTAAGGTCAATCACTAACTCATTTTCACCTTCAGACATTTCATAATGTGTAGATGTACTTGAATAAGTAGGCATTGGACCATTTTTTGACGAATCAAAACCGTTTTTACCAAACAAGCCACTTTCAACAACATAATGACGCGTAGAATTTGATTCCAGTAAGGGTAACGCTTGTTCAGAACCTAAGACTATTTTGTATTCTGGCATTGCCGCAAAAATAACATTGCCGCCTTTAAGATCAATTACCACATCCAAAACATCTGTTTTAACACTAATTGTCTTATTTTCTGTCGTTAGATTTGATTCAGAACGGATTGAATCAGTACTACCAGAAGAAACCGAATTATTTTCTTCAGGTATTGTAAATTCTGATTGTTCGGTATCTGTTTGTTGTGAGGCTTGCGGCGATGATGATTCTATCGATGCTGCGGGATAAACAGGTGTGGCTGCTTTTTGTGCTGGGGTTTGCCCGTAATCATCATTCCAAGCAAGTATTAGTAAATATGAAACAATTGCTAAGCCTATAAAAATAATGCCGCGTTTAACATCCATAATAGTTAACTACCAATTAGTATTAATTTTTTTAAACGTACCCTAAAGGTTACGCTTTGTTTTATTACAATGAACCTGACTACAAGTTTTACGTGAGTCATTTGTTTTTTCACTAGAATGACTATTTAATTCTGGTACAGGATCTAGCCCGCCTTCACATCCCGGATGGCATCTTAACACACGAAGGATGGCAAGAAAGCTTCCTTTAAAAACACCATGTACTTTTATTGCTTCAACAGCATATTGAGAACAAGAAGGGTAATAACGGCAAGAGGGACCAAATAATGGACTTATAAAAAGTTGATAAGCGCGAATTAGACTTATGACAAGCTTTGACACAATGGCTCTAAGCATAATGAAATAGCTAGTTATTGAATGTAAAAACCAAACGTAAGTCAAAAATCAGGAGTGATTTACTTTTCGGCTTAATTTAAGCCATAAATATTGAAGTTCAGCAGTGCAATCAGCATTATCAATACGATCAATACCTTTTTTAGCTAGTACAATAATATCTATATTTGGCATTGAAGACTGCTTAAGTCTAAATGATTCTCTTAGCAGCCGTTTTATCCGATTCCTTTGCACTGCTAGCTTTACATGTTTTTTAGCTACAATAATTCCAAGCCTAGCTTTAGGTAAAGCTTTACCGCGAGCTAAGATTAAAAAGTGTTTACTTGATACTCTTACATCAACGGCTTGAAAAACATCACTATAATCCCCCGAATTTAGCAATCTTGCTGACTTCGGGAAATGAAAACTTGTAGACAGATTCGAACTAATCAAATTCAATCTTAAGCGCTTAGAACTTTACGACCCTTAGCTCTACGTCTGTTTAAAATCTGACGTCCGCTTTTTGTTGCCATACGAGCTCTGAAGCCGTGTGTACGCTTTCGCTTAAGAACGCTAGGTTGGAATGTTCTTTTCATTTCCAGTACTCACAAATTGTTAGGTTGAAAAAATAGGAGCGAGATTGTACGTTTTTTGAGTTCCAGTATCAAATCTTTTTTCTAGTTCTTTTTAAAGGTCTTTGGTCATTAATAATATAATTTATATATCTTTTTATTATTATGTTTTATTAGTGAAGATGATTTTTGTGGATATCATTAAAAATACTAAATAAATCATTAAGTTATAGGAAGTATAAACATATGGTTAAATACGGTATTACCCTTGAATTTAAAGTGAATAAAACTTGGATAACTTTTCATTTAATTAATCCACAGGTTTATTACTATAGTTTTCCACAAGTTAAATTTTAATTTTTTTTTAAAGAAGGTAAATTATTATTTAAAAAATATATTTGTGCACAAGGCTGTGTACTAATAAAGCATCTATTTGATTTTAAAGAATAAAGATATACACACCCTGTTTATTCATACGAAAATAAGCCTAGCGATTGTAGGCATTAACCGTTAAAATTTACCAACTTTCATATATCTATGCTTTCTCAAATATTGAGTATCTTTTATTAGCATTCAAGTTTAGATATTTTTTATAGAAACTAGTCAGATTCTACTTATTAATAAGTTATCTAATAATGAAAGTTTAATCGCTAAGGATTGAGCAATAATTTAAAATTTTAAGAAATGAGAGACTAAGTGCAAGATACTGTTTGGGCTGATTGTTTAATTAAACTAAAAGAAGAGTTGCCAGGGCAACAATTCAATACCTGGTTAAGGCCGCTTCAAGGTGAGTATAAACAAAATACGTTACATCTATATGCACCTAATAAATTTGTACTTGACTGGGTTAAGGAAAAATTCCTTCGGCGTATTTATGAATTACTTTCCGAACATAGCGGGAATGATGAACCTTCAGATGTAAAATTAAAAATAGGCTCATTATCAAACCAAAACGATGCACCTAAAAAAGTATCAAGAGCTGTAAAAACTGCCAGCAAAGGTATTAACAAGCCTCCAACACCAAATCAATCAATAGATAGACGGGTGGATGTAGAAGGTGGAATCAAACACCAAAGTTTTTTAAATCCAAATTTTACATTTGATACCTTTGTTGAAGGTAAGTCTAACCAACTTGCCCGTGCTGCTTCTGTTCAGGTAGCAGAAAACCCTGGTGGTTCCTATAACCCCTTATTTCTATATGGTGGAGTAGGTCTTGGTAAAACTCACCTTATGCACTCAGTGGGTAATGAAATTGTTCGGAAAAATCCAAATGCAAAAGTAGTTTACCTTCACTCAGAAAGATTTGTCGCTGATATGGTTAAGGCGCTTCAAATGAATGCGATTAATGATTTTAAACGTTATTATCGTTCTGTTGATGCTTTATTAATTGATGATATTCAGTTTTTTGCCCGAAAAGAGCGCTCCCAAGAAGAGTTTTTTCATACATTTAATGCCTTACTTGAGGGGGGTCAACAGATGATCCTCACTTGTGATCGTTACCCTAAAGAAATAGACAACATGGAAGAGCGTCTTAAGTCACGTTTTGGTTGGGGCTTGACGGTTGTCGTTGAACCACCGGAGCTTGAAACGCGTGTTGCTATTTTGATGAAAAAGGCCGAGCAAAATAAAGTAGCTTTAAATAGTGAGTCAGCATTCTTCATTGCTCAAAAAATTCGTTCTAATGTTCGTGAACTTGAAGGCGCATTAAAACTGGTTGCAGCAAATGCTCATTTTACAGGCCAAGATATAACACCTGTATTTATTAGAGAGTGCTTAAAAGATTTATTAGCTTTGCATGATAAGCAGGTTAGTATTGATAACATACAGCGTACAGTGGCAGATTATTACAAAATAAAAGTAGCTGACTTACTTTCGAAGAGGCGTACACGCTCGGTAACACGGCCTCGCCAAATGGCGATGGCTCTAGCGAAAGAATTAACAAACCACAGCCTACCTGAAATAGGGGATGCTTTTGGAGGCCGTGATCATACAACGGTTCTTCATGCTTGTAGAAAAATTGTTGAACTTCGTGACAGCGATGCTGGTATACGAGAAGATCACCATAACTTTATGCGAACATTAACGACTTGATTGAGACGAGCCGATAACAATGAAATTAACGATAAACAGAGAAGATATTCTGACACCCCTTCAAATAATTTCGGGTGTGGTAGAGCGCAAACAAACTATGCCAGTACTATCAAATATATTATTGATAGCAGAACAAGGTAATGTGTCCCTTACCGGAACAAATATGGAAGTTGAGTTAGTTTGTAAGCTTGATAATGTTCAGGTTGAAGTGGAAGGTCAAATAACAATACCTGCACGTAAACTTGTAGATATTTGTCGTTCTCTTAAAAGTGACGCTGTTATTCAGCTTAATCTTGAAGGTGATAAAATACATTTACGTTCTGCAAAAAGCCATTTTTCATTATCTACTTTACCTGCTGACCAGTTTCCAAATATTGAAGAAAACGAACATGATTTAGCGGTGACTTTTCAACAAAATGACTTCAAAAATATGTTGGATGCCACATCTTTTGCTATGGCTCAACAGGACGTACGATATTACTTAAATGGTATGCTATTAGAGTTAGGAGATCGGTATGTTCGGATGGTTTCAACAGATGGCCATCGATTAGCGTTATCAACATTGGCCACAGACTTAGAACGTGAAGATGCGAAACAAGTTATTGTACCGCGTAAAGGAATTATTGAGCTTGGCCGTTTATTGTCAGATAGTGATGATGAGGTCACTTTATCAATCGGTGACAGCCATATTTACTCTCAAATAGGGAACTATAAATTTACTTCTAAATTAATAGATGGAAAATTCCCTGACTACAATCGAGTTATCCCGAAAGGTGGGGATAAAGTGATGATTGCAGAAAGAGTCGCTCTTAAAGATATGTTTACGCGTGCCAGTATCTTATCTCATGAAAATATTAGAGGTATTCAGCTACATCTAAGTAATAACCAACTTCAGGTTTTTGCAAACAACCCTGAACATGAACAAGCTGAAGATTGTCTAGATGTTAATTATACTTATGATGATTTGCAGATTGGTTTTAATGTTAGTTATTTGATTGATGCGATGAATGTAATTTCTTCTGAAAATATTAAAATGACTTTATTAAACTCAAATTCATCTGCATTAATTGAATCAGAAGAAGATAGCGATAATTTGTACGTTATAATGCCAATGCGTTTGTGATCATAATATTTAAATGGAATAGGTAAAGATTCAACTTAAGTTCGCACCAAGGGAAATTACATGGGATTTTTTTCAGACACCCTCAAAGGGTCATATAGAGTTGCACAAACAACAAGTGTCCTGGCTAAAACGGGTACTAAATGGTTAATTGGCCAACGACCACCCAACCCAAAATTATTAAGAAATATATTTGAAGAGTTAGGTGCCACCTATATTAAGTTAGGGCAATTTATAGCTAGTTCACCTACCTTTTTCCCAAAGGAATATGTTGAAGAATTTCAAAATTGCTTAGATAAAACAAAACCTTTTCCTTTTTCCGTCGCTAAAAACATAATTGAAAATGAATTGGGACGTAAAATAAATGAAGTTTATTCTTATGTTGACCCGGTTCCTTTAGCTTCTGCTTCTATAGCTCAAGTTCATGCTGCGAAGTTAATTACTGGCGAAGATGTCGTGATAAAAATTCAAAAGCCTGGCGTTGAAAATGTATTATTGACTGATTTAAATTTCTTATATGTCTCGGCTCGTATTATTGAATATTTAGCACCTAAACTATCTTGGACATCAATGTCGGGTGTCGTTGAAGAAATTCAACGTACTATGATGGAAGAGTGTGATTTTATAAAAGAAGCAAATAATCTAAAGGAATTTAACGAGTTCTTAAAAGATACAGAAAATAATGATGTTGTTGTTCCAAAAGTTTATGAAAGTGCCTCAGCAAGAAAAATATTAACCATGGAACGTTTTTATGGAGTATCTCTCACAGATTTAGACACGATTAGAAAGTTCTGCGATGACCCAGAAAGAACTTTAATTACCGCAATGAATACTTGGTTTGCAAGTTTAACAAAATGTCGATTTTTTCATGCAGATGTTCATGCTGGAAATTTGATGGTTCTGGAAAATGGAAAAATTGGGTTTATTGATTTTGGTATTGTTGGTTCTATAAGCCCTGGTGCTTGGCAGGCTGTATCAGATTTCATGACCTCCATTATGATTGGAGATTTCAATGGCATGGCTGATGCGATGACTCGAATAGGCGTGACTGATAAGGATATTGACTCTAATGATTTAGCAGAGGACCTCAAGCGCGTATTCAATAAATTAGACGTTATGGTTCCTGATTATAGCGCTACGTCTTTTCAAGGCGAAGATGATATTAATAATATTCTTATGGATATGGTAAAAGTAGGGGAAGATAATGGCATCCATTTCCCTCGTGAATTTGCTCTATTACTAAAACAATTTCTTTATTTTGATCGATATGTACATGTACTGGCACCAGAGTTAGATATGTTCGTTGATGATCGACTTAATATGCTTCATTAAGTAAAGACTATTAATTGCACCGTTAAATAATCTATTTAATGGTGCAAAATTATTTATGGCTATAATTACCTTATCCCCAAATCTTTTCCGCAATCTTCAAACTACAGAAGTTATTTTTCACAACCATCTTAATTTTATTACGGGTGCGAATGCATCTGGAAAGACGAGCCTGCTAGAAGCCATTTATTTTCTTTCCACAGGAAAGTCTTTTAGAAGTCGTCGAATAAAAAATATTGTTAACCGAAACTCATCATCGAATGAATTTATACTTTTTGGACACTTGTCTGACAGCTGTTCATCTAATGACTCTACTGATAAAGAATCTAAAGAATTTCATACAGTGGGTATTAGAAAATCAATACTCTCAATTACAGATTTAAAATTAGATGGTGAACTAATCCGAAGTGCTTCGCAACTAGCACTGATTTCCCCCGTTATTGTTATTGACCCTAGTAGTTTTGAGTTATTAGTTGGGCCGTCGAAAGAAAGAAGAAAGTTTTTAGACTGGGGAGTGTTCCACGTGGAACATGCTTTCTCGAAAGTTTCAAATGAATATAATAATTGTTTAAAACAGCGGAATACATTGTTGCGAACTGCTAATATAGATGTTCTACAACTAAATATTTGGGATCGTAAGTTAGCTAGCTTAGGTGAAGCAATACATAGTCATAGATCCGCATACACTAAAACTTTGCTACCAATTTTTAAAAAAATTGCCTCAAGTTTTATGGTGAGTGATGATCTTAAAATACGTTACATATGTGGCTGGGATAAAGAAAGTTCACTACAAGCAGTGTTAGCAAGATATCAATCAAAAGATATTGAAAAGAAGTTTACTCAAGTTGGTGCACATAGAGCTGACTTGAGGATTACAATAAAAGGACGTTCTGTCGAAGAATTCCTTTCGCGAGGTCAGCAAAAACTTCTCGTCATAGCTTTATATTTAGCTCAAATTCAATGCTTAGTTGATAAAGTAAATAAAAGAACAGTTGTATTAATTGATGATATTTCAGCTGAATTAGATTTTCAAAACCTTCAGCGAATTTTTGATAGACTAGTTAAATTAAAAACACAGGTAATATGTACTGCCTTGGATATATCAATTGTAAAAAAAGCATTACCTGATGGTGAAGTATATAAGATGTTCCACGTGGAACATGGAAAAATTTCAGAATTAAAATAAAATTCACATTCGATTATAGGTCGTCTAAGATTTTTTAGGAGCAAACTGTCCAAATGAGTGAACAAGAAAATAATTATGATTCTTCCAGTATCAAAGTGCTAAAAGGGCTTGATGCGGTAAGAAAACGACCTGGTATGTATATCGGTGATACAGATGATGGTACAGGTTTACATCACATGGTATTTGAAATTGTTGATAACTCTATCGATGAAGCACTAGCTGGACACTGTTCTGAAATTAAAATAGTTATTCATCCTGATGAATCTATTACTGTTTCAGATGATGGTCGTGGTATTCCAACAGATGTTCATGAAGAAGAAGGTATTTCCGCAGCAGAAGTTATCATGACAGTATTACATGCTGGAGGTAAATTTGATGATAATGCTTATAAAGTATCTGGTGGCTTACACGGAGTAGGGGTTTCTGTTGTAAATGCGCTTTCTAGTAAACTTAGGTTAACTATTCGTCGAGCTGGTGAAATACATGAGCAAATTTATCACGAAGGAGTTCCTGAAAAACCATTAGCAGTAATAGGGAAAACAGATAAAACAGGCACTGAAGTTCATTTTGAGCCATCTCCTAATACCTTTTCAAATATTGAATTTCATTATGATATGTTGGCTAAGCGTATTCGTGAATTAGCATTCTTGAATTCAGGTATAAATATTCGCCTTAAAGACGAACGGTCTGGAAGGGAAGAAGTCTTTAATTATGAAGGTGGTTTGCAAGCATTTGTTGAATACCTAAATACCAATAAAACGCCTGTGAATCGGATTTTTTACTTTTCTTCGACCAGAGAAGAAGATGGCGTTGGTGTAGAAGTCGCTATGCAATGGAATGATGGCTTTCAGGAGAATATATATAGCTTTACCAATAATATTCCACAAAGAGATGGTGGGACGCATTTAGCGGGCTTTAGATCAGCTTTAACTCGTTCACTCAATACCTATATAGAGAAAGAAGGACTGGGGAAAAACTCTAAAGTCAGTACCTCTGGTGATGATGCACGAGAAGGACTGACTGCCATAATATCCGTTAAAGTACCTGATCCAAAATTCTCTTCTCAAACAAAAGATAAGCTGGTTTCATCTGAAGTAAAAACGGCAGTCGAACAAGAAATGAATTCGATCTTTGCTGAGTATTTAATGGAATTCCCACAGGAAGCAAAATTAATCGTCAATAAAATGATTGATGCTGCTCGAGCCAGAGAAGCTGCTCGTAAAGCGAGGGAAATGACACGACGTAAAGGCGCATTGGATATTGCTGGTTTACCAGGAAAATTAGCAGATTGCCAAGAGAAAGATCCAGCCCTTTCTGAACTATATATTGTGGAAGGGGACTCTGCGGGCGGGTCGGCTAAGCAGGGCCGAGACCGTAAAACGCAGGCGATACTTCCTCTTAAAGGTAAGATACTGAACGTTGAAAAAGCACGTTTTGACAAAATGTTATCCTCCGTTGAAGTAGGTACACTTATTACAGCGCTTGGTTGTGGCATTGGTCGAGAAGAATATAATATCGAGAAACTACGTTATCACAGCATCATCATTATGACCGATGCGGATGTTGATGGATCACACATTCGTACATTATTGTTGACGTTCTTCTTTCGTCAAATGCGTGAAATCATTGAGCGTGGTCATATCTTTATTGCGATGCCACCTCTTTATAAAGTGAAGAAGGGCAAGCAAGAGCAGTATTTAAAAGACGAATCTGCTTTGGAAGGTTTTTTGACACAATCTGCACTAGACGGTACTCATTTATATGTGAATTCTGAGGCACCTCCTGTATCTGGAGAAGCTTTAGAGTTATTAGTATCTGAATATCGAAATGTTGAAAATATTATATCGAAACTTTCACGAGTGTATCCTGCTTTGGTATTAGAAAAGATGCTCAAGGTAGATGCCTTAAGTCCTGAGTCATTAAAGAATGAATCTGAAGTTGCTCAATGGAGCACGCAGATGGGTGAAATTTTAGGTGTTGATAGTAAGACTGGTATGAATTATGTATTTTCTACCATAAAAGATGAAGAACGGGATTTATATCTACCTGTAGTCAGTGTGTTTGTTCATGGAATTTCTACAGACTATACCTTTAATCATGAGTTCTTTGAATCTGCTGGATATCTGAAAATTATCAAATTATCTGAATCTATTAAAGATTTATTTAGTGAAGCAAGTTATATACAACGTGGCGAAAAACAATTTCCGGTAACTGATTTCAAGCAAGCGCTTACTTGGCTTATGAAAGAAGCACAACGTGGCTTAATGGTTCAACGCTATAAAGGACTTGGAGAAATGAACCCTGAGCAATTATGGGAAACAACCATGGATCCAGATTGCCGAAGAATGATGCAAGTGAATATTGAAGATGCTGTAGCAGCAGATCAAATATTTACTACTTTGATGGGCGATGAAGTAGAACCTCGACGTGATTTCATTCAAACAAATGCATTAGAAGTCTCTAATCTAGATGTTTAGATGAAAGAGTCTGTTATATAGTTAATCTTTTAATGGTCGTTCACTAAAGTTTCATAAGGTGAATGGCCATTTTCTTTTTGATTGAGAAGGAAGGAGATAAAGTATGGCTAAGTCGCTATCACTACAAGAGCAACTAATGGGCTCAGGTTTAGTCGATAAGAAAAAAGCTAAGCAAATACAGAAAGAGAAACGACAAAAACGGAAACAAACACCAAAGGGATTATTGCAGGAAGAAGAGCAACAAAAACAAGCTTTAGTTGAAAAACAGAAACAAGAAAAAATTGAGAAAGATCGTGAGCTAAATCGTTTGAAAAATGAAGAGCAAGACAAAAAGGCGATACAAGCGCAAATTAAGCAACTTATTCAAACAAATAAAATAGAATACCAAAATGGTGAAATTGGTTTCCAGTTTATTGTAAATAAAGTTATTAAAAAACTGTACATTGATGCTGAGCAGCAAACCTATCTTCAACGAGGAAGGTTAGCGATTACACAGCTAAATGAAGATTTCTATTTGGTCCCTAAAGAGGTTGCAGAGAAAATTACCCAGAGGGATGACGGTGTGGTTGTTCATTTACAAACTGGTCAATCTACAATGGATGATATTCTGGAAGAAGATGACCCATATAAAGATTTTGTTATTCCTGATGATTTAATGTGGTAATGGCAAAAAATATTAGTGTATTAAATGAAACTCAAGGGCAGGACAGTCTTGCCTTTTGTCTCCATTTATCATGATTTTTTTAACAGCTTTTAATTCATCTCCAATTTTAACTTTCCCATATATTCCAGCTAATTCCTTATCGATAAAAAAAATATCATCTCCAGGGTAGAACGTAAAACGGTAACTGTTTTCGCCAATTGAAATAACTTCTGCAATGCCTTTTTCCGTTTTGTAAACACAAAGTGACAAGACACCATTAGATATATTGTAAGTTTGTTGTGGCGGTTTGTGTAAGCTACTGCAAGCAGAGAGAATCAACATCGTGTAGACAGAAAATAAAATAGTGATTTTTTTCATAAGGGAAAAATTTGATGCCCAAAATTTATGTAAAGTCTGATGAGTTTTGTTTTAAATATTTAGCGGGAGATAAACCAGTCCAACGTTTAAATGCGCGACTAAAAGCACTTAGTTCAGAAAAACCTAATAAAAAAGCAATTTCACTTAATGAACGTTTATTTTGATCTAAATAATAAAAAGCTTTATTTTTCCGAACTTGATCAATAAGGTCATGGAATGAAATACCTTCCTGCTTAAGCTTACGATATAAAGTATGACGACTCATACAAAGTTTGTCAGCAATATGTTCAGCATCAATATTATCTTTCGCTAATTTTTTTTCGACTAAATTAATGACTTTATCTGTGAGAGTTTCATCAGGTCGAATTTTTTTAAATAACGTTTCGATATGATGAGTGAGTAGTTTATGTAAATACGAGCTGCGTTTTGGAAGTTTAAAATCCAAATATTGTTTCTTAAAAGCGATTGAGCAATACGGTCCATCAAAACGAATAGGACAGGTAAAGATTTCATCATAAGCTGAATGATACGTTGGTGCATTATGTTGAAACTGAATATATTCAAGCTCAACACCATCGGATATATGTTGCCTTACTCTGTAAAGAGAAATTGCAAAAGTGTACTCCATATCTGCTTGTGAATAAGCGGTTTCTATATCGCAAATATAATTGATATAGACAAACTTAGCATCAGTTTTGACTTCAATATGCATACCTTCATGAACTAAAGCGTAGTAACGTTTATATTGCGTTAAAGCTGTATCAAGTGTGGAATTATTAAAAAAAATATGACCAACTAGGCCCATTTCATCATTGTAAGGATTAGAACCCAGCTTAAGCGCTAGTGTGGGATCTTCGGTATAATTTAAGGCTAAATTCCAGAGTGCCTGGTAGCGAGTAATAGGGATTCGTTGTTCAATATCTTCCAAGTCACTCAAGGAGCAGGCAAGTTCGATTTCGATTGATTCAGGATCTAAGCCTTTATGCACAAGATAGCTGGCAAGCGTTTTTGCAGTAGATGAATTTACATGAAGTATTTTATTTTTTATTTTTCTTTCAGCCATAAATCATATCCATGAAATGATTGAAACCTAAGAGAACTAGACAGCGACTCTTAACTTACCCGTTGTTATTTGAGCTTGCAACATGTAGTCAAAACAATGTCACACTTAGTCAAGAAATACAGGTCTTTATCCCTTATAGTAAATCTGCGCTCAGGGTTTTATAGCCATGTTTAAAGTGCATACATTTTTAAAAATTTAGCGGGGTTAAGATAAAAGATGGAAATTTTTATACCACATAATACTAATGAACAAGAAAATTGTGCTGCCTTAGAAATGTACTTAAGTAGTATGTTTTTTTGCTAAGTAATATTCAAATTTAGTGATAAAACTTAGAGTTCGTAGTTTTGGGAAATTACTAAACGCTTGAACTTGAATTGTTGTTGATTCTGGTTCAAGTTTTCTTGTGCCCTGTGTATTTTTTGTAAAATATTTAACCTGTCTTTCGGGTGATTCGTGCTGTAAGTGCCGAATTTTTTTCAAGTAATTGTTTAATGCGCTCTAATTGTTTCATTATATCCTGCGATTGTTTTGTTTGGCTGCTAAAGATTAAACCAATCCGCCAAATACCATCACCAAGCGTATTTACTTTATTCACTATTTTAGCTTCTAAATTGTGTACCTTAATAATTCCAACATCCATTTCCAGAATTAACCTAAGTGTTAGTTTAGTACCTAACTCGGGTTCACTTGGAATTTTAAGTGCCATTCCAGATAAATTGAAATCAATAACATCCAGATCAAGCCAGCTTGAAAATAGGCCTTGTTTGGATTTTATCTGTGCTTTTAAATTTGCGGCAGGTAGGCGACGTTGTAATCGTTTTTCTTGAGCTTGAAACAGTGAAACCATTCAAAAATCCTAATAAATAAAACCGGTTATTGAAACTAATAATAATCAGGTTAGAACATAAAAAATAATATACCATTCTTGACTCTGCTTAGATTTTGAAAATGTGAACGGTGTAATGAAAATGGAAAAATTAATGCTCGCATCTAACGTAAAAGGTGATGGTCGTGTACTCATATTATTACATGGGTTATTTGGTTCTTCAGATAATTTAGGGCGTATTGCAAAAGAGCTATCTGATGATTATCAAGTGCACTCTTTAGATCTAAGAAACCATGGTGAATCCTTTCATAGTAATTTGATGTCATATGATTTGATGGCGCAGGATGTTATTCGTTATCTAGATGAAAATAATCTTAAGTGCGTGAATATTATGGGTCACTCCATGGGGGGAAAAGTCGCAATGAGAATAGCGCTAGATTACCCTGAGCGCATTCAAAGCTTAATTGTCGCAGATATAGCGCCAGTGACTTACACTAAACATCATGAAGAAATATTTAAAGGTTTATTCGCAGTAGATTTTGAACGAGACCGAACACGCACAGGGATTGATAAAGTGTTAGCACAATATATTGAAGCGGTTGGTATTCGACAGTTTTTATTGAAAAATTTAAAGCCAAATGGAAAAGGTGACTTGCGCTGGAAAATGAATCTTTCAGCAATCTATGAAAACTATCCTAGAATATTAGAAGGGCTTTCAAATGATGATCCTTTTTTTGGGAGGGTGTTGTTTATCGCTGGCGGTTTGTCTAATTACATTAAACCAGCTTATAAAAAACAAACTCTGAGCTTATTTCCAAATACAGTAATGAAAGTAATCCCAGAGGCAACTCATTGGCTTCACGCAGAAAAACCACGTGCCTTTATTGGAATCTGTCAAAGGTTTCTAAAGGCTTGATTATTAGCTGAATAAATATCTCAGGTGAGCGCTTCTTTTGAATAATGTTAAATTGGGAAATGCGACATTTAAGCCTTGTGTCATTGATTTAGAAGCCTCTGGCTTAGGAAGAGGAAGTTACCCAATTGAAGTTGGCTTTGTAACTCCGACTCAGGCTTTGGGTTGCTGTTTGATAAAACCTATCGTTCAGTGGACACACTGGAATGATGAAGCTGAGAATTTACATGGTATAAACCGTTCTCTTCTAGATGAAAAAGGTAAAGAGATTGTTTGGGTTGCACAGTGGTTAAATGAGAACTTGAGAGGTACCACTGTTTATTCAGATGCTTGGGCTAATGATATGAGCTGGTTGGGAAAACTATTTGATGAAGCAGAAATTCCACAATCTTTTCAAATTGAATCAATTTTAAGTTTATTAAACGAAGAAGAAAAAGAACAATGGACACCGCTATATCATCAGGTTATTTCTGAAACCTGCACTAAGCGGCATCGCGCGAGTACTGATGCCATGAATATTCAACAAACTTATATCAGACTTAAACAAATTTAGTTTTATTCTCTTGAATTTTAATCCAAATATTTATGTGTGAAAAAATAATAAATAAAAAGTTATACAAAAACTATGCTTAGACTGTACTAAACTGAATAAGTTCTGTGTTAGTCTCGAAATAACCGTGTACCGCTTTAGTAGTACTAATTGTTATAAATGATAGACGAGCATACGCGGCATAAAAACAAAACTAAAAATTAGGGGAATAAGGATATGAAAATCAAGAATCTAACCATGGCACTTGCAGCACTTGGCTTGGCGTTTTCTGCACAATCAAGTTTTGCAGGCACTACTTTAGAGGCGGTTAAAAAGAAAGATTCTATCAGTTGTGGTGTGAGCACCGGTTTAGCGGGCTTTTCACAGAAGGATGAAAAAGGAAACTGGAGTGGCTTGGACGTAGATGTTTGTCGTTCAGTTGCTGCAGCGGTATTGGGTGATGCTTCAAAAGTTAAATATAAGCCTCTGACAGCAAAAGAACGTTTTTTAGCACTTCAATCGGGTGAAGTAGATATTCTTTCTCGTAATACTACATGGACTCACACAAGAGATACCTCGTTAGGATTAAACTTTGCGGGCGTTGTTTATTATGATGGCGCAGGTTTTATGGTGAGTAAAAAATTGGGTGTTAAGTCGGCCACTGAATTAGATGGCGCTAATGCTTGTATTCAAGCAGGAACTTCGACTGAATTAGCGATAGCTGATTACTTCCGCGAAAACAAAATGGCATATAAAGCAATCACGTTTGATACTGCAGATCAAACGCGTGCAGGTTTTGAGTCTGGACGTTGTGACTTCTTAGTCTCAGATCAATCACAATTATATTCTTTGCGTATTGGTCTAAAAAATCCTTCAGGTGCTATTGTATTACCTGAAGTCATTTCTAAAGAGCCATTAGGCCCAGTGGTTCGTCAGAATGATGATGAGTGGTTTAATATTGTTAAGTGGGTTGTTAATGCATCGATAGAAGGTGAATTTCAAGGTGTCACTTCAGCGAATGCATCAGACTTAAAAGCAAATGGAAAGCCAGGTCAAAAAAGACTACTGGGTTCAGAAGGCGACTTAGGCCAGAAATTAGGTCTATCTGCTGATTGGGCTTACCAAGCGATTAAACAAGTCGGCAATTACTCTGAATCTTTCGAACGCAATGTCGGTCAAGGTTCACCTTTAAAAATTGCTCGCGGTTTGAATGCTCAATGGAATAAAGGCGGAATTCTATATTCACCTGCCATGCGTTAATTGATAGCTAAAAAGGTGGCAAATAGCCACCTTTTTTTATGGCATTATTCTTTCCTGACAATCTATATAGTGATAACCCGGAAGAAGTTTTTATGTTTTCTAATAAAACCACTGAACAGATGAAGTTGGAGACACGCCCGAGTAGTACGGGCGCAAAATCTTTTTATAACAACCCAAAATACAGGGGTTGGATTTATCAGAGTTTTTTACTGGTTTTTCTAATAGGTTTTTTCTACACCATTATTTCAAACACCTTAGATAATATGGCTGCACAAGGCATTAAGAGTGGGTTTAGTTTCTTAACTACTTCTGCTGGTTTTGATGTTTTGATGACATTACTGCCTTTTGAAACGACCGATAGTTATTTAAAAATATTTTATATCGGCATTTTAAATACAATTTTAGTTTCTCTCGTCGGTATTATTTTTGCGACGATTTTAGGTTTTATTTTTGGCATTGCTTACTTTTCACATAATTTTTTAATTAAAAAAATATCAATTATTTATGTCGAAGTATTTCGTAATATACCGGTTATTTTACAAGTAATATTTTGGTATACCGTATTTAACTCATTACCTATTGCACGTGAAAGTATCAATATTGGTGATTCTGTATTTTTGAATGTGACAGGTTTATATTTACCAAAACTGGTCGGTGAATCTGGTTCAGGGTTTGTATATGGTGCTGTTGTCGTTGCAATACTAGGCGCATTTTTGATTAAGCGTTGGGCAACAAAACGTCAAGAATTGACTGGTGAGCAGTTTCCCATTCTTTGGACGAGTTTAGCGTTATTAACCTGCTTACCTCTTTTAGCATTATTGCTCTCAGGCGTACCATTTCACTTTGACTACCCGGCCCTTAAAGGATTTAACTTTAAAGGTGGCATCACCATTATTCCAGAGTTAATTTCTTTGGCAATTGCTTTGTCAATTTATACTGGAGCTTTTATAGCAGAAGCCGTCAGAGCGGGGATTCAGTCAGTGCCTCAAGGTCAAACTGAAGCAGCCAGAAGTATTGGTTTAAAAGAAAGTAAGATCATGTCACTAATTATTGTACCTCAATCAATGCGTGTGATTACACCTATGTTAAATAGTGAGTATCAAAGTCTTGTGAAAAACACCACGATAGCAACGGCGATTGGTTATCCAGAATTGTTTACTGTGTTTGCAGGGTCTGCGTTAAATCAAGTGGGGCAGGCTGTAGAAATAATGTTTATGACTTTGGCTATTTATTTTGCGATTAATATGGTTATTTCGTTTGTGATGAATCACTTTAACAAACGTACTGAGTTAACGACACGTTAAGGAGAAGGTTGTGCAAGTTAGAGAGTTCAAACCCCTACCAGATCAACCAGCCCCTCTGTCTTCAACAGGGGTTATTGCATGGCTAAAAAACAACCTGTTTTCATCTGTGTTTAATATAATAGTGACGATAATTATTGTATCTGCACTTGTGGCAGTGTTACCAGGTGTCTTTGATTGGTTGATTTTTTCTGCAAATTGGAGTGGATCAACGCAAGCCGATTGTGTGAAAGATGGCGCTTGTTGGATTTTTATTAAAGCCTGGTCGCAACAAATATTTTATGGGAGTTACCCTGATGGGGAAATATGGCGGGTTAACCTCTCATTATTGCTACTAACTGTGGTGATTGCCTTATCCTTTACTTTACCTACCCGGTTACGAAATAAGATAGCAGTACCTGCATTCCTATTCTTGCCATTTATTTGCTTACTATTTTTGGATGGCAGTAACATTGGTTTAAAGCCGGTAAGTACTGACTTGTGGGGAGGGTTTTCTTTAAATGTTTTAATCGCTGCAGCCAGTATTATCATCGCTTTTCCTTTTGGTTTTTTATGGGCTTTAGGTCGGCAGTCTGATATGCCTTTTGCTCGCTCTGTCAGTGTTACTTGCATTGAGTTCTTTCGCGGTACACCTATTTTGGCGTTGTTTTTTATGGGCTCAGTAATGTTGCCATTATTTTTTCCAGCAGATGTGAGTGTCGATAAACTGTTACGAGTATGGATTATTCTTGTCTTATTTATGTCAGCTTATATGGCAGAAGTTTTTCGAAGTGGGTTTCAGGCAATACCACAAGGACAATACGAAGCAGCCGACTCGATTGGTTTAGGTTATTGGCAAAAAACACTGTTAATTGTATTTCCTCAAGTCATTAAAATTTCGATGCCGAATATTTTGGCGACTTTTGTTATGGTATTTAAAAATACGGTATTTTTATTAGTGATTGCTGTACCTGAAATGTTGCAAGTCATTATGACTGCGCTGAGTAACTCAAACTGGTTGGGTGGGCATGCAGTAGAAGGGTACCTATTTGTTGGATTTATTTTTTGGATATGCTGTTTTAGTATGTCCTTACTTGCTACTTCAATTGAAAAGAAACTAGACACTAGTCATAAAAATTAAGGATTTATCATGAGTGTAGATAAGCAGAATATAGAAAGTACGAGTGATAAAGAGATTATAGCCATTAAGGATATGAATAAATGGTATGGCAACTTTCATGTACTCAAAGATATTAATTTAACCGTTAAAAAGGGTGAACGTATCGTTGTATGTGGTCCTTCCGGATCTGGTAAATCAACCATGATCCGTTGTATTAATCGTTTGGAAGAATTTCAACGTGGTTCATTAACCGTGAATGGTGTTGAAATGATTGATGATGTCAAAAATATTGAAGCCATTCGTCGTGAAGTCGGAATGGTATTTCAGCACTTTAACCTTTTCCCACATTTGAGTATTTTAGATAACTTAACACTAGGGCCTATTTGGGTGCAAAAAAAGCCCAAGGAAGAAGCTGAAGCGATTGCCATGAAGTATTTAGAGCGAGTAAAAATACCTGATCAGGCAAAGAAGTTTCCTGGACAGCTATCAGGTGGTCAGCAACAGCGTGTAGCTATTGCAAGGTCTTTGTGTATGTCGCCTGAAATTATGTTGTTTGACGAACCCACATCGGCACTTGACCCTGAAATGATTAAAGAAGTACTGGATGTTATGGTGGAACTGGCACATGAAGGCATGACTATGGTTTGCGTGACGCATGAAATGGGCTTTGCCAAGAAAGTAGCTGACCGGGTAATTTTCATGGATGGCGGTGAAATTGTTGAGCAAAATACACCACATGAATTTTTTGACAATCCAGAAACTGATCGACTTCAGTTATTTTTAAGTCAAATCTTACAACATTAATTCTGCAAATTAACATCGCGGCTTGTCCTTTAGCCGCGATATCTATTCCTGAGACTTTCTTAACGCATCCAAGGTATTAAAGTTAACAAAACACTCAGAACTCTGCTCCTGAGAAAAGTCTATCCAATGAGCGCCGTTATTTTTTACCCACTGCATCACTCTATGTTCATCTCTTTCAATCGCTTGTTCTAAGCTTTTTTTGAATTTTTTGGAAATACACAAGTGTAATGGGTGATCTCGGTGCTCATCTTTAGAAGCAATAATGACTGCTTGGTTAGGGTCTTTCGCTAATAGTTTGTCTAATTCAATTAGCATTTTTTTGCCAAATGATTGACTTAACATGGGGGTGTCACAGGGACTTATTAATAAATAATCGGCATCAGTGGCAGCCATCAGGCTGACTAAACCTGCTAATGGTCCTTGAAAGCCAGAGATGGTGTCAGAGCAAGTGAAAGGGCTTATAGTCTGGTAGCTAGAATGATTTTTATTACAGTTAATATAAACATCTCTTACATGTGGTGCTAATGCTTGATACACCCACTTAGCCATAGCTTGATGTTTATAAAGCTGTAAGCCTTTATCATTGCCTTCCATGCGCCGAGATAACCCGCCGGCTAGGATACCGCCATCAATTGTGATTTTCATGTAAGGATATTTACTTCTTTGCTTGTTATCTTCGGATACTTTTTTGTATGAATACCACGAAGAAAAAGGGCGAATACCATAAGGTTATTCGCCCACTATTGAATTATAAGTATAACTTAGCCATGAAATTATGGCGTAAGAGTACCCTACTATAAGTTGCTATCTACGAAAGCTGTTAGTTGAGACTTCGATAAAGCACCGACTTTAGTTGCATCAACATTGCCATTTTTAAATAGCATTAAAGTAGGAATACCACGGATATTGAACTTCGGTGGTGTTTGCTCATTTTCATCGATGTTCAGTTTGCAGATTTTAATTTTTCCAGCATAGTCATCAGCAATTTCTTCAAGAACGGGCGCAATCATTTTACAAGGGCCACACCACTCAGCCCAGTAGTCGACAAGCACTGGGATGTCTGAATTTAATACGTCTTCATCAAAAGAAGCGTCTGTTACATTGACGATGTTATCACTCATGAGTAATTTCCAATAAATGGTTAATAAATCTGTAAAATATGCTCTACACTAAACGAAAAGCATCGCTTAGAATGTGGAAGTATTAGTAATATATAGTCTTATTAGAGGATTTCAAGGATACAATGCCCAACTCATCTGAAGTCGTATCATCTCGGGACCTTCCTGAATACATCGCCGCCATCGATTTAGGCTCAAATAGTTTTCATATGGTGGTGGCTAAAACGATGCATGGTGAGCTTAGGATCGTTGATAAACTTGGCGAAAAGGTACAACTTGGGGCTGGTTTGAATAAGTCTGGCCAAATGACAGATGAAGCAAAAAGCCGCGCTATAGCATGTCTGGAACGGTTCGCTCAACGTATTAAAGAGCTTGATTCAGCATCTGTTCAGATTGTTGGTACCAATGCTTTACGTGCAGCTAAAAAGAAAAAGTCATTTCTACGTGAAGCGGAAAAGGTAACAGGTTATCCCATTGAAATTATTTCTGGGCGAGAGGAAGCTCGCCTTATTTATTTAGGTGTCGCTCATACATTGGCGGATGATTTAGGAAATCGCCTAGTGATTGATATCGGAGGTGGTAGTACTGAATTGATTATCGGGGAACGCTTCGAAACTAAAGCCATGGAAAGCTTACATATGGGCTGTGTCTCATTTCGAGAGCGTTACTTTTCAAAAGGTCTTATGACGTCGTCTGCATTTAATAAAGCGATAAAACACGCCTCAAGAGAGTTATTGAATATTAAATATCTATTTTCTTATGTTGGTTGGGAAAGTAGTGTCGGGGCATCAGGCTCTATTAAATCGATTTTTCAAGCTTTAGAAAGTTTTGGCTTAATAAATGATGAGTGTATTGACTTATCAATGTTAAAAAAATTAAAAGAAAAAATGATCAAGCTTGAACATATTAACTACTTAGATGAGTTTGGTATAAAAAAAGAACGTATTGGAATTTTTCCTGCTGGTTTTTCAATTCTTTATGCCTGCTTTGAAGTTTTTGATATTAAAAAAATGACGCTTACAAGCGGTGCTCTACGTGAAGGCTTATTGTATGATATGGCTGGTCGGATTCAGCATGAAGATGTTCGTGAACGATCCATTAATTCTATGCAGCTACGTTATAATATTGATCAACAGCGTGCTGAACGTGTTGAAAAAACGGTATTGCATATTTATGCTCAAGTAGCTAAAAACTGGAGTATTGATTCACCACAAAGTGCTTTGCTATTGAAGTGGGCGAGTCGAATATTTGAAACCGGATTAACTATTTCTCACTCACAGTATCATAAGCACGGCGCCTATCTTGTTTTACATTCAGATTTACCAGGTTTTACAAAGCTAACTCAGTTATATCTTTCCGTGATAGTAAGGGCTCACAGGCGTAAGTTTTCAGATGAAATTTTTCAGGACATGAGTGAAATTGAAAAAGTTGAGCTAAAAAAGTTATGCATGATATTTCGCTTGGCGGTAGTGTTAACCGTGGCACGAAAAACAGCGGAAACAAATTTTAATATTCAGGCTGAAGGTAATCATGTTACTTTAGAAATGGGTAATGAGTGGTATGATTCATACCCGCTTAGTATGGCAAGCTTAGAAACTGAAAAAGACTATTTGAAGAAACAAGGTTTTACGCTGAACATTTGCTAAATAAGATTCATGCCTCAAATTCATAATATTTCCCATGCATACCTCCAAATAAAAGCAGACTTTTTGGGCTCTCAATTATTCATGATTAGCACAACCATCATATGAAGGGCTCCAATAGTGGTTTCTTGTATTTTCTGTTAATCTTGCGTCCAAATTTATTCAGATAGTTTTTGGATTCAATATGCTCGTACTTGGAATTGAAACTTCCTGTGATGAAACCGGCGTAGCGCTTTACCATAGTGAAAAAGGTCTGCTTGCTGACACGCTATATTCACAAGTAGAAGTTCATGCAGATTATGGAGGAGTAGTACCGGAGCTTGCGTCCCGCGACCATATCCGCAAAACAATACCTTTGATTGATGATGTGCTCACACAAGCAGCACTGACGCGTCAAGATCTAGATGGAATTGCTTATACAGCTGGCCCGGGTCTTGTTGGTGCTCTAATGGTTGGCGCTGCGATTGCAAGCTCTTTAGCGATGGCGCTAGAGATACCGATTATTGGTGTACATCACATGGAAGGGCACCTTTTAGCGCCGATGTTAGAAGAAAATCCGCCTGAATTTCCCTTTCTTGGTTTACTTGTTTCGGGTGGTCATACTCAATTAGTCTCTGTTTTGGGTATTGGTCAATATCAAATTTTAGGTGAATCTCTTGATGATGCGGCAGGAGAAGCCTTTGATAAAGCAGCTAAAATGCTGGGTTTAGATTACCCTGGCGGCCCAAGGATAGCGCATTTAGCTGCTCAATCAATTGAACAATATGGCGGCACGCCTTATCGATTTCCTCGTCCTATGACTGATCGGCCAGGCTTGGATTTTAGCTTTAGTGGTTTAAAAACCTTCACCTTAAATACGGTTCAAAAGATACGTACTAAGGGTGAATTGAGTGATAGAGATAAAGCAGAAATTGCCTGTGCTTTTGAAGAAGCTGTCGTTGATACTTTACGTATTAAATGCCGTAGAGCTCTTGAACAAACGGGTTTGAAAACCTTGGTCATTGCAGGAGGGGTTAGTGCCAATATACGGCTACGAACTGTGCTGGAAGATATGACCCAAAAAATGGGGGCATCAGTATTTTATGCGCGACCTGAATTTTGTACTGATAATGGCGCTATGATTGCTTATGCAGGATGTAAGCGTTTACTATCATCTCAAAGTACAGGTTTGGATTTTAAGGTGAGACCTCGTTGGCCGATGGATGAACTTTTACCTTTGGAAACTACATGAGTTTAGATACGGTTCTTATTGAGCGTTATGAAGTTGAAGCTTCGATTGGTGTATTTGATTGGGAAAAAGAAATAAAACAATGCTTACTTTTCGACTTAAAGCTGTTTGGTGACTTCTCACTGGCTTGTCGTTCAGACGAGATTAATCATGCCGTTGACTATGCCGCTGTTTGTAGTGAGATTGATACCATTGTGAGCATCAAACACTATCAACTGTTGGAAGCCCTGGCAGAAACAATATCTCAACACTTATTAATGAAATTCCCTTTGGATAGTCTAGAGCTAATTATTCGAAAGCCTGGTGCGGTACCAAGGGCAGAGAATGTGGGTGTTCATATTAAGCGGGGTAAGTTGAGCTAATGAACACCGTATTTTTGAGTTTAGGTAGTAATATCGACCGAACAAAAAATATTACCGCTGCACTTGATAGTTTGAGCAGCTTGTTTGGTGAGATAAGAATCTCATCTGTATATGAAAGTGAATCTGTTGGCTTTTCAGGTGATTGCTTTTTTAATCTGGTCGTAGGGGTTAAAACTGAACTGTCGCTTCAAGCGCTCTCGATAGAAGTGAAAAAAATTGAAGACCAAAATGGTCGCTTACGTACAGGTCCCCGATTTTCTTCCAGAACCTTAGACATTGATATCATTACATATGGCTCACTATTAGGAGAGTTTTCTGGGATTGAATTACCTCGACCTGAACTCTACTATAATGCTTTTGTCTTATGGCCAATGGCGGAGCTTGTTCCAGATATCATTGATGGAAAGACAGGGAAAACTTATAAGGGTTTATGGGAAATAATGACGCAGGAGAACTCTCAAAAGATCTGGCGAGTTAATTTCTCCTGGGCTGGGAAATGTATTTCTTTTAAGGCCTAAAAGTTATTGTGATCGATGATGGAGAAATTCTAATCATCAACATGTTTGAACTTATTGAGTAAGCCTTCTGTTGATGAATCAAAGCTGTGTTTTGAGTCATTACTTTCAAGTGCGTGGTATAAATCCGAGCTAAGGTGCTTTCCTAACTCTACTCCCCATTGGTCAAAAGCATTGATATCCCAAAGAGCACTTTGAACAAACACCTTATGCTCATACAAAGCAATTAAAGCACCAATACTGGCAGGTGTGGTTTTATCAAGTATAAGAGTATTACTTGGTCTATTGCCTTCAATGACTTTATGAGGGGCGAGTTGTTCGGCGTTTTGGGTACTTGTTCCAGCTGAAAGCAACTCTGCTAAAGCTTCTTCATAGGTTTTCCCTTGCATTAGTGCCTGAGACTGACTTAAACAGTTTGCAAAGAGATGTTTATGGTGGTTGCCAATATTATGATGGCTTTGTAGTGGAATAATAAAATCAGAAGGAATTAAACGAGTGCCTTGGTGTAAAAGTTGATGGTAGGCATGTTGGCCATTACAGCCGATGCCACCCCAGATTACCGGGCCACTATGGTAGCTTAAGTCTTTACCATCACGGTCTACATGTTTGCCGTTACTTTCCATATCCAGTTGTTGAAGGTGATCAGGAAAATATTGAAGATATTGATCATAAGGTAAAATGGCATGAGAATCTGCACCCAAATAGGTTTGATACCAGACACCCAGAAAAGCCATTATCACAGGTAGGTTTTGATCAAAATCAGTATTTAAAAAGTGTTGATCCATCTCGTGCGCTCCCCCTAAGAGAGCATCAAAATTTTTCATTCCTAACAGAAAGGCGATTGGCAAACCAATAGCAGACCAAAGGGAGTAACGGCCACCTACCCAGTCCCACATTGGAAATATATGGGCTTCATCAATACCAAATTCAATAGCGGCTGAATTGTTAGCGGTGACGGCGATGAAATGTTGGCTAATTTGTGCTTTATTGACGCCATGACTTAATAGCCATTTCTTCACTTCTTTTGCATTTTCGAGTGTTTCGAGTGTGCTGAAAGACTTTGATTGCAACAAAAATAGTGTTGTTTCAGGGTCAATTTTTTCAAGTATTTGGGCAAAGTCAGTGCCATCTATATTTGCAAGATAGTGACAATGATAACCATCTTGAGCATAGGGTTTAAGAGCTTCAGTAACAACTTTTGGACCTAAAAAAGAACCACCAATACCAATACTGACTAATGTACGAATAGGCTTACCTGTATAACCTAGCACCTGTCCATCATGAATTTTACCAAGGAAGTCAGCCATCTTTTCACGGCATAGCTTAACCTCTTTCATAATATCTTGCCCGTTTAGCATAAGGCATGAGTCTAGAGGTTGACGAAGCGCAGTATGTAAAACTGACCGATTTTCAGTGTGATTAAGTAGACGGCCTTCGAAAGCCCCCCCACTGAATAAGGCCTGTATTTGCTTTTTTAATTGTGCATTCTCGGCTGCATTTTTGAGTAGCTTGAGTGTACTTTTGTTGATCAGGTTTTTAGAATAGTCCAGAAATATATGAGGCCCTTGCACAGAGAAGTGCTCGAAGCGTTTTGAGTCATCTCGGAACATCTCACGCATAGGTTTATTTTGTATTTCAAGGGCGTGAGCTTTTAACTCTTTATGTATAGGGGAATCATCCAGTCTCATTGTATCTGTTGTCCATAAATTCTAAATTAAAGTTTAACGCTGATATTATCAATTAAACGGGTACTTCCGAGCCAGGCAGCTACTAATATGACGTACTCATTATCATTTAGTGTAGCGTTTTCCAAAGTGTTGGGGTTAGCAATGTTGAAATAGTCTTTTTTGAAGCCTGATATTTCCAAGGCTTCAACTGCCTCTTTACTTAAGCGTTCAAAATCTTTATTACCACTTTCCAATGACTTTTTACATTGCAGCAGTGTTTGATAAATTCTTGCAGCTGTCGTTTTTTCTTCCGCACTTAAATAACCATTCCTTGAACTTCTGGCCAAACCTGAAGGCTCACGTGAAATAGGTACGCCTATAATACGAATAGGCATGCATAAGTCTAGGGTCATTTTTCGAATAACAGCAAGTTGCTGAAAGTCTTTCTCTCCAAAAATAGCGGTGTCTGGCTGAACCATATTAAATAATTTAGTGACGACGGTCGCTACACCAATGAAATGACCAGGACGACTTTCGCCGCAATGATGTTCAACGAGTGAAGGGACATCAACGCGCGTTTCAGCCTGGGTACCATTGGGATAAACTTCTTTTGCAGAGGGTGAAAAAAGAATGTCACAACCATGTTCAACTAAACCAATTGAATCAGCTTCAAGTGTTCTGGGGTAGGCATCTAAATCTTCATTTTCGCCAAATTGCATTGGGTTAACAAAAATACTGGCTACAACGATATCTGATTGTTCTTTAGCTTTATCAACTAAGGATAAATGACCTTCATGCAAGTTACCCATCGTAGGTACAAAGGCAATGGTTTTGCCTGCTTGCTTATAGCGCTGAATGACTTGTCGCAGTTCTGCCGTATCATTTATGGTTTGCATGGGATGTCCTTATTAATTTTAGATTATATAAAGCATATTAGCCTGAGAAGCTAAAGTCTTCAGAGGGGAAATCACCACTTTTAACGTCTGTATTGTACTGTGAAAAAGCTTCTTGTATTGAGTTTGCTTCAGTCATGAAGTTTTTAACGAATTTTGGTTTATGGCCACTACTAATACCTAATAAATCATGCATCACAAGTACCTGCCCGTCTGTAACGTTGCCTGCACCGATTCCAATAACGGGTATTTTAACTTTTTTAGTGATGAGCTCAGCTAGGGATGTGGGGACACACTCCAGTAAAATTATATCTGCACCGGCTTGTTCTAGCAGCTTGGCGGCATTAATCATGCTATTGGCTTTGTCTGCTTCTTTTCCTTGCACACGATAGCCACCTAATTTATTAACTGACTGAGGGGTTAAACCAAGATGAGCGCAAACAGGGATACCACGGTCACTTAATGCTGAAATATATTCGGCTAGCCACTCTCCCCCTTCCAACTTAACGATGTGTGCGCCAGCCTGCATCAAAAGACTTGCATTATTTAGTGCATTTTCTAAAGTGTTAATGGAGTTAAAGGGCATATCTGCCATGATCAATGGACCGGTTGCGCCCTGTTTAACACACTGAGTATGATAGATCATATCGTTCATTGAGACGGGTAAAGTACTATCTTGACCTTGAAGCACCATACCTAATGAGTCACCAATTAATAGCACATCAATGCCGGCTTGACTGGCTACTGCGGAGAAGGTCGCGTCATAAGCGGTTACACAAGAGAACTTTTGCCCCTGTTCTTTTAATTTTTTCAAACTTAAAGTCGTAATGCTCATTATTAGTTCCTTGTTTAAAAGAGGGAGGATTAAGCGCTTTAACCCAAGAGGCCTTTGCTTTAAAAAGGCTTAGAATAGCGACTTGTAAATTAGGAAACAAGCAGAACTAATCTGGTGTGTGCTTACCTGCTTATTTTAGTAAGTTGATGATTTAAACAAGCTTCTTGATAATCTTTTAGAAAAGAGCCATTTGGTAAAGTCCATTCAGGTGCAATTTCTAGTGTGGGAATAATTACAAAATCTCGGGTGAGAGCCTGAAGATGAGGAATATTAAGGTCTGGCAAGTCGCTATGAATTTTATATCTCCCATAAAAAAGGATGTCCAAATCAATAATACGTTCACCCCAATGCCGAGTTTTTACACGTCCAAATTCATTTTCAATTTCCTGTAATCTATTTAATAGTACTTCTGCCTGCATGTTTGTACTTACTAACACAACCGCATTGAAGAAATTTTCTTGATCTTGAGGCCCTTGAGGGGAGCTTTCATAAAGTGATGATCGAGAAAGAAAGTTAACGCCATCAATTGCCTCAATCGCTTGAATTGCATTGAGAACTTGCTGTCTTGGGTTATTTAGATTACTTCCAAGCCCGATTAAAACTTCGGTAGTAGTAAGTTCACTATTGCTCATTTATTGTGTTGCTGGGGGCGTGGTTTACTATTTTTAAAGCGTCTAGGGGCTTTTTTATGCACCGGTGCAGGGTTTTTTACCTGAAACTTGGTCCACCATTGTCCTAGTCCATTTACATTTTCACCGGCCTGCTCTCTTAATAATAAGAAATCATAAGCGGCTCGAAATCGAGGCTGTTCAATTAACTGAAATGGACGGCGACCTTGTATTTTAGTCAGTCGAATCTGGTATTCCCAAATTTCTTTCATCATCAGGGTAAAGCGTTTTGGGATTGAGATGTGTGCTAATTGCTTTTGAAGTGCGCTTTGGCTTGCTTGTTGTAATGCAGGGAAGTCAGGAACACCTTCAGATTTTAATTGCTGCCACTGACGGTTGACTTCTGGCCAGATCAACGTGGCATACAGGAATGCGGGGGTGACAGGTTTTTCAGCTCTAATTCTAATATCTGTATTTCGCAAACCCTCTAAAATAAAGCGTTTGTAATAAGCAGCTTGCTTGTTCGAGTTAAGAGTGTGGCTAATTTGAGGAAAGAGGGCGTCGAATAATTTGTAATGTAATAGGTTTTCAAAAATCTCGACAGCATGGCCAGACATAAAAAGTTTGAGCATTTCATCAAATAAACGAGCCGCAGGAATATTGCCTAATAGCGGAGCCATACTAAGTATTGGTGCGCTGGTATTGGGTTCAATCTCAAAATTAAGTTTCGCTGCAAAACGTAAAGCTCTAAGCATTCTGACAGGGTCTTCCCGGTAACGTGTTTCAGGGTCACCAATCATGCGTACTTGCTTTGCCTTGATATCATTGTGGCTATTGAGGAAATCATAGACACAGAAATCTTGAGCACTGTAATAAAGAGCGTTGACTGTAAAGTCCCTACGAACAGCATCTTCTTCAATGGTACCGTACACATTGTCTCTTAACAGCATGCCGTGTTCTGATTGCTTTGTTTCGGATTTATTGCTTTGCTCATCTGCTTGACCACGAAAAGTAGCGACTTCAATCATCTCTCTACCAAAAAGAATATGGACAAGCTTAAAACGTCGACCAATCAAGCGAGAGTTCTTAAAGAGGGCATGAACCTGCTCAGGATGAGCATTGGTTGAAATATCAAAATCCTTTGGTTGTTTACCTAACAAAATATCTCTTACGCCACCACCAACAAGAAAAGCCTCGTAACCTTTGCTATGCAATCTATGCATGACTTTTAAGGCGGATGGGCTGATCAAATTTCGAGAAATTGGGTGTTGGTCTCGTGGAATAATATTAGGTATTAGCTCAGGCATGATTATTTATCGGCATTGATTAATTTAATAAGCGTAAAGCAAATGCATTAACAAGACTGCATAGCATATAGAGCGGGCAGTTTACCCTGTAAGTAGACTGAAAACTATTGCAGTGTAATAGATTGACTTAAGATGGCCTCTAAGTAGGAAATAAATAGAGAAGGAAAATGACTTTGCATGAAAAGACCAACACTCTCCGGTGATTGACCTTTTCATGCTCAAAAGAGCAGACCTATATTTTTTTGTTATTATGTATCCTTGTCTGTACCTAGGGCGTTAGTAAACTAACGCTTGCAAACGGAATACTTTAAACACAAAGAGCGGAATTCTTGAAATCAATATCTAGCTTTTAACCATCGCAACTTTTGAAGTTCTTATTAGTTAAAAACAATATTCAAATCAGCTTTTAGGCCGCTAAAAAGCCAAGCGTTCAAAATAATCAATTCGCCCCGCATTTGTTATTTTTATTTCTGCGGTTTTCTTCAACTGGTAACTAACCACTATTTTTATTTTTGTTTGTATATTTACAGTTGGTTATTATTATTTTTCTACGATCGAATAATAGCAGTCTTCATGCCAAACTATAAAATACTTTGTTTTTCAATGGGATAGGTTTGATGGCTATTTCTTTATGTTAATAGACATTATTGTATGGGTACAAAGAACCAAAAAAGCGTATTAATGCGTTTCATTTGGTAACACTAGGTAACAAATATGCGATTTTATAATTTTCATAACTATTACTGAGAAATGAAAGTGTGTAAAAATGAGAGGTGTGTCACAGGATTATAGAGACAAGATTATAACTAGGAGGTCTTTCGTCGAGGGATGCCAAGCTTTTGTCTTCTCTCCCATAAGTTTTTACGACTAATTCCAAGTCGGCGAGAAAGTTCAGTTTCATTCATTCGCTCTTGGTTTTCTAGTACGAATTGTTGAAAGTAGTCTTCAATTGAAAGGTTTTTGGCTGGGGCTGGTGGCGCTTGATGGGGTGATTTAGGATGGGTTGGTGTAATGAGACCCTGAGGTATCGTAATATCATCTACTTCTGCCTCTATATCGAGTAATTCAGCTGTAATCATTTTGTGATCACATAAGATAGTGCCTCGTTCGATTGCGTTTTCTAATTCACGCACATTACCTGGCCAGTGATATTCTTTAATGGCCTTCATCGCATCAGGGCTGAATTTAATATCATCTTGACCTAATTTACTACTTGCCTTTTCAAGTAACATTTCGGCCAAGCCTAAAATATCATCCTCTCTATCCCGTAATGGTGGAAGTTTCAATTGGACGACATTCAGGCGGTAATATAAATCTTCTCGAAATTGGCCGGTGCGGGATAGTGCCTTAAGGTTTCTGTGCGTTGCTGCGATGAGGCGCACATCGACATTCCTAGATTGAGTAGAACCGACTCGGCGGATCTCACCTTCTTGTAGTACTCGTAATAAGCGAGCTTGTGCTTCAAGTGGAAGCTCACCAATTTCATCTAAGAAGAGTGTGCCGCCATCAGCGGCCTCAATTAAGCCATTTCGAGCACTTACCGCGCCTGTAAATGCCCCTTTTTCATGGCCAAATAATTCTGACTCGATAAGTGACTCAGGAATCGCAGCGCAGTTTATGCAAATATATTCCTGATTCTTACGTTGGCTGAGTTTATGAATTGCACGAGCGGCTAATTCTTTACCGCTGCCTGTTTCGCCCTGAATAAGTACCGTTGCTTCTGTAGGAGATACTTTTTTAATGAGTCTGAATACTTTGGTCATAGCGTTGCAGTGGCCATAAATCAAACTTCGAATATCTCCATCGTCACTGTCCAGTTCACTTATTGCAAGTTCAGGTAGCGGATCTTTTGAGAAAACATTCTGGATAATATCGAGAATATCAACGTCATCAAAAGGCTTGGCTAGATAATCAACTGCGCCTAGTTTCATCGCGTCGACCGCTGAGCGAAGACTTGCATAGCTGGTCATTACGAGCACAGGAACGCCTTGCGCAAGTTGTATGATATCGGTTCCGGATTGGCCAGACAGACGTAAATCAGTAATGATCAGGTTAAAAGAAGGTAAAGCAAAATTCTCAGTAGCTTCAATAATAGAAGAGGCGACATCAACATGATATTGATTTTCTTCAAGTAAGCTTTGTAGGTTTGAGCGGTTCTCTGCTTCATCTTCTAAAATTAAAATACGCCGCATAGCTTACCTTTATCAAGACCAAAGAATTGTACAAACAAAAATGATAACGGAGAGCGCTTGTGCTTTACCAGTAATTTTAAACTGATGGCATGTGTTTTAGTGTATTTGTGGCAGGAATGTAGTGTTTGTCCCAAAGTTTTATAGCCATTTTAAGGGCTTCTTCTGTCGTTGACGGTTTTTGGGGGAGTGGTAGTTTTAGTAAGGTGAAAAGTTCTAAGAGGTTTTTAAGAGGGGTATGGTTATTGACTGCTTGAGCAAAGGTTTGTTTGCTTAACTTCTGATTTTGACTATTGACTAAAACCGGGAAATGGCTAAATTTTGGTGGTGGCACTTTTAATGCGTTATAAAGCGCAAGTTGCATTGGTGTGGAATCAAGTAAGTCTGAACCTCTAACAATATGAGTGATGTTTTGGGCAATATCATCACAGACAACCGCTAATTGGTATGCATAAAATCCTTCTTTGCGCTTTAATACGAAATCATTTTGGCAGGTAATATGTTTTTTCCCAAGTATGCCATCTTCCCAGCTGAACTCAGTTTTGAGCAGCTTAAATTTTGTAGCGAAATTAACTAGTTCTTTTTGGTTGATTGTTTGCTTGTTACAAGTTTCTAAATGAACACCATTTCGTTCTTTAAGCTGTTTACGACTGCAAGGGCATTGAAAGGTATATTGTTGATCAGCGAGTTGCTTAAGAGCATGTTCGTATAAATGAGAGCGTTCTGATTGAAAACTTATTTCTTCATCCCAAATTAGGCTATGTGCTTGTAGTGTCTCAATAATAGATCTATGAGCATTAGCTTGTTCACGTTGAGCATCAACATTTTCAATTCGGAGTAACCATTTACCCTGATTAGAGCGCGCTTCAAGGAAACTAACTAATGCTGCAAAGAGAGATCCAGAGTGGAGAGGGCCTGTTGGGGAGGGCGCAAAACGGCCGCGATAAAGGCTCAATATTTAAATGAAAAAGGTGTTAAGGAATTAACACCGTTAATCATGCCGTCTTTGAATAAAAGCATTTGTGGCTTCTTTTCAAGAAGAGTAAACCTAGATGCCGATTTGACGTTCTTTAATTTCAGCAAGCGTTTTGCAATCAATGCAGAGTGTTGCTGTTGGTCGAGCTTCGAGGCGACGAATACCAATTTCAACACCGCAAGAGTCACAGTAACCGTAATCTTCATCTTCAATGCGGTCGACTGTTTTATCAATTTTCTTGATCAACTTTCTTTCACGGTCACGGGTACGTAATTCGAGACTGAATTCCTCTTCCTGAGTTGCTCGGTCACTTGGGTCAGCATAGTTAGATGCATCTTCTTTCATGTGAGTTACAGTCCGATCCACTTCTTCCATTAACTCTAGCTTCCAAGCTAATAGGATTTGGCGAAAATGAGCAGATTGCGGCTCGTTCATATACTCCTCACCTTTTTTTAATTCATAAGGTGTAAAGTCAGAATGTTTATCAGGCATAAGGATTTCTCATATCTCGTATTTTTTCTCTCGCGAACAATAAGTGTGCGAGGTATTAAATAAGTTATGCATTAGCGTATCAATTTAGTATCGGACATGATCGCCAGCTAAGCCAGCGGAAACTAGCAGAAACTAGTCAATTATGTCAATTTTTATTGCTCGTAGTGCATAACGGCTAACAGAAATAATTTAAAATTTCTTTCTTAAGCTATACTGAATCTAGCTAAAAATTTATAAGAGCAGTTTAGGTATTTCGTATGTCCAATAAAAAACACATTTTATTAGTAGACGACAGTCGAGTATCTCGACTGATGTTGAAAGCAATTATTCAGAATCAGTATAGCGACTGGGAAATCAGTGAGGCTGAAAATGCTGAGATTGCATTAGCAATGTGTATTAAAGGCTCTTTTGATTTCATTACACTAGATATGAATATGCCTGGTCGCGATGGTTTAACCGTGTCTCCTGAATTACAGGAAGCTTGTCCTGAAGCCAAAATAGTGTTGCTTACAGCCAACTTTCAGGAGCGAGTAAAAAGTAAAGCTGAAGATCAGGGTTTGGTTTTTTTACCTAAGCCGATAACTGAAGAAAAGATACTGAAATATTTATCTGGTGCCTGTAGTAACTAATACTCATTATATTGGTGTATAGCGCAGTAACCGCGACTTAAAATCAGCATGTTAGCTAGTAATTTTAAATAAAAGCCTTATTATTCTCTAATCGTGACCATATACAATAATCAAACGATTTGATTATTCGTACTTATATTTAAGGCAGACGCAAACATGTTCTCTGAAATTTTTACTTTAGTTGTTGATACGCTTTCGGCACTGTATTTGATGATTATTATTCTTCGATTTGTGTTGCAATTGTCTCGTGCTGACTTTTATAACCCCATTTCCCAGTTTGCTGTGAAAGCGACAAACCCTTTTCTTATTCCTTTAAGGCGGGTTATTCCGGGCTTTGGCGGAGTTGATATTGCTTCGCTAGTCTTAGCTATTATATTTCAGGCTCTTGTTTTATCGCTTAAAATAGCGGTCTTAGCCGCAGTAATGCCTAACCCGGTCGGAGTTATCTTGATGTCTGTCGTGTTAGTTTTGGGTGTTTTACTGAAACTATACTTCTGGACGTTATTAATTATGATTGTAGCTAGCTGGATTGCTCCAGGCAGTCAGCACCCTGCATTATTGTTAATCAATCAGATTACTGAACCGTTAATGAAACCGTTTAGAAAAATCTTACCTTCAATGGGAGGCTTGGATCTATCGCCTATTTTGGTTTTTTTAACATTGCAAATACTAGAAAAAGTAGTAGCGCAGCTTTCATATCAGGTAGGTATCAGTTTTTCCTTAATGTAGTGTAATTGCAATTTTGCTGTTGTAAGTCCTTGAAATAACATCACTTAACATAAATAAACAAGTTTAGAAGGATGTTAACGAAACTTGATAACCTCTTGATTCAAAATAACTTATTGAAAGCTTATGGGCTATAAATTAGCTTTATTAGTTTTCGTTTTAAGTTATATCCGCTTAGATCACGTTTGTTGCCTGAACAATTCTCTATACTCAGAAATAGTATTCATACCCATGCTAGCTCAATCATTTTAATTCGAGCTTATTGGTATAACAAATTTCTGTTCATGACAAATGGTAAGTGCTATGTCAATCAATGCATTGTCTCTGAAAGGTCTATCAAAACAGGTTGAGGCTTATAGTGCCTGGAAAAATCATCTCAAAGGTGAGATCCAGCATTATCAGCAATGGCTTGAAGAAAATAACCTTAGCTCTGATGATATTCACCAACGGCTTAATCGCGGCTTAAATTTATTACAAGATGATGAATTAACAATTGCATTTGTTGGTGAATATTCCAGAGGCAAAACCGAACTAATCAATGCACTGGTTTTTTCTGAATTTGGACAACGTATGCTGCCCTCTCAGGCAGGACGAACAACGATGTGTCCAACTGAAATTTTTTATGACTCGACACGCTCTGATAGTTATTTAAAACTATTGCCAATTGAAACTCGTATTCAAGAACAATCTATTAGTGAGTACAAGCATGACCTTGAGGCATGGCATGAAATCCCAATTGATATTTCTGACCCTGAAAAAATGAGTTTCAGCCTTAAACAGTTAGCATCTACACGGACTGCAACTGTTCTTGAAGCGCGTTCATTGGGGTTTGATGACCGGATGTTAGAGCATGAGCCGGGTGATACAGGCCGTGTGATTATTCCAGTTTGGCGTCATGCCATGATTAGTCTGGATAGCCCTTTATTGAAAAAAGGTCTAAGAGTTCTGGATACACCAGGCCTAAATGCTTTGGGCTCTGAACCTGAGTTAACTGTCAGTATGATCCCGAAAGCCCAAGCGATCGTTTTTGTACTTAGTGTTGATACGGGAGTGACTGCAAGTGATAAAACTATTTGGAACAAGTTTATTAACATAGATGGTGCAGATCATCGTGCAGGGCGCTTTGCCGTGTTAAATAAAATCGATGTACTCTGGGATGACTTACAAGGCGACACCCATACAGCCGCATCAATTGAAAAAGTAAGGCAAACCAGTGCTGATCATTTAAAGATGCCAGTCGAAGACGTTATTCCTTTATCAGCTAAACAGGGTTTAATTGGGCGAGTAAAAAAAGATGATTTACTACTTCAGAAAAGTGCTTTGCCGAAGTTGGAAAAACTCATATCCAAACGAATTCTTGCACAAAAAGAGGTCTTGATTTATGAGGCTTTGATTCACGATGTTATTGGAATGCTTAAAAGTAGTCAGTCAATTTTAAATGAACGCTTAAGTGGTTTATATGAGCGCTATGACGGCCTGTCTAATAACAATTTGAGTGCTGAAGAATTACAAGCACTGGCGGATAAAACGCATAAAGATCATGATTTGTACTATAAAAAATTGATTACGCTCAAATCAAGTCGTCGCTTAATGCAATCACAAGGAGAGATCTTGCAGCAGTTAATGAGTACCTCTCGTTTCGGCGATATTGTTGAACAAACGCGAACTGATCTTCAGGATAGCTGGAGTACGCTGGGAATGATTCATGCTATGAGCCAGTTCTTTGTTAAGCTTGAAAAAGAGATTGAAAATATTTGCACTGAAGCAAAATTGGCAGACAAAATGGTGAGTGCTATTTATCAGCGCTTTACGGCAGATATTCAGGCTAGCCATTTAAAACCCCGCACCTTCTCAATTAAGACTCAACGAAAACAACTCAACGCTTTAAAGTTGAAATCAGCTCAATTTCGTCGACAACCAAAAGTATTAATGACCGAACAGTCCATTCTTATTCAGAGATTTTTTAATACTTTTATAGCTGAAGCACGCTTACTTCAAGAGCAAATTATGGAGGAAGCCGTTCGCTGGCCGGATGAAGCATTACTACCCCTAATGCAATATGCACTAGAGCAAAAAAAGCAATTAGAAGAGCAAGTTGCTAATTTAAAAGCAATGGCTAGTAATACTCGAAACACTAAGTCACAACAAATAGAATTAAAAGAAATGATTGATGCTAGCCGTGAGCAACTTGCGCAAGCTGAACGTATCCACCACGAGTTAAGTCTACCGCCGCCAAGTCATAGTGATGGATTTCAAGGGATCGCGAATTAAGTTGCCATTCATTATATGGGCGTTTACACTCCATTTTCTTTTGATTTGAAAATGCGACTCAGAAACGAATGTCCAGCTCCTCTGTAGAAAAATCGCCTATTGACAATTCAGTTGGCGTTATCAAACCTAAAACGATTCACTTTGATCAGGAACTTGCATTGGTATGTGGTAAAGCCATAAGCCAATATGACCTGATTTATGAAACCTATGGTGAGTTAAATGCAGATCATAGCAATGCTGTATTAATTTGCCATGCGCTAAGTGGTGATCATCATGCAGCGGGCTATTATTCTGAAGATGATAGCAAAGCCGGCTGGTGGGATAGTTGCATCGGCCCGGGCAAACCGGTTGATACCAATAACTTTTTTGTTGTCAGTTTAAATAACTTAGGTGGTTGTGGCGGTAGTACCGGACCTAACTCGGTTAACCCTGAAACAGGTAAGTTATATGGGCCAGATTTCCCAATTGTAACCGTTAAAGACTGGGTGGAAAGTCAGGCCCGTTTGGCAGATAAGTTGGGTGTTGAAACTTGGGCAGCTGTTGTTGGTGGAAGCCTTGGAGGTATGCAAGCACTTACTTGGTCCTTGAGTTACCCTGATAGGGTTAAGCATGCCGTTGTGATTGCATCAACGCCAAAACTGACAGCGCAGAATATTGCTTTTAACGAAATTTCCCGTAAAGCCATTACGTCTGACCCTGAGTTTCATGCAGGTCATTACTATCGTCATAATACTGTTCCAACAAAAGGCCTGATGTTAGCCCGGATGATTGGCCATATTACCTATTTGTCTGATGAGGCCATGGGTGAAAAATTCGGACGGGATTTAAAAACAGCTGAGTTTAATTTTGGCTATGACGTTGAGTTTGAAGTTGAAAGTTATCTTAATTATCAAGGTAAACGCTTTTCAAAAACCTTTGATGCGAATACTTATCTGCTGATGACACGGGTGCTTGACTACTTTGACCCTGCTGCTGAATTTGAGGGTTCCTTAGAGCGTGCTCTAAAGCATTCAACATGTGGATATTGTGTTGTTTCTTTCAGTTCAGATTGGCGATTTTCTCCTGAACGCTCTGAGCAGTTAGTCTCTGCGATGGTTAAAGCTGGAAAACCCGTGAGTTATGCAGAAATTGACTCTCCCTATGGGCATGATGCTTTTCTAATTCCAACCGAGCGTTATATGTCTATATTCACAGCTTATATGAGTCGAATTGCACAAGAGGTAAATGCTAATGCGAGCTGATCTTCGTGTAATCGAACCCTGGGTTGAACCCAATACTCAAGTACTTGATCTTGGGTGTGGTGATGGTACTTTGCTCGCCTATCTTCAGGAAAAGAAAAAAGTACTGGGTTATGGACTTGAGATTGACGCAAAGCAAATTACCAGCTGCATTCAAAAAGGCGTTAATGTCGTTGAGCAGGATCTGGATAAGAAAGGCCTGCGTAATTTTGCCGACAAGCAGTTTGACACGGTCATCATGACACAGGCGCTGCAGGCAATCAGGCGGCCAGACTCAATGTTAGATGAGATGATGCGTTTGGGGCGACAAGGCATTGTGACTTTTCCAAACTTTGGTTACTGGCGCTGTCGTCATTATTTGTTATGGCATGGAAAAATGCCTATGTCGAAATCGTTACCACACACATGGTATAACACCCCGAATATTCACTTATGTACTTTTAGAGATTTTGAGGTTTTATGCCGCAAAAAGAACATCAAAATTCTTAACCGGACGGTGGTAGATGCTAACTTTGAACAAAGTCGTTTTGCTCTGATGTGGCCTAATTTATTTGCAGAATTTGCTGTCTATCGGATTGCACGCTAAACAGCTATATGATTAATATCAGAAGCTAAAGTAGTATATAGATTTATGTCTAATCTTTCGGTAAATCAGAGTGGGAGGCCTTCAATGAAACCTTTAAATTTATTTTCACTTATTATATTCATGTTCTCTTTTTGCTGTGGAATGGTGAATGCAGAGCAAAAAGAGGTCTTTGACGGGCCTGATGGAAGCGAATATGAAGTCCATTACATCGGTTTTGTCAGTACATTTTTGGACCCCGAAGTTGCCAAGCAATATCAATTGGTTCGTAGCCGAGCTCTCGGCATCGTAAATATTAGTGTGATAAAAGTGGATGCTGAAGGTAAACGGAAAGCTGTCGGTGCCGTGGTAGAAATTAAAATGACAAATAACCTTCAGCAACCGCAGTTCCTTTCATCACAGCAAGTTGTAGAAGGGAATGCTATTTACTATCTTTCTCAGCTTCAATATAAAGAAGGTGAATTACTTATCTTTGATGTGACGATCTACCCAGAAGGCCGCACTAAAGCCATGCAATTTAGGTTTAGCCAAAATTTCTATAATGAATAAGTTTGTTAAGGGTCTCGTGTGAAAATTGTTCTAGCCAGTGGTAATCAGGGGAAGTTAAAAGAATTTTCTCAGCTTTTAGCGCCTTATGATTTTGAAGTATTTCCTCAGTCTGACTTCAATGTAGTGCCCCCAGAGGAAACAGGTTTTACGTTTATTGAGAATGCGATTATCAAAGCTCGTTATGCATCTAAGATCAGTGGTTTGCCTGCATTAGCAGATGACTCAGGGCTTGCTATCGATGCGCTTAATGGCCAGCCGGGTATATATTCTGCCCGGTTTTCGGATGAAATGACTCAAGGTAATGCGACAGATCAAAGCAATATTGATTTGGCTTTGCAAAAAATGAACGGTTTGGCAGATGCTGAGCGTACGGCACGTTTTCATTGTGTGTTGGTGTATATGGCTCATGCTGAGGATCCAACACCCATAGTGTGCCATGGTCAATGGGAAGGTCGCATTACTCAAACTCAGTCAGGTGTAGGCGGTTTTGGTTACGACCCTGTTTTTTGGGTTCCTGAGTTTGAATGTACGGCTGCAGAGTTAACAAAAGAGCAGAAGAACTTACGTAGCCATCGAGGGCAGGCGTTAAAACAACTAATCGCTCAAATTGATCAGATTAAACAATAGGGCTTAACATTCGGGTATGAGGCAAATGACACGACCACCTTTGAGTCTGTACGTTCATATTCCCTGGTGTGTGCGTAAATGCCCTTACTGTGATTTTAATTCTCATGTTAGCGCTGATACTAACGGTGGCATACCCGAAACTAGTTATTTATCTCAGTTGAAGCTCGATTTGGCACAAGACTTGAGTTATGTTCAAGGTCGCTCGGTGAAAAGCATTTTCTTCGGCGGAGGAACACCTAGTTTAATGAGTGGTGAATTTTATAATGATTTACTCACTTATATTGAATCGTACATTCCTTTTCATCCAGATATAGAAATCACGCTTGAAGCCAATCCTGGTACCACTGAAGCAGGACGTTTTAAAGCCTATCATCAAGCGGGTATTAATCGTTTATCAATAGGTGTTCAAAGCTTTCAGGCTGACCATTTAAAACGATTAGGTCGAATACACTCTGGAGATGATGCAATACGTGCCGTGGAGCAGGCTAAAAGAGCAGGTTTTGATAATCTGAATATTGACCTGATGCATGGCCTCTCTGAGCAATCTGTTGAAGAGGCAATGGCGGATTTAAAGCAAGCGATATCACTAGAGCCAACACACTTATCCTGGTATCAACTGACGATAGAACAAAATACTGAATATTTTCGACACCCACCCAAGCTGCCTGAAGATGAAGCACTCTGGGATATTCAAAAAGCAGGTGCTGAAGTGTTAAAAGAAGCAGGCTTTTACCAGTATGAAGTCTCTGCATTTTCCAAGAAAGATCGAGAAGCAAAACATAATTTAAATTACTGGACTTTTGGTGACTATATTGGGATTGGTGCTGGTGCGCATTCAAAAATAACTATTTTAGGTGATAGTGAGCGCATACTTAGATATAGGAAAACCAGAACTCCAAAAGATTATTTACTACCGAAACCGCATTTTAGAGTCGGCGAAGAAACCGTCGCATCACAAGATTTAGCGTTTGAATTTTTAATGAATGTATTACGCTTGAACCAAGGTGTGGATGAAACACTCTTGCAAGAAAGAACAGGCTTATCCATATTGACACTAGAGCCAAAATTGAGTGAGTTACGTAAAATGGGTTTAATTGAAACAAGTCGTTTAGGGACAACCCAAAAAGGTCATTTGTTTCTTAATAGCATTTTAGATAAATTTTCGGAAATTTGAGCAGGCCTGAAATTGTGAGGCGCTGTTTTTATCACTATAACCGTGAGCACCCATAATAAGGTGTCCACGGTTATATTTGCTTTAAAGTGTTTTAAAAACCTTCTTGGCGGCTTCAATTGTTGCTGTGATCTCAGTTTCACCATGTGCACTTGAAACAAAGCCCGTTTCAAATGCTGAAGGTGCCAAATAAACACCTTGTTCTAACATGCCATGATAAAAAAGCATGAAGCGTTCTTGGTCACAATTCATCACTTGCTCGTAAGTACTTATTTTTTCTTCTTTGGTGAAAAAGAAACCAAACATCGCACCCACTTGATTAAATGCCATAGGAATTCCTGCATCAACAGCTGCAGCCCTTAAACCTTCAATTAAATCGCTGGTCTTCTGTGTTAATGCCTGATAGAAACCTGGTTTAGAAATATTGTCCAGCATTGCCAATCCTGCAGCCATTGCGAGTGGATTTCCTGAAAGTGTACCAGCCTGATAGACCGGGCCTGTAGGAGCGATATAGTTCATTATATCGCTGCGACCACCAAAAGCTCCGACAGGTAGCCCACCCCCAATAACTTTACCTAAAGTTGTTAAGTCAGGCTTTACCTTATAAACAGACTGTGCACCGCCTAAAGCGGTTCTAAAACCAGTCATCACTTCATCAAATATCAATATACTTTCATGCTGGTTACAGCATTCTCGTAAGGTTTCTAAAAATCCGGGGACGGGTGGAATACAATTCATGTTTCCTGCGACAGGCTCGACAATAATTGCTGCGATTTGATCGCCAATGTCAGAAAATAACTCTCGCACTTCATCTGGTTTGTTATAGCTTAAAGTAATCGTATGCTCCGCGACGCTTGCAGGAACACCAGGCGAGTTCGGAACACCTAATGTTAAGGCGCCAGAGCCGGCTTTCACCAATAAAGAGTCTGCATGGCCATGATAACAGCCTTCAAATTTGACAATTTTGTCGCGATTTGTAAACCCTCTAGCTAGGCGAATAGCGCTCATGGTCGCTTCTGTACCAGAGCTGACCATTCGTACTTTTTCAATCGAAGGCACTAACTCGCAAACCTTCTTTGCCATGCGAGTTTCAATTTCAGTGGGTGCGCCATAGCCCAAACCTTGATTGAGCTGAGTTTTAACCGCGCCAATGACTTCAGGATTTGCATGGCCTAATATCATCGGTCCCCAAGAACCGACGTAATCAATATAACGTTGGTCATCGGCATCAATTAAATATGCACCTTCGCCTTTTTCAAAAAAAATCGGGGTGCCACCTACGCCTTTAAAAGCACGAACGGGTGAGTTGACGCCGCCAGGGATAACGGTTTGAGCATCAGCAAAAAGTTGATCAGATTTAGACATAATGACAGGCCTATATAGTTGTAGATTGTTTAAAAAAAGATGAGAAAATTTTTGCAGTTGCTTCAATATCTGTTTGGCCAAAAAGGCCATGAATGACTGCAATAGAATTTGTTTTAGTATTGATTAAACTTCGAATATTTTTAATCGTGATTCCGCCAATCGCAACAGTGGGACAGGGTAATTTAGCAGCTTGCTTTAATACCTCAATGGAACATTGAGGGGCGTTTGCTTTCGTCTTTGATGGGAAAAGACGACCGAAAGCACAGTAATCGACACCCTGTTCAATGCAATTTTGAGCGTAAATCAAATCGTTGTGGCATGTAACGCCTAAAATTTTATCTACACCAAGCTTGCTTCGGGCTTCAATAATATCCCCATCAGTTTTGCCTAAATGTACACCATCAGCCTTAATGCGCAGGCAGAGTTCTATATCATCATTGATGATAAAGCGAGCGTTGTAGTGACTACATAAATCACGCAGATTTTGAGCGTTAGTTAATCGCTCAATGGAACTTGCAGGCTTATCTCTGTATTGGATGGTTCGAGCGCCGCCCTTTAAAGCACTTTCAACTGCTGGTAAAAGTGTTTCGGAAGGTAATAACTGTGGGTCAGTTATAGCGTAAAGTCCACTAGGAAAATTGGTAACGGATTTTGAATTTATTTTCATATATCTATGATTAAAAGCTTATGACTAAAAAGGTTTAACAACGACTAAAATAACAATTCCAATCAAAAGCAGAACAGGAAACTCATTGAACCAGCGATAGAATACATGACCTTTCTGGTTCTCATCAGATGCAAAGGCTTTTAATAACTCTCCGCAATAAATATGGTAAGCGACAAGGGCTATGATAAGAGTAATCTTGGCGAGAAACCACCCACTCTGCATATAGCCGCTAACGTTATAACTCAGTAACCAAGCGCCTAATATTAAAGTGGCTATCATTGATGGTGTACCAATTCCACGGTAGAGTTTGCGTTCCATTATTTTAAAACGCTCTATGCCAGCACTATCTTTTGTTTGGCTATGATAAACAAATAACCTTGGTAGATAGAATAAAACAGCGAACCAACAAACCACTGCAACGATATGAAATGCTTTAACCCAGAGCATAATTATCCTCTTTTATATTGATAATAATTTTCGATGTCAGCCCGAGTGACGATACCGAGCACGCGAGTAATCATGGGGGCACTTGTCCTCTCAACATATAAAGCCTCTGTTTTAGACTCTGCGAACTTATCTAAAGCTTCTTGAAGTGTTGCTTGAAAATATAAGGGTGCAAGATCTTTTCGTTGTGCGGGAATCTCAAGTAAATTAATAAGTAAGCGCTCTTTAAGGTCATCTTCTTCAGCCTCTAAAAATAGCAGTTCATTTTCTTCAAGGTAATGCGCTAAATCAACTATTGGTAATAAAGAAACCGGTTTGCCTTCACTACCATCAATTAAAATCCATTTTGGTTCTTGTCGTAAATATTCTTTGGCTTCTTCAAAACGAATAATTTTATCAGAACGGCATATTTGTCTGGTCATAATTGCACCAACACTAACGCGTCGAAGCGCCTGTGTTACAGGGCTATTATAATAATCAAGCCCTTGCTCTTTTAAAATAGTTAAGAATACTGACTTCTGTTTAAATACTTCGCTGGCCACCATGCTGGAAACAACAATGATCAACATGCTAGGCAAAATGATATTTGGATTTTGGGTCAGTTCAAGAATGGCAAGCAGGGCAGCCAAGGGGGCCTGAAGTGCTGACCCCATCATTGCTCCCATTCCCAGCATGGCATAGAAACCGGGCGATGAGGCAATTGAAGGCATTGTCCACTGCGCAATTAAGCCTAATGCGCCACCAACAGTTGCGCCAATAAATAAAGTTGGGCCGACAAGTCCGTTAGGCATACCCAAGCCCACACTAATTGAGGTGGCAACGATTTTTGCAGCGGCAATGGCGCATAGCATCAATAAGCCAAACTCACCTAATAAAGCCTGATTAACCGTATCGTAACCGACACCCATTATTTGTGGAAACATTATTGCAGTTGCTGCTGTTATAGCGCCAGCAGCTAAAATACGGAAAAAGATGTCATGTTCAGTAAAACGCATCGCACGTTGCAACAAACTAACGAAAGCGGCAGAAACAATACCAATGATGATGCCGCAAAGAATAATGTAGGGTACCTCTGCTAAAGAGTTCATATTTAATTGAGGGACTAAAAATGCAGGATCAGCGCCGTAGACAGTCTGAGTGATAATTGCTGCTGCAACAGAAGCCAAAATAACGGGTGTAAAGCCAGCAATTGTGTACTCCATCATTACGACTTCCATAGCAAAAATAACTCCGGCAATTGGCGTATTGAATGAAGCAGAAATTGCTGCGGCAGTACCACAACTAATGAGTGTTCGAATACTATTGTTTGGCAATTTAAAATATTGTCCCATTAGGCTCGAACAAGCAGCGCCTAAATGAACTGCAGGCCCTTCACGACCTGCGGATTGCCCACTTAAAATCGTTAATACACCGCCAATAAACTGCATAATGAAACTTTTGAAGGTGATATAGCCTTGGTGGTAGTTTAAGCGCTCCATGACAAATGCCACGCCCACCTTTCGCTGGCTTATTTGTAAGCGATACCAGATGGAACCGATTAATATCGCGCCACTAATCGGCAGAACAGCACGCATTAAGCTAGATAAACCTTCAAAATTCTCAGGGTCACCATTTGGAAGGTACTGGGCAAGCGGCCATTCAATTAATAAACGAAATAATAAAATTACACCCGCGGTAATGGTGCCGGAAATTAAGCCTAAAATTGAGAGCTGGGGAAGCGCATCAACACCTGAAAGCTTATGGCGAAATAGACGTTTATAATTTTCGAATGTCTCTTTGAAAGATGCTTTGGTTGACATAAAAAGAATTGTTCTTCATTAAGAATTAGAGCATTTGAATGATTCTACTCGCTTATAGTAAATGAGTCTCTATATGCAAAAAAATAGGCATAAATTCTTTTTTATTTGTTCTTCACTGTTGAATGAAAAGAGCGTGGTATAATCTTTGCCATCTATTATTGATTACACATTGAGAAGACGAGGTTTGAAGTGATTAAAGCAGGAATTGTAGGCGCAACAGGTTATACCGGTTCAGAGTTATTACGTATATTAGCCTTGCATCCTGATGTAGAGGTATCTGTGGTGACTTCGCGCTCCGAAGCAGGTAAAGCCGTTTCAGACAGGTTTCCACATTTACGTGCTTATAATGACCTGAAATTCACTGACCCAAGTATTAAAATTTTAGCTGAATGTGATGTGGTATTTTTTGCCACGCCACATGGTGTTGCACAAGCCATGATGCCTGAATTCATTAATTCAGGTTTAAAAGTGATTGACCTCTCTGCTGACTTCAGATTGAAAGATTCCGATTTATGGGCCAAATGGTATAACCAGCCTCATGGTTGCCCGGAACTTATTGAACATGCGGTTTATGGCTTGCCTGAAGTAAACAGAGCAACGATTAAAGATGCTAACTTAATAGCATGCCCTGGTTGTTACCCAACCGCGATTCAATTGGGTTTTTTACCCTTACTTGAGAATAATCTTGTTGATACAAGTCGCTTAATTGCAGACGCAAAATCAGGCGTGAGTGGTGCGGGTCGTGCTGCAAATGTCAGTGCCTTGCTATCAGAATGTGCTGACAGCTTTAAAGCATATGGTGCTTCCGGTCATCGTCATAGCCCTGAAATACGTCAAGGTTTGAATGGCTTTAGTGAAAGTGAAGTCTCATTGACCTTTGTTCCACATTTAGTTCCTATGATTCGAGGAATAGAAGCAACTTTATATGCTGAATTAACGAGCGATTTGCCTTTGGAAAAAATACAGGCGCTATATGAAAAACGCTATGAGAATGAACCTTTTGTTGATGTAATGCCTTTGGGGTCGTTACCAGAAACGCGTAGCGTCAAAGGTTCAAACTACTGTCGTATCGCACTGCACCAACAAGCTGATAGTAATACCATTATTGTACTATCTGTGATTGATAACCTTGTTAAAGGGGCTTCTGGTCAGGCAGTTCAAAACATGAATTTGATGTTTGGCTTGGATGAACAAGCAGGCATTAACCAAGTGCCGTTGATGCCATAAATTAATCGTGTAAAGAGTTGTTTTTTAGGGACGTGCGTCTTATTCAAAGGAAAATAAATGGCAAATCGCAAAGCTCAAGATAAACTGATAGTGGTAAAGCATAAACCGGGGATTAAGCGAAAACGTCGTTTAGTGTTTTTGACGGGCGTTGTCGTGATTGGTGCAGTCTGTTTTTTACTTGGTGATTACCAAAGTCGCTATCAGCACAATCGGGTCGTGACTAAGCTTACTGAGCTTTCTAATGATTATGAGATGTTACAAGAAAGTGAAGCTAAGCTGCGTCAACAGGTTGCTAACCTAGAAAGTGGCCGCGCCATTGATGACTTGGCGAAGGAAGAAATAAAGGAAACAATTCGAAATTATAAATCGTCAATCTCGCAGTTAGAAACCGATGTCTCGTTTTATCAAAACATTATGGCTCCTTCTGACAATGCAAAAGGTTTGCAAGTTCAAAAAGTTGAGATTAAAGCGGGTGCGATTAAAAATCGCTTTGCATATAAAATAGTATTAGCACAAGTCGCTGATAATAAAGCTTATGTAAAAGGTATTGTGGCCGTTAATTTAATTGGTATGCAAGGTGATAAAAAGAAAATCATCCCATTGCGAGATATTTCAGAACAGAAAGAACTAGGGATAAAGTTTAAATTTAAGTATTTTCAGGATCTAAGTGGTGAGTTAATTCTTCCAGAAGGGCTAGTACCTGAAAGTATACAGGTCGTCGCGCAATCAAAGGGCAAAAAAGCCTCACGCTTGGAACAAAGCTTTGAATGGCAAACGCTCATCAACCATTAAGTGGTAACACAATTATTATAGGTATCGGAGAAATAAAATGTGGGGAAATAAAAAAAGTAAAAGTAAGCAGCACCAAAGTACCACTACTCACTTTGATACCTTGGTTTCGAAAAAAACCCAAATCGTTGGGGATCTTCAATTTTCTGGCGGTTTGCACATTGATGGTTTAGTTCGTGGAACAATTCGTGCTGAAGAAGACAGTGAAGCTATCGTACGTATCAGTGACATAGGCGAAATAGATGGTGATGTTATCGCGCCGCATATCATCGTTAATGGAACCGTTCATGGTGATGTCTATGCGTCTAAGCATATTGAGCTAGCTGCTAATGCCTCAATCAAAGGTAATGTTTATTACCACTTGATTGAAATGGCTATGGGAGCTGAAGTGAATGGTAATCTTGTTCACCATAAAGAGCCCGTATCTATCAAACATCATGATGGCAACGAAAATGAGACAGAGTCCTTACCGGAGCAAGTGTCTTTAAAAGCGATTAGTTCACCTGCAGAATTAGACTCAAATTCAGCTATTAGCTCAGTTTCCAGTTCAAATACAGCAAAATAGTTGACTAAATTACTAGGTTAATTGGATAATTAACAATCTGTTGTTATTTTTGATTATTCAAGTCCCCGGAGCCTAGATGAGTGTCGTCCAATCCCACATGCCATCCCCCTTAGTTTTTACGGATGCTGCGGCTAATAAAGTCAAGTATTTAGTAGACGAAGAGGGTAACCCTGACTTGCATTTAAGAGTCTATGTGACGGGTGGTGGCTGCTCGGGTTTTCAATATGGCTTCACCTTTGATGAAGAACAATCTGAAGATGACACTATAGTTAGTAATCAAGGCGTGAATCTGGTGGTTGATGCGATGAGTTATCAATATCTAGTCGGGGCGACTGTTGATTATACGGAAGGCCTGAAAGGTTCACAGTTTTCGGTTACGAATCCTAATGCAGAAACGACGTGTGGCTGCGGTTCTAGCTTTAGTATCTAGAAATAACTACATTCTCGATTGCTCTGCTATAGTTTAGTTATCTAAAGTTTAACTTTCTGAGCTTATTGAGACACGTACTGATGCCACACCATAAAGACGCCTTAAATAAGATAAATGAAAAGCTGTCTATTGCTGAGAAGTTAAAGACACTTCATCAAGTGACACAACAACATCACCCCTTTATTTCCAGAATTGCTGTCGTGCTTTATGACAGCGACACAGACCTGCTTAAAACCTTTCTATACTGTGGTGAAGATGAAAACCCGCTCGAGAACTACCAAGCTAAATTATCTGACACGACATACCTAAAAAAAATTCTCGAAGCATCTGAGCCAAGAGTCATCAATGACCTGACTCAGCTCCATGACTCACAAAAACGTCATACCCAAGCATTGCTAGACGCAGGTTATTTATCCAGCTATACCTTGCCAATGATTGTTAATGATCACTTTTTTGGTTTTGTTTTTTTTAATGCTCTTGAAAAAGATGTCTTTAATGAGCATGTCATGATTGAACTCGATATGGTCAGTCATATGATCACGCTGCTCATTTATAATGAACGCGCGAATATAAGAACATTGTTAGCAACGGTTAAATCGGCCTTAAACATCACGCACTCAAGAGACCCGGAAACAGCCTCACACTTAGAGAGAATGTCTCGATATACACGTTTGATAGCTAGAACTCTTGCACCAAAATTTAATTTTGATGATCAATATATTGAGCATATTTATCTGTTTGCCCCTTTACATGACCTAGGGAAAATTAAAGTCCCTGATCGAATCCTCTTAAAGCCTGACAAACTTACCAGCGAAGAGTTCAGTGTTATGCAAAGTCATCCGGGTGATGGGCGTGAGCTGATCGATTTATTATTAGAGAATTATGGGCTAAATGGTGTCGGCTTTGTTGATATGCTTAGAAACATCACAAATTATCATCATGAATATGTTGACGGCAGTGGTTATCCTGAAGGTTTATCAGGTGATCAAATTCCTATAGAAGCCCGAATTGTCACTGTTGCAGATGTTTTCGATGCTTTAACCAGCGAACGTCCTTATAAAAAAGCGTGGACGAATGAACAAGCCTACCAAAAACTACAAGAAATGTCGGGAAAGCAATTTGATCCACAATGTGTTGACGCTTTATTAAACAGTAAAGTTGAGATTGAAGAAATTCAACGTACCTTTATGGAAAATGATTACGGTTAAATGTTAAGAAACACTTAACCGCTTTATCAATCTGTAAAAATTACTTCTGTTCACACCAAGCTCTCGAGCAGCAGAAGCTTGATTGCCTTTATGTCGTTCCAGCACAGCTTCAATGAAGCTTCGCTGAAACTCATCCAAAGCTGTTTTTAAACATCCTTTAGCCGTAAAGTATAGTGCATCATCACTCGGAGCCGTTGTATTAGTCATACTGAGTGGCGATTTCTCAGTATTCTGTGCTTTGACAGTTTCACCATTAAGCTTGATGTCTAAATGAGTCGAATTGATACTAATGCAACGTTGATCTCGACCTTGTTCAGAAATGGCTTTTAAGGCAGAGCGGCTGAGCATGTGTTCCAGTTCGCGTACATTTCCTGGCCAGGTGTAGTTCATCAGTGTTTGTTTTGCATCAGGTGTTAGCCTAAGGCCTTGTACACCTAAACGTTTTTGGTTCATTTCCAGTAAGTAGCCAGACAGTAATAAAATGTCATGCCCACGCTCTTTTAATGGAGGAACCCAAATCGGGTAAACACTTAAACGGTGGAACAAATCTGAACGGAAACGGTTTTCAGCAACCTCATTTTCTAAATCTCGATTAGTGGCTGCAACGATACGTACATTGGCTTGGATGTTTCGGTCTGAACCTACACGCTGTATTTCGCCGCTTTGTAGGGCTCGCAGTAGTTTAGGTTGAATAGAAATTGGTAGCTCACCAATTTCATCTAAAAATAAAGTACCTCCATCAGCAATTTCAAATTTTCCTGCACGGCTTGAAACTGCGCCAGAAAAAGCACCTTTTACATGGCCGAAAAGTTCGCTTTCTGCGATATTTTCAGGGAGCGCTGCACAGTTCACGTAAATCAGTGGGCCTTGGTTTCTGGGGGAAAGCATGTGTACCTGACGTGCGACTAATTCTTTACCTACTCCTGTATCACCCGTTACGAGTACTGTTAATTCAGATTGAGCAACAATGTTTAGCTCATTTTTTAACTTCAGCATAGACTCACTGCGGCCAATAATTTCACTGGGCGTTTCAGCGACTAGTGTTTGGCTGACTAACTTATGATGTTTCGCTTGTGCTCCCATTACTTTAATCCTCTCGGCTGCTTTGACAGATGCTTCGGTTAATCGTGTAAAAGTACTTAATTCGTCAATATCAATTTTATCGAATGAACCTGCTTCCATTGCATCTAAAGTGAGGAGGCCCCATGGCTCATTATCAATATAAAGAGAAATACCCATGCAGTCATGAACATCGAGTTGGTGGTCGATATTTTCAACTAAACCGTCATAGGGGTCAGGTAAGTCAGAATTGGCTTCAAAATGTAATGGGCTTCTGGATTGAAGTGCTTGTTGAAACCGGGGGTGTTCATTTATTGCGAAACGCCGACCCAATACATCGTCACTTAAACCAATCATGGCCAGCGGGCGTAAAAACTGACCTTCCAATTTTAGAACGGCAGCCGCATCAAAAGGAAAAACTTTATGCAATCCCGTTAAAAGCCGTTGATAACGTTGTTGAGCAGGAAGATCTTTTGGCAAGTCTGAAATGATCATGGTGATCGTATCAATAAGCGCGCTTTTTGTTGTCATACCAACCTCGATTTTGTCTGAATGACAACTTCTTAAAGTGGTCATTACGATTGTGTAATCAATAAAATCTTTATATATCAGTGTGTTGCGTGATGGTACGAATCTTGTTTAGTAATAAGTACTCGTCACTAATGTCGAGTGAAATTATGGCAGTGAAGAATTCCTTGCTGTTTGACTAAGGTCAAGTAAGCAGGTCATTTTGACACGTATACCCACTAAAAGCTGAAAATGAGCAAGGTAGGTAGTAGGTGGCCATTTTTTGAAAATAAAGGCGAAAAAATAGGAGTTTGCTATAGATGAAACAAATTAAACTAGCAATGTCAGCTTTAGTATTAGCCATGGGTGTTGGTGGTGGCGCAGCAAATGCCGCAACTAATACTGCACCGACTTTAAGTCCGGCTGATTTCGAAAAAGCAAAAACAATGTATTTCCAACGTTGTGCTGGTTGTCACGGTGTTTTACGTAAGGGTGCAACAGGTAAAAATCTGGAGCCTGAAAATACCTTGAAGAAAGGCACGAAGCGTCTGTCTCGAATTATCGAGTTAGGTACTGAAGGCGGAATGAATAACTTTGATGATCTTTTCAGCAAAGAAGAGATTGATATTCTTGCTAAGTACATTCAGATGGAACCTCCTGTACCGCCTGAAATGTCTCTTCAAATGATGAAAGATCGTACTAAGGAGTATATCGCACCAAAAGATTACCCAAGCAAACCACTACATGGTCGAAACTGGGAAAACTTCTTTGTGGTTATCGAGCGTGATGCGGGTAAAGCTGCAATCATTGATGGCGATAAGCATGAAATCGTGGCGCATATCGACACGGGTTACGCTGTTCATGTTATCAAAGGTACAGAGCACCATAAGACGGGTCATCCAGATGATGCAATTGGTCGTTTCTGGTACACCATTGGTCGTGACGGAAAAGTAAACAAGATCGATCTATGGCAAACACCTGACAAAATGTTAGTTGCAGAAACTCAAATGGCATATGACGCACGTGATATTGCTGTATCGGGTGATGGGAAATACGTTATTGCTGGCGGCTACTGGCCACCACATTTCGTTATCATGGATGCGGAAACGCTTGAGCCATTAAAAGTTGTTTCCTCTCGTGGTGTGAATGTTGATGGTGAATACGTCAACGAAGCACGCGTAGCAGCTATCTACACTACGCCTAATGAGCCAACTTGGATGGTGGCAATAAAAGAACTAGGTCAAATGTGGCAAGTTGATTACAGCGACATAAACAACTTACGTATCGATCAAATCGATTCTGCTAAGTTCTTGCACGATGGTTTCTTTGATCCAACGGGTCGTTACTTCCAAATCGCAGCTAACGCATCGAATAAGATGGTTGTTGTTGATACGAAAGAACGTAAGTTAGAGAAAATGATCGACGTGGCTAAGTTGCCTCACCCTGGTCCAGGTGCAAACTGGATTGATAAGAAGTGTGGCCCTGTTGGCGCGACCACTCACTTAGGTATTGGTGAAGTGTCTGTTTGGGGGAATGATCCAATTGGCCATCCTGATCAAGCATGGAAACTTTGCTACACAGTTGAAACCGATGGTGCTGGTGCGTTTATTCGAACTCACCCTGACTCGCAATATGTTTGGGCAGATCAGCTGAAGCATCCAGAAGTGGAAATTCAGCAGAGTGTTCAGGTTATCGACAAAGATACACATGAAATTGTGAAAACAATTCGTGTAACAGAAGAAGACGGCAAAGTTGCACTTCATATGGAGTTCAACAAAGACGGATCTGAAGTTTGGGTATCTGTATGGAATCGTACCGATAACAGTAACCCAACAGGTGAAATCGTAGTCTATGATGCGAAAACGCTTAAAGAGATTAAGCGTATTAAAGGTCTGACTACACCAACTGGTAAGTTCAACGTTTATAACCGAGCAAACCACAAAACCTAGTTATCAAAATAACTAGTATCAAGGAAGAGAGCTTTTGCTCTCTTCCTTTCTCTCATCATATTTAATGAATTTTATGGAATTAAAATTCTAGGGAGTCTCTTCAATGAGTGCAGCACAAAAACTCAAAGGCCTGATGTCTAAAAAGATAATGTATGGCGCAACAGTGACCGCCGCGTTATTTTTCATGTTGGTCGGGGTGATCTTCTGGGGTGGTTTTAATACTGCAATGGAAGCCACTAATACGCTGGAATTTTGTATCAGCTGTCACGAAATGGAAGAAAATGTATATAAGGAATATACCAAAACAATTCACTACACCAATGGCAGTGGTGTCAGGGCTGCATGTTCAGACTGTCACGTACCTGATCCGTGGGTACATAAAGTAGTTCGTAAGATCAAAGCTTCGAATGAGGTGCTTCATAAAATGCTAGGAAGTATCGATACGCCAGAGAAGTTTGATAAAAAACGCCTGCATTTGGCTAAAAATGTATGGCAGGAAATGAAAGATACAGACTCAAGAGAATGCCGTAATTGCCACGATTTTGAAACGATGTTGCCGGAAAATCAGAAACCACGTGCACGTAAACAACATTTGAATGCAATGACTGCTGGTAATACCTGTATTGATTGTCATAAAGGCATCGCTCACAAAAATGTTCATGACCAATTAACAGATGAAGAGCTAGAAGAATTAACCAAGCCGGACCCAGAAAATGCGATACCCATTCCAGCACACTGGCAGGCATTTTTGGATAAGGAAGCTGCAGCAAAAGCAGAAAAGAAAAGATTAGCACTTGAAGCGGCACAAAAAGCAGCTGAAGAAGCTAAGTTAGCCGCTGAGAAAGAAGCACAAGAGCAGGCGAGATTAGAAAAAGAAGCGGCAGCAAACGCAGCTAAAGCACCTGTTAAAAAAGCCAAGAAAAAGGCTGTTGTTACAGCGAAAGCTAAGAAATCTGCTGTAAATTGGGCGGCATCACCTGCAAGAGAGGTAACAATATTTTATCCAGGACAAGCATCAATGGAATGGGTATTAGGCCGAGACCATGGTGGAAAGCGTTCCTTCAAAAAAGGCGACCGTTGTATTGAATGTCATGAAGAAGAAGTAGCTGATATTGGCGCTAAAATTGTTAGTGGTGAAAAGCTGGAAGACAAAGTCACTCCGGGCAAGCGAGGGAGTATTGCTGTGAACGTTAAAGCGGCACACGATACCAAAAACCTTTATATGCAATTTTCATGGGCTGATACCGACCATACGCCAACACCCTTTGCAGATGGCGGTAAGATGGATAAGCAGAATGAAATTAAACTTGCCTTCATGCTAGCAACAGATGAAGTTGAATATGCTGACCGTGCCGGTTGCTGGGGAACTTGCCATGCCGACTTAAACGAAATGCCTTTTGCTCCAGAAGGTCAGAATGTCACTAAATACATTAAAGAGAGCCGTACCAAGATCGAGATCAAAGGTCGTGGTGGCAAGCCTAAAGGTGGATGGGACAAGCGTAAAACGGATGCAGAAATTGATGCAGAGTTAGCAGCAAACCGCTACATGGATATCATTCGCTACAAGTCAGGTGAGAAGAAAACCGAAGATGGAAATATTCTTGCTGACCGACACATGAATGAAAAACTCTCCAGTGAGTTCATCGCAGTGAAGAAAGGTAGTCAATGGATTGTTGAAGTAGTTCGTCCGTTTAAGTCTAAAGCTGGAAAGAACATTGAGTTGGCGCTGGATCAAACCTATAACTTTGGTTTTGCAATTCATGACGACTATACCAATGGGCGTTTCCATCACGTCTCTCTGGGTTACAAATTAGGCTTTGATAACGCAGATGTTGAAATAAATGCAATGAAGCAATAAAAGGTGAGCCTTGATGCATCGTGGTAATAATTGTAATAGGCAAATAAAGGTAATGAATAAAGCAATTTGTTCATTACTTGCAGGGTCTCTGCTGCTGTTTATAGGCTTTGTAAGAGCAGAAGTCGTAGAAGTGAGTGTGTATAAAATGCGCTTTACGCCTGAACAAATCACGATAAATCAAGGCGATTCCATTCGCTGGGTGAATAAGGAAAAACGTCAATACCACAGTGTTTGGTTTGAAGCTTTGGGTGAAGAAGAGGGGGATTATTTTTTCCCAGAAGAGTCAGTCGAGCGAGTATTTAATGATGTGGGTCAGTTTCCTTACCGTTGCGGTCCACACCCTGAAATGACAGGCACTGTAAATGTTAAACAAAATCGTGCTTCTTCGAAAAAAAGTGCTAATCAAGCATTAAGTCATGAGCGTAAAGCTGAACTGACTTATATCGTAAAACAAGATTGTGGTTCATGCCACGGGATGCTGCTGAAAGGCGGTTTAGGTCCTTCGATCTTGCCAGAAAAAATCAAAAACTATACCGCCGAGGATTTAACAGCAGTCATTTTGCATGGGCGTCCAGGTACGCCTATGCCTCCTTGGGCAGGCATTTTGTCATCTCAGGATGCTAAGTGGATTTCCACACAACTTAAATCGGGTGCATTTGTTGATGATTAATACTCAGATAAAACTTAAGTCACTAATAACATTGTTTATTTGTTTAGGGCTGTCAGCCTGTGGCGTTTTAATGACTAAAGGTGACTTACGTTCTACGGGTGACTTAGGCGTTATCATTGAGCGAGCAACCGGTTCAGTCAAAGTCATTGATACAGGTGATCAAGCGCCGATTAGTGAAATTAAAGGTTTAGGCGACCTATCTCATGCTTCTATCGTTTTTTCCCGAGACGAACGTTACGCCTATGTTTTTGGTCGTGATGGTGGCCTGACTAAAATTGATATATTGACCAGTGAAATTGATAAACGTGTTATTCAGTCAGGTAATAGCATTGGTGGCGCGATTAGTCAGGATGGGAAATTAATCGCTGTATCAAATTACACCCCTGGTGGTGTGAAAGTATTTGATAGTGAGACGCTCGACTTAATTGCTGATATCCCCGCAACTGAATTTATCGATCCTCGTACAGGCGAGCCTCGACGTTCAAAAGTAGTTGGTTTGGTTGATGCGCCTGGGCAAAAATTCGTCTTTAGTTTATTTGATACTGATGAAGTATGGATTGCTGATTTCTCTGCTGGCCTAAAGGTCTTTCCTGAATTGACCAAATATACCGACATTGGTCGCCAACCTTATGATGCACTAGTTTCACCCGATGGCCGTTTTTATATTGCAGGTTTGTTCGGTGAAGATGGCATGGCTTTGCTGGATTTATGGCACCCTGAAAAAGGCATCAAACGTATTTTGTCAGATTATGGTAAAGGCGAAACAAAATTACCGGTTTATAAAATGCCTCACCTGGAAGGTTGGGCGATAGCGGGGGACTTCGCTTTTGTACCTGCTGTTGGTCAGCATAAAGTGTTAATTATTGATACCAAAAACTGGCAGCAAGTGGGTGATATAGATGTGCATGGTCAGCCTATTTTTGTCATGGCTAGACCTGATGGTCGTGAAGTGTGGGTGAACTTCGCTTTTCCAAACAATGATACTTTGCAAGTAATCAATGCCGAGAAACAGCAAATCAGAGAAACATTAAAACCAGGGAAAGGCGTCTTACATATGGAGTTCACGCCAAGAGGTGAGCATGTATGGGTTTCCGTTAGAGATTTAAATCGAGTTGAAATTTACGATACACAAACATTAAAAAGATTAAACCAGTTTGACGCAGATAGCCCAAGCGGAATTTTCTTCACCGCCAGAGCGCATCAGATGGGCTTGTAAAAGTGACTTTAAACGTGGATAAGAATATGGACAAATTAACGCAAGAACTTTTAAACACCTTTCAGCGAGATTTTCCTATCACCTCAAGGCCATTTTCTGAAATGGGCAGAATACTTTCTTTAAATTCGGTAGTGCCTTTCAGTGAGTTCGAAATTATAAAGACGCTTAAAGACATTAAAACGAAAGGTATTGTGACACGTATTGGTCCTGTTTTTGATCACAAGAAAGCGGGTGCAAGCCTTTTAGCAGCGATCAAAGTGCCACCAGAGCACTTGGATGTTGTTGCAGAGCAAATTAACCAATACGCAGAAGTGAATCATAACTATGGCCGCGAGAATGATTACAACCTTTGGTTTGTCGTCACATCGCCAACAAAAGAACACCTTGAACAAGTTTTAACCGATATGGAGCTTACCACAGGTTTTCCTGTGTTAAGGTTGCCTATGGAGAAGTCTTATCATATTGATTTGGGTTTTCATCTTTGGTCAAAAGGAAAATTTAAATCGGGTGTGAGTTGTCATGCTGATAAAGCAGCACCACAAAAAACTATAGCTTCTAGTAATCATGTACCGTTAAATTCAAATGAACAAAAGCAGTTACGTATCATGATACAAGATGGTTTGCCTTTAACGCAGAAACCATTTTTAGATTTAGCCGAACGTTTAAATCTTAGTGAAGATCGGGTGATATCGACTTTCAATTACTGGCTTGAAACGGGACTAATAAAACGAATTGGTTTGGTCACGAACCACCATCGCTTAGGCTTTAATTCAAATGCGATGATTGTATGGAATATTCCCGATTCTCAAGTAGACAAAATAGGCGAAGCCTTTAAAGAGTCTGGTCTAGTGAGTTTATGCTACCGCCGTAGCCGTCAGGAGCCGGAATGGTCTTATAACCTATATTGCATGATCCATAGTCGAGATAGGGCATCTGTTGCAGAGCATGTTGAAACTTTAGTAACCCTATGTGGACTTGAAGATATCCCTAAAGAGGTACTTTTTAGTAACCAACAATTTAAACAAAAAGGGGGGCAATACTTAATGTCAACGGCGACCCCTTTACAAGGTTTTCAAGGAAATGCCTCAAACCAGGAATTTAGTGGAAAAAATGGTTTTAGATCTAATTCAAGTTGTTTGAGATCAAGTACAAAAAGTTTTGATACGTGTAAGTTGAAATCATCTTCAGCAGAACAAGGTATCAGGGCAGTTTGATGGACAAGCTTGATTTACAACTCATAAATAAACTCCAACATGGCTTCCCCATTTGTGAGTATCCCTACGCAGAGGTTGCTGAAGAAGTCGGAACTGAAGAAGCAACGGTGATTAAGCGCTTAAGTGTTTTACTGGAAAATAAAACACTGACTCGTTTTGGCCCAATGTATCACGCAGAGCATCTCGGTGGCGCATTGACATTAGCCGCGTTAGCGATACCTGAAAAACAGTTTAATCGTATTGCCAAAATTGTTAATGACATGCCAGAAATTGCTCATAACTACAAACGTAGTCATGAGCTGAATATGTGGTTTGTGATTGCTACTGAAAAGCCAGAACAGTTAAATGATGCCATTAAACGCATTGAATCAGAAACAGGCTTTCATGTTTACAACATGCCTAAACAAGAGGAATTCTATGTTGGATTCTACCTCGATCTGTAGTGCAGAAGATCAAGTTGCTGCGCCTACGATTAGTGATATTGACCGTGAACTCATTCTCCTCACACAGAATGGCTTGCCTCTCGCTCCTCGCCCTTATCATTTATTAGGTGTCATGATGGGCATATCCGGTGAAGAAGTGATGAGCCGGCTATCAACCATGGTAGAAAACGGGAAGATACGCCGGATTGCAGCGGTTCCCAATCATTATGCATTAGGTTATCGCTCAAATGGCATGACCGTATGGGATGTGCCTGATGAAAAGGTGTCGGAATTAGGTAAGTTAATTGGTGGCTTACCATTCGTAAGTCATTGTTATCATCGCCCACGTCATTTGCCATTATGGCGTTACAACTTATTTGCGATGGTACATGGGAAACGTAAGCAAGAAGTGGTCGATCATATCGAAGAAATTACCCAAAAGCTGGGTGAACACTGTCTTGGTAGTGACGTGTTGTATAGCACCCGAATTTTAAAGAAAACAGGATTAAGGATTAAACCAGATTCGACCAAAACACTAAAAGGCGAATAATCGATGTTTCGTATTAGTCAGTACATGAAGATATTACACGAGCAAATCCCTCTAGGGGCTGAGCGAAAGCCGCCAGGTCCTGTGGTGATCTGGAATTTAATTCGTCGTTGTAACTTAACGTGTAAACATTGCTATACCGTCTCTGCAGATACGCACTTTCCTGGTGAGTTGAGTACTGAAGAAGTTTATACAGTGATGGATGATTTGAAAGGCTATCGTGTACCGGTACTCATTCTTTCAGGTGGCGAGCCACTTTTACGGCCTGATATCTTTGAGATAGGCAAACGAGCGAAAGCAAAGGGTTTCTATGTCGGTTTATCGAGTAATGGCACTTTAATTGATGAGGAAAACATCAAGCAAATTGCTGAGGTTGGCTTTAATTATGTCGGTGTGAGTATTGATGGCTTGCGTGCAAATAATGATGAATTTCGACAAATGCAAGGTGGGTTTGATGCTGCACTACACGGCCTTGAGCTTTGCAAGCAATACAATATTAAAGCGGGTTTGCGGTTCACGTTAACGGAACAAAATTGTCAGGATCTACCTGCGCTACTGGATATTATGGATGAGCGCAATATAGAAAAATTCTATCTATCACACCTTAACTATTCGGGACGAGGTAAGCGCAACCGTAAAAAAGATGCATATTTCAAAACCACACGAGATGCGATGGACTTATTGTTTCAGCGTGCATGGGATGATGCTGTTGCTGGAAAAGTAACGGAATATGTGACGGGTAATAACGATGCTGATGGCGTGTATTTATTGCATTGGGCAGAAAAACATCACCCTGAGAAAGCGCCTTTACTTAAACAACACCTTGAACGATGGGGTGGAAATGCCTCAGGCATGCATATTTCAAATATCGATAATTTAGGAAATGTTCACCCAGATACTTTTTGGTGGGATCATAACCTAGGCAACGTCAAAGAACGCCCTTTCTCGGATATCTGGGAAAATACCGATGACGAGTTAATGTTAGGTTTGAGAAAGTCACCGCGGTCTATTACAGGACGATGCGGCCAATGTGAATATTTCAAAATCTGTGGTGGTAATACTCGAACTCGGGCATATAGCTTTGATGGCGATTACTGGGGAGAAGACCCAGGTTGTTATTTAGATAATGCAGAAATTGGTTTGCCGGAAGATGAGCGGGTTATCGATACCGTTAATATTTCACAGTTAGAAAAAACTAGCCCTGTTTAAGTTTGGCTTAGGAGAAGTTTATGAAATTTGAAGTGCCTAGACCACCAACCCATACACCACTACTTGCAATTGGCGCTCAGAATAAGCGTGATTTTTTACCCGGTGAAGTGGTATTGCTGGGTGCAGGACCGGGAGACCCAGAGTTACTTACTCTTAAAGCGTATCGCTTATTAAAGGAAGCGGACTGTGTTGTTTATGATCGACTTGTCAGTGATGACATTATGGCCATGGTGCCTGAATCAGTTGAAAAAATATATGTTGGGAAAAAACAAAGCGAGCACACCCTGGATCAAATCGATATTAATCAGTTATTGGTAGATAAAGCCAGAAGTGGAAAAAAAGTAGCCCGACTAAAGGGCGGCGACCCGTTTATTTTTGGTCGGGGTGGTGAAGAAGTTCAAGACTTACTAAAAGCGGGTGTTGCCTGCCGTGTTGTCCCAGGAATCACTGCTGCCTCTGCCTGTACAACTTATTCAGGAATTCCACTTACTCATCGTGACTTTGTGCATGGCTGTACCTTTGTAACGGGGCACCTGCAAGATGGCCCGGATGGCCAGCAATTAAGCCTACCTTGGGACGTTCTAGCACGTGAGGATCACACACTTGTCGTTTATATGGGGATTAAAACATCTCCAATTCTGAGCCGAGAGTTGATAAAACACGGGCTTCCGGGAAAGACGCCAGTCGGACTTATTCGTCAAGGTACAACAGAGAATCACCAAACTTATCGGACCACAATTGAAAACCTGAGTGAGTTTATTAAAGATAATGAGATTAAATCCCCGACATTAATTGTGATTGGTAACGTTGTGAATGCCTTACAGGAAGAGGCAATGCTGGGCGACATCACAAGTGCTATTCCAGTTGGGAATATCAGTATTTAATAGCATTAGAAAAAATTAGTTGTGAAAGTGGCTTAGAGTTTAGGAGTGAAGTCCAGCATAAAGCGCTTTCCACCTTAAAGGTTAATCTGTAAGGCAAATATTATGTACTTCAAGCTACTCACAAGCGCTTTACTTTGTGCGATTTTTTTTGGAACCTGGACTCAAGTTGCAAATGCGACTGCTACAAAAACGGTCGCGTCTGGTGCTGACGAATTAAATGCCACAATCCTCTACCAACAGCATTGTTCAGTGTGTCATGGGGATGATCGTTTTGGATTGATGGGCCCCGCTTTATTACCCGAGAACTTATCGCGCTTTAGAAAACACAAAGCGGTTAAAGTCATCAAGAATGGACGTGTCGCAACACAAATGCCCTCGTTTTCAGATAAATTAAATGAGCATCAGATTCAGTCTTTAGTCGACTACATTTATACCCCTTTAGCGAAGATTCCAGATTGGAAATTAGATAATATTCAAAAAACCAGAAAAGTCTTTTTTGAAGCGTCTTCTTTGTCTGATAAACCTGTATTTTCTGCCGATATGATGAACTTATTCATTGTGGTTGAGCTAGGTGATCACCATGCTACTGTTCTTAATGGCGATACTTTTGAGCCGATTCACCGTTTTCAAACACACTTTGCGCTACACGGCGGACCAAAATATTCACCAGATGGTAGGCACGTTTATTTTGCCTCTCGAGATGGTTGGGTGAGTAAATTTGATATCTATAATCTCAAAACGGTGGCCGAAGTACGTGTAGGAATCAATACACGTAACATTGCAATTTCAAGTGATGGTAGGTACCTCATGGCAGCAAATTATTTGCCCAATAATTTGGTGTTACTAGATACCCAAGATCTATCACCTATCAAAATGATCGATGTTAAAGATAAAAACGGAAAAACTTCTCGGGTCAGTGCCGTTTACAATGCACCACCCAGAAACAGTTTCATCGCAGCACTAAAAGACATAGAAGAAGTATGGGAAATCAATTACCAAGATGCTCCTCCTGCAGGCTTCGTAGGCTGGGAGCATGATTACAATAAAGTATCGGGTGATGTCGTCACGCCAGCGCCATTCCCTATTCGCAAAATTAAAGTGTCTGCCTTGTTAGACGACTTCTTTTTCAACCAGGATTACAGCTTATTATTTGGTGCGTCCAGAAAAGGTGATGGCATCGTACTTTCTTTAGATGCCCGCAAAGAAATTGGTAGCTTAAATGTACCGGGGATGCCGCATTTGGGGTCAGGTATTACTTGGGAATATAAAGGCCGTGATGTGATGGCCACGCCAAATCTTAAAGAAGGTAAAGTCACGATTATCGATATGGATACATGGGAGGTGGTTAAACACATCGAAACCAAGGGGCCAGGGTTCTTCATGCGTAGCCATGAAAAAACACCTTATGCTTGGGTAGATGTCTTTTTTGGACCGAATAAAGACCTCATGCACGTCATAGACAAATCAACACTGGAAATTGTTAAAACACTAAAACCTGTACCTGGAAAAACAGCAGCTCACATCGAATTCACTAAAGATGGCCGTTACGCTCTAATGAGTATCTGGGATAAAGAGGGAGCGCTTATTATTTATGATGCGCAGACATTAGAAGAAGTAAAACGTATTCCAATGTCTAAGCCTTCAGGCAAATATAATGTCTATAATAAAACCAGTTACTCGCGTGGAACAAGTCATTGAGCGTGTCTTGTGAAGAGGTCGCTTAAACAACTTTTCATTCTGCTTGGTGATATTGATTACGATATACTTTCGTCAGTTTCTTTAATCGCATTTGGTCAGCGATTAAAGAGAAAAAAGGAGATGAACTAATTTTGGGACGTTTCCCTTGCCCCATACGTCGCAATTGACGCTTGGTAATCGCCATCATCGCTAATGCAGACATGGTCTTATCCTTCCATTTAATGGCCGGTAAATCAACGAGGTTCTCCGGAGATGTTCGCCACGTATTCGGAAGTGAAGGGTTAAATGCCAAAGCACGACCTAAGCCCACCATATCAACACCTTGATCAAGTACTTCTTGGGCCACCTTTAAGCGAGTAATGCCTCCGGTGGTCATAACGGGCATGCTTGCTTGTTTAGCAATATCTTTTGCGAAGGGTAAAAAGTAAGCTTCACGCGCGAGTGTTCTGTCATCAGCATTATTTCCCTGCATCGCAGGGCTTTCATAATTGCCGCCAGATACTTCAACTAAATCGACGTCTAATTTACCTAACTCTTCTACTACTTTAAGAGCGTCGCCAGCGTCAAAACCACCGCGCTGAAAATCGGCAGAATTTAGTTTTACGCTCACCGCTGTCTCTTTTGGAACAGCTTTTTGTACGGCTTTGACAATGTCATATAACAAACGTGCCCGGTTACCTAAACTTCCACCCCATTGATCAGTACGACGGTTAGTTAGAGGTGATAGAAATTGTGAGAGCAAATACCCATGTGCGGCATGAATTTGGACACCGTTAAAACCAGCTTTTACTGCTTGTGATGCTGTCGAAGCAAAACGTTGAATCAATTCACTAATATCATTTTCGCTCATGGGCGTGGGCTTAGAAAATAGATTGCTATGTTTACCCATATCCAGTGCAATATCTGAAGGTGATAAAACCTGACCACCCATAGCGGCATAAACTTGTCGACCGGGATGGTTTATTTGCATCCATATTTTTGCTCCGTTTTCTTGGCCCGCTTCTGACCATTTTTTAAAGGGCTCTAAAGGCGTATTTGCTTCGAGCACAATTCCACCGGGACCGGTCATGGCGCGATGATCTACCATCACATTGCCCGTAATCAACAAACCTGTACCACCTTTCGCCCAGGTTTTATAAAGTTGAAAAATACGCTCGCCAGGTAAATGCCCGGTTATAGCCATGTTCTCTTCCATGGCTGCTTTGGTTAATCGGTTGGGAAGTACCGTACCATTTGGCAAGGTCAGGGCATCAAAAACTGAGTGATTCATAGGTTTACCGATACAAGATGTTAGTGGATATTCCAAAAGTATAAGATTAAAGTTAACTTTAAGGTCAAGTCTTCATTTATGTTTAGGAGTTATTATGCGAATTGGAGAGTTAGCAAAAGTAACTGGCGTCGCAGCGCATACGATCCGTTTTTATGAAACAAAGGGTTTATTGCCTAAACCTGTTCGAGGTATGAACGGTTATCGAGCTTATAATGATCAGAGTGTACAACGCTTATCGAGTATTCAATGTGCGAAACGTTTAGGCTTTAGCTTGGATGATATGCTGGTTGTCTTGGCAGATCAGGGTGTCACCGACGGTCTTGATCATCAAAAAATTATAGCTCAGTTAGATACACGCTTAAGTGAAGTTGAAAGCATGGTGAAGCACTTGTTACAGCAAAGAGATGAGATAAAGGAGTTTAAAACAAGGCTTCAAGAAAATTGGCAGCAGGGAAAATGTATGCAAGCGACTGAAATGGAGGAAATACAAAATAAAGCCTAAACGTAAACAATTTTTTGTCTAAGTTAAACCTAATTATGATTATGATATTCTTCCTAAATGTTTATGAAATCTGTAGAATCCAAGTGACAAGGAATCAAATGAATGTTGTAAGGATCATTATGAATAAAGTATTGTTTATTATCATTTTTTTTATAGGTTTACAGGGGTGTTCGACGCCAAAATATGTTGGTAAAACATCTGAGAATTATAAGCAATTAAGCTGCACATTTGAAACAGAAACCTGCCGTATAAGGTATGGTGATGATGGTCATATTTCTTACTCTGTAGAAGAAACAGGCCCTAATACATATTCAGTTAACGGTGCTGTTGATTTAGATATGGATATAGTCGGAGCAATGCGTCCAAAAATATCATTCTTTGTAATATTTATGGACAATGAACTTGTTCAACATGAAAGAAGAGTCAAGACTGGTACTAGGAAGGCAACTTTTGAATTTGAAGTGACAACCGAGAAACCGATTCTGAAAACTTCTATTGAAAAAATGACGTTTCATTACCGGACTTAGATTAAAAAACAGGGAGCTTTGAGTTAACTTTATATTGTGTAAATAAGATGATGACTCCCTGCCAACTATAGAATATTGGTAAGCTCTGTTTTTACCCTTACACGATTATTTACGTTTCGACTTTTGCAAATTAACTCATTACTGGCAATCGATTGTGCCGATTTGGCTAAGCGATCATATAGTACGATGTTTACTGTCATTGCGACATTCAGGCAACCAACAGTAGGGATATAAACGACCGAATCGGCCTGATCGATCATTTCCTGGCTTAAGGTGCCATCTTCGGGGCCGAAGATATAAAACGCTTTATTGGGGTGTTGGAACTCTGGTAATGGTACGGCATCTTCAACTAACTCAACGCATACAATTTTAGTATTCTCAGGGGCGCATTCTAATAAGCAGCTGACTTCTGTGAATGGGGTTGAGCTAACGGTATCTTGTCTATCGGTATAAAAACGTGCTGCCCGGTCATAACGATCACCCGTATAAAATACAGCGTGTGCCTGAAAGCAACTGGCAGCTCGTAATACAGCCCCCACATTGGTTGGAGTTTTAGGGTTACTTAAACCAATATGTATTTCAAACTCGTTCATCTATTCAATCCGCAATTTCTTATCATTAGAAGCCTTCAAACCGAGAAGATTTTCTTGATCCTAAATTCTATCAAATGATAGTAATTTATCTAAACTTTCAGCCTGTTTGTTAATTTGTCTGAGTGCGCGTTTAAAACCACTTTTCAAATGTTTCTTTAAATGGCGAGTCGCTTCAGCCGTGGGGATTTGTTTAAGTCGGCAATACAAAGCAAGACAAAATATCACTTCATCTTCAGACAATGTTGCTTGACGGTTAGCTTGTCCATTGTAACAACTACCGCAGCCGCCTCTGAAGGTATAGGCAGAATTAGCAAACATCACGCCGAAGCCCATAAAAATGGCTAATACTTCAGAGCCTTCTGCGAAATACTCAGGCCCACCCGGTGGAAATTGTTGAGATTGCACGATTAAATGTTGTGCCATCACATGCGCAAAGGTGGAAGATAAATCTTCGGGCTTTAATGTTTGTTGCGGGTTATAGCTAATAAAAAGAGGTGCTTCACTGGCTATGGAAGGTAGGTTTTTAATAATGGAGTTTCTTTGTACGCTACTGAGTGCTAATTGATGAGGTGGTAAGGCTTGGAATAGTTCTGGTTTTTGAAGCTGGAATGGCCAATGAGTTAAGCCCGCATAATTGAGAGTATGGCGAAAAATATTTTCTGCTTTGTCATGTATGCTATTCACATTACCAGCAAAAAAATCATTTGTTGGCTGTATTAAACGGCTGCGGTTAAAAAACTCATCATGGTCAAAATAGCGTAGCGCCCATTCAAAAGCTTCAAAAATCCAGTCTGCACTCGTTGGTTCTATAAGAGGCCGGGGTTTAAAAAGACTAATCATGAGTCGCTGTCTGCAAGACGAGGAGGGTGATAGGGTTAATTACCAAGGTTTCTAACCGCACTTAACTCACCTTTACCAAGTTCTTGAATATAAATTGCCTCTGGTTTAGCCAACTTAATTGAATATAGAATGACATGAGTTTTAGTAATTTGAATACCATAATTCTCAGTAGTTAAATAAACACCGCCGCGATAACGACCTGAAGTAGAATGCCAACCAGTGTTATGTTCCTGTAACCATTTATCGAGGGCTAAGTATTCATTGTCATTAGGCGTCAGCTGTTTGTTTAGTTCATTGTTAGTGCTATGAAATACACTTACTTCAGGGCCTAGTTGAATATCGAGTGATGCACTACAACTCACTAATAGAAATATTGATAATATAAATAATATTCTGCTCATTTTAACACTCTAGATAGTTGGCTAGTCAGTCATTTTATAAGATAGATTAGAATAGTAAGTTCACTGGTGACAACATGCAAAATTAAACGAATGATTTCAATATTGAAGGTGAAATAGCTATTGCGGATAATGAGAAGGGTTAATGTTGTTAAACCCATGTCCTATGTTCTGAAATATAAAAATACGGTGTATTCATATTTAACTGTCAAAGAACTAATGGCCTTCGCTCATTTTGTACTTAATGCTTCCTGCAACACTATTGGCATACTCTTCAACATTGTCATATCCCATTTTTTCTGCAAATGCTACCAAGTTAGAAATAAGGTGTTTCATCTCTGCAATTTCTTCATGGCTACGACCGCAGCCTTCACAGCTTGTTCCTTCGTCAGTGCATTTTCCAGTACAAGGCCTAAATTCCATTCTCTTCTCCAAGTTTTGTTGATCTATGAGTTGTATTCCTAGCGACAAGTTACAGTCAGCCATAATACAAATTTATAGTATTATGCTTAAAACAGAGAAAATTTCTGTTGATCAAGATCATTACACCTGCTCTTTTTTGAGCAAATGGTCCATTTAAATTTACTTGGAAATTAAGTTTTGCTTCGTTCCTCTTTTTTAAAGTAAAAAGGAGGTTTGACATTTAACCTTCATGACGGGTCTTAATTAGCTACTCCCTCTCATCTTCACTGAACAGAAATGCGGGTAAGGCTAGCCCCATAAATATTCCAGTTAAGCGAAGGGTTAAAATCGTGAACATGCCAATAATCATCGAGACTTCTGAACTGAAGCCAAAATGCTGTAAAACAAGAAATGATGCTCCACCTGCAATCGCTGCCAAAGCATAGATTTCTTTGTGAAAGATTAGCGGAATCTCATTACACACAACATCTCGCATGATTCCACCCGCGACCCCAGTCATCAACCCCATCAGTAACATGATCTCAGGGCTGTAACCAAGCGATTGCGCTTTTTGTATGCCAGAAATTGTGAAAAAAGCCAAACCAATGGCATCACAAACCTCTAACATACGCATCGGCATTCGATGAAGACGCACTACAACGAAGGTTGCAAAAGCGGCTAAAATACCCACAAACAGATAAGCGGTATTTTCAATCCAAACCACAGGGTGAGCATCTAAAATCAAATCTCTTAATGTGCCGCCGCCGAGACAAGTAATTAGTGCGACAACCATGACGCCGAAGATATCCAGTTTCTTATGACCGGCAGTTAACGCTCCTGAAATTGCAAAAACAGCAATGCCGAAGAAGTCGAGGAACGCGATGATTGATGAAGACATAAGTTATTGGACACCATTATGGTTGGTAGAAGTACTCGATTGTTATAGAGCTTCCATCAGCGTTTAAAATGTTAGCTGGTGTAATTTGGGTTCTTGTTGTGTCGTACAGTGTATACTCCCGCCACCGCTGGCGATACCATCAATGGAAAGCTGCTCAATATGATGGTTAGGAAATACTTGTGCTAATTTTGTTTTAGCGGCCTTATCCGCCTTTTTATCACCGAATTTCTGCATGATAATCGCGCCATTACACATATAATAACCAACATAACCCGCCGCAAAATCTTTTATTCCGTATTTTGTATTAATATCCCAGGGCGTATCAAGAATAACTAATTTTAAAGGCTTACCCTTGGCATCAGTAGCGGCTTGAAGGATTTTTATATTGTCTCGGGTTATTTGGTAATCATAAGAGTCTTTATCCATGTCACGGCTTACAATCACGACTCCCGGTTTGGCAAATCGAGCATAAAAGTCTGTATGTCCATCGGTAATGTCTTTGCCTTTAATACCTTTTAACCAGATAATTTTATTTAGGCCGAGTAGTGACTTTAGTTCAGCTTCAAGTTCTTTTCTGTTTCGATTAGGGTTACGGTTATCATTAAGAATACAGCTTTCTGTCATGATGGCAGTACCCGCTCCATCGACCTCGAAACATCCACCCTCTAAAACCATGCTCGACTTAATTATTTTCACCTGAGCTTGTTGCGCGATAAAGTCTGCGACCTTTGCGTCTAGTTCATAGGCTTGGTCTTCACCCCAGCCATTGAAGTTAAAATTAACAGCTGCTTTTTGCCCTTTAGCGTTGATAACAAAAGTGGGACCGGTATCTCTCATCCAAAGATCATTCATATTGAATTCAATGAGTTCAATCGGAAAATTATGGGAGCCAAGGCCTGCAAGAAGCTTCTTGGCAAGATGCACATCTTGCTTCCTGACCAGTAATGATAAAGGTTCATATTTAGCGATAGCTTTGGCAATAGATGCTAAGTTTCGCTGTACTTCAGGTACCTGTTTTGCTTCCCAAATATCATAACTAGCTATAAAGGACATCCAGGTTCGTTCATGTTGATCACTTTCCTCTGGCATAAACCAGTGGTTTTGAACTGTTAGATTGGAAGCTTTAGCAGAAAAACCTGATAGCAGGCTACTACTGCCTAGCATCATTGATAGCTGTATAAATTTACGTCTTGATATCATGATTGCTGCCCTTTGGCGCTAATTTGTTTGCTGTAATTGTATTTTAGTAAATTATTAGAATTAGACCGTATTATTTAAAATTGCCCTCGATATTGTCTGGGGGTCATATTCGTCCAACGCAAAAATGCATGGCGAAAACTGGCCGCATCTTTAAATCCGCATATCTTGGCTATCTTGCCTAATTCATCTTGGGTATTTGATAAAGCTTGTAGCGCTATTTGAAGCTGGTGCTGTTGGTAAAGCTCGCGGTAACTGGTACCAACAGACTGTAATTGTCGACGAAGGGTTCGGTCACTCATTGCAAGTCGCTTAGCTAAGGTGCCTAAAGTGATGGGCAGCTCATGACTTTTTGCTAGTTCAGTGCTGACTAACCAACGAATATCACCTTTCTGGATTTTATCGACACGCTGCATTTCCAAGTCACAAATATTAAGCGCTTGTTGCTCCGTCATCTGATTCGCAAGGGGCAATAAACTGGTCATGGTTTTTTCTGGCAACCAGAGCACACTGATGGGCATGCCGAACTCAATTGGGCACCCGCAGTATTTTTCATAGTGGCGAAAATGCTGCGGTGCAGGGTAATGCAATTGAATTTTACTAAGTGAAAAT
>Ga0105348_1000050_pt1 | contig 81427 bp, 65 predicted proteins | sample EN8Hudsemesocosm_2_FD_83504 | JGI IMG/M metagenome (GOLD analysis project Ga0105348, IMG submission 83504) | Methane-oxidizing microbial communities from mesocosms in the Hudson Canyon - EN8C Hudson Canyon | ecosystem: Environmental > Aquatic > Marine > Cold seeps | place: Hudson Canyon... | reverse complement strand
GCTTAGCCATTGGTTGATAATGGATAGCATTCGGTCCGCTAGAACGGGAGATTTAAGTACCCCACCATTAAATAGAATGGCAGATGGTTTGATGAAAGACTTGGCTTCATTTCCGCTTGAAAGGTTTCCAAAAACATCGTCTGCAGCGTCAACCTGTCGGCTTAAAAAAGAAGCTAAGTGTCGTGAAATGGCAGGATCTTGGGCATACGGCAGGCCTTTTTGGCTTAATGCGGAACGACGAGCTGCAACGGGGTGTTGATCAATACTGACATTTGGAAAGAAACCTTCCACCAGTGTTTCACTAACTTCGTTGCGGGTGAGTGATGTGCGCAAGGTATTCCCTAATAGCTTTGAGCCTCGACTAGGAATGGCAATAGGTATTTCATTAATATCATTGTCGAGTAATAATTGCTCTTTTGCATCTCGGCATGCTTGTACGATTGCTTGAATCTGCCAGGGTTGCAGCTCTTTACCTTCTGTAGCTAATTTCGCTTTCACACGGTAGGCGAGGGCGAGGTCCATATTATCACCACCTAGCAGTATATGATCCCCTACAGCAATTCGGTTAAGTGTTAGATTACCTTCCTCTTCACTAACGGCAATTAATGATAAATCACAGGTTCCACCGCCTACATCAACAACTAGAATAATGTCACCGGTTGATACTTGCTCGCGCCAATTATCGCCACAGGCTTGTATCCAGTTATAAACAGCTGCTTGAGGTTCCTCAAGTAAAGTGAGGTGCTGAAAGTTCATATTGCTGGCGGCATCAGCAGTCAGTTCGCGTGCGGCAGGGTCAAAAGAAGCAGGAATGGTAATGGTAACGTCTTGTTCGTTTAGTGGATTGTCAGGAAATTGATGATTCCATGCCTGACGCAAATGGTCTAGGTATTCAATCGTCGCAGTTAGAGGGGATAGCTTGCTAATCTCTTCAGGACTTCCAATAGGAAGAAAGTTAGCATGGCGGTCAACACCACTGTGACATAACCAGCTTTTTGCGCTAGAGACTAGACGAATAGGGGTTTTACTTCCTAGTTGGCGGGCGATTGACCCCGCAATAACTTGCTGTTCTGCGTTCCAAGGTAGGGCAATGTCGCTTTGATTTAGCTCTGACTCATGAGCGCGGTAAATGAAAGAAGGTAATTGTTTTTTTTCCTCAATCAAGCCTGGCTGACTGAGTTGAGGAATAGCCAGAACAGAGATTTCAACTTCAGTCGTTGGATCTTTTCTCGCTTTATCTAGGTCAAGATAAGATAAAACGCAGTGTGTAGTGCCTAAATCAATACCAACTGAGTAGCGAGTATTTGTCTCATTACTCATAACTCAACCTCGGCAGGGGCAATAATTGATGTGTCATGGCCTTCTGCAATTTTTGGAAGTTTTACTTCACTTACTTTCCAGCCTTTATGAATTAAGGTGCCATTGAAAGGGGCTTCACCCACTACATTACCAGTTAACCTGACTTCAGCGGCATTGAAGCCTTTAGGCAGGCTAATGCTTGTTTCTTCATCTTCATTGCGAACAGCGGCGAGTGTGAAGTAAGTTTCGAGTGTTTTCTGACTACCTTCATGCACGACGCGAGCGGCTGCACCAATATCAGCATCAGAATAAGTACTTAGGTCTTCTTTAACGAAATCGATGAAGCGTGCATCCTGCTGCAATAATGTGAGTAATTGCAGCGCAGCATCAGGTGTTGCTTCTTTTAGTTGAACTGTTTTTTCAATGACGGCTTGTTCTACTTCGGGTATTTTTTCTTCAATTTGAGGCGACGTATTACTAATGTTTTTTGGTTTTTTCAACAGCAGAATAAAGCAGAGTAGAGCAAGTATTGTGAGGATAAGGTGAAACATATCAATAGTAGATGGCATGCTGCTTAAATCGATATTCATGTAGTGCGTCCTTAATAATGTAGGTATAAGCTTGTAGTTGGTGTTCGAAAGAAGAAAAGCATTTTAACACGGCTTGTCATCAGCGTTGAAAAAATAATAATTTCCCCTGCTTATGCTGATAAAGCTGGGCTAATGGTTATTTCACAAAAATTTTATTGTATTTATTTCCTGTGGCGCTTATCTTGTTTGCCCTTTTTGTTGATCAATTAATGATCAGATTGGATTTCACTCATATTATGGAAGCTTGGATGAAGAAATTATCACCTATTGATGTCTCGTTTTTGACCTTTGAATCTGCCGAAACCCCGATGCATATTGCAAACTTGCAGATATACTCTTTACCAAAAAATGCTGGTGACAATTATATAAAAGATCTAAGCGATTCACTAAGGGATGTGCCTGAATTAGCCTCTCCTTTTAATCGCGTATTATCGATTCCTCACCCTAAGATTAAATTTCCGAAATGGTTAAAAGCCGAAAATATTGATATGCATTATCATATTCGTCATGTGGCATTGCCTAAGCCAGGGAATGACGAAAACCTCCATACACTGGTATCGCAAATTCATAGTCAAGGCCTAGATAGAACACGACCTCTTTGGGAGGTTTATGTGATTGAAGGCTTAGAAAACAACCGCTTTGCTGTGCTATTTAAAATGCACCATGCTTGTATTGATGGTGTGGGGGGGATGCGGTTAATGCAGGCGTCACTGTCTACGAAAAAAGGTAAAAATACCTTTCAAGTTCCTTGGCAGAAAAGCATGAAGAAAGAGATAAAGCGGGTGCGTAAATCAAGCTTTTATAATTTTATTAGCCCGGTTTATTCTGAGCTTTCAAAACAAGTCAAAACTATTCCAGGCATTATTAAGGTCTTATCTCGAATGAGTTTGGTGGGCGTCAGAACAAGTCATCCTTCACTCTTACCCTATACAGCACCCAACAGTTTATTTAATAGTGAAATTTCAAATCAGCGAAATTATGCTGTTACGTCTTTGCCTTTATCGCGGGTTAAGGCTCTAAGTAAACAATCACAAAGTACTATTAACGATGTCAGTGTTGCGCTCTGTTCCTGTGCTATTCGTCGTTACCTGTTAGAAAATAATTCACTTCCTAGTAAGTCAATGATTGCCCAGCTGCCAGTTTCAGTTCGAGCGGCTGATTCAGAATCGGCCGGTAATCAGTTTGGTGTGATTTTATGTGATATGGCGACGACTGAAGAAAGTGCTGCGGAATGTTTGCAGGTGATCACTAAATCAACGCATAAAGCAAAGACATATTTGGCAAGTTTAACTAGTGGTGGTTTGCAGAATTTGACGGCTCTTATTATGGCGCCATTTTCAATTAGTCAGATGCTTGGTATTACTTCAAAAATTAAACCTGCATTTAATTTGTTGATATCAAATGTACCCGGTCCTAAAGAGGCGCTGTATTTAAATGATGCCAAACTGGAGGCTTTTTACCCTTTAACGCTGTTATTTCAGGGGAGTGCAATAAGTCTGGTTATTACGAGCTATGATGAAAATCTCAATTTTTCAATTACCGGCTGTAAGGATATTGTTCCAGATATTAACCGTATGACGGGTTACATCAATGAGGCTTTTAAAGAACTGGAAGCCAGCTTGAAGTAAGAAACAGGTATGATAGCGTTAGGAGAGGGTATTGATAATGCATATCTGTCTTAGCGCTATTTTGTTGGCTTTAGCGCTCTGTTTCACTCATATTATAGGATAGGTATCATCGCTTTTCAGCTAATAGGGCGTGGTAAAAATTTTGTCCCATAAAGGAAAAAAACTGCTCATCTTTTATTTTTAATCCTTTGTTATCAAGTATTTTACGATAATCGTATATGGTATGAATCGCATTACCTGCGACAGCAAAGAAAGCGGTGGCAGCAGAATACCAGTATATTTGTTGTGCGGTCTTTTTGATGACTCCTCCTTGAGGGGGGCAAAAATCACCAATGATGATTTGACCATTTTTACGGCATAGTTTTAGTAGGTGGGTTAATAATGTGTTCATTTTCTCTTCATCAAAAACATTAAGAAAGAAATTGGAAACAACGATATCAAACTCACCGAAACCTTCTTGTTTGAGGATATCACCTAAAATAGGGTGAATGTTCAAGTTTTCATTTTGTGGGTGTTTTGAGCGTAAGTGATTAAATTTGTTCATCATGGTAGGAGAAATATCAACCATGGTTACTTCTGCTCCCAACTCTGCCGCTCTAAGAACATCACGACCTTGTCCTGCTCCAGCAAAAAGGACTTTTGAACCTTTCTTTATCGTATTTTCATTTAGCATTGAAAGCTTGCAAGAAAGGATCGCATCGCCGCTGTATATCTTGCTTAGAAAATCATACGAGCGACCAATCAGTTTGTATTTGTCTGGCATATATAAAGTCTTATGGGAAGTTTGATAGAAAGGTTTTGTGGGTTAAGTGAGGTCAGAGAGTGAATTGAATTAGAAGAATTGTCAATGTGAGGTTAACCCCTCCTTGGGTTTTTATTTCTGATTTTAAGAACTTAACAAGCCATTGAATGGTCTAAACTTTGATTGATTAATTTTAAAGCCTTATCACCTGGCTCAGCTTTACCAAAGTAAAAGCCTTGTATTTCCTGACAACCTAGCAGTTTCAAATACTCTAACTGCGCTTTTGTTTCAACGCCTTCAGCAATAATATTAAGCTTCAGACCATGAGCCATGGATACAATAGCGTTAACGATGCAGGCTTCATTCTGTGTGTCGTTAATGTCTTGAATAAATGACTGGTCTACCTTTAAAGTATGGATTGGCAATTTTCGAAGGTAGTTCAAGGAGGAGTAACCTGTACCAAAATCATCAATGGCAATCTTTAAACCATGCTCAGCTAAAGAACTTAACTTTTGAACCATATTTTCCAAGTCATTCATGATGACATTCTCTGTTAACTCTATCTCAAGGTTTTGAGGCGGAAAATCTGCTTGGCGTAAACGTGCTAATAAACGATGTACGAATTTCGGATGTTCAACTTGCAAGGGAGAGAAGTTGACAGATAAACGGATGTCTTTATGGCCGTTATCAATCCACCCTTTGACCTCTTTACAAGCCGTCATTAAAACCCAGTCACTGATATCTGACATGAGTCTTGTTTCTTCGGCCAGAGGAATAAATTCACCAGGGTAAACAAGGCCTCGTTCAGGGTGTTGCCAGCGGACAAGCGCTTCTACACCAATAACTTTTCCTGAGTTTGCATTAATTTGAGGTTGGTAAAAAACTCTAAACTCATTTTGGTCCAAGGCATTTCGTAAGTCTCTTTCCAAACTTAAGCGGTTAGACGTGTTGACCGCCATTGTGTCACTAAAGAATTGATAGCCGTCTTTACCGCGACTTTTAACATGGTACATCGCGATATCAGCATTTTGAATGAGTTCATCAACGGTGCAGCCAGCGTCAGGATAGATTGCAATACCAATACTGACACCAACAAAGACTTCGTGCTCGCCAAGCATAAAGGGTTCTTTTAAGGTCGAAATCACTTTCTTGGCAATTGTTCGTGCATCTTCAGCAGAGGAGATGGATGGCAGTAATAAAGTGAATTCATCACCACCAAAGCGTGACAATGTATCACACTTACGTACACAGCTTTCTAGGCGAAGCGCGACGGACTGAAGAAGTCTATCACCCATTGCATGGCCAAGTGTATCGTTAACAATTTTGAATCGATCAAGGTCCAGAAACATCACCGCTACACCAGCTTTATTCCGTTTTGCTTGTGCAATTGAGATATTCAGACGATCCTTAAACAAGGCTCGGTTAGGTAGGCGCGTGAGTAAGTCGTGGTAGGCCTGAAAGTTGATAAATTCTTCAGCTTCCTTTCGTTCTGTAATGTCTCTTGCTGTGCCATAGGTGCCAATGATTTTGCTTTTAACTGGCGGCACTTGCTTTGCTTGTATTTGTGTTTTACTTTTTGCGTTGTTTTCAATGGGAAAAAATGTGATTTCAAAATGACGAGCGGTATGGTCTGTTTTTTTAGCTTTAAGCCTTATTTCTGAGCTCCATGCGCCGCTTTTCTTTGATGATTGTTCATCAAAAATATAATTTGCACGTTGAATATCTGCAGAGTCAACAATGCTTTGGTAGGGCTTTCCTATCAGCTCTGCTTTTTTATAGCCGAGAATTGATTCAACTTTACTATTTAAAAAAGTAAAGCAGCCTTTCTGGTCAAGCATAAAGACGATATCAGGAGAGCTGTTGACAATATAGCGGTGTAATTCTTCTGACTTCTTAAGTCTGGATTGCATCGAAGTATGTGCTTTCTCAAGCATTACTTTTTGTAGCGCGCTATCAATAGTGCTGAGTAGTTCTTCTGGGTCGTAAGGTTTTTTCAGGTAATCGTAAGCCCCTCGGCGGAGTGCTTTACTTACTGCTGAGAAGGAAGACTCGCCACTTACTACAATTGTTGCTGTATTAATGTCTTTTTTCGTCATGAAGTCCATGACTTGATGGCCATTCATATCGGCCATATTAAGATCGAGCAGAACGAGGTCGAACGAATGCCTGGATAGTTTATCGCATGCTTGAATCCCCCCTTGGGCACTCTGCACCTCATAACCTTGATTGAGCAACATATTCTCAAGGCTTTTGAGTAAGCGATACTCATCATCCACGACTAAAATGCAGGCTTTATCATTAATTATATTACCTGCTTTTTCTACTTTTCTTATCTTCATGCCAGTCTTAACCGATTTCTCATTTTGGGCACAATCGAGTATTACTTCCTTTTCTCACTATTGAGGAAGTAATAGTTGAAATTCAGTGCCTTTTTCGCTGCTTCTGCAGCTAATGGTTCCTTTAGCGTCCGTGACTAGGTTTTTAGTAATACTCAAGCCTAAACCTGAGTGCCCATTGCCCTTACTGGATGCAACGGGAGTGAATAGATCATTTTTAATTGCTGCTGGAATACCCGTGCCGGTATCTCGAATTAGTATTTCAATAAAGTCCTTGCCATTGACGTTAACGCTAGCCGTGCTTCTGATTATAATCTTTCCGCCATCAGGCATCGCTTCCGCTGCATTTTTTAACAGGTTGGTCAGAATCTGTTTAAAACTGTTCCTGTTAGCAGGGTTATGCATTAGCTCTGGGTCGAGTTCAAGCTTGCAGTTAATGTGATTAATCAAAAATAGTGAACTGTTATATAACGTGACGAGATTGCTGATTTCACTATTTATATCAACACCAGATTGAGTGTCTTTTGCATCGTGCTCCAGATCCTTTAAGCGAAGTAGGATGTGGCTGGTCCGTGCTACTTCCTCTTTTAAAATATCTAGTTCTTCTTGTATTTCAGTGTGATCGTTTAGCTTGTTTGCTAAAGATACGAGGTAGTTATTGATGATATTGAGTGGATTATTGGCTTCGTGTGCAATCTCATTCACTCGTTGTGATAATTCATCTCGGCTTGCTTTGTTTTCACTGGCTTGAATATGGCTTAAGGTCTCTTCACAGGCAATGGCGATTTCATCGATAAAGTACTGTAATAGGTTTGCCTGATTTGGGTTTTGAGAAATAGGTTGGTGGCAACCTACAACTAACACACAAAATAGAGTTTCAGCTGTTTGAATTGGTAAACAAATCAAGCCTTTAGCTTTTACCAATCGAATAATTTGTTGATCCACAACGGGCAGAGGGGTCGTTGTTTTATTGGCTGATGAGCTATCATCAATTGAGCAAAGAATCTTTCGTTGAATGGCTGATTTTGCGATTAAGCTTCTACCTGCTTCCAGCTTAAACTTTATTGGTACACTTTCAGGAAGCTCTGGCATGATGAAACTAAGCTCATCATTCTTTGATTGATACCAAAAAACAGCACTATTGGCGTAACCAAAAAGTAATTCTAGTGTGCTTTGGAAGGCACGCCCTAGCTCTATCTTGGAATTGGCTCTATTGAGTTCACCTGTTGCTGTTTGAATCAGGCCTATGTTTCTAACATATTTAGCTAGGGAAACTTGTTTGTTATGGTCAGTGCTTGTTTGATTTTGAGTTGTAATATCGATGCCAAGGGATGAGGCGATGTCGACAACTTCTGATTCGATTTTGACTATAATTTCATTAACTAGTGAAGTGTTCAGCTCAAATAGAGTTTGTGCAATATTTGATTCTTCACTGGTGTTATCACATTCTTCATTGCTACTAAGGTGACTTGCTAGGTAGATAAGTTTTACAAGGTGGTGTGCATCTTGTATTGACTCTGTTGGCGCGTGGTGAAACTCTATCGCATCAACAGTAAAGTCACTTAAGTCCCATTCTTTTGCTAGCCAGGCGCCCACACTTGCATGGTTTACAGAAAACAAAGCTTCTTCTTTTTTGACTCGCTCTTGTTCGCTATTTTGTTCGCGAACTAATTGAGCGAACTGTTCTGAATAGTTTGTTTCAAGTACTAGCTCTCCAATATTGTGGAGAAGCCCTGTTAAATATGCTTCCTCGGGGTTTGGATAGCTGGTTAAAATAGCGAGTGATTTAGCGATGAGCGCACAGGAGAGAGAACGTTTCCAGAATTGCTTTAAAAAGTTAGTGTGCTCAGTATTAAAACCTGAAAAAAATTGTTGAACAGACGCGGTAATGACAATTGTTTTAATTGTGTCTGTACCTAGAACGAGCAAAGCGCGTTCTAGGGAGTTTATTTTGGTGCCGCAGTTATAGAATGATGAGTTTGCCAGTGAAATGACACGGGCAGCAATGGCAGCATCTCGACTGATAATGGTCGCAATGTTTTGAAAAGAAGCGTGGTTCCCCTGACAGGCCTGAAGCATGTCAACTAGCACGTGAGGGAGTGATGGTAAGCGATTTACCTTCAACTTTGTCATTATTTTTTGTTCGATTTGAGCCATATAAATTATATTATTCTTTTTAACAATAACCTTAGAGTAGACAATAAACCTTAAAAATTAAAGATTTATTGCGCTTTTTTTAAGTGATGGTTTAAAAGATGCCGTAAGTGAATGAAAAATCGATGAAGATTCTTGTGATTGAATGGGTTTTTTACCGGTGAAAAAGGCGTTAGAATTATCTAAGCACCAGCTTAAATAACCATCCTTAAAATAATAGAAGCTAATGATGCAAACTTACATGTATAAGTCGATAAATGAATAAACTCAATAGTGTTCCTCGTGTTGTTGCCATAACAGGCGGAAAAGGCGGTGTTGGTAAAACCAGTGTGTCGGTAAATTTATCGATTGCCTTATCGCGAATGGGGTCGAAAGTATGTTTGTTAGATGGCGATATGGGCTTGGCAAATATCAATGTGATGTTAGGCTTGTATCCTGCTTATACTTTGGAGCACCTGCTAACGGGCGAACGCTCTATTCAGGATATTGTGCTGGATGGTCCTGAGAGAATACAAATCATTCCAGGGGCTTCTGGTTTTGCTAAGTGTGTTGATCTCGATGTTGGGCAACAGCAGCGTTTAGTTACTTCAATTCAAGCTATTGAACCTCATTACGATTATATGCTGGTTGATACTGCAGCTGGGATCTCTCCTACGGTTTTACATTTCATCGCCGCATCTCAGGTGGCTGTACTTGTTATTACACCAGAGCCTACTTCTTTAACCGATGCTTTTTCGCTTTTAAAGGTGCTTCGAAGAAGAGGGTACCGCAGGAAGGTTCAGGTTATTGTAAATATGGTTTCTAGTTCTTCTCAGGCTGAGAAGGTATATAGGCGTTTTAGTTGTACGGTTTCAAAGTATTTGGAGCTAGCGACAGAATATCTCGGGCCTATCTGGATGGATGAAAGTATGCGTACTGCTGTGACATTACAACGTCCTGTAGCGCTTTATCCCAAGCATGATCCCTCCGCTCGCAGTTTTTATCGTTTGGCAGAGCGGATTGATGATGTTTTCAACCAAAAAGGTGTCCCCAAGCTAGCCTTCAGTGCTTATTGGCAGAAATTAGTTGAACGGTATTCATCACCAAAAGTTATTTGTAAGAGCGGTGATGAAGAGTCTGTGCCTTTGATTGCGATAACTGAAGCCACTAAGCTAGAAGCTAAAAAACAACAAGTCCAGAGTTCCAATTTAATAAATTTTGAAGGTCGGAAGGCAGTTATTGAAGGTGAAAAGACTAACAATAATAAAGTGCAAAAACTTTCCACTTCAAAGCTGCAATCGTCTCATAGTTGTGATGATGAATTGATAAGTAACCAGTCTGAAGATGAATGGGTTGAATTACGTATCCGTCTTAATAAATTCTTTTCTGATGGAAAAACTACACCAGAGCAAGTAACAACCCTTTTGTCGAGTTGTATATATAGCTTTGGAGATCGTTTGGGGGATGCTTCCGTTGACTTGTTGCATGGGCTTATTCATTCATTAAGGCCTGAAAAGTTAAGTAATGAACAAAAGCAATTATTGCTTTCTGATTATGAGTATCTTGGCTTGGATGAATTCAAGCATACTCTAAATGATGGCTTTGTCGATGCTGAGGCTGGCTTTGATGAGGAAGGCTTGGAAGATGTGATAAAAGTAAAAGAAAGTTATGATTCAACAGGCTTTGGGTGTCAGCAAAGCCTGGCTGACACCATCAGAAATGCATCTGTAAATATGCCTCTTGAAAGTTTATTAGAATCAATAAAATACGCCTCATTGGTAGAATCTTCTAGCGATTAGTAGTCGTTATCGTTTAGTGTAAGGTCTTTCATTCGTCTCACTATAAAAATAAGGAGGACTCATGAGCGAAGTCCATATATATCCAGTTACTGAGCAAGCCAAAAATAGAACAAAAGTTAATGCAGATAAATACCAGTCACTTTATAACGAATCTATTCGGGATCCTGAAAGATTTTGGGCTGAACAAGGTCAGCGTTTAGATTGGGTTAAGCCTTACACTCAAGTAAAAAATACTTCATTTTCTTCGTCAGACCTACATATCAAGTGGTATGAAGATGGTGTCTTAAATGCTTCAGCAAATTGTCTGGACCGGCATTTAGCTGAGCGAGCTGATCAAACTGCGATTATTTATGAGGGAGACGATCCGACCGTTTCTCGCCATATTACCTATAGAGAGCTTCATCAGGAGACGTGCAAATTTGCAAATGTGCTTAAATCCCAAGGCGTTTTAAAAGGTGATATTGTTACGATCTATATGCCTATGGTGCCTGAGACGGCTGTGGCAATGCTAGCATGCGCTCGAATTGGCGCTGTGCATTCTGTTGTGTTTGGTGGTTTTTCCCCTGAGGCGCTTGCCTCTCGTATTGCTGATGGCAAGTCAAAATGGATTGTCACTGCTGATCAAGGTGTTCGGGGTGGAAAAACGATTCCTTTGAAGGCAAATGTTGATCAAGCGCTTTCAAATGAGATGGTTACTTCTGTTGAACGTGTTTTTGTACTGCAGCGTACTGGGGCAGATATTACTTGGGAAGATGGTCGTGATCTTTGGTATCACGATTTGATGGTTAAAGCTTCCAGTATTTGCGAGCCCGAACCTATGGGAGCTGAAGATCCTTTATTTATGTTGTATACCTCTGGTTCAACCGGAACACCTAAAGGTGTTTTACACACAACAGGAGGATACTTGGTTTATGCGGCGATGACGCACGAGGTAGTTTTCGACTATCAAGATGAAGATGTTTACTGGTGTACAGCTGATTTTGGTTGGATAACCGGGCATAGCTATATCTTATATGGGCCGTTGGCTAATGGCGCGATAACCTTATTGTTTGAAGGTGTTCCGAATTATCCTGATTTTGCTCGAATTGGTCAGGTGGTTGATAAGCATCAAGTAAATGTTCTTTATACGGCGCCTACTGCCATTCGAGCTATGATGGCCGAAGGTGATGACTTTGTTAAACAAAGTAAGCGTGACAGCTTAAGGTTGCTAGGGAGTGTTGGGGAACCTATTAATCCAGAGGCTTGGGAGTGGTACAACAGTGTTGTTGGTGATAGCCGTTGTCCGATTGTTGACACATGGTGGCAGACAGAGACTGGAGGTATTCTCATCTCTCCTTTACCTGGCGCGACAGATTTAAAGCCCGGTTCAGCGACACGTCCATTCTTTGGTGTTAAGCCTGCTTTAGTAGATAACGAAGGAAATATTCTAGAAGGCCAAGCTGAAGGGAATTTAGTCATGCTAGACAGTTGGCCAGGGCAGATGCGAACGGTGTATGGTGATCATGAGCGTTTCATTCAAACTTACTTTAGTAACTATGAGGGAATGTATTTTACTGGTGATGGTGCTCGGCGTGATGAAGATGGTTATTACTGGATTACCGGTCGAGTTGATGATGTTTTGAATATATCAGGCCATCGTATGGGTACAGCTGAAATAGAAAGTGCTTTAGTTGCTCATCCGCTTGTTGCTGAAGCTGCTGTTGTTGGTTATCCGCATGATATCAAGGGGCAGGGCATTTATGTGTATGTTACTGTTATGCATGATCAGAATGTCCCTCAAACGGATGAATTAAAGGCAGAGCTTAAACAGTGGGTGAGGAAGGAAATAGGCCCCATTGCTACGCCTGACATCATTCAGTGGGCTCCTAGTTTACCTAAAACTCGCTCAGGTAAAATTATGCGACGTATTTTGCGTAAAATAGCCGCAAATGAGCATGATAGTTTGGGAGATATATCGACTTTAGCTGATCCTTCGGTGGTTGAGCATTTAGTCGCGTGTCGCGAAAATAAATAAAATACACTCAGTCTCTTTAATGAGTTGCTGGGAGTAGGATGTAATCAAAACAAAAAAGAGGGCTTATATAGCCCTCTTTTTTTGTCTGGAAATATGGTTAAAGTGATATAGGGTCTTCGTACATAAGCTTTATCTCATCTGTTGGGTCGTCAGGATTGAAAAAGTATGTTTTTGTTTGTTCAGGCTCTAGCGTTGATTCTTCTATTTTAATAGTGCCAAACAGCTCGCTGAGCATCGTGATGCTGTGTACATCTGCAACTTCACCAGGTATTAGGGCTAGCGAGTCTCCTAGCTTGTCAGTCGCATGATTATCAAACAGGTGAAGGCTAGGATTAACAAGTACTGGTTTGCCATTTACGTCAGAGACGGTGCTGTTGTCTGATTGAACGATAGATATGACGGTATCAGAATTTGTTGGAATGGTACGCTTATCTGTAATTTCAGCCCAAATGGTATTTTCTGGCGTTGAAGGGAACGATCTCCCAAGATTTTCATTATATAGTTGTGCATTCCATGTCGTATTGAGCAAGTCTTCTAAGCTAAGGGCTAGTTTTTCATCCGGGAAGAATTCATATGACACATCCCCTAAATATTTACCCACTAAAGTTCTTTCAAGTCCGTTGGATAAGGCTATTGAAGTAATTGATGTGCCTAAAGAAACACTGTTCTCAGAAAACCTTTTTATTGCCATAATCTGGTTTCCTAGAAAATTAAATTCAAACTCATCCAGGTTTTTATCATTTAACGTCCTCAAAATGGGGTAGGTGTTTTGAGGTGGTGTAAAACTAAAGAATGAATAAAGTGTATTTTGATCTCTAATTGCGATGATATTTTTATTCTCGTTAATGGAGTAACTAACCGACGTATAAAAGGTTGTTGGTGTACGGGAAAAAATGGGGTTGTTAATGCTAAACTCCCTTTCCTTATCTCTATCGTCATCAAAAAGATCTTCAATGTTAAGCTTGATGAGTTTCCAGTTAAATTCAATAAAAATAGTATTTTCAAAACCTTCTTGAATAGTGCCGAAAGTATTGTCAGGTTGAATTGAAAACTCATTATTTGTTAGTTTCCATAATTCAAATTTATCAAGTTCATCACCAATGATTTCATAAAACTTATAAGAGGGTTCCGGGTCGGAATTATTAAAGCCAAGGTAGCCGAATTGTTTGTTATTTAAGTCTACAATGGGCTTGCCTGAATACATTAATGCTTGGTCTACTACATATTTTTTTCCTACTAATACAGGGTGAGTTTCAGCTTCTATTTCTTGGTTTTTTGAGTCGTTGTGAACTATGTCAGGGTCGTCAGCATATTTATGTTCATCCATATCTACGTATAGAAAATCGTGTTCGTGTTCATGTTTATGTAAATGGTTTTCAATGTCATCTATGTCGACAGCATGATCGTGGTCATGAGGGGGTTCATGGTCATGTTGATGAGTATGTTGGTGAGCGTGTTTTAAAAGAATTGTGCGACGTATTGTGTAGGTTTCAGTGAAGCTGTCCACAATTTTAATTTGTAGATATTTAAAGCTTGACGCGTCACCTACACAGTTTTCATCGGTGCTGGTTTTTACATAAAAGCCTTTTTCATCTTTATATAGTATTTCTTTCTTTGAGAGATGATCTAAATCTAAAGTAGTGAGGTTTTTTATGTCGCAAATATACTCATTCTCTTCTTGGTTATTGGTGGCTGAAAAACTTATTAAGACTCTGTCATCTGTTGTGTAAAGGTCGTATAAACGTATAGCTTGGTCTTCAACATAAATGACATACTCTGGTAGTGCTGAGTGCTCTAAAAAAGTATTCTCATCCTCAGTAGTTGTTTCACTTTGGTCAATATCAAGTGAAATCATCATAGATTTATTTGATTCAGCAAGTTTCTCTTTTTCACCTGTTTTGGGTTCAAAATTGTATAAAGTGTTATCTAGGATAAAAGGAAAAGAAATCTTTTCGATTATTTCAGGCAAGACTTTTTCGGGGGTGCTTGAGTCAGCGCATGCCGTTAACATAAACAAGGTGGCGAGTGCGCTGAGATAATGAATGAAACGAGTTTTAGCGTCCATTAAAATGCATTCCTGCTATTTAAAGCAGGCTAGTTACTTAGCCTGCATAGTGGGTAAGTGGGTATTTAGATAGTTTCTTCTTCGCAATCATTTGGCTGTAAAGCTTTGTTTTCCTTTTCACAGCTAATCCTTTGTAAAGCTTTATTTGCTTCACCATCTATATGGCTTTCTGTCTCTGATGGATTGAAGTAGTAGGTTTCTATAACGTTTGTGTCTACCTCATCGATGCTACGAGTTGATTTAAGATGTAGTCTTCCAAAAATATCATTGACTACTTCACTATCAGATACTTCTCGAATATCAACTGAAAATTCCCCAAAAACAAAGTCCTTACTATCTATCTGTTTTCGGCCGGTAGTTGTGTTTGCTTCATCAAATTCGTAAAGTTTAGGGTTTATTTGTTCTCCATTAAGATCATCAGTACTGACAGGACTAATTAAAAAAATATTTTTCTCTAAAGAGGCGCTGCGCGAATTTTTAGCAAAAACAAAAATACTGTTTTCATAAGTTGTACGTTCAAAATTTTCATTGAGCCAAACTGCTTGCCAGTCAGAATTCGTTAGGGTGTTGATGTAAATATTGTTATCTAGAGTTTCATAAATTATTTTATCTGCTTCAGTAATACTAGCGGTTGTGTTGGAGTTGGTGTTAATGCGAGCAAGTGTTTCTAAAGGTGAGGGGAGGGTTGGTTCTACTACTATATCTTGTTCAGAATGAACCGTTTGAGTGTTTGTTGCAGGTGAGCCATTGGCATGAGGGTTAAACTCACTTACATCAATGCTATATCCGGTACCATTGATTTCAACTTGAATATTTTCATCTGTATAAACACGAATATCTAAATAGGTTTCATTACTGGTAGCATTGATTTTTAAGTTCTGAAGGTTGATGTTGTTATTAATCACACTTTTCAGAGCGTCCGGTTCAAAGTCAGTGTCTGGGTTAACTATTAGCTCTTCACCGTTAATTTCAAGACTTAACGGTATCAAGGGGGTCGGATTATTGTTATTTACAAAATTTTCCAGTCGAATGTGTATTTGTGATGAAAATGTTCTGTGTACAACTAAGGTTCCATTGTCAGTCATTTTTATATCTAGCTTTTTTACGCTATTATCTTTTGGCGCTAGAGGTGGTTCAGTTTGAAACTGTGTTTGGTTTTGTTTTTTGAGGTAAACAGCGCCGTCATCAACTAATGCGAAAATAGTACCGTTGCTGGCAAATTCAATTTTTTCCAGTTCGGTGTCCGTTAGTTTCAGGTTTAATTCTTTGTTTTCAAATAAAGCTGCAACCTGACTACCCTGAGGAATGTTCGGTATGGTTGTGGTGTCAGTACTAGCTATATCAAATAATGCTGCAATATCATTTAAGTATAAAACGCCATTTTGTTGGATCAGAACTTCTTTCTTTGTGACTTGTTGAATTATAGGGGGCGCATTAACAGGGCTTGTGTTGGAAAGCGCTGTTTCCCATATGGTAGCACCTTCACTATTGTATAGATGTAATTGCCCTCCAATTTTGTCATAACCTAAGAAACCATAACGGCCAGGTTTATCTTCTGATGAAGTAGGTCTATGTGCAAAGTCGAGTAGAGTGTCACCTAATAAGTGTGATGAGTTTACCTCAGTAACAGTGTGGTCGTTTTCACTACCTAAGGTAAAGTCTATTCGGTTGAAAGCCTCGCTCTCTTTACTGCAAATTCCATTTTCTTTTTGGGTGACTAAAATACTTGTTTGGTCGATTAGAATACGTTCGCCTTTTGTATCGCCTTCAAATGAGTTTTGAGCGGCAGTGACGCGAGGGAAAATACAAATCTCATCGTTAGTATTATATGTCGCAATACCTGTGGAGCTTGCATCTAAGTAATCCATAATCTTAATTGTGCCATCATCAACATAAACGACGAACTCATGGCCTTGCTTGTCGTTATCCGTGTTAAGGGTGAGTAGTGTGTTTTCTCCCTCATTGTAGTTTGCACGCCATGTATTCTCTCCTGTAACGGAGTTAAAAGAGCGAATTTCATTTTTAGTGAAATATAAATTCAAGGTGTTGATTTCACTGGTGCTCGTAGAAGATGAAGACGACCCGCCATCACCACAAGCCGTCAATAGCAAAAATGTAAGCATTCCGAGCAATAAACGAAGGGTGGGTAGTGAGACTCTCATTTGTCAGTTCATCCTGAAATTATATTGATCATTTTGTTTTGTTGCGATGTGTCAGTATATCTGTCTTGGATATCGAACAAAAATCGAAAAAAAATGAATGGGATGAGGGTCACACAATTACCGTGCAAATGGCTGTTTTCTATGTTGAAACACTATTTTTTGGCTTTGTTTCTAAAGAGTTTTTTTATATTCAAGGTATTGTATGATGTAAGTTCCAAAAAAGTGATCGGCATAGTGTAAATGTATCGATATAGTTTTATTTAAACTTGCGTGGTGGAAGTCGCGTTATTTCTCATCATCGTAGAAAGATAAATAGGGTAAAGCGTTGCTTCAATCAGGGGGGCTAATACATTAATGCGAAGTTATGGCTGCAATAACTTTTGGGCCTGATAAAAAGCTAGCCATTCTAAAAAAGAATGCGTGCATTGATGTCTCATAAAAGGAATTTATTACTCGTGGGTATTCTCGGGTAGTAAATATTGCGATGTAAGTAGTATGTGGATCTTTTTGTTTGCATCTGTTTGGGTGGTCACTGCAGTAGCCTTTCCTGTAATTGGGGTGGCAGCCACCATTCGAGTTTTGGGTCACCTCTCTTTTGCGGAAGGGATGGGTTTTCTAATGTGAATATTCTACGACTGCTTAATGATGCTTGTTCAAATAGGTGTTGGTGGTGTTCTAGAAATAAAGCTTTGAATGACCCGTCTTTGAGTGCTAGTTCTAAGCCGTTTAGAATGCGATCGGCTAATATTTTGTTGTTTTTTGACACAAAAAAGTAAACATAATATGGGTAATAAAGTGCGATGTTGGGTTCTATCATGATCTTAGGGTACTTTTTTTTATACTTCTGAATTTCATTCCAAGCCTCATTTATTCCTCGGGGAAAGTGGTCGAAACGGTTTCTGTTTAGCATGGCAAATAAGAGTTCATATTCAGGGGCGCCGATTACTTTTATCTCATTGGCTTTTAGTATTGTTATATCGACCCAGTGTTCGCCAAATCCGGCAACATAGTTTTGTTTAAGATGCTTAAATGTTTTGATTTTTGAAAACTCGTAGAGTTTATCGCGATTAATTAGCAGTACGCGATAGCCTAAGATGCCTTGGAGGATAGGGATCTGAATTGCTCGAAACTTTATTTCTCGTTCAATGCTGGTAGGGAAGAAAGCGACATCAACGCCTTCATTGTATTCTAAGAGAAGTGCGCCTCGTCCTTGAGTCATCTTTCTTGATTCGGGGATTAATAAATAAGCGCCCCATTTTTTTTCATTTTTGGATAATGCCAAATCAAGTAACTTGATTCTGTATTCATAACGAAGGTCTGTTTGAAAGTAACGAATTTCAGTTTCACTTGCATGAGAAACCACCGCCAAAAGTAGGCAATGGAGGCTGAATAGTATTACAAAGTAAAGTTTGCTGCTCATAAAGCACAACCTTAAAACAGTCTTCTATCTGTAGATTAGAAAAGCTATTTTAACCATTTATCCATGATTTTTTGGTATTCGCCATTTGCCTTCATCTTTGTGAGCTCTGCTTCAAACTTTTCAGCAATATTGGCTAAATTGGGGTATTTTGAATTTTTCACAAAAGGCATTGGGTAGCCTTTTCCGTATAACGGTTCTTCATAAAATGATATCTGTTCAGATAGTCCGTTCAGTTTAGCTGTGTATTGGCCTACGGTTCTGTCTGCAATAACTAAATCAACACGGCCTTTTGCAAGCTTTTTCAAATTAGCAGCTAAATCTTTGGCTGTACTAAGTTGCTTGTTATAAGTGCTGTTACTATCTAGATCACCTTGGAATTCAGTGCTTCCATTTGTATAAGGAAAAGTTTGCCAGAAAATATCTTTATAGGAATTACCCGGGATAATGCCTATCTTAAGGTTTTCAGACTTTGCAGAAGTAAATCCGTTAAAGCTGTTTTTCTTTTGATCTGTTTTGACAAAAAAAACAAAATCACTCACCCACATATCTTCTTTGGGATAGATGACGAAAGGCTCTCGTTTAGTTTTTCTGCTTGTTGTAAAAACGGCTTCAACTTCGCCGTTTTCAACTTGGCTCCACGCTCCTTTCCATGGGCGGATTTTAAATTCAGGCTGAATGCCTAGTTTGGTTAAAATATGGCGAGCAATATCGACATCAATACCGACGACCTTGCTGTCTTGTTTGAATTCAAATGGTGCAAACTCTTCCCCGACTACAGTAAACGTTTCGGCATTGAGGTTGAACGAGACGGTTGAAAGCGCAAGTAGAAAAAATCTAATGAGTTTGTTCATAGTATCATTCCTTTTTATTTTCGCGTCTGAGTTTTTTGTAGCTAGTATTGTATAAAGTTTAGTCAAAAAAACAGGATAGTCTATCGCTTAAGACATGACGTGTTGTTTGCATAGTTCTAACCAGTTGTTGATTCCATGGCTGCGATACTTGTCTTTGTGCACAATAAAATAAAACTGTCGGTGGAAGTTTCTGTGGGGAATATTTAATGGAATTAAGTTACCGCGAGAGAAAGCATCATTTAAGGTTATTTTGGATAGGCAGCCTAACCCCATGCCAGCTTCAACTGCTCTTTTAATTGCTTCGGTATGTTGCAGCTCTAATGTGACTTGAATATTGTGGGTTAGCCCATGCATGGCGTAGTCAAATGCTTGTCGAGTCCCTGAGCCTGCTTCACGTAATATCCAGTGCGCTGAAGATAACTCCTGATCATTTAATATATTCTTAGACGCATAGGGATGGTCTGGTGAGCAAAATACGACTAGTTCATCTTCTCTCCAAGGAGTGACCTCTAGTTCAGTATGTGACACTTCGCCTTCTATTAGTCCTATATCGAGCTCGAAATTTGCGACTTTGTTCGCGATGATGGTGGTATTGGCAACCTCTAATGTCGCATTGGATCCGATATGCTTTTCACGAAACTCTGACAAAATATTTATTGCCAGATAATTGCCGATAGAAAGTGTAGCTCCGACCTTTAAAAGGCTTATTTCGGCATGTTGCTGTAACGACTCCTCTAATGTTCTGGCGCGTTCGATAAAAGACTTCGCCTGTTTTTTTACAGAAACTCCCAGATCATTTAACTGCAGGCGCTTTCCTATGCGGTCAAAAAGTTGGATGTCGAATTGAGCTTCCAGTGTCTTCAGGGATTCGCTGGCGGCAGATTGAGACATGGATAATTGCTCGGCGGCCTGAGTGATATTTTGACAGTCTGCGGTCGTTAGAAAAACTTCAATTTGCTTTATGGTAAACTTCATATCGATAAATCCGATTAATTTTATTAGTAATACCTGTTTTACAGATATCTTAGAGCTTATTAATATGTGCTTCAAGTTGATAAATAAGTAGGAGCAATGAAATGGCTGGATTTATGAAAGAAACCGTGACAAGCGTGAAGCATTGGAATGATACTTTGTTTAGTTTTACTTGTAGTAGAGATGCTTCGTTTCGATTTAAAAATGGTCATTTTATTATGATGGGTTTGGAGCATGAAGGTCGCCCTCTGATGCGTGCATACAGTATTGCGAGTGCTAACTATGAGGAGGAATTAGAGTTCTTTAGTATTAAAGTAGCAGATGGACCACTAACTTCAAAACTACAAAAAATTCAGGTTGGGGATCAAATCCTATTAAGTCGTAAGCCAACAGGAACTTTAGTTCTGGATAATCTTTTGCCAGGACGTAACTTGTATTTGATAAGTACAGGGACTGGTCTGGCGCCTTTTATGAGTATTATCAAAGACCCTGAAACCTATGAGGCTTTTGATAAGGTGATCTTAACTCATGGGACTCGATATACTTCAGAATTGGCTTATCGTGACCAGATAAATAATGAGTTACCCGGGAATGAATATTTTGGTGATGCGATAAGTGAGCAGTTGATTTACTACCCTACAGTGACTCGTGATGAGTTTGAAACTCAAGGCCGAATAACTGATGCGCTTCAAAGTGGGAAGTTGTCCTCTGATATTGGTTTGCCTGAATTAAATCTAGAGCATGACCGCTTCATGATTTGTGGTAGTCCAAGTATGTTGAAAGACACTTGCCAAATATTGGACGGTTTAGGTTTTAAAGAAGCCAGGCATGGAGATGCCGGGCATTATGTGATTGAACGGGCATTTGTGGAGAGTTAAATGACGTTTCTGTCTGTAATATGAAATACTCTTTTCTTTCTAGCATGGTTGTTAGAGGATGGGTGATAATTAGTTTTTGGGTTTTCTAGAGGCTTTAGTTCTTTTTCGGGCAGGCTTTGTGGGGGTTTTGGTTTTAGGTAAGTGAATATCAATGGTTTTATGCTCTCCTGGGGAGAGTCCGTCTAGTGTCCATTGGCCAATACTATATCTTATCAGTCTGAGGGTGGGGAAGCCTACATTTGCGGTCATTCGTCTTACTTGTCTGTTTCGACCTTCAGTAATGCTTAGCTCTACCCAGGATGTTTCGGTATTGCTGCGTTTTCGGATGGGTGGGGTTCTTGGCCAAATATCAGGCTCCTCCATTTTTTGTGCTTTTGCTGGTTTTGTCATGCCATCTTTTAAAAGTATGCCTTGTTGGAGTTGTTTGATTGCTTCATTAGAGATGTTGCCTTCGACTTGAACCCAGTACGTTTTAGCAAGCTTATGTTTGGGGTCTGCTATGCGAGCTTGCATTGGGCCGTCACCGGTTAAAATAATTAAGCCTTCGGAGTCGTAGTCCAGTCTGCCGGCAGGGTAAATTTTGGGGGTTTTAATATAATTGGCTAAGGTGCTTCTGTCTTCTGAATCTGTGAATTGAGATAGAACTTGAAAGGGTTTGTTGAGTAAATAAAGGGTGGGCATGTAAATGTTGGCTCTGTAGTGAGGGCGAGAGAAATCTAAGAAATTATAATATGAAACTAAAATGATATGTAGTGATAGTCTGGTGAAGATAGAAAACAGTTAGGCACAAAAAAACCTGCTGATGGGCTCAGCAAGTTGTCTGACTTATTTTTAGCTTCAGGTTTATAGTTATATCTCTGAAGCTTAAAAATTAAACAGTAGCGGTATTTTCGGAAAGTTTAGTCGATTCTTTCGTCTGTTCTTCATTGCGATAGCTGACGGTTTCTTCCTCTACAGAAATAAACTCATCATCATCGATGTTTGACGATGGACGACTTAGCTCTACAGCAGTAATGTTAACTGCATGTGTTCCTTTGTCCCCCGGTTGTTTTTCAAAACAAACTGGTTGACCAGCTTTCAGTGTTTTATATCCTTCCATCTGAATTGCTGAGAAATGCGCAAAAAGATCCTCGGTTTCGCCATCCTCGATGATGAACCCATACCCTTTTGCGTTATTGAACCACTTAACTGTACCTTGAGGCATAATCGACTCCCGTGTCGCGCATTTGAAGTGCCTAAATTTATAAGTAAAGTAGGATTAATCAAATGCCTGAAGTTTTATTTTTATTGGCCATATGTTGTTGTACTGCATCAACAGGTTACTCTCGAATATTTTTATTATAGTGTCAAGTGTTTGTGGGAAAAGAGATGATAAAGAGTGTCTGTTTGTGAGTTTTGTGTGTTTTACCCTTTTATGAGTACTAAATGCTTAAAAAAGTTTATAAGATTCTAGGAATGCTTTTTCTTTATAAATGAAAATGTTGCAGAATATAGAATCCTTTCCAGTTATTAATTATGTAAAAATTCGTATCCTACTATGAGTAAAAATGAAGATTGTCGACTATCCTTAACTAAAGAAGCAGTTAAAGGTACAAATAAAGTGCAGGTTACAGGAAGTAATCCTAGTCATGATGAAGATCATGGCGGGGGCTTATTAGTCGCTCCGACTAAGCCTGCATTGAAGCGTCCAGCGATGTATCAGGTTGTCTTGTTAAATGATGACTATACCCCGATGGATTTTGTGATCGAAGTGCTGTTAACGTTTTTTTCAATGAATGAAGAAAAAGCGACGCAAATCATGATGGCTGTTCACACACAAGGGAAAGCAGTTTGTGGCGTGTTTACAAGAGATATTGCAGAAACAAAAGTCGCGCTAGTAAATCAATATTCTGCTGACTGCGAACACCCGCTTATGTGTGAGATGCAGAAAGTAGATTAATAAGTATTTTTGGGGTAAGAGATGTTAAGTAAAGACTTGGAGTTGACCTTAAATGATGCATTTAAAAATGCACGTGAAAAGCGTCACGAGTTTATGACAGTTGAGCATTTGCTGTTGGCGTTACTAGAAAATGACGCAGCAGTAAAAGTGCTTAATGCGTGTGGGGTCGATTTGCCTGATTTGAGGCAAGAATTAACGGAGTTTGTGGATTCTACCACTCCACTTATTCCAAGTAGTGATGATGAACGAGAAACACAGCCCACGCTAGGGTTTCAGCGTGTATTACAGCGTGCGGTGTTTCATGTTCAATCTTCTGGTAAAAAAGAAGTAACTGGTGCAAATGTGCTTGTTGCTATTTTTAGTGAGCAAGAAAGCCAAGCTGTTTATGTATTAAAAAAGCAGAATGTCGCGCGGATTGATATCGTAAATTACATTTCACACGGTATTTCAAAAGTACCAGGGCAAATCGAATCGGACCAGCAGAGTGAAGAGGATGGTTCTGAAGAAGGTGCTGAAGAATCAACTCAAAACAATCCTCTTGAAAACTACGCAACAAATTTAAATGAGCAGGCGGCTTTAGGGCGTATTGACCCCTTAATTGGTCGTGAGAAAGAAGTGGATCGAGTTGTTCAGATTCTAGCGCGTCGCCGAAAGAATAACCCATTGCTTGTCGGTGAGGCTGGCGTAGGTAAAACGGCTATTGCTGAAGGTCTCGCAAAACAGATTGTTGATGGTAATGTGCCTGATATTATCGCTGAATCAGTTGTTTACTCACTTGATCTGGGAGCTTTGCTTGCAGGAACTAAATATCGCGGTGACTTTGAGAAACGATTCAAGGCCTTATTAGCTGAATTACAAAAGCGTGATAACTCTATACTATTTATTGATGAGATTCATACCATTATTGGTGCTGGTTCTGCGTCCGGTGGCGTAATGGATGCTTCAAACTTATTGAAACCATTGTTAAGCTCTGGTGAGCTTCGTTGCATCGGTTCAACGACCTTTACTGAATTTAGAGGCATCTTTGAAAAAGATAGTGCGTTAGCGCGCCGGTTCCAAAAAATTGATGTGAATGAGCCGAGTGTCGAAGACACTATCATGATATTAAAGGGCTTAAAAACTCAATTTGAAAGCCATCATGAGCTAACGTACACAGAGCAGGCTTTGCGTTCTGCTGCTGAACTGGCTGACCGTTATATCAATGATCGCCATATGCCAGATAAGGCAATAGATGTTATTGATGAAGCAGGAGCTAGTCAGCGCTTAAAACCAGAAGCTGAGCGTTGTAAAGTGATTGATGTTACCGCAATTGAAGATGTGGTAGCGAAGATTGCCCGAATACCTCCACGTAATGTGTCTACTTCTGATAAAGATATGCTGCGTAATATTGAGCGTGACCTTAAGATGCTGGTGTTTGGTCAGGACAAAGCGATTGAATCACTTTCAACTGCGATTAAATTATCTCGAGCTGGTTTGAAATCCCCTGAAAAGCCTGATGGTGCATTCCTGTTCTCTGGTCCTACAGGGGTTGGTAAAACAGAGGTCACTAAGCAATTAGCGACGGTGCTAGGTATTGAGTTGGTTCGCTTTGATATGTCTGAATATATGGAGCGCCATACAGTTAGTCGACTGATTGGTGCACCTCCGGGGTATGTTGGTTACGATCAGGGCGGCTTGTTGACTGAAGCTGTAAATAAAAATCCTCATTGTGTGTTGTTGTTGGATGAAATCGAAAAAGCTCATCCCGAGGTATTTAATATTCTGCTTCAGGTAATGGATCATGGCACCTTAACGGATAATAATGGGCGTAAAGTCGATTTTCGGCATGTCATTCTTGTGATGACAACTAATGCGGGTGCGGAAGTGATTAGTCGGCGTTCTATTGGCTTTAATGAGCAAGATCATTCAACTGATGGAATGGAAGCGCTGAATAAACTATTTTCGCCTGAATTCAGAAATAGGCTGGATGGCATCATCCCATTTGCCTCGCTATCTAGAGATGTGGTTTGTCATGTTGTTGATAAGTTCTTGATGGAGCTTCAGGTACAGCTTGATGAAAAGCACGTGTTGCTGCATGTTGATGATGAGGTGAAAGTCTACTTAGCTGAAAAGGGCTATGATGATAAAATGGGTGCAAGGCCGATGGCGCGCTTAATTCAGGAAGAACTTAAGAAACCATTAGCAGAAGAAATACTGTTTGGTGATTTATCTAAAGGCGGGGAAGTCAATATTAACCTTCGCGAAGGCTCAATCGTTTTCGATTTTGAGGAAATGCCAGCTTAAAAAGTCAGTAGAGGCGAGGTATGATCCTCGTCTCCACCCTTTTATATCTTAAGGCGCTATTCTAAGCTCGCCTTTAAAAATTACTACCTGGCTCGGTAAGTAATTCGACCTTTAGTTAAGTCGTAAGGCGTCATTTCAACTTTGACTTTGTCACCAGTCAAAATTCGAATGTAGTTCTTTCTCATCTTTCCAGAAATATGTGCCGTAACAACATGGCCATTTTCTAGTTCAACTCGGAACATCGTGTTGGGAAGGGTATCAATAATTGTACCTTCCATTTCAATGACATCTTCTTTTGCCATTAAAGGGCATCCTCATAAAAAGTTGAGCGTATAATCGGCTTGGCGAGCAATTTTTCATTTAAAAATGAAATATGACGCAAATCTAAAGTTGCTCGTGTTTGAAAGTGCGACATTCTGCCTGAAACCAAATGAATTGGCAAAGTGTTTATTAATTGAACTGTTTCAAAGTGTGTTCAGTTAGAAGATTTGTTGGAGGGGATGAGTTCTTTCAACTGCTCGTTACTGAGCCATAAGTCATTAATGCGGGCTTCGAAGGGTTTGAATTGGTTCTTGTAGGTCATTTTTCGGCATTCTTTTATGAAATACCCTAAATATAAATATTTTTGTTTTCGACGAGCTGTTTCATTTATTTGCCATAATACTGAATAGGTTCCTATACTTAAGTCTGCTCGATCTGGGTCAAAAAAAGTATAGATCGCAGATAAACCATCTTCGAGTTGATCGGTTACAGCAATGCCGCATAAGCGGCCTTCTAAAGAAAACTCAACAAACTGAGTATTAGCATGGCATTCAACTAGAAAAGATCTGTATTGGTCTCTGCTGGGTGGGTACATGTCTCCATCAGCATGGCGTGCATTGATATATTTTTCATAAAGCAGGTAATGGTCTTCATGAAAATCAGGGGTCATTATTTGGTACTTAATTGCGTGATTTTTTTTAAGGATTCGTTTCTGACTGCGGCTTGCTTGGAAGTCAGATACAGGCACTCGAATTGGGGTGCATGCATTGCAGTCTGTGCAGTGGGGGCGATAATAATGGTCACCACTTCGTCTAAACCCTAGTTCCGACAGTTGGCTGTAAACTGAATTAGTTATATCTGCTTTGGGGTCGGCAAACATTGTGGTGGCTTTTTTATCTGATAAATAGCTGCAATCATGTTCAGGAGTTGCAAAGAAGGCGAGAGTTTGCAAATTGGTCATAAGAGGCGCCACAGTGTCAGCTAAGGGTGTTCATACAAAGTTCAAAAGCCCAGCTGTGAGACAGAGGGGCAAGGTCAATGTTTGTTTCAAGTATAGATAAAAACTCACATCTATCTAGTGTCTTTGCTCCTAAAGACAACAAATGAGGGTTTTCGACTTGGCAGTCAACAATGGCATACCCCCATTTATGAAGCTGATTACATAGCGATATGAATGCAACTTTTGAACTATTGGTCTTAAGTGAGAACATAGACTCACCAAAGAAGCAGCGACCAATAGCCAGGCCGTATAGACCTCCGGACAACTCGCCGTTTTCCCATACTTCAACAGAATGAGCGACACCTTTAAGGTGAAGCTGGATATAAGCTTCCTCCATTTCAGGGGTGATCCATGTGCCTTCGTTTGTATTGAGTCTAGCGCAATGCCTTATAACAGTTTCAAACTGAGTATCGAAACTTAGAGCGATATCTGTTTTACGAATATGCTTGCGTAAACTTTTAGAAATATAAGCTTGATCTGGCTTGATAATGCAGCGTGGGTTTGGGCTCCACCAAAGAATAGGTTGGTCATCAGAGAACCACGGGAATATACCTGACCGATAAGCTGCAACGATTCGCTCGGATGATAAATCGCCTCCGGCCGCAAGTAAGCCGTCAGGCTCTTTTAATGCGCTTTGTGGTGGTGGAAAATTAAGTGAGTGGTCAAGCCACGGGAGTTGAGACATTGTAAAATATTAGGCTTATGTAGAGATAAAAATATGATGTTAAGTGAGTGAGATGAAATATCTTATAGGGTGCGAAGTGCACCCCATAAAATGATAAAATTAACTTTCATCCAAGTGTTTTTCTGCGTCCAGTGCTGCCATGCAGCCAAATCCAGCAGAAGTGATTGCTTGGCGGTAAATCTGGTCCGTCACATCTCCTGCAGCAAAAACACCAGAAACGCTTGTGCTGGTGACGCCACCGCTTAAGCCGGATTTAATGGTTAGGTAGCCATTATTCATTTCAAGTTGGCCTTCAAATAAGTCTGTGTTTGGCTTATGGCCAATCGCAATGAAAACACCCATGGTATCCAGTTCTTTCTCTTCGCCGTTCAAGGTCGACTTAATACGAACACCTGTTACACCAGCATCATCCCCGAGTACTTCTTCTAAGGTGTGATTCCATTCAATGCGTATATTGCCATTTTTTGCTTTTTCAAATAGCTTATCTTGTAATATTTTTTCTGAGCGAACCGTGTCTCTTCGATGAATAAGAATGACTTCTTTCGCTATGTTGGATAAATATAACGCCTCTTCAACGGCTGTATTGCCACCACCGATTACGCAAACGGTTTGATTGCGGTAGAAAAATCCATCACAGGTTGCACAGGCGCTTACGCCTTTGCCTGCAAATGTTTCTTCTGACTCTAGGCCAAGATACATGGCCGAGGCGCCTGTAGCGATGATGAGTGCGTCACAGGTGTATTCGGCAGAATCTCCTGTCAAACGAAATGGCTTTTGGCTTAGGTCTGCTTTATTAATATGATCAAAGACAACTTTTGTGTCAAAACGTTCGGCATGTTGTTGCATACGGTCCATCAGTGCCGGACCTTGCAAGCCTTCAATATCCCCCGGCCAATTATCTACATCTGTTGTTTGAGTTAGCTGGCCACCGGCTTGCATGCCTGTAATGATAACGGGCTCTAGGTTTGCTCTGGCCGCATAGATAGCAGCGGTGTACCCTGCAGGGCCAGAACCTAAAATTAATAATTTGGCATGTTTAGTATCAGTCATGTACGAACTCCGGTTTAAAATAAGCGCTGTATTTTATGTAATGTAAAGCTAAAAAATAGCAAAGAATTATTGGTATAAGCCTAAATATTGGGTTTTCTCAGAAAATATCAACCGATTTAAGTATATTTTGGCTTAATGGGTTGTCTGTATGGCTCTGTCCTCCGCTTATACGGTGTTCGGTAACGCTTGGAAATACGGCTTGAATATCATCAGGAATAACATGATTTCGGCCTTCGATAAGAGCCCAGGACTTTGCAGTATGCAATAAGGCCATAGCCGCACGTGGAGACAACCCATGGTGAGGGCCTGATTGCATTCTTGTGAATTCAACCAAGCGATAAATATAATCAATCAAACTCTCTGCACATTTTACTTTACCAACCAATGCTTGAATTTTTTCAAGTGTATCGGCGTTAAGCGTTGCTTTAATTTGTTTGAGTAGTTCCCGGCGGCTCGTACCCATCAATAATTGTTTCTCTGATTTTTTACTTGGGTAGCCCAAGCTAATGCGCATCATAAATCGATCTAGTTGTGATTCAGGCAAAGGGTAGGTGCCAGCTTGCTCTGACGGGTTTTGAGTGGCGATGACAAAAAAAGGTGAGGGTAATATCCGCGTTTTTCCTTCCGTAGTGACTTGACCTTCTTCCATTGCTTCCAATAAAGCGCTTTGAGTCTTAGGGGTTGCACGATTGATTTCGTCAGCCAAGACAATATTGGCAAATATCGGCCCAGGGTGGAAGTTAAATGCGCCTTCATTTTTATCAAAGATATTAATACCTAATAGGTCTCCGGGTAGTAGGTCATTGGTAAACTGAATACGTTGATAGTGAAGGCCTAAGCTGTTTGAAAGTGCGTGAGATAATGTTGTTTTCCCCATGCCGGGCAGGTCTTCAATCAGTAAGTGGCCTTTAGCTAATAAGCAAGTGAAAGCCAGCTTAATCGAATGTTCTTTCCCCAGGATAATATGGTTCAGTTGAGTTAGGGTCGTAGTAATGGCATTTATTTTAGGCATGACTTCTTAGTCCTTTTTGGAGGCGCTATCAATAAAACGTTTGCTTAGATTTTGGTAGGCGTCGACACGCCGGTCTCTAAAATAAGGCCAAATACGCCGTGTTTCTTCTGTTTTTTTGAGATCAACTTTAGTAATAATCGCCTCTTCTGAGTTGACTGAAGATTGAGTAAGTATCTCGCCTTGTTGGCCGCAAATAAAGCTATTCCCCCAAAACTGGATACCGGTTGCATGCTTGTTTTTAGGGGCGCTTTTTTGTTTGATATCCTGGCTGTCAACCTCAAAGCCAGTCCGGTTGCATGAAACTAAAGGTAAACTGTTCGCAATAGCGTGCGAGCGCTGGATCGTAGTCCATGCATCTAGCTGTCGGTGCTTTTCTTCATTAGAGTCTTGAGGGTCCCAGCCAATAGCAGTGGGATAAACTAAAATATCAGCACCTGCTAATGCCATTAGTCGGGCAGCTTCAGGAAACCATTGGTCCCAGCAGACCAGTACGCCAATTTTGCCTATTCTAGTTTGAATAGGTTTGAATCCATTGAATTCATCCTCAGTCACATCACCGGGCGTAAAATAAAACTTCTCGTAAAATCCAGGGTCATCAGGAATGTGCATTTTTCGATAACGGCCAGCCAGAGTACCATCACAATCTAAAACAACCGCTGTATTGTGGTAAAGGCCTACAGCACGCTTTTCAAAAAGTGAACCAACAATTACGCATTGATGTTCTTTCGCCATGGCCGATAAGAAATCTGTGCTCGGACCGGGAATAGATTCTGCGAGGTCAAAGGCGTCAACAGTTTCTTGTTGACAGAAATAAGGTGTGTTGTGGAGTTCTTGTAACACGATTAACTTAGCGCCAGCTTTAGCACTGTTGGCTATCGTCTTTTGAAGGTGGTTTGTAGTTTGTTGTGGTGTAGAAAAGCACTTATGTTGGATGGCTGCAATGGTTAATTGGGTCATTATGCAAGCCCCTGAGTGATTTGCATTGTGGCACAGTGCAAACTGCCATGTTGTTTTATTAGAGGTCTGCAATCGATAGGAATAATTTTTCGACCCGGAAAACAGTATTGTATTTGTTCTATTGCTTGTCTGTCTTCCGAAACGTGGTAGATGGGGAGTAGTATTGACTGGTTTGTGATCAAGAAGTTCGCGTAAGTGGCAGGTAAACGTATTTTATTGCCGTTTGTATCAGTATCGTAAATGGCAGAAGTCATAGGTAGTGGAATGAGTTTGTATGGTTCCCCCGTGGTTGTCTTGAATGTCTCTAGCTCCTGTTTCATTGCTTTTAATTCAGCGAAATGTTCGTCGTCCTGATCATTGCATGATACATAACAAATTGTTTGCCGATCACAAAAACGTGCAAGTGTATCAATGTGTGCATCGGTATCATCGCCAGCAAGAAAACCATGTTTTAGCCATAAAATTCGTTTTATTCCAAGCGTTTCTTTAATTTGTGATTCAATTTCTTGCTTGTTTAAATTGCCGTTTCTGGAGCTGTTAAGCAGGCATTTCTCTGTCGTCATTAATGTGCCGGAGCCGTCAGACTCGATAGAGCCACCTTCTAAAATAAAGTCTATTTTTTTATAGTTGAAGCTAGGGAATGTGCCTAAGTCGAATAGGTTTTTAGTAATGTTATTGTCTTTGTTTGCCTCATATTTACCACCCCAGGCATTGAAATTAAAATCCAATAACGTTATTTCGTTATTTTCTATAATACCTATCGGGCCATGGTCTCGAGCCCATGTGTCATCTGCAGGAACAATAAATGTCTTTAATTGGGTATTATTTAATTGAGCGAAAGAGGCGAGTGTTTTAGTCACAGCTTCGAGTTGAATGCTGTCTTCACAGGAAATTATCAGGTTCTGCTCAGTTAAAATGATTTTTGCGATATTATAATAAACGTACTCTACTGAGCTTAGTTGGCTTTTCCAATCGGTATTGTTATGAGGCCACGTTAGTAAAATAGAAGATTGAGCTTCCCATTCAGCAGGTAGCCTTTTATCAATGTTACTCATTTTTTTGTTGGATGCTTTTTATTGCTTTGAATGCGCATGATGTGTCGGGCTATCAATTGTTGGTGTGCTTCTGAAATACCTGAAAATTCAATATTTAGCTCGTAAGGGGTGTTTTTCTTGGAGCAGGAGAGAACTCTTCCTTCAAGAAGTAAACCACTATATGTCGGAAGAAGAATTAACTTAATTGCGAGGAGCTGGCCTGTTTTAAATTGTTGTTCAGAATGAATGGCCAGCCCACCTTCACTGAGATTGACATCTTGAACATTCTCTTTTGACATGGCTTGATGGCTAAGGGCTAGAACACGAGATAGTGAGTCCAGTTTCATATTAAACACTTTTAATAACTGACCAAGATTCTTATCTTTGTCCGTTACCGCATGTAACAGGTGTTTTGATTCAACATCCAATAGTTGAAACTCCGAAATTAGCCCAAACTCAGGATTCAAGTCAAAGAACTCAGCGGCAGAGTGATTTTCGGGTAGTGCTGCTATCTCAACCGATGCTTTGTCTTCAACGCGGAAGTATTGGCGACGGTTTGAGAGTTCATTAATCGTTGTGATTTTGTTGCCCATTTAGCTAGCTCTTTCTTAATGAGGGTGAAAAAGTTTCTTATGTCGTTATTAAAGCAAATATTTGAGTGCTACGCTGCATAGATTAGTAGTATAAGTATTATTTAATTATCTGAATATTGAAAGGTGTGTTCTAATCTCGCGATGTTGAAATTATACCCAGCCAGAATTGGTCTTCGCTATACATCAGCGAAGCGCAAAAATCACTTTATTTCCTTTATATCACTAACCTCTATGGTTGGTCTGATAATTGGTGTTGCTCTCTTGATTACAGTTTTATCTGTGATGAATGGTTTTGATCGAGAACTACAGCAGCGGATATTGGGAATGGTGCCCCATGCGGTCATTAAGCCCTTCGCGGAAATGACTAATTGGAAAGTCTTGGAAGATCAGGTGATGAAAAATCCTGAGGTATTGGCTGCCGCCCCTTTTATTAATGCCCAAGGCATGATTACTCGCAATGGCGCTGTTAATGGGGTTCAGCTAAATGGCGTTTTACCTGAAGAAGAATCTGAGGTTTCTATTATCGCCAAGCATATGATTCGTGGTGAGCTACAAGACCTGAAAGCAGGTGAGTTTGGTATTATTATTGGTGAAATTTTAGCTCGGCAGTTACGTATCGCTATTGGTGACAAAGTAACGGTGGTATTACCCGAAGCGTCGTTAACGCCTGCGGGAGTGTTTCCCCGTTTGAAGCGCTTCACTGTAAAAGGTGTATTTAAAGTGGGGGCTGATTTAGATGCTTCATTAACACTGATTCATATGAATGACGCCGCTAAGATGCTAAGAATGACTGGCGCAGTGCATGGTTTGCGACTAAAAATGCACGATTTATTTGATGCTCCTCGTGTCGCCAATCAAATTGCTGTCAATCTTGATGCAGGTTTTTATAGTATTGACTGGACTCGCACTCACGGTAATTTATTTCAGGCTATCCGTATGGAAAAAACCATGATCGGTTTACTCTTAATGGTAATCGTGGCGGTTGCCGCATTTAATATTATTTCAACGCTCGTTATGGTCGTCACCGATAAAAAAGCCGATATTGCGATTCTTCGTACGATGGGGGCGACACCCCGTGGAATTATGGGGATATTTATTGTTCAGGGGGCATATATTGGTATTGTTGGAACCATCGTGGGAACCGCGGTTGGTGTGCTGCTTTCTCTTAATATCAGTGAATTAATTCATGGTCTTGAAACATTATTAAAAACTCAGTTTTTAAATCCTGATGTTTATTTTATTAGTGATTTGCCTTCTCAACTTATATTGGAGGATGTCATGATTATCTCAGGTTCAGCGTTGGTTATGAGTTTATTAGCGACTCTTTACCCTGCATGGAGGGCCTCAAAAGTCCAACCAGCGGAGGCTTTGCGCTATGAATGATTTGTCACAAGAGCTTGTTATCGATGCTAAGGGTCTTGGTAAAACTTACGACGAAGCCGATAATGCTTTATGTATTTTTCACGATTTAGACTTTACCTTAGCCAAGGGGGAGTCAGTGAGCGTTCTCGGGACTTCGGGTTCCGGAAAAACAACATTGCTAAATATCCTAGGTGGGCTTGATAAAGCAACTTCAGGTTCGGTAAAGCTTTGCGGTAAAGACCTTGCTGCATGTTCTGAAAAAGTAATCACAAAGCTCCGAAATCAGCATTTGGGTTTTGTTTATCAGTTTCATCACTTGCTAGCAGAATTTTCGGCCACTGAAAATGTAGCAATGCCGCTTTATATTAATGGTCTCTCTCGCCGAGAAGCGGATTCAAAAGCGTTGGCATTGCTTGAAAAAGTAGGTTTATCTACCAGAGCCAATCATAAACCCTCTGAGCTTTCTGGTGGTGAACGACAGCGTGTTGCAATTGCTAGAGCTTTAGTTAATAACCCTGCTTGTGTGTTAATGGATGAGCCAACAGGGAACCTCGATGATACGACTGCAAAAAAAATTCAAGCATTAATGCTGGACCTGCAAGAGCAATTTGAAACAAGTTTTGTGGTTGTGACGCACGATAGGCAGTTAGCGCATCAAATGAATCGAGTGCTCATTATGGAAGAAGGTGGTTTGCGCCAGCTTTCCTAGTCTTGTGGGTCTAGCCTCTAAAATGATTCAGAGGCTAATTTCTTTTGTTTCTCTCTCGTTTTTCGCGGCGATGGCGCCATTTTTGAACAATACTTCTTTTCCAGATCACGTTAATAACTACATACCCTAAAATACTTGCCACAATTCCTGTTATTAGTGAGCCAAAGTAAAGTGGTATGCCGATGTCATATAGTTTTTCTTTAAGCCAGGCAAAAGATAGCTCATATTCAAAGGGGGTGGTGGGAAGGTCTAAGATCCAGGCTCCCAGTAAATACTCACAATAAAAAATGGGCGGCATGGTGATGGGGTTGCTTATCCAAACTAATGCGAGTGATAGTGGCATATTTGCTTTAAAGCGCACTGCACATAATGCGGCAGCCAACATTTGTAGAGGCATTGGGATGCTCGCCCAAAATAAACCAATGGCAAAAGCTTTAGTAACAGAATGACGGTTAAGGTGCCAAAGATTTGGGTCGTGAATAATCGGACCAATAAACCTTAAAGACTTATTATTTTTAATTGATTCCGGGTCAGGAAGATATTTTTTAATAAACTCTTTAGGCATACTTCTCTATTCGATCCGTTATTGAAAGTTTAGACTCAAGGAAGAGTTAATGTTTACATGGATGGCCGCTTTTTGTGTTGGCGCAATCATACTCTATTGTAGTGGAATTTTGTTGCCTTGGTATGCTTATATTTTATTCCTCGTAGTCGTTTTGTGCATTCCTCGTTTTATCTTTCACCCCAAATATATATTAGCCATAATTTTTTTTGTTCTCGGTCATGCCTATGCTTCGTTCGAAGCAAAAACTCTAATTGGATCAATATTACCCCTAGAGCTTGAAGATGTTCCAATGGAGGTAACCGGTTATTTTTGTTCAATGGCTCAAAAAGGTGAGCATAACTATAGTGCCGAATTTTGTACTCTGTCCATTTTTAACCCTGACTCTCAAAAACAAATAACAGGCAAATCCAAAATTATATTGTATTGGCCACATAGTCAGGCAGAACTTTTGGCAGAACAAAAATTATATCGCTTTAAGGTGAAATTAAAACGGCCAAGAGGGGTTTTGAACCCGGTTGGAAATAGTTACGAACAGTACTTGTTTCAGAGACGGATTGTTGCGGTTGGGTCAATTATATCGGTATTTCCCAAGCACGTAGAAACAAGCTTTTCACCTGAAAGAGCGATAGCACAAAAAATTCTTTCCACCAGAATGAGCATTTCTAAACACCTCGATACTTTGTTTTTAGGCCTAGAGCATGCAGGTTTACTCAAAGCATTATTACTAGGAGACCGATCAGGTATAAATAAAAAGGATAGTCAGACTTTAAGTCAGACTGGAACTCAGCATCTAATGGCGATTTCAGGTTTGCATATTGGGGTGATACTAATGCTGATCTATCGTTTTTTACCTAAATCCAGGCGCTCACTGGTTTTGATAGCGCTACTGGGTCTTGTCTATGTCGCATTAGTCGGTTTTAGTACTTCAGCTCAGCGAGCATGGGTGATGTGTGTGGTGGCTCTGATCTATCTTATGGGATTTAAGCGAGTCAGTTTATGGCAGCCTTTTATTCTTGGTTTGACAGTCGTGTTATTACTTGACCCATTGGCGCCTTTAGGAATGGGATTTTGGTATTCTTTTGTGAGCGTTGCCTTATTGTTAGTGCTTATTTTTTTAGGCCCGAAAGGCGGTTCATTATGGTGGATGTTTCTAGTAGTTCAATTTGTATTGTTAGTTGGTTTAGCACCGGTTAATACTTATTTTGGCTTACCTCATAGCTTATCGAACAGCTTGGCAAATGTAATTGCAATTCCATGGGTTTCTGTCGTGGTACTTCCGGGAGCGCTGATTGCCTTGGTTGCATCTGTTTTATTACCAGAATTATCAGTCCCATTATTTACAATGCTTAATGAAATATTGCATGTCTTGATGAATTTTTTATCCTCTATTCGGTATGTCAGTGAGCCGCTAAATGCGGATAACATCATGCTGATTCAATTCAGTTTGTTGTTAGTATTATTTGCAAGCATGCTGCTATTCAGGGTAAAAATCTTGCTGGTTTGTTTGTTGTTAGGTGTGTTTTTTTATTTCAGTTTACCTACTAATATAAAAAATGAAGCAACTAAGTTGCTTGTTTTTGATGCTGGCCAAGGCCTTGCTTTGGCAATTCATTCAAGAGATATGAACTGGTTATACGATACAGGCGCCGCGTATGAAAAATCATCCGTTGCACAGCGAGCGATATTGCCTTATCTGAGAGCCAATAATTTACTGAATAGAACTGAAGGGATTATTATCAGTCATGGGGACTGGGATCATGCTGGTGGGCTTGATGACTTACTTTCATCAATTGATCCTGCTTATTTATGGTCTGGAGAAATTGATCGCTTGTTCAGTCAAAGCGCTACAAAAGCAGAGTCTTGTACTCGTTCTATGAGCTGGCAGTCAGACCAAGTACAAATTGAAATTCTCTATCCATTACAAAAACCTTTACGTGAACCCTCAAAAGAAACAAAACCAACAGCCAATAATCACTCTTGCGTAGTTCGAGTAACTATCGGTCGTATTCGTTTCTTGTTAATGGGAGATTTAGAGGCGGAAGCCGAGTTAGAGCTCGTTAGATTGTACAGGCATGAATTAAAAAGTGATGTGCTCATTGCTGGACATCATGGCTCAAATAATGCCAGTTCATATACGTTTTTAAAATATGTTAAGCCTGAGTATGTTGTATTTTCTTCGGGTTACAAAAACCGTTTTGGTCATCCACATAAAAAAGTGATTAATAGGGTAGAGAGCTTCACTAATAAAATATTCAATACCGCTATTAATGGCGCTTTAATTTTTAGCGTTGATCCAGCATCCGAAGATCAAAAGATAAAAATTACAGTTGAACGAAATGATAAATCACCATTTTGGGTATTGAAAGATGACCCTAAGCCTATTTTATAAGCAAAAATTAACATAGAGCATTCAATGCAGGCTTTTCTAAATATCTGGTTGTGCTAAAGTGTCGGCATAAAAATACATTGTTAAAAAATTCCGGGAGAAGTCTAAGTGTTGGATTTATTAAAGCCAGGCGGCATTATCATGTTTCCTTTGCTGCTATGTTCAGTTTTGGCGTTAGCCATTATTATTGAGCGTTTTTGGACTTTACGAATTAGCCGCTTAGCTCCTAAGTCATTGGTTCAGGATTTATGGAGTTGGATCAAGAAAAAAGAGCTTAATTCCAAGCGCCTTCGAGAATTAAAAGAAACAGCCCCTCTTGGTAGAATACTCGCAGCAGGTTTAGCAAATGCTAAGCATGGTCGTGAAATAATGAAAGAAAGTATTCAAGAAGAAGCAAGCCATGTCGTACATGAAATGGAACGTTTTCTGACGGCATTAGGTACTGTTGCTGTAATTACGCCTCTTTTAGGTTTATTAGGAACTGTCATCGGAATGATCAAAGTTTTTGCTCAGCTTCAGCTTGAAGGTGCCGGTAATGCAGCAGCATTAGCCGGAGGTATTTCAGAAGCTTTAATCACAACAGCCGCAGGTATGACGGTTGCCATTCCAGCATTGATCTTCCACCGTTACTTTACACGTCGTGTTGATGAAATTGTTGTGAGCATGGAACAAGAAGCTTTGCGGTTAGTTGAAGTGATACATGGTGATCGTGAAGCTAGTAATGCGGGAGAGAAAGTCTCTTGAACTTCAAGCGACAAGCCAGTGAAGGGATCACTGTCGATTTAACCCCCATGATTGATGTGGTTTTTTTGTTATTGATATTTTTTATGGTATCGACCACTTTTACCAAAGAAAGTCATTTAGAAATTGACTTGCCTCAATCCAGTAGTGAACCTGCTAAGGCAGCAGTAAAAGAAATTGAAGTGATTATTACGGCTAAAGGTGAATATTCAATTAATGAAAGAGCATTAGTGAATAATCAGGAAGAGACTCTCAAGAAAGCAGTGCAAAAGTTATCTGATGGAGACACAAAGATTCCATTTATTATTACTGCTGATGCCAAAACATCACATGAGTATGTTGTTAGGGTAATGGATGTAGCCGGGCAGCTTGGGTTTGTACAGTTAAGTATTACTACACAGCGTTCTAAGTCGAAATAAAATCTGCAAATTGAATGTCAGGAGGCGATTAAGTTGATCTTTCCTGACATTCAACGATTCAAGAAGCATAAGGTTTTCATCATTATATGAGTAAAGGTTCCGCACTACCGGATAATAAAACAGAGGTGATTGATTCTAACTGGGATCTTTACCAGCGACTACTCGTCTATCTAAAGCCACTCAAATTCTATTTCTTTCTAAGTATTATTGGTAATGCTATCTATGCTAGTGCAAGTGCGCTCATGGCAAAAGCATTAGAGTTCGTCATTGATACTGTTGAGCATCCCACCGATGAAAACCGTATTCTGTTACCTGCATTAATCTTCGCATTATTTATATTTAGAGGCTTGGGAGGGTTTTTAGGTGGCTATTACATTGCATATGTTGGTCGTAATATTGTTCATCAAATACGTACTCAAGTATTTGATCGCTATCTGAAACTTCCAACTCATTATTTCGACAATAATGCGTCGGGCCACTTAATTTCCAGAATTACCTACAATGTTGAGCAGGTTTCTTCGGCAACGACAGATGCCGTCACCATTATTGTTCGCGAAGGTTTGACAGTCATTGGCTTGTTAGCGGTGATGATTTCTTCTAACTGGAAACTCACATTAATATTTTTAGCGCTAGGGCCTGTGATTGGTTTTTTAGTAAATTATGTGGGCAAACGCTTTCGCGTACTGAGTAAACGAATCATGGCCTCGGTTGGAAACGTGACACATGTTACTTCTGAAGTGGTCAGCGGATTCAGAGTAGTACGTATATTTGGTGGTGAAGACTATGAAACCAAACGTTTTGGAGAGGCTAGCCGGTATAATTTAAAGCAAAGCTTAAAGCTAGAGCTTACCAAAGCTATTAGTACGCCAGTGATACAAGCAATGGTGGCATTAGCGATCTCGATCCTTGTTTGGTTAGCGTTAGCGCCAGAAGTGAGGGGAGGTATGTCTGCAGGAGCTTTTGTTGTCATCATTGCTGCAGCATCAACCATGGCAAAGCCTATTAGACAGTTAACACAAGTGAATGAGAAAATTCAACGAGGTGTTGCAGCAGCAAGGGATCTATTTGAAGTTATCGATGCCCCGTCAGAAAAGGATGAAGGCAAGCATATTGCTGAGCGAGTCAAAGGTGAACTCAGTCTAGAAAATGTTACTTTTAGGTATCATGGGACACATCGGGATGTTTTGAAGGGCATCAACCTGAATATAAAGCCTGGAGAAACGATTGCTTTAGTCGGCCGCTCTGGTAGTGGCAAATCAACCTTAGCGAACCTGATTCCCCGGTTTTATGATTTAACTGGCGGAAGCATTAAGCTCGATGGAGTCGATGTTGAAGATTATACTTTACGCTCTTTGCGTGACCAGATTGCGTTAGTGACTCAAAATGTAACGCTTTTCAACGATACATTAGCTAAAAATATTGCTTATGGTGGCTTGGATGGTGCCTCGTTGGAGCAACTTAAAAGTGTTTCCAGACAAGCTAATGCTCTGTCGTTTATAGAAGATAAAGAACAAGGTTTTGAGACGCTTGTCGGTGATAATGGGATTGCGTTATCTGGTGGGCAACGTCAGCGAATCGCTATTGCCAGAGCTTTGTTAAAGGATGCGCCTTTATTGATTCTGGATGAGGCAACTTCTGCACTGGATACTGAGTCTGAAAAAGTCATCCAAAGTGAATTAGACCTTTTAATGGAAGGTCGGACGACGATTGTTATTGCTCACCGTTTATCTACTGTTGAAAATGCAGACAAAATTATCGTGATGGATGAGGGTCGAATTGTTGAACAGGGCTCACACCTAGAGCTTTTATCTATGAATGGTGAGTATGCCAAATTATACAATATGAATTTGGCGGATGAAGCTGATTCAGAAATTGTGTAAAAAGGTTTCAAACGAATGGCTTCCAGTTCCTCCTCATTTATTATCCGGTCATGGTATCAAGGCGCCTTTTGGTTGTACTTATTATTACCGTTGAATTTGCTTTATGGTTTAATTACTTTTCTCCGAAAATTCTTGTACCAGCGTAAAATTCTAAAGTCATATCGTGCAAAAGTTCCTGTTGTAGTAGTAGGTAATATTACTGTGGGAGGGACGGGTAAATCTCCTCTCGTCGCCTATCTGGTTGAGTCATTAACAGAAATGGGTTTTAAGCCAGGGGTTGTTAGCAGAGGTTATGGTGCTTCAATTTCAAAAGATGACGTGCGTGAAGTGCTTGCAAATAGCACCGTTTCAGAGGTGGGCGATGAACCATTAATGTTAAAGCGTCGCGTAGGTTGCCCTATTTTTGTCAGCCCAGTTCGTTCATTAGCCGTTCAGGCTTTGGAAGCACAAGGTTGCGACATTGTGATTACTGATGACGGTTTGCAGCATTTCGCTCTGGAGCGTGATATAGAAATTTGTGTCTTCGATGGTGAACGTAAGTGGGGGAATGGTCACTTGCTTCCTATGGGGCCGATGAGAGAACCTCTTAGCCGAATAGAGTCGACAGATTTTATTGTCATGAATGGTGCAGAGTGGTCTGCCCCTATTCAGCCTAAACGAGCTAGTTTTAGAATGGATCTAGAAGCTACAGACCTGCAAGCACTAAATAGTGAAAAGGCTGTACCTCTTGGTGATTTTAATGGCATGAAAGTCGATGCAATTGCTGGTATTGGTAATCCTGAGCGTTTCTTTTCTACTTTAGTCGCGCATGGCTTACTGGTAGAATCTCACGCTTTTAGTGACCATCATGCTTATTCCATCTCAGATGTGAGCTTTTCAAATGGTCGGCCGCTAGTCATGACCGAAAAAGATGCCGTGAAATGCATGGGGTTTAACTTAAAAGATGCTTGGTATCTTCCGGTCTCTGCACAATTGAGTGGTGATCTAAGTGCTCAAGTTATTACTTTATTAAAATCGAAAGGTTGGTTCAATGGATAAGAAACTATTATCAATATTAGCGTGCCCTTGCTGTAAAGGTGAGCTGATTTATAAGAAAGATCAGAATGAATTGATCTGTAAAGGGGATGGCCTAGCATTTCCTGTTAGGGATGAAATACCTGTGATGCTGGAAACTGAAGCGCGTACATTAAGTACAGATGAAAAGTTAGAAAAATAACTTAAGAAGGGTTCTGTATGTCATTCACTGTGATTATTCCTGCTCGTCATGCCTCCACCAGATTACCGGGGAAGCCTCTCTTGGATATTGCTGGCAAGCCAATGATTCAGCATGTTTATGAACAGGCACAAAAATCTGCAGCCCAGCGAGTTGTGATTGCGACCGACGATCAACGAATTTTTGATGTTGCTGAAGGCTTTGGCGCTGAAGTAATCATGACGTCGGCCACTCACCCGTCAGGCACTGATCGTTTAGAAGAAGTCGTTAGAAAACTAAACCTTGAAGACGATGAACGAGTTGTGAATGTGCAAGGTGATGAACCGTTGATTCCTCCAGCGTTGATTAATCAGGTTGCTGAGAATCTGGCTACGAATTCAGCAGCGGGTATCTCAACCTTATGTGAACAGATTGACCAGATTGATTTGGTATTTAACCCCAATGTTGTAAAAGTGGTCTTTAATCAGCAAGGTTTTGCTAATTACTTTAGTCGGGCGCCAATACCTTGGGCTAGAGAGTCGTTTGGTGAGCAAGGGGCTATTTTACCTCCGGGGGCTCAATATTTCAGGCATATTGGTATTTATGCTTATAAAGTTTCGTTTTTGAAAGACTATGTTACTTGGCAGCCAAGCATGACAGAAAAGGTTGAATGCCTTGAGCAATTAAGAGCTTTGTCTAACAATGTTGGAATTCATGTAGATCTTGCTCTTGAAACACCACCTGCTGGTGTTGATACTGAAGAAGACTTGCAACGCTTAAGAGATTTGATGTTGGCACTGTAGTGATAAGAATGATGCTAAAAAATAGCGAAAACAGTAAGGATGTCATGATTCGTGTTCTATTTGTTTGTTTGGGAAATATCTGTCGATCACCGACTGCCCACGGAGTTTTTCAAAAGATCATTGATGATCAGAATTTGAGTCATTTATTTCAAGTGGACTCCGCTGGAACAGCGGCTTGGCACATAGGTAAAACACCTGACCCTCGCTCACAAACTGCAGCACAATTGCGACAATATGACTTGAGCGGTTTATCTGCGCGTCAAGTAGAGCCTGAAGATTTCGAAAAGTTTGATTATATTCTGGCAATGGATCATGAAAACTTACATAACCTTCAAAAGATCTGCCCCTCAGAATATCAATCCAAACTGTCCTTGTTCTTGAGTTTTAGTGATATGAATGAAGATGAAGTACCTGACCCATACTATGGTGGGGCAGGTGGCTTTGAGCGTGTTCTGGATTTAGTGGAATCGGCAAGTCTTGGTTTTCTTAAAGAACTGACACCGGGGTCTAAAGCATAATGGAATTGTTAGAGCAGGCGGATATCAGCATGATAAATACGCTTGCGCTTCCAAGTAAAGCACGCCTGTTAATTGATACATATACAGTTGAAGAGCTGACTGAAGTATCGAAAAAGTATTCATTGCTGGCAGAAGATATTCTGATATTAGGGGGGGGTAGTAATCTGGTACTGCCTGCTTTTTTAGATAGGATAGTTATTCGTTATTTGGGGCAGTCAATTCGTTACCAAGAAACAGATACCGGAGAGCTTCTGGTAAGCGTCGATGCGGGTGTTGTTTGGGATGAGCTGGTTAATAAATTGGTTAATAAAGGTTTACGAGGTATTGAAAATTTATCATTAATTCCCGGAACTGTCGGCGCAGCACCTGTGCAAAATATCGGCGCTTATGGTGTGGAATTAGCAGATGTCCTAGAATCTGTTGAAGTCTTTAATATTGAGAAGCAAATAACTGAAATACTATCTAAAAAACAATGTGAATTTTCATATCGAGATAGCCTGTTTAAACAAAACCCCAATAAATATTTTATTTTAAATGTCTGTCTGAAAGTATCTGCAAAGCGTGATTTTAGTCTGTCATATGGTGAGCTTCAGTCATTGAACCGCAATAGTGACCTGAGTGTTCATCAGGTTAGAGAAAAAGTAATTTCATTGAGACAAGCCAAATTACCTGACCCAAAAAAACTGCCTAATACAGGCAGTTTTTTTAAAAACCCTGTGGTCACTGCTGAACAAGCGATCAAACTGAAAGCAAAGTTTCCGGAAATCGTTGCTTACCCTCAAGCAGGTGGGAGAGTTAAGCTAGCTGCAGGATGGATGATAGACCAGTCGGGCTGGAAAGGGGTACGATCAGGGAATGTTGGTATGCATTCTAAACAAGCGCTCGTACTCGTAAATTATGCACACGCAACACAAATTGAAGTATTAAGCTTTGCCGCTAAAATCCAGTCATCGATTTTAGAAAAGTTTAATGTGGTTTTAGAAATAGAGCCCGTGGTTATAAAGACTTAACGCAGTTTGATACTAAGGTCGGTTTGACATTTCTTTATTCAAACGTGTAATCGTGTATTGGGCTTGTTGCTGTTTCGCTTCCTCTTCTTTGTCTTTGAAGTACACCTTTATCTCATAGCTATCGCTGGTTTGTTCAACGGCTTCAGCCCTGACAAGCTCAGTATCGGTATCGGGGTATAAATTGATTTTGTGTTTGATAATTTTTTTGATTTCTGATTCTAAGCTTTTTAGAGCCTCTTTGCTTGGCGCGAAGCTTTTTTGCTTTCTGATAAAGCGTTTTAATTTTAATTGCCTGTCCACGCGTGGATGAAGTGACATGTTCCAAGCTGTTACAATGATGTCCAAACGCGATTGCATCTCTTTTTTATTATCGACTGACTGTAATAAGTCGTCACTGATGTCTACTAGCATTTGAGAGATGTTTTCGTTATCTGGCATAATATTCCATATAAGGTTGGGTAGAGTGTTGGGCACACTGTACCATTTATTCGTAAATTAGTTACTACCGCGGTGTTTTAAGTGGCTGTTTTTTACTTCCAGAGTTTTAAAATTCAAAGCAAACTAATAATTTTCTTTGCTGCATGGTAGGGTGTAATTTTGTTCGATAACACCGCTTTCTGTAAAATTGGGCGTTCAGTCTGAACTTTTAAATTATTCTTAAGCTTTAAAGTGAGCATTTCTTGAATAAGGGAGTCTAACCATTTGCTATTTTGTTGTGCTCGCTGGGCTTTAAATTCTCCAGAGCCTTTGCAGAGGGCTTCATACTCTTCAACCATCTTCCAAACGTTATCAATTCCCTGATTTTCAAGCGCCGAGCAGGTTTTCACTTGTGGTGTCCAGGTATGAGTCTGTTGCATAAGGTGTAAAGCATTTTGGTAATGGCTTTTCGTCCTCTCGGCTAAATGTATATGTTCGCCATCATGTTTGTTAATTACCAAAGCATCCGCCAACTCCATAATGCCACGCTTAATGCCTTGCAATTCATCACCTGCATTTGGAAGCATCAAAACCAGAAAGAAATCGACCATCGCAGCGACTTGATATTCAGACTGACCAACACCGACTGTTTCAACCAGAATGACATCATAACCGGCGGCTTCACAAAGCAGCATTGTTTCACGGGTTTTTTGGGCAACTCCCCCTAAAGCGCCTTCAGAAGGGCTTGGGCGAATGAATGCATTAGTTTCTCGTGAAAGTTTTTCCATTCGGGTTTTATCACCCAAAATACTACCACCACGAATAGGGGAGCTGGGATCTACTGCTAGCACAGCAACTTTCTTGCCTTGCTTGATTAAAAACAACCCTAAGGCTTCGATAAAGGTGGACTTACCAACGCCTGGGACGCCTGTAATGCCGACGCGAATGCTTTTACCTGTTGCTGGTAATAATTGGTTCAGTAAGCCTTGTGCAGCTTCACGATCACGATCTAGTTTGCTTTCTATCAAGGTGATTGCTTTTGCAAGTGCTCGACGTTGGCCTTGTTTTATTTGTGCTAAATCAATCATGTATATTTTTCTAATCCGATGCGTCAATGATAGCGTTTAATACCTCACGCGCGCTAACGGGAACTTTCGTACCCGGACCAAAAATACCTTTAACACCTGCCTGATATAAAGTTTCGTAGTCTTGTTTTGGAATGACACCACCTGCGATGACTATAATGTCGTCAGCGCCTTCCGCTTTAAGTGCTTGAATGAGTGAAGGGACAAGTGTTTTATGGCCTGCAGCCTGTGAGCTAACACCAACAACATGTACATCATTTTCAACGGCTTGTTTAGCAACTTCTTCGGGAGTGGAAAACATGGGGGACAGATCAATATCAAAACCTGCATCGGCAAAAGCTGTAGCGATGATTTTAGCACCACGATCATGGCCATCTTGGCCCATTTTGCAAACTAGCATTCGTGGGCGGCGACCGGTTTTTGTTTCAAATTTTTCAATATCTGTTTTAATGGCTTGCCAGTCAGCGTCATTTTCATACGATGCACCATAAACGCCGCTTATGGTTTTTGACTCGGCTTGAAAACGTCCAAACTCTGCTTCCATGGCGTCTGAAATTTCTCCAACGGTGGCACGTAAACGAGCTGCTTGAATACTTAAGTCTAGTAAATTACCTTCACCTGATTTCGAAGCTTGAGTAATGGCTGTTAGTGATTGCTCAACAGCACTTTTATTCCGACTCTGACGAATTTCATTTAAGCGTTTGATCTGGCTATCGCGAACCGCGACGTTGTCGACTTCGAGTATGTCTAAATCATCTTCTTGCTCTAGTTGGTACTTGTTTACACCAACAATAACATCTTCGCCAATATCGATGCGAGCTTGTTTTTTAGCGGCACTTTCTTCTATACGAAGTTTTGGAATGCCTTGCTCAATGGCTTTTGCCATGCCCCCGTTTTCTTCAATCTCTTCAATCAGCTCCCATGCTTTATCTGCAATTTGCTGGGTCAGGCTTTCCATCATGTAGGAACCACCCCAAGGGTCAGCGACTTGGCAAATCCCAGTTTCTTCTTGAAGAATAATCTGGGTATTTCGTGCAATACGCGCTGAAAACTCAGTAGGCAAGGCGACGGCTTCATCTAAAGCATTCGTGTGTAATGATTGCGTTCCACCAAAAACAGCAGCCATGGCCTCAACAGTGGTACGGACGACATTGTTATAGGGGTCTTGTTCTGTGAGTGACCAACCGGAGGTTTGTGAGTGAGTTCTGAGCATTGAGGACTTAGGGTTTTGAGGCTCAAACTCCTCCATAATACGGCTCCATAATAAACGGCCAGCACGAAGTTTGGCGATTTCCATATAGAAATTCATGCCAATCCCCCAGAAGAATGAGAGGCGAGGCGCAAAGGCATCAACTTCTAAGCCTGCATTGATTGCAGTTCGTACATATTCGCGGCCATCACTTAAGGTGTAAGCTAGCTCTAGCGCTGCATCAGCACCGGCTTCTTGGATGTGGTAGCCAGAAATTGAAATACTATTAAATCTAGGAAGGTTCTGAGATGTATAGGCAATGATATCGCCGATAATTTTCATGGACGGTTTTGGTGGGTAAATATAGGTATTACGCACCATAAACTCTTTTAAAATATCATTCTGAATAGTACCTGATAGCTTTTCAGGACTAACGCCTTGCTCTTCTGCCGCCACAATATAACTCGCAAGAATAGGGAGTACGGCGCCATTCATCGTCATAGAAACGGAGACTTTATCCAAAGGGATTTCATTGAATAAAATCTTCATATCTTCAACGGAGTCAATGGCAACGCCAGCTTTACCAACATCACCTGTCACGCGGGGATGGTCAGAGTCATAGCCCCGGTGTGTCGCAAGATCAAAAGCAACCGACACACCTTGTGCGCCAGCAGCTAAATTCTTTCGATAAAAAGCGTTAGATGCTTCTGCTGTAGAAAATCCGGCATATTGACGAATAGTCCAAGGTCTGCCGGCATACATAGTGGCCATAGGGCCACGAACATAGGGTGCCATACCCGGAAGCGTGTCTGTGTGCGGCAAATCTTTAGTATCTTCTTGGGTGTAGAGGACTTTAATCGGTACGCCTTCAGGAGTATGCCATTCCATTTCCTCTGGTGTTCGGCCTTTCATTTGTTTTGTGGCCAGTGCTTCCCATGTTTTTAGATTTGATTTGCTATCAGACATAAGGTTTTCCAAAAAGTAGGCTGTTTAATTTCTGAGAATTAACTTCAATAATTAATGATTTTGAGGCTCATTAATCTCTATCAGTACACCATCACAGCTTTTAGGGTGAATGAAAATCACCTTGCAATTGTGAGCACCTAACGAAGGTTTTTCAGATAAAAATTCATAGCCTTTGGTTTTTAGGCGCTTAATATCTGCTTCTATGTCATCACTACGAAAACATAGGTGGTGAATCCCTCCACCTTTTTTATCAAGATACTTCTGAACAGGCCCTTCACCATTTAAAGGATGGACCAGTTCAATGCTTGTGTTGGAAATAGGGAAGAATGCAGCACTGGTTTTAGCACTTTCTACATCTTCTCGTGCTTTTAAATTAAGCCCGAAATCTTCTGCAAAACGTTCAATGGCTGCATCAAGATCTGGGACTGCTATGGCGATATGATCTAAAGCGGTAATCATTTTTTTATCCTGTGAGTACTAGTTATGTATTTATCACCGAAGTGATTAATATTTACTTAGAGTGTTTTGTACGACTCAAACCTATGTCATTCCGGTAGTCTTATTAGCCGGAATTCAGCTCTTTTATTGCTGTTTAGTTAAACGTCTGTCGTGTAAAGCGCTCAATTAAAGTCTTGTCTTTATAAATAAATTAGTTGCTGCTTCTTGTTCAATTTTGATTTCTTCAGGTGAAATTACCACCACTTTTTCATCGGGAACGATTTTAAACAAAGGCTGGCCTTTCTTAATAATCTCTCCGTCTTTCACGTTTTGTACTTTTGCAATAGTGCCTGAGAAAGGAGCAATAACTTTGTTAAACATTTTCATAACTTCAACAATGTACAATGTTTGGCCTGCCTCAAAATGTTCGCCTTCTTGAATAAAAGGCGGCATTCCCGGTGCTTCACAAGAGTAATACATACCTCCTGAACTGGCTAAAATTTCATCACTCTTGGCGCGAGGTGGTGGAACGAGTATTTTAGCCATTTGTGTCTGTAATGATTCATCTAAAAGTTTTTCTGGAATAGAGATGCTTAAATCATCATTAACACTTAGGTCATAATAGTCTGTTTCAAATGCAATGTGGGGGATGATAGATAAAATCTCACACCCTGATTGATAGGCTAGATGAGCGGCTTTAGTTGCCTGCCAAAGTTGGTTGTCAAAACCATTGGGTGCTTGTTTACTTTGAAGTTGAGTATTGAGGTCTTGAAAATCTGTACTGTCAATACGGCTTTCAAGTTCAAGGTAGAAATCCAAGGCATCATTTAAAACCTCGAAATCATGGTCCCAAATCATGCTTGAAGCAGGGTTGTCTGTTTGAAAATCCATATTCAAATACCGATAAGTATCTGCGAAGACTTGGATCGGATTTGCCTTCCACGTTATTTTGCCTTTACTTTTTCCTTTTTCGGAAATGATAAAATTCTTGTGATTCAGGCTCAACCATCCTGCAAGTATGTGTGGTTCAGAAAATAATTGTTCAATAGGCCGAGCGAGCAAAATTTGTTTTCGAGTAAGAACAGACTTCATGGCAGACAGGCAGTCTTCATCTACAATAGAGTTGAGTATATTATTGCAAATTTTTTGGTACGCATTATTTACATCTAGTTTGTTAGTTTGCTGTTTTAATAGGCCAACAGCGCTGATGTAAGGCACAATAAAACGAGTTGTGGGTCGGGCATTAATATTGTTACCGATGAACCAATTGACCAGACCGTAATGAAACTCAAGGTTGGTTGCTAGATCTTTGCCTTGAAGTTTCGTAGTTCGTAATACTTCAGCCAGTTGTTCAAAACTATCTAAGCGGTTTTTGCCCACTGTTAGTAGTAGTGCTATGTTGCTATCGTAAGCTCCCGCTAGGTGGTAGGCCATGAATACATCGGTATCGGGGTTATGCAGGCTAATACCTTGGTCATCACGAATTTCATCTTTAGTCGCATCAGACCAGTTCTCAATTAAACCGCCTGCATGAGGGGCTAAAGCTTGGTTGGTTGCATTCAATCGCGCTTCAACGGAGGCGTTGTTACGAGTAATACGTTCAGGTTTAGGTAGGCGCTTGCCGTGCACTGCTAAGAGCACCATTGCTTCAACTAATGAGTCAACTAAAAAGGCGTCGCTAGAATTATCAGGGTTGACGAATTTTAAACGATAGCATAACTCGGTGACGCGGTGCTCAACTTGAATTCGAGTATTCATTTCCATAAAGAAATGCTTGTCACGGTCAACAATACACTCAAAAGTAGATACGTTATCAAGTCCGACGGCTTCACCAAAACGTTCTGCTTCAGTCTCCATTGCTTCTAAGGTTTTTATATCTTGACTTAGGACGGCGGTTTCTTTGTCCCTTCCATCCTTAATAGACTGAGTGAGTGCGTATTGTAAATCTTCAGCAGTGACGGAAATCTCAAGCAGCTTTTGTTCGTGCATTTGTAGTGAACAGTCTCGTCCGCCAAGTGCTAAGCTCCATACGCCATTACCTAATACCTGAATCTCCTGATGACGTGTAGTTTCTATATTCAATTCGACCAGGATATTCTTGTTATCACCTTTACCGGTCGTTTTTACTTCATTTAAAATTTCTAAAACGAGTGATGGTGCTTGGTCTGCTGCTTGTTGCAGGCGTTCTTCGGCGCTACCTTTGTAAGTGCTCGGGCTTGGTAATATTCGTTGGCCTTTTCCGCCTCCACCGCCGATACATTTTAAACGAATTCGGTTTTCAGGGTATTGGTGGCCAATTTCGACAACTTGCTCTCGAATTGTCTCTTGTAGCGCTTCAATGGAAAAGAGGTCGATACCTTTCTTATAACTAGCCGCCAAAATAACATCGGCTTTGTCGGCAAGATTTTTTGCAGAATCAAAACGGCTCTGATCAATATCTAATTTTTCGTTGGAAGCTAGCTTAAGTAGTGCTTCTTCATCGTTATATTGTTTCAGCAGGGTTAACGCTGTTGCATTGTTGATCCCTGGTGTGACACTTACGCCAACTTGTAAGGCGGTTCGCTTAGCTTCATCTTTTAGGCCTGCATCGTGAACTGTTCGAGCACAAGGGCCGATAAAATTCAGGCCAGCCTGTTCCATTGCGCTGACCATGTTTTCATCTTCAGCCATGAAACCATAGCCGGCAAAAACAGCGTTATAGTTATTTTCATGAGCAATTTGGATAATTTGCCGAATGCGTTCTTGACGCTCTTCATTGTCGGCCCCTGTATAATCAGGAACACGGTGAACATGGTCTGGGTTGGTAAGTTGGCGAAGCTCAGGTGCTAAAGCATTCTGGTAAACAATGCTGTCTTTTTCAGAGAGTAAAATTCCGTAATGTGAAATGCCCATTTCTTCAAAAACGTCAATCGCTTCTTTACGGATTGGGCCACGACAAATAATCAAAGGCTGAAGGTGACTACAATCAAAGCTTTTTACCCATTCACTATTTGAATTGGCTAAGCGGCGGTCTTGATGCGTTAAAGGGTTTTGTAAATAATGCTCATTGCTCATTTTAATAAAACTCCCTTTGTACGCTTTGGAATGGTTCAGGTGTGTAGTGTTTTAGATGAAACGCCATATTTTTACAGAGTACCTTTCGTAAATCTTTTGGCATAACGATTTGAGAAATCGAGCCTAAGCTAAGTGCTTCATTAGGGTTCATTAGTTCATCTTCATAGCGTTTTGCAAGCAAGGCTTCTTGTTCTGCTGCCCACTCTGTCGTTTGCTCTTTATTTTTCACAGCTAAACGAATTGCTTTCAGCTCTTTTTTGTATACAAATTCAACGCCAGCAGGCCCCATAACAGCGGCTCTAGTAGAGGGTAGAGCGATGACATAATCGGCACCTGTTGGATAACAATTATAGGATGCATAAGCACCGCCAAAAGCATTACGAATAATGACGAGGAAGCGAGGCGTTCGTAGGTCAATAATTGCATCTAACATGGCTCGTCCTGCTTGGACAATACCTTGCTCTTCTTGATCTTTACCAGGAAGGAACCCTGTTGTGTCTTCCATAAATATCATCGGGATATTGTACAAATTACAAAACCGGATAAATCGTGCATTTTTGTAGGCTGCTGCTATATCAATCTGACCAGAAGAAACAGCACTGTTGTTTGCAATAAAGCCAACGACGTTACCACCCACTCTTCCGAGTGCTGTGATGGTATTTCGAGCGCGCTCTTGTTGAATTTCAGTGAAGTCACCATGGTCACATAGCTGTTGAATCATGATCGTGACATCAATGGGTGTATTGAAGCCTGTTGGACTGTTGAAGGCTTTTTTTAGCAAAATATCAATATCCCATGTTTTCCGATCAACAGGGTCTGATGTTGCTTGATAAGGCGCAAGTTCATTATTGTTGTTTGGGAGGTAGTTAAGTAGTTGCTTCACTTTTTTTAGTGCACTGACTTCATCTTTAACTACGAAGTCGGTGACACCACTTTGACTGTGTACGCTAGGGCCGCCTAATTCATCGGGGGTGACATCTTCACCCAGTACACTTTTTACGACGCCTGCACCCGTTAGCCCAAAAAAAGTATCATTAGGTTGTATTAAAAAGCTGCCTTGGCGAGGAAGGTAAGACCCGCCTCCCGCATTAAAGCCAAACATGCACATAATACTCGGAACAACACCACTAATTTTTCGAAGCGCAGTAAAAGCTTCAGCGTAGCCTTCAAGGCCTCCAACGCCAGCAGGAACATAAGCGCCAGCACTATCATTTAATCCTACTAAAGGTATTCTACGTTTGCCTGCAAGTTCAAATAATCGAGCTAGCTTTTTACCGTTGGTGGCATCCATGGAGCCCGCTCTAACGGTAAAGTCATGGCCATATAAAGCAACATCTCTACCGTTTACTTTTACAATTGCCGTGACTAAAGAGGCACCATCTAAATTCTTGCCCCAGTTTTGAAAAAGTACAGTAGGGTCTTCATCACATAAAACAGAGATACGTTCCCAGATGGTCATACGGTTTTTACTGTGTTGGCGCGTAATAGCGTTAACGCCAGCCGCCTTTTTAGGACGCTGAATTAAGTCATATCCTTTTTTGAGTGTTTCTTCATACAGGCCTGGTTGGTAAGAGGCTTGACCAGGAATGCTGAATTCTACTTCTTTGTGTTGATTAAACGGGTTGTTTAAGGATGCTTTCAGATGTTTAGTGTTGGTCATAAGATCTGCTCAGTCAGTCTTTCGTGTCAGTTTTTAAATTATTTTATGCGTCATAACGATTCCTACTGGAAGTAAGGAAAACGCCAAATATCGTGGAACTGCTACATTTAAACGATAAATTCTGAATGCATGATATAAGTTAATGTCTAGTAAGTGAAATGTGTCTATTTGATCGTTAACTGTTCTTGTTTATATTAACTTGTTGTTATTTATAAATAATATTTGTATTTTGTGGTTCTTGGGGGTACAAAAAAACTTATTTATGGTAGACAAAAACGCTCATTTTATGTCTTGTGTCGTGCTTGTCTTTGGGTTCTATATGTTTGTGGAGTATGGCCGCTCCATTGTTTGTATGCGCGAGTAAATGCTCTGGGTTCACTATACCCTAACTGTTTTGAAATTTGAGCAATGCTTACGTGTCGATTATTGAGCAACTTATTTGCCAAATCGTGTCTAAGATTATCTTTGATTTGTTGATAACTGATTCCTTCTAAACTTAATTTCCTTCTGAGTGTTTGTTCGCTCATATTAAGGCGTTGTGAGATGTTACGGCTGCTAGGAAGGATTAGGGTATCATTATCATTGAACTGTTTAGGCTCAAGTAATTGATTGAGTGAGGCTGATAAACTCGTGTCTTCGCCAGGGATCGTTAATAAATCAATTGGTGCGCGGTTCAAGAAAATCTGTAGATCTCGCTGAGTTTTGATTAAGGGCTTTTGTAGGTATTGGCGGTGAAAAACTAAGCGGTTAAATTTGCTGTTCAAGCGAGTTGGGCAGCGAAACAGTAGTTCGAATTCTTGTTTATCCAGAGGTGTGTAATTGATATAAGTTGCGATGAGCTTAATCGGTTTTCCTATGTACCAGCTTGCAAACCTATGCCAGATAACATGCCAATACTCAATATAAAAGTGTTCGAAATCAAACTCGGGTTTTCGTTGTTTGGTTGTGAGGTAAACGTGTTCACCCTCAATCTCAAGTGACATTTGTAATTCATCAGTTATCTGGTTGTAAAAACGTATGCCTTTTTGAAGTAATTCTTCGAGTGTGGTGCTACGGCTAACCCAATCAGCCATTAAAGCAAAGGTGCCAACTTTAATTGGCTTTTCACTAAACCCCATAAACTCATCATTGAGTTCAATGGCAATTCTGCTATATAGGCGTGCGACTAAATCAACGTGAAAACGTGCATGAGGGTTTGATAATAAATGTTCTGGTATTCGGGCATGGCGTAGGAGGGCTGAAGTATCGATACCTTGAGCTTTAGCGCCACCGATAGCACTAAGTATGTAGTGTGTGCCAATGGTTGCCATTATATAGCTCGAGTAATTATCAGGGTGATTAGGGCGCATTTGATACGCCCTAATTGAGGGAAATGATTACAAGCGATCATCCACAATATCTTTATCAAAAAGATATTTAACATCAAAAATAATATGATCGGTTTTGCACAAATTTTTAATTGCTTCGATACCCATCTCTTTTATTTGATCATGCGCCACACAAACAATGGCTGCATCGTAGTGGTCTGCTTGTGGCTCTTCAACCAGATTCAAACCGTATGCTTGTTTTACCTCTTCGGTATCAGCCCAAGGGTCATAAATATCAATGTTAGTATGGTAGCTAGCCAGCTCAGAAATAACGTCTACTACTTTTGTGTTGCGAATATCAGGACAGTTCTCTTTGAATGTCAGGCCCATAACTAAGATATTTGAATCAACAACCTGTATTTTCTTCTGGGTCATTAATCTCAGTACTTTTTCGGCGATATGACTGGACATGCCGTCGTTGATGCGACGGCCTGAAAGAATGATTTCAGGATGATAGCCCAACGATTGTGCTTTGTACGTTAAGTAATAAGGATCAACGCCAATACAATGCCCACCAACTAAACCCGGACGAAAAGGTAAGAAATTCCATTTGGTGCCAGCAGCTTCGAGAACTTCAAGTGTGTCGATGCCCATTTTATCAAAGATCAACGAAAGCTCATTAACGAGAGCGATATTTACGTCGCGTTGAGTGTTTTCAATAACTTTTGCAGCTTCGGCTACTCGGATAGAGCTAGCTTTATGAGTGCCGGCAGTGATGATACTTTTGTATAAATCGTCAATAAAGTCTGCAGCTTCAGGTGTGGATCCAGAAGTAACTTTTAATATATTAGTGACGCGGTGTTCTTTATCGCCGGGGTTTATCCGTTCAGGGCTGTAGCCCGCGAAGAAATCAATATTCAGTTTTAAGCCTGACCCCTTTTCTATTAGGGGGATACAATCTTCCTCTGTTGCACCTGGGTAAACCGTCGATTCATAAATTACATAGTCACCTTTTTGAACCACATTGCCAAGCATTTCACTTGCCTTAATTAAAGGTGTCAAATTTGGTGTTTTGTATTGGTCTATAGGTGTCGGGACAGTAATAATATAGACCTTGGCATCTTTAATATCATCAAGCTGAGTAGTAAAACTCAGTTGTTTTGATTCAGCGAGTTCTGAAGGAGAGCACTCTAATGTGGTGTCAACACCGTTTTGAAGTTCTTTAATTCGGTCTTCTTTAATATCAAAACCGACTGTTGGAAAGTGTTTGCCGAATTCAACAGCTAAAGGAAGACCTACGTATCCTTGGCCTATAATGCAGATCTGAGTTTGTTTATCCATTTTAATCCTGATCTTTTGAGGTAAATATTAAAAAGCTAAAAAAGAAGCGATGAATAGCATAAATTGTCTTAAAAAAGTTGCAATATTATTGCATAATGCAGCGATTAATTCTTAAGGTGTTTGGAGAATTTTTCAATAATAGTAAAGGACGACGCAGACAATTGATAGAACTAGTCTATTATCTAAGCATAATGTCCCGGAAATCATTCACGCCGATCCAATCAAGGTAACCATCAGTGGCTCATGTACGAGTATTAAATCACTATTTACATAGTAAGTTTTTATTTTTGGGGTGTATCGAATTTTGTTTGCTTATGTTGGCGGTACTTGCTGGTGTTGAATTAAAGAATTCAATGCCTGACTCCTATGCTCATCTTGAATCACCAAAGTTACAACTGATAGCGTTTGCTATTGTAATGAGTTGTTGCTCTCTAGCTATGGGTGTGTATACCTGTGTGTTTAGAGAAGGTTTAGCGGGGATGGTATTAAGGACAGTGGTTAGCTATTTCTTTTTAGGGACGGCTATTTTAACTGTTATCTACTTCTTGTTTCCGATTTATTATTTGGGACAAGGTGTTTTGGTTTTTTCTATTTTATTTTCACTGGTTTTTGTTTTAATTGTTCGAGTGTTGTTTTTTAAGGCCGTTGACTTAGCTCAACTCACTCGTAGAGTCGTTATCTTAGGCGCGGGGGAAACGGCACAAGCCATAATTGATCGAGTCGTGTCTAGTCATAGTCAATTTGGGTTTGATTTATATGGCTGTATTCCTTGCGGGCAAACTGATGTCCATGTAGGTGGTAAATTACTTCTAGAGCAACCTGATGACTGGAGAGCATTTGTTCTTGAGCATAATGTTAGTGAGATTGTTGTTGCCCCGGATGAGCGTCGACGGAATGAAGGTGGGGAATTACCTATAGACGCATTGTTAGACTGCAAGCTAAGTGGCACAAGAGTAACTGATCCGCTTACATTTTTTGAACGTGAGCTGCTTAGGGTAGAGGTTTCAATGCTTCGTCCAAGTTGGGCTCTATTTTCTGATGGTTTTGTATATTCTCAGGTGCGTGATATATCTAAGCGTATTTTTGACTTGTCAGTTGCTTCATTAATATTGTTTTTAGCGTGGCCATTTATGCTGTTGACTGCAATTGCTGTTCGTTTGGAGACTGAAGGCCCAATACTGTATAAGCAGATACGAGTCGGTTTAAATGGTAAAGAGTTCTCTATTAATAAGTTTCGAAGCATGGCTCAAGATGCTGAAAAAGATGGTAAAGCTGTTTGGGCTCAGAAAAATGATGCCCGCGTAACGAAGGTAGGTGCTTTTATTCGTAATACGCGCTTGGATGAATTGCCGCAGCTGTACAATGTTTTTGTCGGAGATATGAGCTTTATTGGCCCAAGACCAGAACGCCCTCAGTTTGTAGCCGAATTAAATGAAACAATTCCTTTTTATGACGCGCGCCACCGTGTAAAACCTGGGCTGATGGGTTGGGCTCAACTAAAATACCCTTATGGGGCCTCAGTGGATGATGCGAGAAATAAGCTAAAATATGATTTATATTATGTAAAAAACCACAGTTTCTTTATTGATATTCTTATTGTAATTCAAACTGTCGAAGTCGTTTTATTGGGCAAAGGTGTTCATTAGTATTCGGTCTGGTCTAATTAGTTGTAAATTCAAAAAAGTTAAAATATTAAGGCAAAATTATGAAATTAAAAGTGCTATTAGGTGTTATCGCTGTATTGGGGCTTTCTGCTTGTACTACCACCAATGTCGTTACAGAGCGGCCAGTAGAAACAAGTGTTGGGGTTTTAGATGAGTATTTGCTAGGGGTGGGGGATGCTGTTCAGATAAATGTTTGGCGTAACCCCGATTTGTCAGTTTCGGTGACGGTTCGCCCAGATGGTAAAATTTCAGCGCCTTTAGCGGGTGACATTAAAGTTGATGGTAAATCTACCCAGGTTTTATCTAGTGAAATTGAAGAAAAATTGGGTGATTTTATTCGTAACCCTAAAGTGACGGTGATTGTTACTAATCCAACCAGTGCCGAGTTTATACATCGTATCAGGGTGACCGGTGCGGTTGCTGCCCAGCGCTCAATTCCTTATAGAAAAGGTATTACCGTGTTAGATGTGATTCTTGAGGCAGGTGGAGTGTCAGTCTTTGCGAATGCGGATGAATCCAAGTTGTATCGTCAGACTATCGATGGTGCAAAGGTTTATCCAATTTACCTGAATGACATACTTGAAAAAGGTATTTTGGATTCGAACTACATATTATATCCGCAGGATATTATTACCGTACCTGAAAGAGGTTTTTAAGGTCGTATGAATTTTACCTTATTTCTACAATATGTGGATGTTGTCTTCAGGGAGGTTTGGCAACGTAAGTTCTTGTGCTTAATCGGTTTTGCTGTAGTTAGTTTTGTAGTGTTGGTTATTGGGATGTTTTGGCCATCAAAGTTTGAAACATCGGCTACTATTTTTGCCGATAACCAAAATATTCTAAAACCATTGTTAAGGAATCAGGCAGCACAGTCCAAAGTTCAAAATCAAACAAAACTCGTGAAAGAAATGATGCACTCTCCTCGCATGCTAAATGAAGTTGTCGAGAAAGTGTATGGTTTGGATAGTTTTGAGAGTGCCAAGGAACTTGGTCAAAAGGTAAATAGTTTAAGAAGTAAGGTGAAAATAAAAGGTTTAGGTTCTGGTTATATTAAGGTGAGTTATTCTGATTCAAGTTCAGGAGAAGCTTATCGAGTGATTAATGGCTTGATTGATGTTTTTATTAAGACTAGTGCTGATGAGCAACGTTCAGAAAGTCGCGAAGCCTTCCTTTTTATAGACAATCAAGTTAAGCAATACAAAGATCAGTTAGTGCTTGCAGAAGAACGGCTAAAAGTTTTTCGTTCTGTTAATTTTGATGGGAGAGGTGGTGATGTTGATGCCAGTATTAGCCGTTTGAGAGCACAGATTGAAGAGCTTAAAATTATCCTGGATGAAGATAGAACAACTATTGGTGTACTTAAAAAACAATTGTCTAATGAATCAGAATACTCTTCTAAGAAGTTCAAGGCTGATGTTTATGGTGAGCGTTTAGCTGCTCTAGAAGCGCAAAAGAATACCTTGTTGCTGAGTTATACCGATGATTATCCTGATGTTGTGAGTTTGACTTACCAAATTGTTGATATTAGAAAAGCAATTAAAGATGCGGCTAAAAGTGAAGAAAATAATGTTGGTAAAAGTAAAGTTACTGAATCTGACGAAAATTCTATTTTGAACCCCTTGTATCAAGAGTTAAGAAGTCGCTTATCACTAGTTCAAACTGAAATTCAGGCAAAAGAAAAAAGGTTAATTGCCTTCAAAGATTTGAAAGCAAAAGAATTTGAACGACGTAAGCGTATCGCTGAACGAGGAGCAGAAGAGTCGGAGCTGACTCGTGATTACAATGTGACCAAGCGAATCTATGAAGACATGCTGGAAAGAAAAGAAAAAGCACGGCTATCAATGACGCTCAATATTGAAGGTCAAGGCGTTACTTATCGTATGCAAGAGCCAGCCTTGCCGCCATTAAGTCCAGTCGGTTTACGCTTTTTACACTTTGTTTTGGTGGGTCCTTTTGTTGGTTTATTTGCTGTACTAGGTTTAGTTGTTTTGTATGTATTGTTAGATTCGAGAATCCGTTTACCTTCTCGTTTAACAGATATAGGTGTTGTAACTTTAGCCATTATACCTCATGTAAAAACGCCCTTTACTAAAAGAGTGGTTCGAACAGATATAATTATCTGTATATTCTCGGGAAGTGCTATTATGGCTGCTTATATCGGGCTGGCTTATGCGTCAAAAATAGGGCTGATTTAAATGAAAAACTCTGGTGAAGTGAAAATGCTTTATAAATCAAATGTACCTGAAGCAGATTTAGCTGAAACCGCTAAAAAAACGCGTTCAGAAATAGGACGAATGGGTGAAGTTGATCGTTTTTCGGTAGAAGAGCTAGACCGTCTTAAGGTTATCAGTGGTAGTATGCAGAATTCGAAAATATTAAATATATTTCGAGAACTGCGAACCCAGCTTCTGAAAACCAATAAAAAGAAAAATTTTGTTTGTATGGTGTCATCGATTACCCTTGGCGGTGGTGCAAGTTATGTTGCAAGCAATCTGGCCTCCGTATTTGCTTTGGATAAATCAAAAACAGCTATGTTGATTGATGCTAACTTATATTCCCCAAGCTTAGATCAGTTGATTATTGGGGAGGCAAAATCGGGTATCACTGACTATTTAAGTGATGCGAGCTTAAATATTAAAGATGTTGTTTACGCAACGGGGATACCACGCTTACGTGTTATCCCGATTGGTGAAAATAGTGAAGGAGCTGCCGAATATTTTTCATCCGATAAAATGCTGCATTTTATTGAGGAAATTCGCACGCGTTATGTCGACCGCTACGTGTTTATTGATGCGCCGCCTGTTACTGAATCATCTGAGGCCAGAATTTTAGCTGAAATAGCTGATGTAGTTGTTTTAGTGGTTCCGCATGCTCGCGCTACGCAAGAGCAAGTTGAAGCTGCAATTCAGGTTGTAGGGAGAGATAAGATCTCCGGCCTTATATATAACAATTAGAGTGCTTTGCATGACTAAAATTCTTTGTTATTCAGCTAGTCTTTTGGCTGAAATCCATGGCTTTAATTTCAAGTAATCAATCAAGCTAATGGGCTTCGGTCGAAGAGTATGCTGATTTCCAGAATAGGTTAAAGGCGTAGCGACCATACAATGCTCCCAATAAATATTATTCGTAATAAAAAACTGAAATAAATGAAGGCGACAATAATGAAGGTTTATCAAATTTCATTTTTTTATGGTGGTATAGTTGGTTTATTATTATCATCAACAGCAAATAGTTTTGAGCTTGCTGCCAGCCTGTATACCAACACTGAATATAGTAATAACGCCTCGCGTACTTCTACGGCGACTGATGATGATATAACGCAAAATCTTGGCTTGAATGTTTCGCTTAAAGAGAAGCGTAAGCGTTTTAATGCTGATGCTAATTTTAATTTGGAAGAAGAGCATTACTACAATAACACCTTTTCAAGTCAGACATCCCTAACAACAGGGTTTGGTATTTTTAATTTTGATATTATTGAAAACTTTCTGAATTGGCGAACCTCTTTTACGCGAACTGAAGTTCTAAAGAGCTTAACTGTGAGCGATACTCCTGATAATCGAGAGCAGCGTAATATATTTCGTACAGGTCCATCGATTACTTATCGAGTTAGTCGTGAGTCAACCCTCAATGCCTCAACTAACTATACGCTGGTTGAAAACTCAGGTGAAGAAGCTGCGGATACTAAGCGTTTAAATAGCAAGCTTAGCTATAATTACGCTCTAAATAATAGTACTAGTTTAAGTTTAAGTAGTCAGTATGATGAATTACTGGATGGAGATGGCGGCGAGGAATTTAAGAAAACTAACTTTAACTTAGGTATACATAGAGTATTACCCCAAGGTGAATTAGATTTTAACTATGGGCATTCTCACACGCGTTCAGATGATTCGGATTCTGTGAATGGCAACTTCTTTGATCTTAGTCTATCGCGAAAAAAACTACTTTGGCATGATTTTGTATTACAATACCAGCAAGATATATCAGATACTTCGATTGGTTTTGAGAGTGATGAGCAAAATTCAGAGATGCCAAGTGAATCTGGTATTAGCAGTGAAGGAGTTGTTACTGGTCTAGATGTGATTACTAGAAAGCGCCTTAATCTGGCAGTGAATAGAGTGCTTGGGGTTTATCAATATTCTGTAGCGGGGCTTTGGGAGTATGAAGTCTACAAAACCCTTAATAATGATAAAAAATCTCGTGGTGTGAGCTTAAATCTTAGTCAAAATATATCTCAATATTTAAGTGTAGGAGCGGATTATACCTTTTTGCTTAATGACTTTATAGGCCAGCCTTTAATAGGTAAAGATAAAATTAGTACATATCGTTTAAATAGTCAGCACATTCTAAGTGAAAATTTAAACTTAAGTGCTCATTTACAATATGCAGTCAGATCAAACTCTCAAAACCAGGCTAGAGAATACGAAGAGCTTGCAATTGGTTTAGGTTTGACCTGGAATATTTATTGAATGCTTGAAATTGACCTCGATGGTTTTGAAGGAGGTTGTTAGTTTTCTTGTATATAAATGAGGCAATTAAGCTCAGCTATTGAAGCTGGCTTAATTAAAAAGCGTCATTCTATTCAAATTGAATTATAGGCTTATATCAGGATGAAGTGCTTTATTTTTTTGAATTAAAATTGATGATTTCTTTAATCCTGTACTCTTTATTATTTTTAGCATGAGTGAAAATAACTGTCTCCCCAACAAGACCTATTGCTATTAGCTGGCAACCTAATACCAGAAATAAGGAGAATAAAACAAGGGCGGGGCGGTCTGACATGCCAACATCAAAAGCTATCTTTTCAAATGTTAGATAAGCTAGGCCAATTAAGCTGACAACAATGGAGCTACTACCAACGAGGCCAAAAAAACGTAAAGGCTTCTTGTTGAATTTTGTCAAAAATACAATCGTTAATAGGTCAAGTAGTCTGCGTAGATAAACACCTACGTTATAAAATCGTTTGTGCGTATCTTCTCCTGCTTGGGTAAGTTCGACTTCAGTGGAGTGATAGCCTAATTGATAGCCAAGTAAAGGCATGAAGCGCCATTGGTCGCCATACATAGATACTTCCTTTAATACTTCTGCCTTAATTAGGCGAACACCACAGCCGATATCATCGTATTTTTGACCAGAGAATTTTTGGAGAAGAAATTTAAAAATCTTGGTTTGATATTGATTGCTTTTGCTATCCAGTCTTGGCCATCGTTTGGCGATAGCAATGTCATAGTCTCCGATTTGATCAATTAACTTTGATAGTTCCTCTGTTCTGACTTGCTTGTATGGAGGTAAGGTTAAAATATAGTCTCCCGAACAATGGTCGAAGCCTGCTTGTACGGCTGTGGCTTCACCATAACTGCGATTCAGGAGAATTACCTTGAGGTTGTTTTCGCTCTCTTGTAATAACGTCAGGTCTTTGTGAATGTCGTTTGAATCTGTGCTTGCGATATATATGTATTCAACGGAATCTGCTAATTTGTCGCACTCTTCTTTGTACTCATGAAAAAGAGAGATTGTTTCATTTATTCTTTCGCAAACCGGTACAATGACGCTGAGTTTTTTTATCTGGCTAGTGTTATTCATTGGGTTTGTGAGTCTCTGAAAGTTGAGTGTTTGTGGTAGAGGTTAAAAGTGCTAATTGATTGATCTTTAAATTTCCTTTTTGATAAATAAGCTCACATAAAAAGCCAAGGCTTATAGTGAATGCGCCTAGTGTGAAAAAAAGTAAGGTGACCGTTGCGCTTATAATAAGGTTATCGCCAGAGAGCATTAAACTAAAAAAAGAAATGCAGGATAATAAGCTGATAAAAAATGGAATTATTGATAGTTTAGCAAACCAGCTTGTAGGGTGGCTGGTAACTGATAAAACAGTTTTAATGGTTAATAGGTCGAGCAATACCTTGTAAATACGAGACAAACCGTAACTGGATTCTCCAAATTGTCTGGCGTGATGTTTAACCTTTACTTCTGCTACACGAGTACCGCTTACTGACAATAGTGCGGGAATAAATCGATGCATTTCATTGTAGAAAGGCATTTCTTTCATTATTTTAGCTCGATAGACTTTAAGAGAGCAGCCGTTATCTTTAATGGGGACGCCCGTTACTTTTCCTATTAGACGATTAGCGATTATGGATGGGATTTTTCTAGAAATTAGCTTGTCTTGTCTTTTATGTCTCCAGCCAACGACGATGTCATAACCTTCTTGCAGTTTGCTCATCATCATTGGTATATCGCTAGGGTCATTTTGTAGATCACCATCCATTGTGACTAGTATTTCGCCTAAAGCTGAATCAATACCCGCGGCCATTGCGGGAGTTTGTCCGTAATTGCGTTTGAATTGGATGAGTTTTAGTTTTGGGTCTTGTTTGCATAACTCGGTGCATACTTTAACTGTACTGTCTTTGCTTCCATCATCAACAAACAGGATTTCGTAGTCTATTCCGGTTGGGTCTAATGCATCACATATAGCTTTATGAAGAAGAGGTGCTGAGTCTTCTTCGTTATACAGGGGAGCAATGACAGAAAGTGTGGGTGGAGAGTGCTGTGTTGATTTCATATCTGCTTTTTTTTATCCTAACCGTTGAGCGTAAACGTCATTGAAGTATATGTATTTTAGTTATATTTTCAAGCTTGGTTGTTGCTATAATACTTTTCTTGAGTAAAGGTTTAAAGGTTGTATGGTCTCTGGGCAGGGATTACTTGCGTAAGTATTTATGCTATTTCGTTAATTTTCAATTCTGAGTGGCGGGTTATACATGGATTTTGGTCGTTTGAATAGGGCTGAGAAGCTGTCTCAAATAAAGCAGCAAGAGTACGATATCATTATTATTGGTGGAGGGATTTTCGGGGCTTGTGCACTAAGGGAGGCGAATTTAAGAGGGCTGAAGGTTTTATTGCTGGAGGCTGAAGATTATGCCTCTGGCACTTCTGCAAATTCATATAAGATTGTGCATGGCGGAATTCGTTATCTTCAACACTTTGATTTGCCAAGGATTTGGTCTTCCTGCCGTGAGCGTAGTGGTTTTTTAAGAGTGGCTCCTCATTTGGTTCAGCCGCTTCCGATTCTTGTTCCTACTTACGGACTAGGAATGCTGGGGAAGCCAATTTTAGGTTTAGGGATGCTGGTATACGATTTTTTGACAATGGGGAGGAATAAAGGGATTCATGACCGAAAAAGGCATATACCCTTAACCCGGTTTTTAAGTAAAAAAGCGACTTTGGAAGAGTTTCCTGAACTGCCACAAAAAGGATTAACTGGGGCGTGTGTTTTCAATGATGGTCGTTTTTATAATCCTACTCGATTGGTTTGGGCATTTGTGAAAACTGCGATATCTAAAGGCGCGCACTCACTAAATTACTTGTCAGCTAAGGAAGTAAATGTAAAAAATTCGCAGACCGTAGGTCTACAGGTTGAAGATAAACTTACAGGTGAAGTTTTTGATGTGGCTTGTCGTTCTGTTTTAAATACTTCCGGTCCTTGGGCTGAGCACTTTTTGTCTCGATCTAAAATAAGTGGGTTACAAGAACCGGAGGCAACATACTCACGCGATGCTTGTTTTGTAGTGAATCGTAAGCCAAAAAGTAAATACACCCTTGCTGTTCAGGGGCAAACTAGTGACCCTGATGCTCTTTTGAGTCGTCCTGCTAGGCATTTGTTTATGTCTTCTTGGCGGGAATTTACATTAATAGGTGTGTGGCATATTGTTACAAAAATGCACCCATCTAAAGTCACTGTTGAAAAACAAGAGATCGAAGAGTACATTTCGGAGGTTAATGAATCTTATCCTGAGCTGAATCTGGATATCAATGAGGTGTGCATGTGGAATGCGGGTCTTGTTCCTTTTGGCGAGAATGATGAGGGTAATGAAAATCTGAGTTATGGCAAGCGGTCATTATTGATTGATCATGAAGAAAAAGACAATATCAAGGGGTTGGTGACGCTTGTAGGTATTCGATTCACTATGGCGCGTGACGAAGCTGAGCGCGTGATTGATATGCTGCAGGAAAAAATTGGGCAGAAACCTACGAAAATTAAGTCTGATTTTATTAAGATTGATGGTGCTGACTTTCAGGTTTTTGATGAGCTGGTGGAAGAAATTAAGGCTAATGGTGCTGGGGATATTGACTCAAAAACAGTTGAAGCTTTGGCTCATAATTATGGAAGTGAATACTCAGCTGTATTAGAAATAGTAAAGAATAACGCTGAAACAGGAAGGGTTTTCGATAATACAACCGTAACTGTTGCTGAGGTTTTGCACTGTATTCGTCGGGAAATGGTAGAAGGGTTTGGTGATTTGGTTTTTCGTAGAACCGATGTGGCGACAGCTGGCAGCCCTGGAAGTGAAACGCTTAAAGATATATTGAGAGTTATGTCGCAAGAGCTTGGTTGGAGTCAGGAAGAGCAAAAGAAGCAGATGGCGCAGGTAGAGAGTCGGTTTCCACAATGGATTGCGAAAGCTTCAGGGAACTAGAGAATAATACTTATAGAGAAGAAATTGATGAAAATTTGTATTACGGGAGCAACGGGTTTTATTGGTTCAAGGATGGCGCTGTATTTTATTGAGCAAGGTCATGAGGTAGTAATTTTGGCTTTGATCAATAACGAGCACGAAAAGGCTAACTCAGCAATGCTGGCAAGCAAAGGTGTAAAGGTCGTTATCGGTGACGTTTCCCAGATAGAAAAGGTCAAAGAAAGCCTAAATGGTGTTGACTGGGTTTTTCATCTGGCAGCGGCTCAGCATGAGGCAGGGGTGCCAGATGAGTATTTTCGCCGAATCAATGTTGATGGCACAAAAGCAATGCTTGAAGCCTCTTTGGAAATGGGGGTAAAACGATTCATATACGGTAGTACCATTGGTGTATATGGTTATGCCATGGACGGTGAGCTGGATGAAGAGTCACGTTTGGAGCCGGCAAACATATATGGAGTAACTAAATTAGAGGCGGAACGTTTGGTTTTATCTTATCAGGACAAAATGCCTGTAACCGCTATTCGTATATCGGAGACTTATGGTCCGGGTGATCGTCGGTTATTGAAGCTCTTTAAAGGCATTCGTAAAAACCGCTTCTTTATTATTGGTGACGGTGAAAATATTCATCAGTTAATTTATGTAGATGATTTAATTCGTGGAATGGAAAAGGCGGCTAGTTCAGAGGAGGCTATTGGTGAAGTTTTTGTTTTGGCTGGCGCTGAGAAATTAAGTACGACAGATATGTGTCGGGCAGTTGGCAGTGCTGTGAATAAAAATAGAAGCTTGCCTAAATTTCCAATGTGGCCATTTACAATATTGGCTATTATTATGGAAAAGGTGTTTCCGTTAATAGGTAAGGAGCCGCCTCTACATCGACGGCGCTTGGATTTTTTTGCCAAAAGTTTTTACTTTAAAAACAATAAAGCAATTTCAAAACTAGATTTTAGTCCACAAACCAGCTTTGAAAGAGGTGCGGAATTAACAGCGCAATGGTATCAGTCTGAGGAATTGGTTTAAAAGTTTAAAGTAAAAAAGGCCGCATCATTTGCGGCCTTTTTTGTAACTGATATGGCTATTTATGGCTTAATACAAACTACGCCTATTTTTTTAGTAAATAATTTATTGGCTTTTCCGTACATGATGAAGAGAGCGCGGAAAGTTAGGTGTAATAAGCCTGAGGCAGCTAATAAAATGTAATTTGCAGGGTTCTTCCAGAAAACATAAAGATTTAGAGGGTAAACTTTTATGTTTTTATAGCCGCGCCACTCAAGAATCTGTGTGAATGTGTATTCGGTAAATGTATTGTAGTGATCAAAATTCTGAGCTAATGACTCTGAGCCCGTGATAGGATTGGCGCCATTTAATCCATGACATATCAAACGACCACCCGACTTAAGCTTTTTAAGGCATAAATCTAACCACAGGATAATTTCATCTTTGGTGAGGTGATTTAATTCTTGTTCGCAGAAAATAGCATCTACTGAATTATCATCCAAGGAGCTAATATACTCGAAGCCGCGTTGTTGTTCGCAGTTAAGCCCATTTTTTTTACACCAGTCGATTTGTGATTTTCGAGAATCAATTCCTAAGGAGTTGGTATAGCCCGCTTTATTTAGCATATTAATGAAATAGCCGGGGCCGCAACTAACTGCGATAATTCTTGCTGATTTATCAAAAGGGACATGCTCTAAATAGTTGTCTTTATAAAAAGCCAAGAATTTGTTATATCCTTTTTCTACATCACTTGGACCTTCCCAAAAAGAATCGAAGGGTTCAATTTGAGCAGCCAATTCTTCGCTCTTGATCATGTGCTTTTCCTGTCGCTAATAAAAGTTAATATATCCATGGTGGGTTCTTAATCAGAGACATCATGATAATTTCATTCAAAAAAAATACAATACTGTTTTCAGTTTATGTGATGTTTATTTATTATTCAGGCAAGATCATAGATGATATAGTTGGGCCATTTTTAGTGCCTGGCAAGTGAAAAAACCTAATAATGACAAGACAAGGATATCTCCCTTCGATATGAAAATACTTTTTTGTAATTACGAGTATCCACCGTTAGGCGGTGGTGGTGGTGTTGTTAACGCGATGTTGGCAGAAGAACTAAGTAAAAAACATGAGGTTACTGTGCTTACTTCTTCTGGCTTTAATCTGGTCGATGATGAGGTGGTCAATGGTGTTCGAGTTGTGCGAGTACCTGTTTATGTAAGGACTGAGCAGGCGGCGGCGAATTTTCCCTCAATGGCTGCCTACATGATTAATGGGATTAAATACGGCAAGCAGCTTATTCGAGAGAATCAGTTTGATATTATAAATACACACTTTGCTCTACCTACTGGGCCAGTGGGAAACGCTTTGGCAAAATTTAGCGGCTTGCCAAATGTGTTGTCTGTTCATGGTGGTGACTTGTATGACCCGAGTAAATTTACCTCGCCGCATCGGCATTGGTTGTTGCGTACTTGGGTTAAATCTTTATTGCGAAATGCCGAAGCTATAGTTGGGCAGTCAAATAATACACTCGAAAATGTCGGTAAGTATTACTCTCAGTCTTTTGATACCAAGCTTATTCCCTTGGGTATTCATCGTCCAAATTATGTAGAAAAGTCTCGGCAAGATCTTGGTTTGACAGATGAGGATACCGTCCTATCAACGGTTGGTCGTTTAGTGTCACGAAAAGGGCTTGACCGCTTGTTAAATATAATTTCTCGACTGGCGATAAAAAATCTCAAATTGCTAGTAATTGGTAGTGGTCCTTTGGAAGATGAGCTGAAAGAGAAAGCTAATGAGCTGGGGTTGCAGGGTAAAGTGCTGTTTCAAGGGTTTGTTGAAGAAGAACATAAATTTCAATTGCTGAAGACTTCAGATCTCTATGTCTCAAGTAGTCAGCATGAAGGTTTTGGTTTGGTGTTTCTTGAAGCAATGGCGACAGAGCTTCCGGTCATTTGTTATGATCATGGTGGTCAGGCGGACTTCCTTGAGCATGGTGTTACGGGTGGATTGTTACCGCTTAATGATGAAGCTGGCTTTGAGAAAGCCTTACATGAGCTCGTGATTGATGATACAAAACGTAAGCAAATAGGGCTTGATAATAAAGAAAAAGTTGAGAGTTACTATATAGATGCTTGCGCCTCACAGTATGAAATATTATTTGATTCATTAGTGAAATAACAGACCAATTGGATAAACCTAGAGGGAAAAAGTTGTGTGCGGAATAGTTGGTTACCTTGATTGGTCTGCAGGGACAGATGCAGTTAAACTGAAAGAAATGGCTGATGCGATTGAGCATCGGGGGCCTGATGATAGTGGCTTTTTGTTAACTGATAGGGTCGGCTTTGGGCATCGTCGATTATCAGTCATTGATTTGGCATCAGGTCATCAGCCGATGAAAGTAAGTGATAGTGGTGGCGATAAGTTCTGGATTGTTTTTAATGGCGAAATTTATAATTTCAAAGATCTTCGGACAGATTTGGAAGCTAAATATAAGTTTGAAACGAATTCAGATACTGAGGTTATATTGCGGCTTTATCAAGAGCACGGCACTAATTGTCTCAAAATGCTACGTGGCATGTTCGGCTTTGCTATTTATGATTTTGAGCAAAATCAGTTATTTATTGCTCGTGATCATTTAGGGCAAAAGCCCATGTATTATTGGCAGCACGAAAACGGTTTTGCTTTTGCTTCAGAAATTAAGAGCCTTTTAGCTTTAGAACCCTCTCTCAGGGAGTTGGACCAAGAAGCGCTTTATGAATATCTTACGGTGCGTATTATTACACCTCCGCGCTCTATGTTTAAAAATATCAAAAAACTTCCTCCTGGCCATTTTCTTACTCTTAAACAAGGGGAGGTAAATATACAGCGTTATTGGCAGCTAGATTATACAGAGAAGTTGTCTGGAAACTTGTCTGAAGTTACCGCTCGCTTGGATGAGCAGGTTAAAGAGTCTGTTAAATATCATTTGGTCAGTGATGTGCCTGTCGGTGCTTTTCTTAGTGGTGGTGTTGACTCTGGCTTGATAGTCGCTCAGATGAGTGGGATCACAGGTGGCGGCTTTGACACATTTACAGGAGATGTTGACTACAAAGGTTACAGTGAATTACCAGCAGCACAACAGTTGTCTGATAAATATAAAACCAAAAATCATGCCTTGAGATTTACCCCTGATCTTGTTGAATCACTTCCGGATATTCTGTGGCATTTGGATGAGCCGTCAGACTCCTTATCTGTTGCTATGTATTACATTTGTAAACTGGCTCGTAAGCACGTCAAGGTGATTTTAGGTGGCGATGGTGGGGATGAGTTGTTTGGTGGTTATGATCGTTATTATGGTAATGTTTACGCTTCACGTTATGCCATGATACCAGGAGTGATTCGTAACCAGGTTATTGGGCGGGTTTTGGACATGATACCTGATGGTTCTTGGTATCAAAGTGTAGGGCATAAACTGAAATGGATGAATTATATTGCCAACCATAAAGGGGCTGAGCGTTATGCTAAGAGCCTTAGCTATTTTTACTTTTCTGACAAGTATAAAGCTGATTTATACACCCCTTCTTTCTTGAGCCAAGTAGGGGCATTTGACCCAGAGTATAGTATTAAGAAACATTTTGATAACGCGAATGCCAATGAGTTGATTGATCATATGCTAAATTCAGACAGCATGATCCGGATGCCGGATCACCCTGTCATGACTTTGGATCGTATGAGTATGGCTCATGGTCTGGAAGCGAGAGCTCCGTTTTTGGATCATAAGTTGGCTGAATTTTGTGCCAAGATACCGGTTGAAATGAAGGTAAAAGGGCGGCAGCGTCGATTAATACAGTTAGAGCTAGCCAAAAAATATATACCTGAAGAACTGATTTACCGTAATAAGCAAGGCTTTGCCTCGCCAATCACCTACATGCTAGAGCAGCAGTTTAAGCTAATTTACCGCACCTTTCTTAAAGATTCTCGTTTGGTCGATAAGGGTTATTTAAATGGTGACTTTATCGCTGAATTGCTACAGGCGCATGTCTCAGGGAAGTTTGACCATGGGCAGCGATTATGGCTCATTTGTTCTGCAGAAATTTGGTTTAGGCTTTATATCGATGGTGAGGGTAAGGACGGGATTACTGAGCTATTGGTAAGTGCAGCATCAAACGCATAGGTGTTTAATGCTGCGTTAACTTTAGTGCTCTTTTAGCTTGAAAGAGCCTTTAATAGCACCGAAGTTATCAGAGCTTGGGCCCGTATAAATTAGCACAAAACTCTTCCCATCCTGACTAGTCCACTTATTCGAAAAATTCCAGAATACTGATTTATGACCTGTTTGCAGGCCCATTTCCCACGGACTCTTTATTAGAACCTCTCGCCATGGCCCCCATGGCGTGTCGGCTTCATATAATCCTATCAAGCCGTCTTTATTTTCGAAACGGCTCTCCATTTGGGTTATTAGGAAATAGCGGTCTAAGCCTTTATTGTAATTCACAGCAGGGCGCATAAAGCCGCGTGCATCCTCCAAAACTGGTTTTCGCTCATTGACCTCTTTTACCCATATTGGTTCGCCGTTTGCGTCAATGCCTGAGTAATATTCATAAGCTTGCATATTACTAGCTTGGTCCTTAGGAGATCTAAACAAGGATATCATGCCTGGTTTCTGTACATCCCATGTTTCTTTGTCGGTAATTTCTACAGCGTAACTATAAATGTATCCGTCGCGAGCACCCTGATATGCTTTTCCGAACTGCAAAAAAGTAGGGGCAAAAAAGCCATGATTGCTATCAAAATCTTCAGGAGTAAAGCTTACTCCTGTAGTTTGCCAAGTTAGTGTGTTATCTATGGAGCGGTAGAGTGATTGTTCATTAAATGCAGAGTTGTCTGAGTCGTTACCCGTTTTCCAAAGCCATAGTGTAGAGTTGACCGCTAACAGGCCATAACTTTTTCCCTGAAACGTAGCGGGGGTGAGAGCATTTTTTCCCCCCCAAATATTTATTCCAGAAAAGCTATTCGAGTCGCCCTCAATTCGGGCTACTCCCATACTAACCCTGCCATCTTGATTGTCACCATCAAAGCCGCCGCCGTCGCCCCATGAAGTATATTGGTGGTCGTCACTTGCCCAAGTTACTACCCAGTTGTCACTTCTGGGAGCTAACTCAACAATAGAGTCCAGGTCAAAGCTAACGGTGCTAATAAAACTTTTATCCGTGGCATGAGTTATACTGATAGCGTTCTTTTCACTCGTACAGGAAGTGAATAGAAATACGCAAGCTGTAATTGCCAGTAATTTCAAGATATACATAAAATTTGTCATGAGTTTAATTGTAATAAATGCTCTGCCAGTTTTAGTGACAGTGCTGTAATGGTTAGTGTCGGATTGGCTGCGCCGCTGGTCACGAATGTTGAGCTGCTTGCGACATGTAAATTATTTGTTCCGTGTACGCAGAGATTTTTGTCGACAACTCCATCAGCTGCTTTGTTGCTCATTCTTGTGGAGCCTATATGGTGGTGAGACCAGTGTAAGTTGCTTTCTTTAGTGAAGTCATCATAGCCCAACTGTTTAAAAATGCTAGAAGCTAGTGTGTCACATGCTGCAAAAGAATTCCGGTCTCTATCGGAAAAGCTGAAGTCCAAATCTAGTCCGGGGTTACCAAAAATATCTTTCTTATCTGGTGATAGAGTAATACGGTTGGTGGCCTCCGGGCTCATTTCTATACCGAGAGCAATCTTTAATGCCGCCGGGCTAGCATAGAAGCCTGCTAAAACATCTCCGAGGCCTTTTCGGTTAAACTCTTCTGTAAATTGGTAGGTTCTGCCCATCATCCAGTGTGGTGGCTTGTGAGCAGGTTTGATGTCGGAAATATAACTTACAAAAGGGTGTTCCATGAAGTAGCAACCCAGTTTGTCCGAATGATTACCAATTCCATTTGGAAAGTGTTCGTTGCGAGACAGGTATAATAACCGGGTCGACTCTAGCGCTCCGCATGCAATGATATATTGGCGTGCTTTTATTGTTTTTGTTTTGATAGCTGTTGAATTCGGCGAGAAATATTTTACTTTTACGTCTGTGACTGTTCCTTTGTTATCGGTGCCAAAGCTTGTCGCAGTCGCACCTTTAAACAGGGTGAAGTTCGGGTCTTCTTGGAGTTCAATAATCAGATCAATGAACCTGCGAGTTGAATTCGTATTATCAATTGAAACTGGAGGAGGGTCAATTTGTATGTTGAGAGGGCCAAGTGTTTCTCTTAACTTTGCAATTTTAGCTTCTTTATAAAAGGGTAAAGGAAGCTCTCGTGGGGCATGGCTGGCAGTGAGTTTTTCTCCGCGTACAAATAGTTTCTTTTCTGCTTCCTGATAATAAGGTTTTAGTTCTTCATAGCTTATAGGCCAGCCGTCTTCAGGGCTTAGAGGATTACCAGCAAAATCAGATGGTAACAGTCTGGGGCATCGACCTGTCCATATGTTAGAAGTTCCACCTAATGCTCTTATTCGAGATGAGTATAGAGGGTACTTTATATTTCCACTGTTGCTATAGGTGTCTAGCTTGATGCTGTGACTGCTTGCATCTGAGTCGTTGAATAAGTCCAATCCTGATTCCAGTAAGGTTACTTTCTTACCTTTTGAAAGTAGCTGTTCGGCAATAGTGCACCCGGCTGGGCCAGACCCAATGATGCAATAGTCAAGTAACTGTTTATCGTCAAAATCAGCTAATGGCTGCCCATTGACTTTTTGTTTTTGCCGCTTCTCATCTTCTTTGCTGCAGCCGAGTACCGTGGCTGTACCTGCTAGAGCAGCAGCTTTTAAAAATTGTCGCCTTTTCATTAATAGAGTTCCTTGCTTCTAAATGGGGGCTAATTTGTTTCTCTTACTTCAGGTTTTTTTGGAGAGCTAAATTCTGAACTACTTAAAAGATAAATTAAGATACCTGGTAGTAAACAGGCCAAGAATAATATGTGAGTAATAAAACCAACGCTAAAAGCTGCGGATGTGCTGACGCCGACCAATGTAAGAAAATAGACATATGCCCCTTCGTTAATTCCAAAGCCATCAAGAGATATGGGGAGCCGAATCAACAACAGTATTAGTGGTACAAAGGTACAATAATAAATCAACTCAACGTCATTAATTCCAATAGAAAGAGCGACTAGCCAGCTCCATATAACGGGCATTGCTGTTTCAATTATTGTGAGCAAAATGAATATGAACATCGTGCCTTTTCGGTCTCTGTAGAGAGCGTAGGCTGAATAGAGTTTGTGCAGTGCTTTAATTATTGAGCCAAGCGTTCCTTTATTTTGCATTGTTTCAGCAATATGGTCCGCAAAGTTTGCAAATTTTGTTGTGAGTGTTAGATAGAATGTGGCAATAAAAAAAAACAATAAAGCTAGTGCAATGGACAGTAGCTTGCTTAAGTCTGATTGCTCTTGAGTAAAGTAAAGGATGAAAAGTACGCCGCCTAATAGGCCGAAGGTAAGAGTGGTTAATGCGCCTAGTACTCGTTCAACCATTATGGATGCAAGTCCATGTTCAACGGATATGCCTCTTTGCTTCGTATAAATAGTTCTAAGAGTGTCGGCACCGACTGTAGCAGGAAGGAATAACCCGAAAAAAGTGGAAACATAATAAATCTTTACAGAGTCTTTCCAGTTTAGAAATAAGTTATGCGAGCGTAATAAGAGGTTCCACTTGAGGGGCATTAGTATTCTATTAGCTGTCATGAGGATAACGGCAGTTAATAAGTAGTAAGGGTTGGCAGTGGTTATTGAGTTAACGAAAGAGTTAAGATCAATCCATTGAAACAATACGCTTAGTAGTGCGATGCTGACGCCTACTCTAAAGTATTGGCTTAATAAAATGGTTTTTAGGGTAGGAATTATTTTCATGTGACTGTTACATATATTAATGGGTCTAGCATTGAATGACTTTGCTGTTAAGTAAAGAATAAATTGCTTGGTTCTAATTTAAGCTGTACGGAGTAGTCTAACATTCAGCTTGCCTTTTAGAGGGTAAGATCTCTTAAAGGGGTGGATAATGTCAAGTAAACATAACCGAAATATAGAAAGATAATTGCTAAGGGAGAGTTGTTATCAAATTGGTAACAACTAGATGAAAAGGTCTGTAGTTTGGTTGGTGCGATATTTACAGGCTTAGAATAGTTATCTATTTGCTTGTTCCAATCCTTCAAAAAGACGTATGATAGCCAGAAATTTGCATAAGTAAGAAAAAATGGCTTTTCCTCTGGACGTTTGATACGAAGGGCAAATAATCAGGTTTCTTTTTGAGCTTCGTCGTTGATGAGGTAATTATTCAGTTTATAGGCAATCCAAGGAAGTGGTCATTGAATTACCCAAAATATATTCTTCGAATCTTATTCTCCAGCTTTTTCTCTCTTTTGCTAGTCGCATGTTCAAGTGATGACAAGGTGTCGTATAAAATACCATATGTTGTGAGCGATGTTGCTAGTGGAATGAAGTTTGATTGGTCAACGCACAAACGATTGGCGCAAGGAAGTGACAATTGGGCAGTTACTTGGGGTGACGGTGATCAGCAGATCCTGACTTGGGGGGACGGCGGAGGTTTTGGCGGCAGTAATTATGATGGTCGAGTATCGTTGGGGGTAGCAGCTTTAAGTGGGACGCTAGAAAATTTTACATATCAGAATCTCTGGGGTGGTAAAAATGCACTAGAAGATATTAACTTCAAAGGTAAGAGCTATGCTTTGCTGATGGTTGATGATGAGTTGCTTATGTGGGTTTCTCCTGGCTCAGATTCTGATAATTATTTGAGTACACAGCTTTATATTCTTGAGTCGGAAGCTCGAGAGTGGAAAAAAATCAACTGGAAGTTTACTTTAGAAGACAAGTTAGTCATTCCCGCTTTTTTGCAATTTGGTTCAAACTATAGAGGTTCTCGTGATGACTATATCTATGTATATTTCATCGCGCCAAAGAATGATGAGGACTTGGAGGTGCAAAAACCGGGAGAAATATACTTGACTCGGGTTCCGAAAAATAAAGTCAGGCATCGTGACCAGTATGAATTTTTTTTAGGACTGGATGATACCGAGGGTGCTGTATGGGGTAAAGATCTTCAACTCAAGCAGCCGGTGTTCTATGATCCAGAAGGAGTTGGGTGGACCGTTAGTGTGTCATATAATACCGAATTAAAGCGTTACATACTTATGACTGAGCATGGAACGTCTTTTGACAGTAACTTAGGAGTATTTGAGTCTCGCGAGCCTTGGGGCCCTTGGAAAACTATTCATTATGAAAAGTTTGCAGAGGATGTCATCCAGGAGACAGTTTTTTACTATAATTTCTCAAATAGGTGGTCCAACGGTTCTGATTTTGTGATGCTATTCTCAGGAATAAAAGAAAATGATTCTTGGAATGCAGTTCGAGGGAGTTTTATTACTCGGGACGCTAAAATCAACAATGAGCCATAAAAAGGCTGTTATTTATTGCCTTGAAGGAAAATTTTCACTGGGCAGCAACAATATAAGGGTTAAAATATGAGTATTTTGGAAGAAATTTTATTTCCTGTAGTAGATGAAATGAGTGAATCAGAACCGAATTATCCATTAAAGAAGAATAAAGAAGGCGTATTGTTTGGGGCGGGTGGCTTGGATTCGATGCAATTAGTGTCTTTTGTAGTCGCTGTTGAAGAAGCTGTTATTGACAAAATGGCAGTTGATATCGTGCTTGCTGATGAGAAAGCTATGTCGCGAAGAAATAGCCCTTTCAGAAGCTTAGGTGCACTCGCTGAGTATATTGATGAATTGCGTGCGGAGGTTGCATAGTGGATAAGCCAGTTACTCTTATTACCGGTACCCGTAAAGGAATTGGACGTTACATGGTTGACCATTACCTTGCTCTTGGTCATCAGGTTGTCGGCTGTAGTCGTGGAGAGTTTGAAGAAGAACTTGATGGTTATACTCATTTTATCGTTGATGTGGCTGATGAAAAGTCTGTTAAAGCGATGGTGAATTCGGTGCGTAAACAATTTGGTAAAATTGATAACTTACTAAATAATGCTGGCATAGCGTCAATGAATCACACGTTGTTAACTCCGCTTTCAACAGTGGAGAATATTTTCGGTACGAATGTGTTCGGGACTTTTTTATTCTGTCGAGAAGTCGCTAAAGTAATGCAGCGCCAGAAATATGGGCGTATTGTGAATTTTTCGACAGTTGCCACGCCGCTAAAACTTGAAGGAGAAGCAGTCTATGCAGCCTCTAAAGCCGCTGTTCTTTCTCTGACTGAGGTCCTTGCGAGAGAGTTGGCTGAGTTCGGTATTACGGTTAACGCTTTAGGCCCGACCCCTGTTATGACTGACCTGATTCGATCTGTTCCAAAAGAAAAAATGGATGCTTTATTAGCCCGGCAAGCGATTAACCGTTTTGGTACTTTTGAAGATATTGTCAATGTCGCAGACTTTTATCTTCGTAAAGAGAGTGATTTCATTACAGGCCAAAATCTCTATTTAGGTGGCGTTTAGTGGATATATCCTTCCTTCTGGATATCTTTGAGGAGCATGCAGCGGCAGACGCCATGGCGTGCCAGGATACTGTCATAAAATACTCATCATTAGGCTCATTGATAGATGAATATCGAGAGTATCTCAAGAGCGAGCTAGTAGCTCGTGGTTCGGTCGTCGCCTTGAAAGCTGACTTTTCGCCAGAGGCGGTTGCTTTGCTATTAGTCTTGGCTGAAGCTGATTGTATTGTTGTTCCTCTAACTGCATCAGTCGAAGCTCTGTCAGAAGAGTTGATGAAGATCGCTGAAGCTGAGTATGTGATAGTTGTCAATAAGGATGAAGGTGTGACATGTACTGCTACTAATCGTGTAGCTGACCATGAGTTGCTGGTTGAACTTCGAAGTAGGATGCATCCAGGTTTGATTTTGTTTACATCGGGGTCTTCAGGTGTCAGAAAAGCGGTTGTTCATGACTTTTCTGCCTTGTTCGAGAAATTCAGAGCAAGGAGGGTGACGAAAAGAACGCTTACCTTTTTCCTTTTCGATCATATTGGCGGGATCGATACTTTACTTCATACCTTGTCAAATGGCGGTTGTGTAATTACAACACCTGATCGGCAGGTTGATAGTATTTGTCAGACTGTTGAGCTGCATAAGGTAGAAGTACTCCCAGTATCTCCAACGTTTATCAATCTGATGTTGTTGAGCGGTGTTTACCATAACTACGATTTATCAAGTTTGCAAATTGTCACTTATGGTACCGAGGTTATGTCTCAACAAACTCTAGACGGTTTGTGTAGAGCGATTCCCCATGTGCGTGTATTGCAAAAGTATGGTTTGTCGGAAGTGGGGGCTTTACGCTCAAAATCAGAGTCAAATGATTCATGCTGGGTTAAGCTTGGTGGAGAAGGTGTTGAGCTAAGAGTCGTTGATGGCTTGCTTGAAATTAAATCTAAATCGCAAATGCTTGGTTATATGAATTCACCATCGCCTTTTACAGATGATGGTTGGTTTATGACAGGTGATGCAGTAGAGGTGAAAGGCGAGTATTTTCATATACTCGGTCGTCAATCAGAGCAAATTAATGTAGGCGGTGAGAAGTTTTTTCCTGCTGAGTCAGAAGCGGTTCTTCAGGAAATAGATGGCGTTATTGATGTGTCTGTGACGGCTAGAGCAAATCCTTTGACAGGAAACACTGTAGTTGCGACATTTTGTCTTGAAAAGGAAGAGCCCTTGTCTGGATTTCGTATCCGTATGAGAGCATTCTGCAAAAATAAACTTCCTTCTTATATGGTACCGCAGAAAGTGTTGTTGCAAACGTCGCCTCTTCACAGTGAACGGTATAAGAAAATTAGACGCTAAGATCTGGTAGAAAAATTAATTGAATTAAGGTTTCAAGGCTTATGGCAGAAAATAACAGTGAAATTCAGGAGCTAGACGAATCCCAGTTTATGCGTGGGCAGCTTCATGGTAAACAGAGTGCTTTGAAAAAATACTCGTCCTTGGTGATTGGGAATGCTTCCTTCCTATCTTTATTGAAATACGAGCTGATTGTACTGTTATTTGGCTTTATTCCAGGAGCTCTGGGACTAGTGCTTCGCAAGTTATTTTATCCTAAACTATTCAGTAAGATAGGTAAGGGGGTTGTATTCGGGCGCAATGTCACTATTCGTTGTGCTGAGAATATTGCTATAGGCGATAATGTGGTCATTGACGATGATGTGGTTCTGGATGGTAGAGGAGCTGAGCAGCATGGGTTGGTGATTGGCAATAACGTGGTACTGAATCGGGGCTGTGTCGTTCAATCCAAGTTTGGTCCTTTATCAATAGGCGACTACTCGGCGATTGGTGCCGGAAGCGCAATTGTTGCACAGGGCGGTGTAGAAATTGGCCGCTGGGTAGGAATAGCAGGCGGGTGTGAAGTTAGTGGTGGGTTATTTGAGTTGGTTGAGCAGGAGGATGATACCACCCCACCATTTCGGAGATATACCAAAGGCCCAGTGTCTATAGGGGATAATACCACCTTGGCTTATGGTGCTATTGTGGTAGATGGCGTTTCAGTTGGTAAAAATTGCATGATTGGCCCTGGCTGTGTTGTGATGAGCAATATGAAAGATGAGACTGTCGCGTCCTTACGCCCTGCCGTCGTTCTGCCTAGAAGAAAGCAAGCTTGATTCGCTTTCCGGTTCTTTTTATTTAGCGCTAATTTCACTTTTCTAGAAATTTATTTATAAATTGATTAAATGAAAAATAGCTCCACCAAAGAGTGGAGCTTATTACTACTTCTTTTGCCTAGATAGTAATGGTTTTGTATAAATCGACTCATATATGATCTAGCATTTAGCTAATTCTCTAACAACTACAAGTATTCTCAAATCTAACGCTATCCCATTCACCTTGATAGCTGTCTCCCTAGCTTTGCCATTTCAATGGAAAAGTGCGCCCTTTTTTTTAAAATGATGAGTAACACCTATTTTTTATATAGGAAGCTAGCGGTATAAAAAATGATCATTTTATCTTTCTCTTATTATTAAAAAAGTGTAATGTGGTATCTACAACAATTAAAATAGCAATTCTTGGCTTATTGACTTTCGCATGGTTACTTAAGCTGATTAAGATTAAGGATGATAATTCATGATTGGATATAGCCTTAAACCAATTCTTCAGCAACTTTCTATTCGCATTTTTACCCTCTGGTTTGGTCTATTTGCGTTTCTTTCGTTTGACGTATTTTCGTCGCCTGCAGATACTTATCTTGAGTTTGATGGTGGTAATGACTTTGTAGAAATTCCTGATGCGGATGACCTTGATCTGACAGGAAGCCAGTTTACCTTGTCGTTATGGGTTAAACCTTCGGACTGGGGAAACAATGACCAGGGGCGTATACTGGACCATGGTGGTGGTAGTGTTAGTGCTGGCTGGACCTTACAGGTAGAAAACAAGGGCTCCAGAGGTTACCCACAAGCATTGCGATTACAGATCAATAATGATTCATCTTTCGATGGACTGTCGGATGACAATGCCATTACCCTCGATATATGGCAGCATGTCGCTGTCACATACAATACCGGAATATTGACCTTCTATGTCGATGGTATAGAGCGGGGCGTACGAACAGGGGTCCCAGAACCACTGGCCGCTAGCCTACCGGTTCGAATCGGGATGCGCGCGACAGATACAAAGCGCAACTTTGAGGGGGCGATGGATGATGTACAGATTTGGAATCGCGTGCTCACTCAAGTAGAAATTATTGATAATATGAATGTCGAGTTGAACGGTTCTGAAGCGGGGCTGGTCGCATACTATCCGTTTAACGAAGGCGCAGGGCAAAATGTTCTAGATCAAACCGGCAAGGGTCACCTTGGAATCCTCGGTAATTCAGACATTGTCAGTGATGACGATCCTGTATGGGTCTCTAGTGTGCCGCTGGTTAACCAAGCCCCAGTGGTCAATGCAGGCGAAAACCAAACCTTGGTGTTACCTAGTACAACGACAACACTCAATGCCACGGTTATCGATGATGATTTTCCTGGTTACCCACTGAGCACAAGCTGGAGCGTGGTCAGTGGCCCAGGTTCAGTGACGTTTGCTGACCCCGGGTTGTTGAATACATCAGTCACCTTTTCGGAAGAAGGGGTCTATGTATTGAGAATGACCGCAGGTGATACCGCGTTGTCGGATAGCGGTGAGGTGAGTGTTGCAATTGAAGCTGAAGCTATTCTCACAAACTTGCTTATATCTCCTTCCAGTGTGAACCTAGCACCTAGTGAATTCCAAAAATTTAATATATATGCGACAGATCAGTCCGGAGCTCCTATGGAGAGTAGTCCCGCCTGGACTGCCACTGGAGGTATAATCGATGCGTCGGGTGGTTATACTGCTGGAACAGAGGTTGGCTTATACTCAGTGACTGCTACTGATGGTGAAAAGAGCGTCCTAGCTAATATTACTATTCAAGATATATCGATAAGCTGGCCAACAAATGGCTGGGTCTCGTCTACTCCAGCAGAGGTAGGCATGAACCCGGCTTTACTTGCTGATGCCGCCAGTTATGCTGGCGGTTCTGGTATGATTTCTCGTGGCGGTTATGCGGTGTTAACTTGGGGGGACATTAACCAGCGCTACGATGTTAAATCAGTTACAAAATCTATAGGCTCGTCTGCTTTAGGTCTTGCAGTAACTGATAGTCTCGTCAATATGACCGACCTTGCGCAGCAATATCTGCCAGACATCGGGACTCCCCCTATTGCTAATAGTCTTCCCGGCTGGCTTGATAGCGTATCATTACAACATTTGGCAACTCATACTGCGGGTTTTGATAAATCCGGGGGCTATATAGAGCAACTCTACGCTCCAGGAAGTACTTGGGCGTACTCTGATGGAGGTGCAAACTGGCTTGCAGATGTATTAACAGTGATTTATGGAGAAGATCTTAAAAACCTACTTTTCAATCGCGTATTTACTGCTCTGGGACTGACAAGTACAGATTTAGTCTGGCGTAATAATCAATATCGAGATGATCTTATTCAAGGCATAACTCGGCGTGAATTTGGAGCCGGGATTAGTGCAAATGTTGATGCATTAGCTCGCGTAGGCTATTTATATCTTCGCGGAGGGCAATGGGACGGACAAGAGATAATCATGCAAGATTATGTGAATCAACTCCGCACCATAGTGCCTGATATAACTAGTCTGCCCGTTAACAACGATACAAATTCAAAGTTTGCCAACGCTTCTGATCATTATGGCCTAATGTGGTGGAATAATGCAGATGGTTCGATGGTAAATATACCAACAGATGCCTTTTGGGCTTGGGGAATTGGCGATAGCATAATTTTGGTAATACCAAGTCTTGATGTCATTGCTGTGCGTGCTGGGGGGCTAGCTTGGGGGGGGAGCCGCACCCCAAGTTATTACAATGTTCTTACCCCTTTTTTCGAACCAATTGCATTGTCTATAACAAGTGAGCTCTCCAATCAAGCCCCAGTGGTCAATGCAGGCGAAAATCAAACCTTGGTGTTACCTAGTACAACGACAACACTCAATGCCACGGTTATCGATGATGATTTTCCTGGTTACCCACTGAGTACAAGCTGG